>Ga0209700_101517_pt1 | contig 48187 bp, 38 predicted proteins | sample SiratroredBW_FD_187528 | JGI IMG/M metagenome (GOLD analysis project Ga0209700, IMG submission 187528) | Root nodule microbial communities of legume samples collected from California, USA - Siratro red BW (SPAdes) (version 2) | ecosystem: Host-associated > Plants > Roots > Nodule | place: USA...
CTCTGTAGCCATAATTCTCTGAATTTTTTCTCTTTTATGAATCTCTTGCTCTTGCTATTTTCTTAAGAAACTGCAGTTTCTTATCAGGCCTCTGTGACGAGGCTCTGATACCAGATGTTGGATCTCAGAATAAATTTGCAAGTTTAAACTGAAAAGCATATATTGAATTGCAAAAGCAAGGCTTTATACAAGCCTGTTACAAGGAAAATAACAGAAACAAGCTCCACGTTTACAGTTCCTAACAACGTGGTGAGTGGGTCTAAGACCAATTCAAACAAACAGATTGCCCTACAAACCAGGGCATTATTAACAGAGTAAATAACCAACTAAGCAACAATAAAAAAAAATCCTAACAGTTCTAATACTTCAACAGATCGAAGATGTTCTAAATTGCATAATTCAAAAATTCATTCTAGATTATGCAATATGAAATTCAAAAATCTATTTAGATTGCACAACTGGGTTGGAGTGTGGTGGGACTGGGTTTTTGTTTCCATTGTCACTCTATGACGCTGTCTATTTTTGGGTTTTGTGATGTGTATATGCATTAGTTGACAAATGAATTATATATATGTATTTTGCTTATGTGAGAAATTGAGTTTTTCTCTTCTTAAATTATATATAAGAACGATACGGATACGGAGTACATCGACATTTAAATTAGATATATAATAAAATATAATATTTTTAGACATAATATATTTTGAAGTCATTTTACAAACTTGCACAAAAAGACACATTTTAAAATATAATATACATGTACTTATTAATACTAATACTGATTGTGATTCACAAAAATAAGTTCATTTTATTGTATATTAATATTGATTGTGTGGTCAGAAATCCCCAAAAACACAAAAACTACTCTAAAAGATAGCTCTCCACATCTTTTTCATGAAGTCTCCGTACAAAAATACAAATTACCACTATGTATGTCTCTATGAACTTTCTTGGTCTTTTAATAAAAAAAATAAAGTGAAAACTTAAATACCCATAAAAAATATGTAGAATATATTGATATTTGAAATAGATATATAATGAAATATAATATTTTTAGACTTATCACTTTGATATACTTTAAAGTCATCACATCACTTTGATATACTTTGAGGTCATCATACAAATTTATACAAAAAAACACATTTTAAAATATAATAGACATGTGCATATTAATATAACACATTTTAAAATATAATAAACATGTGCACATTAATATTAATACTGGTCGTGATTTATCAAAATTTTTTCTTCTTTTAGACACCCATGAAATGCATGAATAAACCATGAGGTTAAAAAATAAAAAATAAATAAAACATCTATCTTCCTAAATTTTAACCCTTTACCCAAATATTTATTTTTTAACTTTATTTTGAAGCCCAAATTCCATTAAAGTATGTTATCAATATTATGTAAAGCATAAACATCAATACATTTTTCCCGCATAATTGGTAAATAATTATCACGTCATAAACTTTCAACAAATCCAAATGGATGTAATTATAACTTTTTAATTTTATTTCTTTCAAATGTTTTTAATTTAGTTTATTTTTCTAAATAACAAGTTAATTAACTAATATTTTTTATTTGAATTTGATGATAATAACATTATTATAACGATATATGATATAATATAACATGTTATCAATTAAAGTTGACTTATTAATACAATATAATATGTCATGAATCACAAATAACATGTGTTCTTGAATTCAACATAACATATTACATTATTCTTTTAAAAAAAATTACCGACAAAATCGAAAATATCATAAAGAAAAGAAAATTATTAAGTCATCAACGAGAGTTGAATATTAATTACAAGATTCATTTTGACATCAATTTACGAAAGGAGAGATTTATCTCACGTTGAATCAAATTTTAGGCGTATAAACTCTCCTAAGATAGAATTTTATCATTATACTTTGATATTCCTATATAGTAAGATATTACCATTTAATATTGGAATAAATTATTATTTTATTATTATATAATGTTTTATTAAATAAAATGAATGTCACGTCGAAGGCAATGGCAACATACAGAGTCTGCGAATAACTTTGTTTAGTTGTCGGACAGAACTACCCCTCAGTAAGTTTCAAACCTTATTTATTGTCATAATTAAAAAATATAATATTAATTAATATTGAAGTTGTCGAGGTGCTTATTTGATGTAGTCATCTAACATTATTTAAACTATTTATAAAAAAATATTAAGAAGCTTTTAAAAGGTAACATTTATAATTAATTAATATTTAACATAAATATAAATATATTTATTAATTATTTTCGACACCCAATAAATTTTTATATTCATCTTATATTTATTATTTTATTTTTTATCCTCTTTTCCTTTCCAATACAATTATTTTTGGAAATTCTTTGACTGAGACGGTTTTCTAAAAGTCAATCGTTTATATGATCTTTACAAGCATGTGCATTTAGTGAGCGTGTTAAAAGCGCGTTAAATATATGGAAAAAATAATTTGACACTTTTAACATCTATTTTTATTTTTATTAATAAAATACTATATATTAATAAAATAATAATACCTATAAGCGTTAAATGAATGTAGAAAAATGAATAGTGGTGCTATAACACCACCCTAAATACATATGCTAAAGAACGTTCATCTAGCAAGCCAAAGCAAGAACATATCTTCTGAAGCAGTGGAAGAGGGCATGGAGCACCATGATGTGGAGCAAGTTTCTGATGATCCTTCTGCTCTCACGGGGAAGAAGCTTTCATGCCAAAACTTGCAAAGAAATGATTCTCTCGACATGGAATCACGCAGATACCCTAAGTCCTCCAGAGTACACATACATATACCATTTTTTCCTTTCGTTTCTATCTTTCATAACATTTATTTACGTGCTTGATCTCTTATTATGTTGTTGATAACATATATTTAATAGGGGCCATCGATGTCAGTGATTCTGCACCTAGCGTTTCAAAGCCTTGGAATTGTATACGGTGACTTAGGTACTTCACCGTTGTATATGTATCCAAGTACATTCGCTAATGGTATAAAAAACAACGATGACGTTTTGGGTATTCTTTCTTTGATCTTCTATACCATCACTCTCATTGATCTTGTTAAGTACGTATTCATCGTCTTAAGGGCCAATGATAATGGCGATGGTACGTAGGCACCACCATCATTTCAAAACATGAGTTAAATAAATATTTGCATGTAGTGTTATAATGAATATAATTTGTGTTTTAGTAGGGACTTTCGCTTTATACTCTCTGATATGTCGTTATGCGAAAGTGGGACTAATTCCAAATCAACAAGTAGAAGATACAGAAGTATCTAATTACAAGTTGGAGTTGCCAAACAATAACCGTATAAAGATGGCTTCAGGGCTAAAGTCGAAGCTTGAGAACAGTGCCTTTGCCAAGCTCTTCCTCTTGCTGGTTACAATGCTTGGCACTTCAATGGTAATTGGGGATGGTATTCTCACTCCTTGCATATCAGGTAATTAATTTTATTTATGTTTGTGTGTACAATTTGTTTCTTTTTGTTAATTGATTCAATTAAATGATTGATTGGTTTACAGTTTTGTCTGCCGTTGGAGGGATCAAGGAGGCTAATTCTTCAATAACCGATGGTTGGTTCATACTCTTTATTTTGTTCTTTTATTTTCCTTATTCAACATAGAAGATAATTTCTTATCTTTTAATTAATTATTGTTTTTTTGAATAAATAATATATGCATAAAATTATACTGTTATTGAATAAAAATTGTCATAAGTAGTAAACTAATTGACTTTCAGAACTATCTTAAAGTAAGATTAAGGATGATTGACACTGTAAAATCTTACGTTGGTGGTCTTAAATTTTTACATTTTTTACGACCAGATCTCTTAAAAACATAAGCATTGAAAAATCTTCATTGAACATCTCTTTTTTTTTTTCTAGCTGAAGAACTGAAGTATTGAAAGACACTAATAAAATGCAGGGCTTTGAGCAATGATAAATGCAATTGTTTTCAGCTTTTGTATTAGGAATTGGAAGTTGACTATAAGTCAAACATTATGAAAAAATAAAAAAGTTAAGTAATATATAAAAAAAAAAAAATATTGTGTTTAAAGTTTTGAACTAGAGGTGATAGTTTGGTTAGAGACCCAAGAGATTAGAACCTAAGCACTCGCATGATAGACAAACATTGCCAGTATTTAGTCTGGCTCCGAAGAATACTATTAACTGAAAATTATCAACAATTCAGGATCATGACACTAATACATATTACCTATGATGTTGGGTTTTAAATTTTAAGTCATCGCAAAGTTGTTGGATAATAATGATTCATGCAAATTCCTTGTTTGTGCATAGGTGCGGTGGTTGGAATATCCATAGCAGTTCTGATATGCCTTTTCATGGTTCAAAGATTTGGAACTGATAAAGTAGGTTACACTTTCGCTCCTATTATCTGTGTGTGGTTCGCCTTAAATGCAGGCATTGGTCTATTCAATTTCATCAAGTACGATCCAACAGTAGTCAAAGCATTAAATCCAAAATACATAGTAGATTATTTTATAAGAAACAAGAAAGATGCTTGGATTTCTCTTGGTGGTGTTGTGTTGTGCTTAACAGGTACATTTGTTTCTCGCATGCGAAACTCCGAGCCCTTAATCATTTATTTGCCATAACACTAGATTTGATAGATTTTTCTTTTTTTGGCAGGAACTGAAGCACTGTTTGCTGATCTTGGGCAATTCTCAGTTCGGTCCATACAAATAAGCATGTGCTGTGTGACATACCCTGCTATCATACTTGCCTACACTGGACAAACCGCATTTCTTCGCAAAAACAACGATCTTGTTTCAGACGCTTTCTACAAGTCCATACCACGTACTTCCGTTTTACCTTTAAAAACCACAAAAATAGTCAATCCTGTTTGTTCCAAAATGATAACAACAAAGCAAATTTGTATCATAAAAACTAACCAATAGTGCCTTCGTATCTTGCAGATCCTTTATATTGGCCAATGTTTGTTATTGCTGTTGTGGCATCAATTATAGCTTCTCAAGCCATGATCTCCGGGACTTTCTCCATCATCCAACAATCCCTCTCACTTGGATGTTTTCCTCGCGTGAAAATAGTTCATACATCAGCCAAGTACGAAGGACAAGTTTACATACCCGAAATCAATTTCATTCTTATGATTGCATGTGTTGCAGTCACAGCTGGATTTGGAACCAGCACAAAAATTAGCAACGCCTATGGTAAGTCAATCTTTTAAAACCTTAAATTAAACTTTAGTCTTAGGAACCATCTGAATTAGGCATAGAGAAACTTAAATAAGTTTGTGCTTGCAGGGATAGCAGTGGTGTTCGTAATGACACTTACATCTGCTTTGCTAGTGTTAATCATGATCTTGATATGGAAGACTCACATACTTCTGGTTATCGGCTATGTGCTTCTTATTGGTTCTGTTGAGCTTATGCATTTAAGCTCGGTGCTGTACAAATTCACAGAAGGAGGGTATCTTCCTCTTGCATTTGCTGCGGTGCTAATGACCATCATGTACATTTGGCATGATGCGTCTAGAAGGAAGTACTACTACGAATTGGAGCATAAGATTTCTCCAGAGAAGCTTAAGGGGATTACTACTGGAAAAAAGTTAGCTCGAATGGATGGACTTTCCATATTCTATTCTGAACTTGTTCAAGGCATTCCACCCATTTTCGAGCATTATGTGACAAACATTCCTGCAATAAACTCTGTGGTTGTCTTTGTGTCCATCAAATCATTGCCTATAAGCAAAGTTCCTGCTGAAGAGCGGTTTCTATTTCGCCATGTGGAACATGAAGAACTCGTTGTGTTTCGATGTGTCGCCAGATACGGATACACTGATGTGCGCAACGAGGAAGAGCCTTTTGAGCATTTGTTGGTTAAGAGGCTGAAAGAATTTATAGGTGGTAGATTTTTGGCATCCCATAGAGTTGTACTTGACGATAAAACTGGAGAAAAAGTGAATGGTGGTGAGGTTGGTGAGTTTGAGGGGATGCAAGGCGTTGAAAAAGGAGTAGAAGCTATTGAAAAAGCTGCGCGAGAAGGGATTGTTCACTTGATTGGTGAGAGTGAGGTGGTTGCTAGCAAAGGAGCTAGCTTAAGGAAAAGGATTCTGATAAACTATGGTTACAATTTCTTGAAAAAGAACCTGAGGCAAACCGATAAAGTATTTGATATTCCTCATAAGCGTATGGTCAAAGTGGGCATGACTTATGAACTTTGAGAGTGACATGCAGAGACTGAACAAGAATTATCGGTCACAAAGGAACGAATGTTGAAGACTGCAACTTTTGATATGAAGCTGTTAAAGATTTTTCTTTTGTTGTAGAACTTTGGTTTTTTTTTTTTTTTTTTTTTTTTTTTTTTTTTTTTTTTTTTTTTTTTTTTTTTAAACATTGTTATTTTTCTGTTTTTGTTACATAATTTTGTTATTTTTCTGTTTTAAAATTGAATAGCAGTTTTTTTTAATATTTTTAGGAGAAGTTTGTTTCTCTAATTTTGTATAAGATTTTTTTATGATCAATGAAAATCTATCATTGAATCCATATATTTTCTATAAATTGATATCAAAATTCTTAGTTCTTAAAAATATTTCTAAAAGAAATAACAGAGAAACCAGTAAAAAATCTTTTAAAAAAAACAAAAACTTCATTAATATCATCCATTAAAATTATATTTTAGTTTTTTCCTAACTCACCAAGTGAAATATTGTTTTGTTATCACAATTATTGTTTCAATTATTTTTTCAAGCAATAATCTAAGTACATCAACTTGTTTTTTTATAAGTAAAACAATTTATTTCTTCCTTAGAAATTAAGACCAATCTAAAATAATTTATATTTCTAATCAATGTGAAAATTAAGTAATTATAAAAAACAAAACTCATAAATTTATTTTATTAAAGTTTTAAGTCAAAAGTAATATCAATTTTTATGTGTGTGACTTGTGTTTTATTGTTATAAAATTTTTCTGTTGAGTCCCTCTTCAAAGAGCCATATGGGTATTAGAGTTAATGATTGTCTATGTATTTAAAGTTTTCTTTAAGTTTTAAGTAAACATTTCCATAAAACAAGCTAAAGAAACCTAGTTAAATAGTTAAATAGATAAGAAGTAATATTTAGCAGAAAATAAAGAAATTATTTAAAATTGATTCTAAACTGTAAATTAAAATATCATTAAATAAGAAGTTCTGTGTGAAAAATTATGATTTCCAATCAAAGGTAGAGTATGTTCTAAAAATGTGTATTAAAAAAATAGCTTGCTGATGATTATCTTATATTTATACAATAAAATAGAGAGAGCAGTATAATAAAAACAACATTATAAGAAATATTACATGAATAATAAACCTCAAATGCTAAACTGCTAGTAAAAAAAAGTTTAAATGCCAGAATTGGAACCCGTTTACTGTATTTTAGTTAAAAAACGCAATTGTTGTAATAATAACAATATTTTTCATACTTGTATTTCTTCCTGTTACATCATATATTATATTTTATAATAGATAACTCTATTTTAAGAGTTTTTAAGAGTGATGGCAAGAGTGACGACGACTCAAGGTTTTAAGAGGCCTAAAGCGAATAAAAAATATGAGGTCTTTTTTAAATTAATAAAATAATTAAATTATGATATTTTTAATATTAGAACAATTTTGTCTTGTAATTTCATTCTCGTTATCCTGAGTTTGTGTTACTATCATGAGTTTGAGAATCAAAATTATTATCTTAAGTTTGAAAATCAAAATTATTATCTTCGTTAACAACTTTATTATTGTCTTCACCTATATTTATATTGTTATCTTCACCTAAATTTATATTGTTATATTCTTCATTTAAAGAAGACTCACCTGTATTTTCTAATTCATTTTTTTTTATAAATTTATCCATAGTCCCTTTTTGTGATTCAACAAAAAGTTCAACTCTTATCTTTTTTTTGAAGTTTTGAATAACCTGATTCAAATTTTCTAGTTGCCATATTTATATATTTTTATATAAAATTAAAAATTATAATATATATCACACTGTATAAGTTAAAAAGATAAAACCTGATTGTCAAAGACAATAAACTTGATCGAAGAGTCTCAAGTCTCTTATTATGATTCGATCATGTGTCCTTTGGTATGTCTTTAAATATAATTTGTAACTTCTATTATCTTGCGATCTTGACCTTTGGTATGTCTTTAAATATAATTTGTAACTTCTAAATTCTCTTCCTTAAATATGCACAAATTATTTTAAGATTAATTAAACAAGATCCTGTCCTTTGGTATGTCTTTATATAATTTGTAACTTCTAAATTCTCTTCTTTAAATATGCACAAATTATTTTAAGATTAATTAAACAATAACGAAAAAATAAAAAAAAATTAGGATCAATTGATCAATCTCATATTATTTTTACCAAATATTGATCACTCAAGTGAACACAAATTCTTCTTCAATCAATCTACTGCTCAAAATCTCTAAGTAAAGGCACGCACATAAATGCACACTATAGAATAATTAAATATAAAATGAAAGAAATTTGAAATTGAAAATAAATTGAAATAATATTATGGAAGAAACAAAGAGACAGAGGAAGAAATGAGATAAGCGAAGAAAGAAGGAGAGAAGTGAAAGATTCAGACAATGATAGAACATATAAAAGGATGATATCAATCTGTTGAAATATAGGGAAGAGATAAATTAGAAAGTTTTGATAGGAATTTTTTTTTTAAAATATTATTAATTTATTAGAAGAAATTTTCAAAAATATTATTCATTAAATAGTATTTATAATACCAATATAAATTTAAAGTCATTAAATAATATTTATAACACCAATGTAAACTTAAAGTATGTTAAAATATTTAAACTTTTAATTAAAATTTTTTTAGTATAATTTTAAAATTAAATATTTTTTATTTTATAATAATATATGAGTTATTAAATTTTTTTAGGCCTTTAAGGCCTTCGGGTCTAAATAAAGCATATTAATTTTTTTTGAGACTTTTGTAATCTTGAAACCTAAAGCATATTAAATTTTTTTGAGACCTTTGAGACCTTGAGGCCTAAAGCGATTTGCTTTACTTGCTCGGGGCCTTGAGCCACCCTTGGATGGGAAATACGTGTCATATCTCATATGTCATTCCAACCTTGAGAAGTCTCTTGGGTGGGATTGTCATGGAATTCTGGCCTTGTGTGAAGTTCTTTCGGAAGAAACTATATACATAATTAACAGCGATCTTATTGAAGATGGAGGAGTTTGAGTGAGCCACAACCTCTGCTTCTGCAAGCATGTACACCACGCCCTTCTCCAACGCTTCGTCTATGAATTTGAGTTCCTCTTCAGCTCCATGGATGGATGGGACAAGGAAGTTAGCAGATGACTTGGTGGCACTCCCTCCCAATGAGGGAATGCAGTCGGATGAGGTTGATGCTGAATCATTTGGGATTATTCCGCTGGAGGAATCATATGCTTCCCTCTTATCACTGCTCTCAACCATTGTTTCCTGTTTCGTTGCACTTTCACTTAGCTCCACCTCTGCCCTGTGGTAGTTCTCTTCCTTAACGAATGCCTTCAGATTTTGTATCAACTGTGACTCAAACTCCGCAAGATCTTCAACCACGTCGTTGTAACCATGCCTCACAACACACCGAAACACTCTGTACTCTCTTGGCTCCACTTGCCGAAACAAGAACCTCTCCTCTGATGCAACACTACTCACTGGAATAGCCTTAATGGACACAAACACAACAATTGAATGGATAGATGGAATGCTTCCTATGAGGTGTGGGAATATGGGAGGAATGCCTTCCACCAACTCAGAATACAGAAGTCCAATTCCTGGCACTCGCCTTACGTCTGGGTTGTTCGCCACTTCATTTAGATAGCCACTCGATACCTTGTTTTTCAGTTCAAACATGTATCTTTCTTTCTGCACATAATGCCAGATTCCCATCACTGATGTCAAGAACATAGCTGATACAATTGGAAGATACCCTCCTCCTGTGAATTTGGTTATTTGAGATGAGAAATAAACTATCTCAATGAAACCGAATCCCAAGAAAAACAAAGCCACTCGCCAGAGACTCTTTTTCCATAAAACAAGCATTATCAGTGAAACCAGAATTGTTGTGATCATCATATCACCAAGAACTGTAATCCCTGCATGCATCCATTCAAACATACAATTCAGTATCATTTCTCTGTCATTCCTTCTAACATAACATACATGTAACGAAAACACAAGCATGAATATTAATAATAAAAATTACTACCATATGCATGACTGATCTTTTCTGTGGTCTTGAATGCAGCACAAACCACAATACTTGCAATCATGAACATGTAGTTGATCTCAGGAATATACACTTGACCCTGGTGTTTGACGGAAGTGTGCACCACCCTAACTCTTGGGAAACAACCTAGGCTAAGAGCCTGGGATATTATGGAGAATGCTCCTGAAATCATTGCTTGGCTAGCTATAATGGCAGCAGCAACAGCCACAACAAATGTTGGCCAATACAACGGACCTGCATGTTATTTGCAATTATAACTCATTCAGGAGAAAAAATTATTGATAAATTTCTGTTTACTAACAATATGTAATTACAAAAAAAAAATGAGAACTCGTCAAAATTAAACAATTTACCTGGAATACATTCATAGAAAGTATTAGCCACATTCTGAGGGAACTTTCGTAGATATGCTGCTTGTCCGATGTATGCAACCACTATTGCTGGACATGTAATGCAAGAAAAGCTAATCTGCAACACATTATATTGCATCATCAATTTAAGTGCAATTATACAACCAATTGCAGCTATTAACAATTTCGATGAAAAAATTGACTAAAAGAATAAAGACATTTACTTACTTGGATGGATCTTACATTAAAGTGACCCAAGTCAGCAAACATGGCCTCGGATCCTAAAATTACATGTATCTTAGTTAGAATAAATGTTGATATAATTTAATAAAGAAAGATTGAGGAGAGATGTTAATCACCTGTTATGCACAAAAAGGCTCCACCAAGTGATAACCATCCATCCTTGCCATTCCGTTTGAAATAATCAATTATATATTTTGGATAGAAGGCACGTAATACTCCGATATCATATTTGAATAAATTGTAAAACCCAATTCCAGCGATGAAAAAAAACCACGTCAAAATGATTGGAGCAAATGCAAAACCCACTTTATCGGTACCGAATCGTTGCACAGAAAATAGGACTACCAAAATTGCTATTGTGATTCCCACAACAGCATCTGAAAAAACAAAAATAGAAAATGACATATGCACACATGAAAGAAATAGTGATCAAAAATAGCATTGTTGACGCACCTTGACCTAAGGACTTACTGATTCCACTTACTGCTGAAAGTACTGCATATACATTAAGCAATATAATGATATGAGAGGACCTTAATTGTTTGGTAAATTTGTTCTGACATTAAGTTCTAAAATTTAGAAACGTAAGAAATGGAAGAACCTGAAATTGATGGAGTAAGAATGCCGTCTCCGATGACCATGGAAGTTCCCATTATGGCAAGAAGCAGAAGCACAATTCGTGCAACAGGACTGCCCTCAAGCTTTTGCTTCAATTTGTGGGCCAGTTTGACCTGACTTGACGGGGTTTCAAGTTTGTAGTTAGAAAGCTCCCTGTCTTCTGGTTGTTCATTTGGAATCAAACTCATCTTTGCATGCCTACATATCAACGAATACAGTGCAAAAGCTCCACCTATATGTGAATATTATACACATAACCCATCTTAGGATTAATTCACAAGATTTAATAATTTAAAGAATTTATCTTAATTTTACATTTACTATTTATTAATTAAAAAATTAAAAATAGTGAAGGTTACTTTGATTAAAAAAATGGCTATTCAAAAGATAATTTAAAAAAAAAAATCTTTTAAAAAGGAACAATAAACTGTCTCAACTTATTTCTATATAAATTGATGAAAGTAGTAGAAGAGACAAAAAAATTCAATCTTGATCTATTTCAGAATAAAGGAGAGCTTCACCACCTTGACTGGAATATTAACTTTTTTTAAATAGTGCCACGCACGGGAAACCGTATATACTTAATAATTTTACTTTTTTATAACAATATAAGTTTATTTGATTTATATAGTTGAAGAATGAAGTTAAAATAACGAAGTATAAAGAAGAAGAACAAAAAAAATATTGAAAAATGGGTTTGAAGAGTATTTTTGAAATAAAATTATTGAATATGATGAAAATAATTAAAATTCGTTAATTTTTTATTTCAAAATTATTATTTTTATATATTAAAAATTAATATGTTAATTTAATTTTTATCATCATTTCGTAATATGATTAAAAATATAGGCATAATATTTGATATTTTATTACTCTTTAAAATTTGATATTTTTTTCTAAAACGTCCAACATAGAAAAAGAAAAGAAATGGCAAAAATACAAGGACAATAAATGTGTGAAACAAAAGACAAGAAGTTAAGTCTTATGTCAAAGTGTACCACCATCTAGATTTCAGAAAAGGACAAATTGAAAAGCAAAGCAAACCGATCTGGCTTTTGTTTGAGTTAAAAATTCTACTACTTGTTTTGAACAGGAAGAAAGTAACGTGGTGTAAAGTTGATAGGGTATGTTTGGAGAAAGAATGGTACCGTTGCCATTATCGTTGGCCCACAATACGATGAATACGTATTTGAGCAAAGGTATGAGGAAGATGGTGTAGATGATGATGGACAATACACCAAGAATATCATCCTCATGCTTGATTTTATTGGTGAAGGTGCTGGAATAGACGTAAAGGGGTGATGTACCAATATCACCATACACAACACCTAAGCTTTGAAATGCTAAGCTAAGCATTGTGCTCCAACCCATCTGTTCAAACCCAGTAACAAATGAGAAGACGTATTTATATAAAGTATGAACTAAAATGTTGTGTATAATGTATGCATACCTTGCATGCAGCCATCGAAACTCTTCCAGCTTCTAAATTCAGAGAATCTACGCGCCTTAGTTCTGGCCATGATATCTTTGGGTTTTTCTCTGCCACCGTCTCTTCCTCGGTCCACTTCTTTACATCTCCTTCTCCTTCTGCTCTAGACATCTTCACACTCACACTCCACCATGTTCAAGTTTTGTTTCCTTGCATTAGTTTTTATAGGCCCTTTCATTTTCCATTTTCGCTTCTTCCAAGTTATTCACTGAATCAAAATAATTCTATATCAGCTTTTTGAAAATTATATGCTTATGTAATGATAATAAAAATATTCCTATAAAGTGTTCGGTACTTGTGATATTATAAACACTATGTAAAACCTTATTTAAGAAACCCATGTTTAAAAAAGATTTCCATCCCATAAATATTTTTAAAACAAGGTTTTATTTCATTGATTGTTGTACATGTTATATAAATGTTCTTTTGTAAATAATATCCTTATTAGTATTTATCTTTCTTCTTCTTTTAGTCCAGAAGACTAAAATCTGATTTTTTTTTTCCCTTTTTGTTCACGTTTTACTTATAATCACTAAAAAGAAACGTCTAAATCCGTGCCTTTCCATCTACGTAACCTAATATTATGAAAACACTTCCCAGTTTACCTTTTTTTGCTATTATATATCAATTATTTACTCCATAGGTTTAACATTTATTCATTCTTGCTTTTCTTGTATTTGCTGGGTCACTATTGTAGAATAATGTGTCCTTTTTTACTTCATTTACAATATGACATCATATAATGACTTCTAATTTTAATAAATTATCAGTATAACCTTAAACTATTGAATTAACGCATTTGGTGGTATAATAATTCAATAATTAATTTGTGGGTATCATGTTGTGACAAAGTGACCCATGGATGAAAAAAAAACTATTAAATGAAAATTTCTATTTAATAACGACAAAGCGTGTTATAATTTTTTTTGGTGTTCGAAATATTTTATTAGATTGATTTCTGTGAAATATAGTGACTAAATTTATAAATAGTTGGATATTATGTAAATATTTATAAGGTTTAATAAAATTTCATTTCATATTTCTTTAATTTTATATAATTTTGAATTATACAATAATATAGTATTATATTAATTATTTTTCTTCACCTCTCTTATGTTATTATTCGTTGACAAAATTTCATGTAATGTTTAAAATATTTTATCTTCTATAATTATTTAAAATTTATTTAATAGGTAAACATTTAAAATATAAGATAAATATGCAATGTGATAAAAAAAATATCTTATTATTAATGTGAGAATGTTGAGAGAAATATTTACTACATAAAATATGATTTTTCTTCAAAATGTTTAAGATTTCATACCTTTTTTCAAATATATTATAACAGAAATGGTGTATGTATAAGAATGCATAACCAAATTAAAACTATTATAAATAAGTTGGGGTTTCTCATCCAAAACCTAACATCATTTGTAAAAATTTTGGAAGAATGGAAATATTATAGTATTAAGATTATTTACAGGTAATAATTAATAAAGTTCCCTCATTTGATAAAATTTTGATGATAACAAAACTGAAGTATATATTTATTATTATTATTATTATTATTATTATTATTATTATTATTATTAAAGCAGCAGACACATGATTCATGAAGAGATAAGTTTTCTATTATTTACTTACTTTTATGTTATTGATTTAATTTAAATTAGCATGTACTTTAACGTTCAAATTTGTTCATAATGAAAATTATTCAACTTATTATGGAGTATGATTGTACTTTAACGGTTAAAATTTGTTCATGAAAATTATTCAAATTATTATGGAATATTTAAATGTGATTAATTGATGTTATATCGTGCTTTAATGTTCAAATTTCTTCATAATTAAAATTATCCAAATAATTTGTTCATGAAAATTATTCAAATTATTATGGAATATTTAAATGTGATTAATTGATGTTATATCGTACTTTAATGTTCAAATTTCTTCATAATGAAAATTATCCAAATCATTATGGAGTATTTATATGTGATTAATTGATTTTAACATAATGTACTTTAAGGTTCAAATTTGTTCATAATGAAAATTATTCAACTTATTATGGAGTATGATTGTACTTTAACGTTCAAATTTGTTCATAATAAAAATTATTCAACTTATTATGGAGTATGATTGTACTTTAACGTTCAAATTTGTTCATAATAAAAATTATTCAAAAATTATTATGCAATATTTAAATGTGATTAATTGATTTTATATCGTGCTTATCCAAATTATTATCCAGTATTTAGATGTGATTAATTGATTTTAGCATAATCTACTTTAAGGTTTAAATTTGTTCATAATGGAAATGATTCAAAAATATTATGGAGTATTTTTGTTCATAATGAAAATGATTCAAATTATTATGGAATATTTAAATGTGATTAATTGATGTTATATCGTACTTTAATGTTCAAATTTCTTCATAATGGAAATTATCCAAATTATTATGGAGTATTTACATGTGATTAATTGATTTTAGCATAATGTACTTTAAGGTTCAAATTTGTTCATAATGGAAATTATTCAACTTATTATGGAGTATGATTGTAGTTTAACGTTTAAATTTGTTCATAATAAAAATTATTCAACTTATTATGGAGTATGATTGTACTTTAACGTTCAAATTTGTTCATAATGAAAATTATTCAAAAATTATTATGAAATATTTAAATGTGATTAATTGATTTTATATCGTGCTTGTCCAAATTATTATCGAGTATTTAGATGTGATTAATTGATTTTAGCATAATCTACTTTGAGGTTTAAATTTGTTCATAATGGAAATGATTGAAAATATTATGGAGTATTTTTGTTCATAATGAAAATTATTCAAATTATTATGGAGTATTTAAATGTGATTAATTGATTTTATATTATATTGTGCTTTAATATTCAAATTTGTTCGTAATGCAAATTATCCAAATTATTATGGAGTATTTAAATGTGATTAATTGATTTTAGCTTACTTTAACGTTCAAATTTGTTCATAATGGAAAATTTTTAAATTATTATGGAGTATTTAAATGTGATTAATTGGTTTTGGAAATTATTCAAATTATTATGGAGTATTTAAATGTGATTAATTGATTTTATATTTTAATATTTATATTTATCCAAATTATTATGGAGTATTTAGATGTTATTATTTGATTTTATATCATGATGTACTTTAACATTCAAATCTGTTCATAATGTAAAAATTATTTAAATTTACTACAAGAAAAATGACATTTACCATAAATTATTTATTATTAAAATATTATTATATTTTTATTATTACTATTTGCATTATTATTATACTTGTATTATTATATTTTTATTATTACCAAATTTATTATGAATAACACTAATATTATTATTAAAGAACATGAAGCAAAAAGAGAAATACATCATACAATACATTGAAGAAAATATACTGAGTAATATATCATATAATACATTGAAAGAAGAAAATATACTGAGTGTCTATTGTCAATTTATTATTGAGAGCATACAGAGTTTGGGTTCTGTGAAACTATTGTGTAATTCTGAAAAATTTGTAACTTTAACTAATGCATTTTATGTATAAGTGAGAAAGAATCTAGTGTCCAATCGTTTGTTGAATAAATTGACTGCTTCTTCCTGCACCTCCATATCATCTTCCTGCACCTCCATAGTCTAGGCAAATTTACCGTTTAACCCTTTCTAAAAAATTTCATACCCCATAATACCCTCCACCACCCTTCACATCCTTTCTTCCTCCACTTTGCCTGCACCCCATTCAAACTCCACCGACGGTGGCTGCACCTCCACCTCCACTGTCAGTGCTCATATCCCACTTTGTCACTGTAGATCTACATTGAGTGCACCTTGGTTGCTGGTTGCTACTGTTGGTTCCCCATTCACGGTTTTCACGAACCGCAACCCACAAACCTCCACTTGCATCATTTTGGCACCCATTCAAGCAATTGAAAGGAAGGTAAGCATCATTATAAGTTTAATTTTAGATTATAGAGGTAGTTGTGGTGGATTGGTGGCGGAAGACGGCGGTGGTGGACCTTTTTTTTACTGTTAAACTGTTCTACGGTTTGTAGAAAACATAAGTAATTCAAAACTTCTCTTCTGCGGTTTGTACAAACCGTAGAACAATAGAATTTTTTTCTGTTCTGCGGTTTGTACAAGCCGCAGAAGAGAAAAAAATTTTCTACTATTCTATGGTTTGTACAAACCGCAGAAGAAAAAAAAATTTCTACTGTTCTACGGTTTGTACAAACCGCAAAAGAGAAAAAAAATTTCTACTGTTCTACGGGTTGTACAAACAGTAGAAGAGAAAAAAATTTTCTATTGTTCTACGGTTTGTACAAATCGCAGAAGAGAAAAAAAATTGATATAGAAACAATCCGTAGACTTCTGTCATACACCTATGCACCTACGGGTTGTATAAACCGTAAGCTCTTATAAATGTTGATTTAACTACGATTTCTACAATCCGTTAGTGTCTAATATCCTGATTTTAAACCTACGACTTATAGAAACAGTAAATATAAAATTCTTACGGTTTCTACAATCCGTGAAAAACCGAAAACTGGATACCAAATACCTCGATGACGACGACTCTCGTTGTTTTTCAGCCACCCACTCCGACCGACGGCTGCCCAAAGCGCCTTCAATCCGCCACTCCAGCACCGTCGAAACCTCCCACCACTGCCACACTTTCCACCTCCGTTCAGAACTGCACTGCACTGCTCCTCTTCCATTCAAAACCTTAGTTTATAATAATAGAGATAATTTTGTAATTTACTCATGTCTATTGCTGGAATTTTAAAAATTATGGAGGTGCAGGAAGCTTTAAATTTATGTTTGAAGCTGATAAATTTATACTATCAAAGGTTGGTATGCTTGTGAGAAAAGGTTATGCAAGTGATCGAACAAGTTTGAACTTCTTTTGTACCATAGATTATTTATTTTTGAACAAGAAATCTGGATTGAATTCATTAGTTTGTCACAAATGTTGTATCACTTTAACTTTTTTTTTTTTTACCTTGAAAGAGTAGGAAAAGAGAGATTAAAGATAGGAGTACTTGGATCATTGGTTGAAGAAATAATTTGAAACAATAATTGTGATAATAAAATAATATTTCACTTGGTAAGTTAGTAAAAAAACTAAAGGTAATTTTGATGGATGAGACAATTTAGTGTAAATATGTGTTTATCTTTGTCTTTTGTTTTTGCAAAAGTTTTTTTTACCAAAAGAAAAACAGTTTTTTCTTGGCTAATAGGTTTCTAATGCTGAAAGTTTCAAAAACGTAATTAAACTTTGTTTTTATCTATAAGTTAACATCTCAACTATTTCAAAGGCATATTCTTTGTATTCTATATTTAATTTTTTTTATGTGTTTTTCACACGTATGTAATTAGAAAAAAAAAACTTTCTCAATGGTCTCATATTGCTATTTTTATCCATATATTTGATTTTTTTAATTGTCTATATTTTTATTTTATCTAATGTTTATCTCCCTCTCTAAATTAAGTTTGACATTTTAAAAAATTGATTAATATTTAAAAGAATATTACATCAGAATTTAAATTACTCATAGTAAATATAAAATTTAATTTATATAATTAAATACACATGTAGTATGAATTTTAATCACAGTCTAATTCATAGTTTATATATTGAAAATTCTTGTTTATTATAAATTTGAATTATAAAAAATATTTATCCCACGAAGTTCGGAAGTCAAAATATATAGTTTGTTGGGGTGATGAAACGGCAATGACTTAAATATGATATAAATGAATAATTTGGTTGCTGTGGTTTATGTGAATAAAAGCGAGGAAGGGTAAAAGTAAAGCCCAGGAAGAGTAAAAGGCAGATTGGAAGATCAATCGATTGATAGCAGCAGGAAGCAAGTGTTGTGGACGCAACGCCACTCAGCGCAAGGCCCAATGGAACGTTCTGCTCGCGGTCGCGGCCGTCGCTCTCCGTCAACTCCACCGGTAATTCCTATTTGCATGTTTTTTTAAGGAATTTGGGTTATTATTTAAAAAAAAACGAATACTTTGGGGGTGTTACCATGTATTGTACGAATATGAATGGCTCTGCGTAGGTTGTTGCTGGGAAAGAGCAATGTTGGCGCGTTAGGGGCAGCGAGGAGAAGAAGCAACCGCAGAATTCATCACCTGATTCTCGTTCCGATTCAGACTCAGTTGTAATGGGAGTGGCAAAGTTAAGCATTTGCAATGACGTTGATAAGCCATCACCAGCAGCAGCAGCAACAGTTGGAGAAGGAGGGTTCGATATATGTCACTGTAAACAACCTGGAAGCGTGGTTCTGAAACCTTCTTTGCTTGTACAGAACAGAGAAAGGAGAAGATCTATGAATAGTAATAGTTATAGTAATAACAATGGCAATGGTGAGGTGTTGAGGCCTGGGATGGTCCTTCTGAAGGGTTACCTTTCACTGAGCGATCAGCAGAAGATAGTGGAAAGGTGCAGGGAGTTGGGGGTGGGAGTGGGAGGATTCTACCAGCCTGGTTACGAGGAAGGGACCAAAATGCATTTGAAGATGATGTGCCTCGGAAAGAACTGGGATCCTCACACCTCTCAATACGGAGAACTACGGCCATTCGACGGTGCCAAACCTCCCCACATCCCTCCCGAGTTTCATACGTTGGTCAGCAATGCCCTTCATGATTCCAACGCCCTCATTCCTCATAATCCCCTTCCCTCCATCTCACCCGACATCTGCATTGTCAATTTTTACTCCCAAACTGGCCGTCTCGGTCTTCATCAAGACAAGGATGAAAGTCAAGACTCTCTTCGCCGAGGCTTGCCCGTCGTATCCTTCTCCATTGGAGACTCTGCACACTTCCTCTATGGAGATCAGAGGGATCCCGACAAGGCACAGAAACTGCTACTCGAATCGGGGGATGTTTTGATCTTTGGTGGCCCCTCTAGAAATGTATTCCATGGAGTTACCGCTATTAAACCAACCTCTGCCCCCCAATTCTTGCTCCAACACACTAATCTACGCCCTGGTCGCTTGAATCTCACTTTCAGACAGTACTAAGTTTATATATATATATGCCTTTCTCTTCTCACTAATCTATGCTATCTATCTATTTTCTAAAGTGGCCTCCTATTAACTGAAACGATGCTCGTAATGCAATGCTAATTTTGTAGCCATTTTTATACTTGTGATTTATTTTTGTTTTCCAAATGGTCTGTTCTTCACTATAGTTCGTTATTTGTTACGTTGCTTGTTTATCTATCATTGTTTATCTATCATGGATCCGCTCTCTTATTACTGCAATTCTGTCATAATGCTTGGATTTATCACTTTGTCTACCGCAAGGTAAATTCTTTCTGGATTTCCTCTAGAACCAAGTATAGTTTTACACTTTTAACGGTTAGTGCATTTAGTCAAAATAGCATTCTATCCCTCTGCTGATATCACACTAAAAGAAAAAGAAAATGATGTAATTACTCTACTTTCAATGTATCCAAGAGCCATAAACGGCTTTACTTTATTTCATCTACAAGACAAATTGAAATCTAATATCATGTCAGTACCTTTGTTATTTTTGTTTTTGGGTACAAGTATAGACCAACATTGCACTCAATAGAGCAGTCCAAGCCTTCCATTATCAATGTTTGGCTCAATCAACTTTAATAATTTAACTAATAAATAGCATTAGAGTTATATTGTTGCGAAGCAGTTTCTTGGCCTTGAATCAGGTTCTGTTCCCCAATGCTAATGCAGCGGAATCAATATGTACAAGCAGACAAGAATAAACTTTTTGCTTCAATCTGTCAACAGTCTCCACCAGCCCTTCAATTTCCGTGTTGGAACTGCTCCTTAGTCTGTCCAGCCACTCGTTTGCATGCTTAAGGTGTGACAATGTTAGAGCTATATTGTTGGCTTGCTCAATTTGCCTCCCTGCAATATCCTTACTATCCTTGCCCTTCTCACGGGGGCCAGCGGAAAACCCAGCATCTAATGTCTTTTCCAGATATATCAGAAACCATGATCTTGTTTCATTTAAAAGTAACTCTCCCAGCTCGTTGATCTCTTTCATACCACCCCCTTTGGCCCATTCTTGTTTGTCAGTCCCCGATAGTTCAATTAAAGATTTTGGAAACTTTGCCGTGCTTTTAGCAGGCATCAAACCTGCTGTCGTGACAGACTTATGTTTTTCTACGGGAGTTGAAATTCTGTATACTTGAAGTGATTTATCGGTCAACTGAGCTGTACCATTTGGCTGGTCCATGAGCTGTTGGAGAGCAAAAAATTTGTTCAGTGTGGCATGAGGGTTCTCCGAAGATGCGGAAGAGCAGATGTTGGCGAACATACTGAAAACCAAAGATGAAGAGGTGATGCTGAGGGCCACAAACAAAATAGCAAAAAGGAATTATGCATTCACTTGTCGCCCAAATTAACCGAAGAACTAATGGGGCGTTTGTTTATACCCTGAATGGATGTATCGTCTATGTAATAACGTGAGCCAACGTTTAGATTAAAAAAGACAGTATATACCTTAGGCATTTAACTGTGGTTGTTGCTGCAGATGCTTCTTTTTGGGCTTGTACTACAACCTGAGAGGCTAGATGTTTCCTTCTAAGAATAGCCTTGGGTAAAATGAAAATAAAGTAGGCAAGGAGGAAATTAGGTTTAGGTTTATATGATTGCCAAGTAAAGAATCACGCTAATACGCAAAAACAAGTGCTCAGATCGAATTAAATGTAGTTTGTTTTAAGCCTAACAAATGTTTCAATGCACGTTTAATGCTAATCCGTCGCGCATTGGATTGACGATCAATGACAATGATAAACTTTTCAAGTACGTCTAAATAGGGACGTGCGATAAGAATATACAAGAGAGAGTAAATTTTAATGCACCTTTCCGGGCCTGAGAAGCTTGGCTGGCAAAGAAGACCATGGAATTGTCTCAGTGCTCTTGCTTTTATCTTTAGCGCGAGACAACAAATTCATGTTCAAATTTTCCTGTTTAGTAGAACTACTGTGTTTGGCAGAAGTGCGCACAGAAGGTGCTGTGACAGTTTCCCGGATGTTAGACTGGGCGACGTCTTGCTTTGGTGAGAGTGCTTCGATTCGAGTGCCAGTTTGAGTCATCTGGAGCACCTGCGATGCTAAAATCTATCATTATCACTGCACTGTTTTCTTTATTACCAAAAAGATGAATTCAAAGTTAGACTCGATTGTTTCCTTTAGTTTCAAATTTTTAACAGACAATTCCATTATTATATAATTGTTTTTCTTTTTATATTCTGGCAATGAGATTGAATAATTTTCAACAATAGTGCAAAAAATATTGAACTGAATTGTATGTAATAAGTTCATTGAAATCCTTTGCAATTTTCTTTCGAGGCCAATCATATAGTTTCTATATCACTGTCACTTTCCCATCATCCAAAGCTACATAAAACGAGTTAAATTCTACAAGCATACATTCTTGAGCCTTTAGGAATCGGAATCCAGAGCAAGAATCATACCTGACCTTTGATCTCTAGTTGCCTTCCTTTCGCAGATCCCAACTTTTTACTATCTACGCCAATTTCTAGATCATTTCCTTTGCTTCCTACATTAGCCTCTGGCCCGTTGGCCTTTGAGTTCAGGTTTAGAACACCCTGCATGTACCTGGATGCAACGCCTAGTTTTTCTTCTTTAATGACAATCTTCTGCCTTGAATTTGGATTCTCTTTGGCTTCTGTTAAATCCGTGGATTTGGAACCATTAACTCCATCATTGTGAGGATTCTCTGACTGCTCTAACATCTGCATTAAGTCCTTAGGATTGCCTTCAAAAGGGTGGCGTCCGGGGATTGGTCTAACCCCAACAAGAATAGGGACCGGTGTGCCTGCCTCGATTCTATCGACATAAAAGAATTGCCCAAGCTGCAGCTTATTATTCAATATAAGCTCGTTGTCTTCCTTTGAGAGTGAGACATAGGTTGAGTGAGAAGAGTCGGAAACTTTTATGAAAAAACCCTGGTTAGGCCATAATTCAGACCCAGATAGTGCGGGCACGATGCTGATCACCTGCAGAAGAACAGAGCGATATTCCCCGCGAACTTTTACATTCGAGTTCATACTCTGGAGAAGCTTCAGTAGAACTCCAGGCACCAGGGATGCCATTCTTCTTCCCCTTGAGGCTGATGCTTATTTTATGGATAATGCTATGTGGCTAACAGAAACTTGAATCTTATCATGAGATCTTCAGTGCTCAACAAAAGAGTACGCAGGGTTGTAAGATATATTACCAGAGGGAGGAGCATGAAGAAGCAAGAGAAGTGAAGATGTAAGATATTAGTGTTTGTGTTGTGTAGAGAGACGAGAAAGTAGGAGAATAGGGCTTCCGCAATGGCTTAACAGAGAAGATCTAAAGGTTTGCATGCAGGACACGTAACCATCCAATTCTCTTGCCTTCGAAGCCAAGCCAAGGGACCATCATATGCTTACAACACATTCTGTCAGACGCCAAATGACAAATCAGCCCCTTTCATAACACGCAAAGAAGAAAAATGAGATATTATTATGCCTTTCTCTTGGACATTATGGTCTTTACGCTGGTGGGGCTCAATCTGGTCGCGTTTCATTTTTTAAGTTAGAGACAATGTAAACATTAAGAAAGGTAAGGATATTCCCACGTCGATTTCTACTAAGATGACCATCAATGGATTACTTTCGTCTGTTATTCAAACACAAAATACTAAGATTGTATATGTACTTCTTTTAAATCTTTTGTAAAATTATTTACTTATTATTATTTTTTTAATATTACACTTTAAACGTTTAATATAATATGTTTAATACATTCATTCAACTTAAGTACATACCCTTTATTTGTTTCCATAAAAAGAGAGAGATAGAATATATTAAAGTTATGGTATTTTTTAAGAGGACAATAAATAAAACATTATAGTCCCTATAAAAAAGCTTTTTTCTACAAACTAACAAATATATATATATATATATATATATATATATATATATATATATATATATTTACTTTTTTATTTCATTTAATACATTAAAATTTCTCAAACGTATAGCAACTTTTCAAAACCTGATAAACAAATTTATACTAAAAACTTCAAAATTTTAATTAATACAAAAATTATTCATATTATCTTACATTTAATTTAAAGTCTTGTTACCTTTCTACATGTCAAATATGGCAAAAATAAAATAACTATTGAAAATCTCTGCCTTATGAAAACTTTCATAACATCTTATTTTATTAAGTGAATTTTACAATATCATATCATTTATAAGTCATTTTTACAAGTTTTTCCTTAATAGCAAAATTTTGCAAGACAAATACTTTTATACATTTTTATTTGTCCTTCAGTTTTTTATAACTTAAAAAGTTAATTTAATATTAATATTCTAAAAACATGTTGACTTTTTTAATAAAACTAAGTTATTAGTTTTAAAATTTTCACAATACCTCACAATTTCACTTAAATAGTTTCTTTTATAAAATTTTCATCTTAAGTTTAAGATCTTGATAAAGCTTTTGCCTTAGAGATACTAAATAATTGTAACTAATAATAACTACCCCAAAAATAATCATGAAAGCGTGATCATTTTTAGACCATAAAATGGCAAGCACCATCATTTTAAGGTTAACAAACCAAAATCATAAATGTATTCGTCCACATGAAGAAACCACCAATTGCTATTTCTTTTATTATTTATTTTAATTAATTTTAAATTCCGTTATACTAATCAACCTTCCTTCAATTAAAGACTTCACCACAAACCTCGTTATTACGAGCTAGTAAGAGTATCTTCAAATAAAACTATCACTAATTTTTCTCATCAAGAAAAAACAATATTTTAATATAAACCACGTAAAGCATAGGCTTATTATATAAATAAAAAACAACTTTATTTAATTTTAAGAAACTAACGTCTATAAAGACCACATTAAAATAACATTTTTATTGATAAAAACCGTTTATACTATTCATTTGGATCCATGAAACATTGAAAAAAAAAATTGCATTTGTACTATAGCTTCCATATTTTGAAAGAGAAGAAACAACAAAGAACTTTTTAAATGACATGGAATCCATACAAAAATAAATTATACTAGCTCAACAGTGAAAATGCATAAAAATAAATTTGATTTCCATTGAGAGAAATTGAGTAGAGCTAAGATTGTTTGATTTGGATGCAAACAAAAGAGAGGAGATATATATTTTGAATAAAATCAGCGATTTAACCTTACTACAATGCTTACAAGAAAAACCATGGCACAGCATAGAGGAAAAGAGAATGAGGGTAAGAAAAGAGCAGGTGCTACATCTCAGACTTGACTTGAGAGCAAACATGATGCTCATCACAGACTCCACGCTATCTCCTCCTCCTGGAATTCCCTTCTTCATATCTTGGAGCTGCTCCACCTCCCTTCACATCATCAACACAAAATCACCAATCAATATCATGTCATGCTATCTATGAGCAGTAGTCACACACACACACTTTTACTTTTACTTACACGTCATGTCACTATATGTAATATCTAATGCAGATACATTTTACAAACATTACCAACCCAAGAACCAATTTAGATAAAATCATGCAAGGACATTTCCACATACCTCAAAGCCACATCTGCTTTAAAATACAGAACACACTGCCAAGGCTAATCTAACTTTAGGTATACCAATTGAATTCACCATTTCTTCACTATAGGCCCCCAAGGCAACACATGAAACTTGCATGCAATTCTAGTCACAGGTAGTACTGAATGACATATTTGCGTGCCTTCTCCAGTTTTAACATGTATGCCATGAATTTCGTAGCATGAAATAAAAAGTGTTGTGTGTATGTATATATACTAACCCCCAAACAGATGTTCTGGTTGCTGGAATTGAGTTCAGATGTATTGTCTGTCTTTCCAAAATTAATTTCAGTGGAATTACGTTTATTTGATCTAGAACCTTCACCATTTGTCATGATGTACGAAGGTGAAGCAGGTGCAGTATGAGAAGTGCTTCCAATTGACCCAATATTGGCTTCAAACATTTCTTCAAAGAGCTGTTGGAATTCGTCAAAAGTCTCCTCCCCATTTTCCTGTTACGTCACATCACAAGCCAGTATCATCAAATGAGTTGACCACTTAGCTAGTAACAAGTTATAGATGCATGCAAGCTGTTGCCGTTGCTGTTCAAGCCCAGACACCATAATTAACACACCCTTCTACTGCATGTTGTATGCGTTTGGTACGAACTTCCCACATAATTAGTCAGCATGCATTGAATTCAGCCACAATAACAATACTAATACTAATACATACGGTAGCATATGATTTGAGACTGAATTCTCTAAGAATCTCAGATGGTGGGCTCATTAAGGCTCATGGTATAATGATAAAATCAGTACCATATCATATCTATCACATGATTCGATTCCTCCTAGCCATTGAGGCCCACCACTAAGACAGAGACCAGGCCAACAAATATCATGAATTAATTTATTAATTGATGCTTTGAAATTACGAAGGAGTGCATATGTTTGTTTGAGTTTGTTTATCGCATCATACACATGCAATGCAATATCTGCCTTTATCTCCTTCCATTTCTTTTGCTTAATTTCTGTTTTAGAATAATTGGGCATGAAACTTCATCCATAGCCTTCTCAAAATTCTTTGAAAATTTTTAGCTGATTAAATTTTTGGTATTTGACAAACCAAGACCAACACTCTAGCTTTCTCCATATAATAATATAAAAGGCGTGAAAAGCGTGGAAATTTTGGTCCAGCAATGTTGAAAAAGAATGGAATGAATTTAATGAATATTACTTACACTGGGTTTTGATTGACTCATCATTGTGGCCATTTCATTCAAGAAATCACCCATGCCCTGCTCAAACAAACATATCATTGACCCATCACAAAAAGAACAGTCCTCAGAACGAAACCACCACCAAATTTTGATTATATATATAGTAGGAAATTCTGGTATGGACTTGATCCATCGGTTGGTTGGGGGGCTGGGTGTAGATCACAACACAAGACAAGTAGTGGTATGCAAATTTAACTTGGCAAAGTTTGTGCCTGGCTATCTATTTTCCCTACAATAGAATTAAGAATTTCTATGTAAAGATAAAAAAGGATTCTAATTGGTCTCAGATGGTACCTTTTTCCAGGAAGAAGAAGAAAAATGGACGGTGCAAAGCCCAGAAACAGGACAAGACTGCTACAGACGACAGGACACCAGACCACACCAGACCAACAAAAGATCCATTTTTTAAATAAAGAAAGAAGAAAAAGAGAGATACTAAACTGAGTGTTTAGATAGGAGAAGGAGTAGTGATATTAAAGCATATTCATTTAGTTTGTAGAAGAGAAGGGGAGGGAGAATGAGAGTAGATACGGTTTGGTCGTCATCGCTGTCATAAACACCTACGTCGTACAATAACCTTTTGTTGGCGTCAGATAAGACTGGACAAAAACACAGTGAAACTAATTAACAATGGAATGGAAGAGAAGAGGGTGAATTGAAGGAGATTATACCAACCAGAATAGGCGTGCTGGATTTCCTGGAACTTCTCCTTGCCTTCTTCCACGCCGCTCCCTGAACAACGATCTGGGTGCCATTTCTATCCCATCAAACAAAACAAATTCCTTGCTTTTCAATACCCATTCCAACAAAAATCTTAAAATGAAATGTGCCAATTCACTCATTCATTCTAACCAGTGCAAGTTTCTTATAGGCATTCTTGAGCTCAGATCGGGTACACTCCTTCTCTATGCCCAGAACCTCATACAACTCCTCACTGCATTTCTCTCCTCCCTTCGCCATCTCTTCATTCAAACCAAACCCACTTTTCTTCACTCTGCTCAACTCAACCCAACTTATCAAATCCAACCAAAAACCAATTTTTATTTTATTTTTTATTTACTTAAGGATTCATTATTGTTAATATTATAAGGCATGGATGGAACAAGGAACTTTTAACAATTTTATTAGGAGGGAAGAGAAAAGCAAAAACAAAACAGTTCACCCACCTTAAGAACTCTCCAGAAGCACCCTCTTTACATAGTTTCCACTTTTTACTAAGGTTACAAAATATACTATGTTTCCATTTTTTTAATATTTGATTATGGATTAGTGTTCACTGTAGACGAAGATGATGTACGGCCGAGATTGGAGAGTAATGCATATTATATATATGGTTGGAGTGTGTTTCCAGAAGCTTCGGTTCTGTGCAGCCACATGTTGGATAACAGTTCGTGTGCTCGCCGTAACATTTTTCAGATTTTAGTTGAGATTTTTAATTCATCTTATATTTTTATGGGTTAAATTAAAGTTATCAATCAACCAATCCCTTTTAACTCACTCCAATGAGATTATATTTGAAATTAAATTCAGGAAACTATTTTAACAATTATAACAAATACACTAAATAAAGAAGAAAAATTATTGCTTAAAATAATACTTTTGAACTCTTCTAACTTTAAGCAAATCTGTATTAATTAAGAAATGAGTTGGAACAAAACAAATCAGGTCAATCTGCCAATCAATTATTTTTTTGTTTATTTAAAAATAAATAAATAAGAGCATTTTATGATTTTTATTATTTTTTAATGATAAATAATGTTTATACGAATATGTAGATTTTTTTTTCTTTTTTCTTTTTATATAAATAATACTTTATTGAATTGACCGAATTAATTTTTTTTTTTCTGATGAATCTACCCATTAACCCTATGAAACGACTTTACTTTTCTTTAAGACCGTTCCATATTCGATGATTGAATTGTAGCAAAAAGAAATTCACATAATTAGCGTTTGGCTCCCGTGAGTATTCTTGAGACATTGATTTTCTACAATCTGGACAAGTATCACACAATCACTTGTAGTGTCTTTTTAATTTGCCTTGTCACGTGTTTCTCTTAATTTTTCTGAAGTAGACACTAATATCTTATTCCTAATATTGTGCCTAGTCATGTGTTTGTTTGCTGGTGTATCTGAATACGTGTAAGTGAGACGACCTTTTACTGTGACTGGCATGGCTCATCCAACTTAAGTTCGTACCATCTCACAATTGCTTGTTTGCTAGTGTATCTGTGTTAGCGTTTGAATTCAAGCTAATAATTAAAGTTTGATTCACAATATATATAGTTGCAGAGGCCAAAAATGAAAAACACAATAACAGGGTAGAATATGTTTTAAAGTTTAGTATTAGAAGAACATCTTTGGGAGTTTAACGTAGAAGTACTCATTGACAACCCAAATGATGCTAACATGGACTGATCTGTGAAGAACTCACAATGCCAATATATTAAGCATACCTGCAATGACAAATATCACTTCTACAACAAAAGATATCTATAGTAGACTCTGAAAGACAATGGTTATCAGTTTTTCCAGTTGAATGCTGTCAATTTGTGACTTCCATACTCCTCACTAGTGTCAGTTTCACAGGGAATATTGCCATCTGATAGCGATTCTTTGGATAATACCAATTAATAATTCACAAGGGGCACATAACGTGTATTCAATTGCTTGAATCCAAAGGAAAAAAAGAAGATGCATGCACCCAAGAAAAACAATGACAAATTGGAAACATTTCCTATATAATATTGTAAAACACCCAAAATAGCATGTCTCAATTTCACTGATAACCCGATATGAATAAAGAAATGAACTAACAGCAACTTAAGGGGTAAAAGCAATACAGTTACCACAAGCCAGAGTGAAAAATAAACATGAAACGCTTTCAATACGCATACCAGCACCACCACAAACTACTCAAGATATTTCATAAATTTTATCTACGGATGTTAAACAACACAAGAAGAAAAGGAATTCTGCATTCCATAAAATTTTTTTATCAAAACGTCTACCCACATGCTTAATATATATTTTCAACTTGACAATTAAGCTCTTTAAATGAAGGCAGATTTAACTAGGAAAGTATACGTGAAAATTTGACACACATATATCAGCTTAACTTCTTGAAACTTAAATATTTACTTGCTTTATACATAAAAGTCCTAACCCTCTTGGATGCTTCATGATGGAAACTAAATACTTAACATTATCATCAGCTAAATATGGACCACGAATCCCAACAGTAAAATGCTTTATACATAATCCCAACAGTGGGTAAACTTATGCAGCAAGGGTAAATATATGGCTAATGTTTGCCCACTACGGAAACAATTACCCTATATACAATTAAAAATAAACATTTCTTTTACTTACAACTTACATTCTTCTAAATGGCAAGATCCCCTCTTTATCAAACACCCCTTGTTTTGCTTCAAGTGATATTGAACCCTATTTTTTGCAACAAAGAAGGAAGATGGTTATTTATTACAATGAGATTTATCTGGTTATGGTTGAAACAGTGATTTGAGATTGAATGGGCCTGCGATACTCTGATTTCCGCTCCAGACAAGCTGGGAAACAATCTGATGAGCAGCTTGGGTGGGATGAAGCGAGTCAAAGAACACATATTGGTTTGGATTCTCACATAACTCGTAATCTCTCACTGCTCTTCTACCTCCGCAGCTGTAATCTCCCCTGTGGGCTCCACTGCCACAGCATGCCACGTCGCCTTCTTTCAACCCTTTTCACAACAAACACCAAATCACATAAGCCAACCCACCAAAGTCACATATACTCAATATATGCACTACTTACCATGTTTTGAAGGATTGTTTATAACATCATAAGATATGCTAAAATAATCCACATATGAATATTTAAATCCTTCCAGCTCCTTCTTTAACTTGCCAAGTTCCACGTAAAGCACACTGTTGTGTAGTTTGGGCAGTGCTGAAGCTTCTTCCACGCAGGAGCCTTTTGATCCATTTACTAGAGCCTTCACCAGTGGAACACAACCCACAGCTGGCAGGCTAAAAACCACAAATTTCCTCCCTCCTGCCTCGTGTATCCCCTAATTAATGCAATCCATCATTTTACAGAGTTAGACTTATTTTATTTGCTGATTATAGAAACTTCAACTTTCATGCTTCAATGCACAGCAAAGTAACATACTTTGATCACTGATGTAAGATTACCGACTACCATCTCTACATGTTTCTCAGCCGTCTGTGAATTACTTGAATTTTCTGACAAAGAGATTTCATAATCATTGATTCCAATGTGCATCAGGTAAACAGCTTTGGCAAGCAGAGCTGTTGTTTCCGCATTTCCAAGTTGCTGCCTCAATTCCTTGCTCACTTTCCTGAAATAACTTAGCTGAGTTTTTAGATCTATCACCTGCAAATTCAACACTTTCAGATCAAAATGGATGGGATCAAAGCTAATTAATGACCAAGTCAAAAGAGTACGGCTAGCATTCAATTTCATTCACAGCTAATAGTTAGCAATAACATCTGACAGACCAGTCCTTGATGGGTTTCAACCAAAGCCCCAGCTCCAGCTGATGCAAAATTGACTCCATCAACGTATCGTTTATTACCAGGGAATAGATAGGGTGGGATTAGAGGCAACTTGGCATACTCAGCTGCAATAATATCGTAGGTATAAGCTGTAAGCAGTGAGGTATTGGTTGATCTTAATTAAAAACATAAAACCAAAGTTGTTGTATACCTATGAAATCTGGAAGAACACGACCGTCAGAAAATCTGCCTGTTGGATACTTGAAGAAGGTTTCCCCATATGGAGAGTAATTTGCCTGATTATCAGCTGTGGTATTTATGTAATTGTTGTTTCCAACATCAAATAATGAATCTCCAAATACAAATAATGCTGCGTGTTCTTTTGGCTGGCATACATCACCAAGGCTTAGGCAACAACTTATGCCATAGCTTGCCAAAAAAACTAGAGAACAGAAACTGAATGTTGGACTTGCCATATGAGTTTCGCTTCAATTTTCTAATGATCACAATATGCAACTTGTGTTTATATAGGCTACTTTGACTTCATGCACAATGAAAACTAAATTTCCAGCATTATATGAGTAAATAATGTATATGTTGAAATTGTATGGTGGAAACAAGTGCACGGATTTAAATGAACCGAGAATTGGTCCGCTTTGATTATCTGTTCCTTATTTATTTATTAATAATAAGTTCTTTTGGTCAAAAATATAACTTCTATGCTAAGTTATAGAGCCCCGCATGATTCATATTGTTTACAATTTTATCTTAATACGTATAGAATATAATGTTTAGGGTTTAGGGATGGAATGAGGCGATCATCAGAAAATGTGCCTGTTGTTGGAAAGAAATTTGCATAGTCATTTTCCAACATCAAATATTGAATCTCCAAATACAAATACATCAAATTTGTCACCAACTGAGAGTTATTCCATAGCTTACCACACAAACTACGAAGCAGAAACTGGATTTCGAACTTCCCATCAGACTTTAACTTCAATTTTCTCATCATACAATCAAACTTGTGTTTATAAAGCCCACTGTTACATCATCCAAAATAAGAATAATGGAGATTAAAAAAGTTATTTCCTAAGACAAATAATATTAACAAATAAAAATAAATGATAAAAAATAGAAACTAAATACAAATATAAAATTTTAAAGCAACTCAAAACCTAATAAACCCATCTCATGAACATATGGTAAAACACAGGTGCTTAAATCTTAAATTATCAATTATCAACATATCTGTAATTAATAAGAAATACATCAATGTTTAGTACTAACAATGCTTAAACAATAAAGATTGAAAATAAAATAATATGGTGAACAGAAAAAAACTGAAAAAATGAAGTTTTTATTTGATTTTAAATTATGTATTTTATTATGATTAAATTATTTATTTTACAAAACAAATGAATTTTTTTAATTTTTGAAACTTTAATTACGTCAAATAAAATAATTTTACTGGAATGAATGGATAACTCAATTAAATAAAATTTATATTTTCAAAATATTTTGAACTTATTCTTTAAATTCGATTTATATATTTTTTTTAATTTGTGGTCAGGTTTCTGAATTCTCAATTAAAATTATGATATATTTATGAAATACTTTTTTGATTATTCATTAAATAGTTTTTAGTATAACTTGGTATTATTAATTTTTAATTAACAATATAAAAGTTTAAAATTATATATTTTGTAATTAATGCTTACATTTCTTAATAAATCTTATACCGAATCAAATGATCTGAATGTCCATTCTTTTAAATCAACGAAACAAGAATGATAATTAACAGGACATGGTAATGCAATCCAATGAGGTAGTTTTATCAGAATCCAAATTGTTGAAAACCTTAAATGGTTTTCATAATTTTTAAAAACAGTTGATAACTATTTAGATAGAGGATGAATACATGAGTATTATAACATTCAATTATAGATTTATTTTAAAAATAAAACATAATAGTCTACTAAACTTATTAAATTATATAAAAAACGTTTGTTGTTTTTCAAATACATCCTTTATTTCTAATATACTATAGACAATACTTATTTTTTATCATTATAATAGCTGAAAGTAGTTTTTAGAATCAACATTACTCAAATATTATTTGATAGAATGTGTTAAAAAGAAAGACTAAGAGAACCTTTGTGAAAGACTATTTTTGGGAGATTTAAGTTGTTTAGAAATTTGACTAAATTGACTAAATTATAAATTTGGTACCCTGTAATATTTTATCCTTAATTTTGTTTTTTTCCATTTTTTTTGTCATTATATTCTCTAAATTTCATCTACAATTTATTCAGTACATACGACAGTGTGTTGCTGGGAGATGATTGTTTAAAGAACACATTTCTACATCAATCATATAATGATTATAACATCAATATTTAAGTCATTCTGGTATATACGCAATGGACTCTTGATTGAGTTGCAGCAAGGAAGAACTTTGGTTCGGTAAACGTCTCCATCTCTTCTATACCAACCTAACACAAAATCACTGAAATAAAGTATTTATAATTTTCTGCAACTTGCTCATCATAGTGCTCTTTTCATCCTTCACATTTTCTCATAAGAGGATATAACCCTAGAGAAACAACTGAGTTTATAAAACATCAGCAGCCAAGACTGTTTGACAGATGACATTATAATCACCCTCCATCATCAGTAGAGATTCCCTAAAGCTAAAACTAAGGACAGGGCAAAGAGCACCTAAATAACTATATAGTCCCATAATTCAAAAACAAGTGAATAGTAAACTTCACTCGTGCTGAGAGAGCCAAATATTTTCAACTCTATCTTCAACAGAGATGACAACCATTCCAGAGAGCAACAAAAACGGAAATAACATTCCATTTTTGTCAGGCACAAGCAGGGATGTGTCCTTGGGAGAAATAAAATCAACAAAAACACAGACAAAATGAACTGCGAAGGAAAATGAAAAATAATGTGCAGCTTTATTTAAATACACAGGGAGGAGGCCAGCAAAAAGCTGCTCAGAAAACTCCGCCAGCCATGGAAGGAATGTCATCAAAGCTCCAAAGATTCATCAGGTTTCCACCATCCTGGGTTGTATCACAAGATAGCAAGGATTCCAATGAAGTATCATCCCAGCTCCCTTCAAGATAAGGCATCTGAAAGAACTTCAACTCAGATTCAATATCCACAAGCTCCTCAGATAGTGTCTTGAAAGAACCATCTTGCACAGATACCACATCCTGAGAGTTAGTCTGATGGTTCGCATTCTGTACAAAATGAGAATCACAATCCAAAGGAGCAGAAAACATGGATGAGATCTCTGGAGTTTTGGGGGCCTGTTCACTCCACCCAAGATCTGCATAATCAAATGAATTACTCCCCTGATCTGAACTGAAGTAAAGGGTCACATCATCAGTCGAAGGAAGGGATCTGAGCCCATTTCCACTTCCAGGGAAGGAACCCATGTCAGCAAACGGGTTAACTAGGGGTTTCTGTTCCACCAGATCCATAGGACACCAAAGGTCCTTCTGATTGTTCCCAGCATTGAACTTGTGGACATTGGGTTGAACAGTCTTCTGATTTCCCAGTTGATTTACCTTAGAACGTTTCACGGAAGCTTCCTCAGGGAAATTCACCTTGGCTTTCTTGCCACGAATCCTCCGTGCTTCAGCATCATAAGCTCTTGCAGCTTCTTCAGCAGTGTTGAAGGTTCCAAGCCAGACACGAACGCCCTTTCTTGGATCCCTGATTTCAGCAGCCCATTTCCCCCAAGGACGTTGACGAATTCCCCTATATTGATTCTTCCTCTTTCTCTTTGCAGACTTCTCAGCTTCACCATTGAATGCCACAGGTTTCACTGCCCGCCCTTTAATACAATTGGAAAATTATACAACACATTCCACGGCGAGGAAAACAGACACTCAGAACCATTGAACAAAGAAAAGAACAAAAATAATCTCATGCACGGATCATATAAGAAATTTTCCATTTTTCCCAAAATCCATTCGAGGATATTAGAAGTCTCAACAATAAAGTAAAATTCATTTCTAGTAGTTTATCTATATACTGAGAAAGAGCAGTTGCAGTGGTGTGTTACGAAGAAACAGAACAGCTTGTAATAACAACATGATGTAATGATACATCTATCAATTTCAAAAAAATCCACAAAGTCATCCTTGAGTTAAAATCAGTCGAAAGTGAACTCTTGTACGAAAAATGGATAAACATACACTCCTAAAGCAGAAGAAGCATTTCTCCGAAAAATAAATCATTCCAGAAATCAACCCGGGATCCGTAACGAATCAAAGAGTTTCTAGCAGATCTAGAAAATAACATTCCCTGTTATCAACTCCATGAACGAAAACCACAAATTAGATTCACTTTAAAGTTGAGGGTCCAGAAAATCACATCACACGGTGACCAACAAAATTGATTTCCAGTGCATGAATAAAAAATGTTCCGAAAATGAATAAAGAAAAAAAGAGTAAACAGCGATAATTTTGCATGCGAAATAAATGGGAAAACATAAAGAGAATTGTGAAGAAGAGAGAAAAGTTACGAGAAGAGGCGGAGAAAGCAAAGGGTTTGACTTGGTGGTCGGCGTCGCTGTCGGAATCGTCCTTGAAATCTCTAAAATCAGCCTCGAAGTCATCGTCAGAGTGGATGACCTCAGACGTCGGCTTCTTCAAATCCGACCACAGGAAACCGGCGGTGACCCGGCGAGACCTGGCCGTGACCGCCGCCGGAATGAAGTCAGAGATAATAGCTCCTCCACACATCGCTCCGATGAAACACAAAACACAGCTATGAATAAATGAATTAATTAATAAGAAAAGACTCGGTTTTGGTTGAATGCTGCAAACGAAGGCTTTTGCTTTTCAACTCTGCGTTTTCTAAGTTTACCCACTCCTCATTTCTCTTTTTATACTCAGCTTCTTACACAACAACCACTCTTTTCACACGAGGTTTGAGTGATAAAATTAACCTGCAGTAATTTATTAAATTCAAATAAAACTTTAAAAGTACTATTTTCTCGTTTTAGGTTTTTAATTAAATATTTTCATAATTTAAATATAATATTCATGTTTTTTTTTTAGTAATAGCAAATTATTAATTGCTCGTTGTAAATTATTTCTTCACTTTTTATTGAATACAATAGAGACATCCACATACACTATTTATAACTCTGCTGAATATTCTTCATATGAATAATAACAGAGAAATCTGTTTATGTGTAACATTTGTTTGGATTATTGGATATTTAAAATGACCACTTTCCAATTTTCCTAGAGTTATATATAGTTAATTAATATAGTCACCTATTAATAAAGGAATGTAACTTATATAGGGTCTATTAATGCAAGATTAAATAAATTTATTTAGAACTTTATTAAGAAAAGAAAAAAATTATCTATTTTTAGCATTTGAAACTTGTTCAGAAAATACAAACTTTAAACATTAAATAATATTAATGAGATTTATAAAATAAATCTCTTTCCATGAACAGGACACACTTAAATTTATTATTTTTAAATTAATTACATTAAACCAAAACAAATTGGCACTCTTTCAGGAAGGTCAGTTGAAAATTTTCATCCTCTAACTCTAAAACAAATTCTGGACGCCATGAGACAATTATAGTGGAATAATGTGAAAAGTTTACGGTTTTTTATTTTAGTTTATGTAAATAATTTTAAAATACAAGAGCACACTCTTTTCTTTTCTTTTTTGAGACTTTTACATTTTTTTTCAAGGGTTTTTAAATATATTTTTATATTACTCTAATATCTTTTCAGAATTATTAAAAAGTTGATTATGATCAACCTTTTCTATCAGCTTGATTAGATTGATAAATTTTTTTTAAGAGTAAAAAATAAATTAAATAGAAAGAAACTATTAAGGAGCATTTTAACTTTTATACATCACAGTAGGTATACCAATATAACCAATACAGATTTTCAAGTCGAAATTAAACCAAGCTTACTAGTGCCACTAATAATATTTATACCGATATCGATACCTAACATGAAAGGATTATATACCCAACCTAATATAGCATAAGCTGAAGAACTGATAACTATACCTGCTATAAAAAGCACTCTTAGACAAAACTCCTACGCTCGTTATGATTCTTGTGCTTAACTTAGTTACTGAATTTGGTCTGATCAACTCAGCCACACTTGTATCATCAGTGAATGACTTGCCTCACACCATCTTTATGTGCCCTTATATGATTGAGCACCTCCTTGAATACATGTGTTGATTTGAGCTCCAAGTTTGGTCCTATCGCCCTAACCACTTTTACCTGCAAAACAAACAAACTTCTATTTTGCCGTGTAAACACCTAACATACTAACTTGTGAACCTCTTTACCCGAAATTCCACTACCTACACTTATCTCGGGCAAGCATTTCTATGCCAGAGATTGTAGACACCTCACTAGAGAGAAGTGTCAGTCTGAAAAAGAAAATGAGGTTCTCTTCAACTTATACTTAAGTCATAGACAACCCTTTATATGAGCTAAAATAAAATTTTTCTTACCACCCACAACCCCACCTTTAAAGACCATCTTATTTCTATGATTTCATATCTCTGAAACAATGGTCACTCACAAACCTTTCCACGCTCTATTAACATTTTGCCTTTGACTAAGTAAATAGAAACTCTGGAAATTAACAAGTGAAGATTCATGCGTGACAACCACATACCCTACCCACCTATAACATTGATCCCAAACTTGTTGTGCCACAATACAAGTATTAAACAAGTGTTGAGCAATTTCTAATCTTTCTTGGCACAATGGGCATTGCATATTCCCTAACTGAACTTCCCTTCTTGCTAAATTATATCTAGTTGGTAACCTATCCAATAATAACCTTCATGCACACACTATTGCTGCAGGCGCTATTTTTAAACACCATAACAACTGAAATATCTCAGTAGTCTACATTAAATCCTCACTATTCAAAATATTGTATTAAGACTTAACTGTATATACTTGGTGTTCCTCACAACCCAAACCAACCTATCTTGCCCATTCACATTCCATTTGACATTAGAGATCATGGTCATCATTTTTTCTTCTAGATGTTTCTCCCATTCGAACCTCTCCCTACACCAATTGAGATTCCAAGTATGACATCGTGTAGTCCTACTTCCCTCCCAGTTGACGAGGTCACTTATCATACTATCTTTATTTTGAGAGATTGAATACAACCTTCGAAACAACTCTTCCAAAGCTTGATCATCCACCTACCTATCTTCCCAAAATTTAACACACCGCCCATCACCAACACTCCATTGGAGTCTACGATCGAACCAAGTACCTTGTAAACCTTTACCACATACTCGACACAAATCCTTCCAGCACGTAGATTTGTTTCTTAGACTTAAATTAACACCCATATTCCTCTAATTACCATACCTAGCTTCTATAATATCTCTCCACTAAATATATCTAATTTGATGAATATATCTAATTTGATTACATACAGGTGCCTTGAAGAAAGAGAAGTAGAATAAGGTAGATTGATAAAACTTGTTCACCAGCTTGATCAGATTATCAAACTCATCCACCAACTTGGCCAAATTGATAAAAGTCATCCATCAACTTCACCAAATTAATAAGATGCTAATTATGATCAATCTTACTCAGCTAGTTAATAAAGTACTCACTTTGATCAACTTAGCCCATTAGTTTAATCAAATTAATAAAACACTCCAATCTCGTCACTAATTTGTCAAGATCATTCAAAGTTAGCTATAATCACCAAATCTAATTAAAATTGTTTAAGATTAGTTCAAATTATTTAAAAATATCTACTTATAACACTTAAAATTGAAAAAAAAAATACATATTTTACAAATTAGATAATACTAATTAAAATTTAGAAAATAACTAACTAAAACCTGTAAAATACACATGTCAATATAAATAATGACACACTTCAAGTCACTAGTTTAAAGAACACTTTAATCTTCAATTTTACCAAATAACAAAAATCATAATTTTGATTATATTTTTGAAAGAAACATGGCTGAAATCTATTGATGCATAAAAAAAGAGAGACTAGAATACAAAGACAAGTAGTCAGAATTAATTAATATAAAAATAAATTACATTTGATTTACTTTTTATCCAAATCTTACTATTTTTATAGTCTCTTATAATTTTTTGAATATTTCCTATAAATTCTTTCAAATCTTATAAATTCATTAAGTCGTTTATTTTTTTAAATTCCTACAATGTAAATTAGTTAAAATCTAAATATTTGTGTAGAAAATTATTATAAATCATAACATTCTTTTTAAATAGTCCTTTAAAATTTTAATTTGATACACCCATAACATGCAACATCTAAAATTTTTTAATGGTTTTTTATATAAGTGAAATATGAATATTATTTTTGGAAAATTTTATTTTAAATTCTTTGTATTCCTATACTAATTTAAAAATTATCATACACCTTCAGAATTAGAGAGACAATTATGTTCAAAATTGTTATTTTAAATTTCATAAACAATAATATATATCATTGTAGAAAAAATATGTATTTGGTCTTAAAAATATATAACGATTCCAAGTTATTAAACGTTAATAAACTAAAAAAAAACTTTAAAAAGTAGCTTTTATCTTTCACAATTACTTTTCAGTCTTTAATAAAATTTTAATAATAACATAAAAAACCTAGCTAAAATAAAAGATGAACCTGAAATACAAAGTCAAGTGGAAGAACTTCATTTCAATTTATTTGAGTTTAGGTAATATTTAAAAGTGTCACACACTAAAAGGAAAAACATATAATTCCGTCAACTTTCTAACATGTTTTTTTTATATAATTTATTATTATAAAATAAAGTAAATTGATAATAAGATGCAGTAGTGATGAAAATGAAATGTTTTTTCTTATAATACACACAAAACAAAAAAAGAGCTATTAATGGAAAATGTCTAGTTGGTCATTATGAGGGGGTGAAATTGTTGCTTCACGGTCTGATTAGCATGGCCTACAAAGATTCATATGCATCCAAGATTAGTGTCTGCACACATGTGCTTGCAAAACATCTTTGACTAAGCAAAGTAAAGGAACACACTGAAACCATCCAACAAAAATTGCTGTAAGAGGATACGAATCTTTCCCTTATTCTACTCCTCTTCTCATGACACAACATTTTCCACAGACACTCACTGCTTCATTCATTCTCAATTTTATAAACACTTTACAAACCTAGACACTGTTTGCACACATAGTTTTATATGGAATAACAATAACTAACTTAAGAATAAGAGTCCTAAGGTAAGAACATTGAAAAAGTGCAAAATTTATACACCCACTCCAAAACAAACCCAGTTTTAGATCAAAGAGGTTGGTGCATGGTGACAACCAAGGGACTGGTGACAGTGTGCTTGGCATCAGACCAAACTATGGAACCCGTCTTGACAGTGGAACTCCCAGGTGAAAGCTTCACTTGCCTGGTTTGCACCCTCACAAGGAAGTTCAGCTTCTGACCCAACCTCCTGAAAGCTAGTGTGTCCGGTTCAACAGTGACCTCGGTGTCGGCAGGGGGTAGAACAGTGACCTTGTAAAGGGAGTTGGGGTCTCCAACGTTGGTGACAGTTCTAATGAAGTGTGTGGACATGTGTGTGCCTTGCTTTCCATACTGTTGAAAGACGGCAGATAAAGATGGGTAATTGAGATTGGCAGAGTGACCAGCCCTCTTTGCCCCACTGCAGTCTGCACCCTTTCTGGTTATCACTCGGATATTATGGGCCGTGTAGTTGGAATTGCAGAGGAAATCGACATAATCGTAGGCAGAGATGTCATAGACCAGGCCGGGCTTGATGGCCTTCTCCGGGTGAACGTGGCCAGCCCCATAATCGAATACGGAAGAAACATTCCCAGTGGACTCGTCCAACAAGGTCCCTCCGCCTCCTCCATTGTCCAGAGTGTAAGCAGTGGTGATGAGAGCAGATCTTATGGCAGCGGGACTCCACTCAGGGTGGGCCGCTTTCAAAAGAGCAGCCAAACCAGAGACGTGAGGGCAAGCCATAGAGGTTCCGGAGAGTATGTTGAACTCAGTGCTACGGTGGTCAGAAGGAAGGGCAGAAGGGGGAACGCTAGTAGGCCAAGCCGCAAGAATGTTCAATCCAGGAGCAATCACATCGGGCTTCAAAATCTCAGGGGAGATCGGATTAGGCCCTCTGGCAGAGAAAGATGCCACCTTTGGCGCCGGCTTCACCCCAACCCTCGTGCCCTTGAATACGATGGTTGCCGTGGGGGGCGACCGTAACTGTGAGGCCACAGAGATGTATCTCCGAATTTCGTCGCCTCCAGCGGCACCCACGGACGTCGCGGGGAGAACGTGGCAGTCAGCCACCAGACCCTCTCCGTCGAAGGGTCCATTGGTCAAAATCATGGCAACTCCACCGGCATTCTTCACCACTTGGCCTTTTGCAGCCCTTGAATTGACGCCTCTGTCACACACAACAATCCTACCCCTCACCGACTTAGGGTCCAAGGAATCTTCCAAACAAAGAGAGGAAGAGTAACCGTCAGACCCAGCATACACCAGCTGGTACAACCGACCCGGACTCAGACCCGGCCCACCATACACACTCACTCCATCAATCACCTTCCCGTTCCCCAGGATAACATCCGCCGGGAAGTCTCTGTCTATGCTTCCCGCCCCCACAGTCGTCATCCACGGTGCCACATTCGTCACCGTCAGCCCGCCGGGACCGCCGTTCCCCGCTGAGGCAGACACGAACACTCCAGCCTCCGAGGCTCCGAAGGCCCCCACAGCGATGATGTCCAGGTGGTAGGGCACCACCACGCCCCCCACGCTTAGAGACACTACGTGCACGCCGTCAGACACGGCGGCGTCGAATGCGGCCAGGATGTCGGAGTCGTAGCATCCGGCGTTCCAGCAGACCTTGTAGACGGCGATGCGAGCCTTCGGAGCCATCCCGGCGGCCATTCCCTTGGCGTAGCCCATGGTGGAGGCCGGAAACACGTACCTGCCGGCGGCGATGGAAGCGGTGTGGGTGCCGTGACCGTCGGAGTCTCTGGGAGAACGGTACTCGAGTGTTTCGTTCATTTTGCCGTTGGTGGCTTCGTAACCACCGCAGAAGTAGCGGGCTCCGATGAGCTTGCGGTTACAGGAGGTGGGGGGAAAACCTTTTCCGGCGACGCATTGACCCTTCCAGCCGGGGGGAGCGAGGCCTAGATCGCGGTCGTTGAAGCTCTCGCTTTCGGGTGAAATGCCGGTGTCGATAAGTCCGATGACGAGATCGGAGCCGAAATCAGTTTCCTTTAGTAAGCCAGCCCTGTCGGCAGTATTGAGGCCGAGGAAGTGAGGGGAGCGCGTGGTGTGGAGTTGGCGCACCTGCTCGGGTATGAGGGCTATTACGTGGGAGAGTGACTCCAGGTTCTCCACCTCCGCGTCTGAGAGAGTTGCAGAGAATCCGTGGAACACTGTTTCGTAAGTATGGATTATGGAGCTGCCTTCGCCCAGGGATGATTCGTACCAGTGCCTGTTCGTGGGGAAGATGGAAGGCTTCGCATCGTGCTGCACTTGCACTATGTATGTTTTCTTCTCTTCTTCCCACGCTGAGGCTGTCACCAACACCAGAACCAGAATGATGCTGCTGAGATGATAGGGAGAAGCCATGGAGAATGAGATTCAGCTCAAGTGAAGTGATAATGCCTTTCTCTCTCTCTCTCCCAGGTGAACAGAAGTGCAACGGTAGGACCTCCTAGTCTATGTGCGTCTTACAATAATGTCAATCAAATTCACCAAGACACTGACAAAACATTCACATATACAGAAAACATGTGTTACCACAATTCCCTCATTTATTAACTATCAACAAATTTTACATTTCTCCACAATATTTTATTTTCCCTTTCTCATAGAGAATCTTTTTCTTTCTTCTTTTTGGTTTTTCTTAAGCTCAAAAAGTCAAATTATTGCTTTAAAATTATTCATGATTGTGCTTAGTGAAGGTCATCCAAGTCCAATTTACACAATCTTTGAGTATAAACAACACCCGAGAATTTTGACGAGATTCGACTAGAATCTACATTACATATCAATTGAATTTAGCAATGTTCCGTTTTTTTTTTTTCAAGCTACGCATATTCATTTAAGATTTTTAATTAAAGACATTTAAATAAATAAAAAATTCCATGGAATTAAAATAAGAAATAAATCTTGAAAACAGTTTACTTCCTAAAAGCCAGCAATCTCTTCAAACTAATCCATGAACCCATAATCATTAATCTTGAAAACCATGGAAAGCGCAACAATATCAATTCGCAAAGCGTTGGCCATCATGGGCGCGATAAGTAATAGGTGTTGCTAATAATGACGTAGTAATAAAATGTTTATAAACTAAAAGGCACATGAAGTTTCACCACCCTCTGAAAATCAAGAATAACACCGTTACAACACTTCACAGACTGTTTTAAAATTTGATTATTTACTACGTTCCAAAAGGACATTTAACCAAAAACGGAATGCAGTTCTATTCCTCCCACTGACAACTCTCGTTATGCTTCGAAATTCAGTCAAAGCAGGAACAGATTACGTGCTACAGATACGCAATGCCCTAATACAAAAAGCCACCCCAAATTAATTGAAAGTGCTTGTCACAAAATTGTTTCATGTAAAATACATGATCTTGAATTGAAGCCAAGATTTGTAAAGAATACTAAAAAAAGAAGATATAGGTATACATGGATCACTATAAGTATAGCTGGATCAGCTCATCACTGACAACAGATGGAGTAAGAACACCTAAATCTGTGAAAAGCAGAGTCAGGTATTGAGGAGGGGTGTAGTCCCGCGCGGACCTTTCAACCTCAACCTTCGAAGGAATAGGTACACCGAAATCAATAGGCCGTAAAGCAGGGGCTAAATCCTTTTGGTCAAGAGGGTAGAGACGAGCAAACTGCAGAAAAACATAACAAACAAGACATTACACACAAATTCCGAATTAAAGCAACCTTCCTAAAACGATGAGTGCAAGCTAACATAAAGTCCAACGCAGCAAATTGCAAATATACCTTGTAGCTTTCAGCAGCGACATAAACTGGTTTATTCATACCGTGTGCAACCAATGCAATTTGGTAGGTCCCCATCATGTTGATTACGCCCCCACTTTCCACAACTCCATCCGCACCTACAAAAACCATGTCCACCTCATCCATGGTATATGCCACAGCAGAATCTATTAGCAGTTTCACAGGAACATCAAGCTTGGCCAGCTCATTGGACAATCGCAATCCTGTTCGATCTGGTCTTCCCTCTACAAATTAATAGACACGAGGTTCAAGTCCAGATCACAATGAAGATGCCAAAGATATACACTCCACGATTTTAAAATGGGTTTCATAAATGGAAATTATGTCGACAAAAAATTGAATCTGTTCCAGACTAAATCTTCTTGTAGCTGAAGGTGACCTAAATCACAACATTCGAATTATGTGTGTTTTGCCTTTTTGTTATCTGATTGCCTAACAAAGTTAAATTGCGTCATGCCTAGGATCTCTATTGTTAGTTCCATACATTTCAGGTATTAGGGCAACGTTAAACTCCCTCGGATATCAGGTATTAGGGCAAAGTTAAATTGCGTCTGCCTAGGATCTCCGAAAACATCAGACCTGTAGGCCGGCTAAAATACTGACCAAGTGAAGTCAAATAGGATCCCTTGATCCCTCCCAGGGCTTTCAGAGAAGAGATGACTTGAAAAATATGTTTACAAAATAACAAAGTTTAAAAAAATATACAAAGTTGTTCAATTGTTATTTGGATTTTGGAACTAAATATGAATATGAGCCATCTTTTACAACTCTGAAATAATGCGCCCCTATAATAATATATATAAGAAAGTAAGGTAAGAGGGCAAAAAAAAAAAGAAAAACCTGTGCAGAAGACCCGAAATAATTTCTTGTTTTGTGCTGCCAGTTTGAGGACTTCAAAGACAACTCTGGAAAAACCATGAACCAAAATTGTACAACCATCAAATATAAAATCCTGACTCAACATTGCAATAACTTTGCGGGCCTGCAGAATAAAAAATGAATTTGGGCAGAAATTTGAGAAAATGAAAAAGGGGAAATTATAGTGCAGTGCAGAGAGGTGGAAATGAATGAGGAAGTTGCCTTGTAGGAGATTTCGCCGAACTTCTCGGCTCGCTCAATCAAGCGAGATTTAGCGGAATTGAAGTCTTCGTATTCTAAAGCAGAAGTCCGAGTGACATATCGCATAAAGAGATCACAGCCCGCTGTCAAAGAGATAGAGGTCGCATCCCACGACTGTAACGCAAGAAAGAGAAGAGTGTTGAAATGAATGAAGGAATAGATAATGAAGTTGAAGTTAGCAGATTGAGAAGAGTACCTTGAGAGAATCGGAGGCCTTCTTCAGCTCGATTTCCAGCTGCATCATGGTGGTAGCCTGACTGGACCGTATGACGGCGGCCAAGGCGCGAATGGCGGCGACGGCCTCGGCCAAATGGGGCTGTTTCCGCCAGTTATTAAATTCGTTGATGACGCTGAATGGCTTGTCAGGATCGGGCCTGAGTTGAGGTAGAGGATCAGGGTCGGGCCCAATGGCGGCCTGAGCCTGGGCGAGCCAGTCGCTGGTGACAACGCCGTGGTGTGCTGCTCTGGTCTCATAATAGGCAGAGGTCTTAGGGTTGGGATTGGGGTTAGGGTTAGGGTTTGATATTGAGGAGTCTGCAGGAGCTATGGTGTCTCCCTTGAGCGCAGCCTCGTTCTGCTGCCTGTCCATGATGAATGACGCTGATCTCCACCACATCTTTGATCTTCCCTTCCCACTACAACCCAACAAATTCGATTCGATTCGATTCAGACAAGAATATATGCCCTGTGTTGTATTGGGGTTAAACAACACTTAAGATTAGGGTTCCGCAATTCCTAAATTCAATTTGCATTTATCCCGACCAAGCCAATTCAACATTTCCCTTCTCACTCTCTCCCTCCTCTTATCAAATAAATAAGAATGACTCAGCTTTTTCATTTTAAAAAAATTACTAAACTATTGCTGTTTATTAAAATCACTTTTTTTTTAATCTTATATACACTTACACATGCTACGAAATGTACTTTTTTTTTAATTTAAATGGAAAAATCAAATTAACTTAACTAACCTCTGTTAATCAATAATAAAATTTAAATAATTTTTTTAAGTTTAAAGTTTGAATATATGACCAAAAATAAATTTAATATGCCAAATTTGGTTTTCATATTATAGACAAAAATTAAATTAACTTAACACACATCATATGCAAAAATGAACTTGGTATATTTTGTGCCAAAATAAACCTTAGATTATAAAAGAAAATTAATTCAACACACCCTATGCGCAAAATGCCTACTTGTTATGTATTTCTTAAAATAAAATAAAAAGTCCTAATTAAATATTATAATTAAAGATTTATAAAATAAAAATTATTTCTTAGAAACATATTTTAATTTCTCTTCTTTATTTATTTGATGTATGAGATATTAAAAGATCGAATAAAAATTGTAGAAAGAAAAGTTTATATATATATATATATATATATATATATATATAAACTTGTTATTCTCGCTTTTTTAGTTATTTATTTTTTATGCTTAAATATAAAAAAGGCAAAGGAAAAAAAAACATTGGATATACACAAACAAATAAGGGTGTGAAGTTAAACTTTGTAAATAAGATAGCTTTCACCTGAAAAATTAAGATTTGACTTTTTAGTTATCATCTGATTAGAGAATTTTTTTTATAGCAAGACATTTTTTAGGGTCTGATCTAACCTATTAATCTATTTAGGGATTTTTTCTCATAAATAGAGTAACAAGCTAAATTTTAAATAGGCTATTTAGCCAGATTTTATAAGACATGGGGTCAATTTTTAAATACTTAAACAAATTGAAAGAGTTAAAATAAATTTTATTAAAGCTTAATAAATCTAGTCATAAATGCAAGCATAAAAAGCCCACTCCTGTTAAGAATCCACCATTTTGGTACTTCTTCTTCCATGCAAGCAAATGATTCAAATTATCCTGATTTTGATGGCAACAAAATAGTGGTGGATTTGTTCCTCATGGTCAACCATCATCTATCTTGACTTTGAAAGTCCCTTAACTATGCTGTAACAAGGGCAGTGCTGAGAGAGATCTAAGAGTTCTATTTTGGGCTCCACTTCTTTGTCCCAACTCACAAACTTCATTTATTTCTTCTAAACTGCTTACCAAAACATGTTATCTACCTGTTAATCATACACTCTTCATATCACACTTATTTAAATTAATAGCAAAAAAATTATTTATAACATATTTCATTTCTGCTGGGTGAATAAGGATAAAATTAGTAATCTCAGCCATTGATAAGAAAATAACTTTTAATCTTAGCTGCTTATGTGCTTATCTTATCCCTATTATAGGGGTGAGAGTCTGAAGATTAGCGAGCACAGGCGCAAAGTGAAAGTGTGTTTTATTTAATTAGTAGCTGACAGAGCTTTCCTCAAACATGGCTTCTTCTGCTTTTCACAAATTGTCTTTATCATCAGACAACGAAGTTGTTCTTTTACAATACAAGGACATGGAGACAAATTATGAACTAATAATCTACACGAAAAGGAAAGGAAATTAGGTAAAGGTTGCATTGCCATTATGAAGCCTTAAAAGTTACAAGTGGCAAGAGGAACAAAACCCTCTGCACATGTTGCTAACATCTTTTTTTTCTTTCTGATGTTCATGCCTTTTTGATACAAGTCTATATATATATATATATATATATATATATATATATATATATATA
>Ga0209700_101518_pt1 | contig 48186 bp, 24 predicted proteins | sample SiratroredBW_FD_187528 | JGI IMG/M metagenome (GOLD analysis project Ga0209700, IMG submission 187528) | Root nodule microbial communities of legume samples collected from California, USA - Siratro red BW (SPAdes) (version 2) | ecosystem: Host-associated > Plants > Roots > Nodule | place: USA...
TTTTATTTTTTTTTTTTTTTTGTTGAAAATTTTATAAAGAGGTGCTATCGGATAAAAATAAACAAATCTTCCAAACTCTCATAATACTTATAAAAGTACTTATAGGTTTAACTCTAAAGCAACGAGTGAAAATTCGAGCACGTTATGTAAACTCTATTCTATTTCACTCGAGTAATATATTAATATTTGCATCCTTTAATTGAGAAGATTAATAAAAGAAAAAAATATTTAACCTTCTATAATTTTACCTCTTTTATAAATAAAGACCTTAAACTCTTTTTTCTTTTAATCATTCAACTTTAGAATTTATCTTACTTACAAAGTACCATCACCTTTTAATTTCACTCCGCTTTATTATTTATTTTTATTATTTTACACTTTAATATTAAATTCTTATGAATTAATTTCTAAAATTACCTCTTTATAAATAGTGTTTTATATTAAATTAGGATTGCAAATAAGAAAAGGTAATGATTTCTTTATTTCAAATCATAGTCATGTATTGGTTTTTTGTTTATATAAATAATTTGTCCTAACATTATTAAAAACATAACAAATTTTAGAATTAAACACATAAATGAAGACTTTTGGTGTTCTTATTTTTACTTTTTTTCTAAATTCACTTTTTTATTATATCTTTTATATATAAAAAATAAATTTAAAAATAAATTGAAAATTTAATAAATAATTGGTATTTAAAATAAATTATAACTCTAGCTTGATAATTAGAATCGGTTGTAAAATTTATAAATTTAACATCAATTAAAATAAAGTTTTTGGTAAAGGTTAAAAACTAATTGAATTAAAAATAAATTTTATGGTGCCGAAAACAGAATAAAATTTAAAGATGTGTTTTAACAAAATTTTATAAAAAAAAAATGGAAAGTTCAACAGAACTAACTACTTCTTTCCTTAACATAAAATCATTAAAAAAAAACATTGATTGCATATTGCCAATAAATTAGGGCACTTTTACTGTGCTGCTAATTAGATAGAGACAAAACTAGTTTTCTTCATGAGTTTAAATTCAGCCAATGGTATGGTACATAAATATAACTTAAATTATTAGTACAGAGTATATTTCTAAATCAAAATAAAAAAATTAATTAATTTCATGGTACAATAGTCGCATGCATTCTGCTCCCATTTATAATAACTAGCAATTTCTTGGGCTCACTGGATTAGTCTTAATTATTTGTACTTATTTATTTATTTCACCTAATTTAAACACAATCTGAATTCTAATTTAATTTTCTTTATTGTTTGTTCAGCCTCTCATTTTCCATCATCTCATCCAAATAAAATCTAAGATATTTTCTCTAAATTTACAAATCTATCACTACTAATCAAACATTACAAAATTAGTATCTTCCATAGAAAGCAAATATAATAATTAAATACATTCATTCTTTAATATTAAAACCAAATTCATGTTTGACACAAAACCATGAGATAGCAACTTAGCTACAAAGGAAAAAAAAAAGGCTCAAAATCCTAACACAGTTTTGGCTTACAAATAGTGCCACTAAAGATGAAAGGCACTAGGTTGTGCCTTTGTCATCCTGGCTTCACCATAGGGTTCATCATTATCCATCCTCTTGTTGTTCCTATATGCTGCATAAGCAACTATGTAAACAATCACAAGGAGGATCATAACAACAATGTTGATCACTGAGACCTTCCTCCAACTCTTCTTCAGACTTGCCAGAACTCCAGCCTTGCAGGAATCACAGGCATAGCAGAGCTGTTCTTGGTCATTGCTCCACCTTGTGCAATCTGCATTGCCTCCCATCAGTCCTGATCCTAGGTTCCACACAGTCTCATTCTGATAGACATAGCCACATTCTGTGGGGGGCTTGCAGCAACCAGACTGTAACACACAAAACAGAACATTGCTTCAGTCAACTGCTGCATGGCAAATAGGTTTAGCAACAAAATATTAAGGTCATTTTCGTTTGAGACCAAAAATAAATTTAAAAAAAAAAAGTTTACATACCTTTCCAGTCTCTTATCTTATTTTCTTAATTTTGAACTTTTAGTTTTAACAAATTTCAATTTAGTATCTTAAAGTGTCTTCATTAAATTTGTATTGGTATTTTGGTCAGCTTTTCCTCTCCTATTTTTTACTCTTCTAGTCAAGCACCCCATTCTTGTTTATCACATGTTATCAAATTCAGTATGATTTGCTCCTGACACAAAGACAAACATGATCTAACCCTTTAAAGACCAGTAAACAAAAAAACTTAAAACTATGAAAACTTAATGGAATAAAAAAGCAAGATTAGAAATCAAAAGTGTTTTTAGTAAAAAAAGCTATTATAGTCTTGCTTTATTTGACAAATATTATAGAAAATAATGAAAATTTATGCTTCTAACTGCATCTAAGTTTTTTATGCAGCATGGGGTAATGCCATGCTGTATACAGGACTTCTTTGAACAAATAGAAGCTTGAAACTACCACCCCACCTGCTGTCCTGTGCTAAGTTTGTGAAAATAGTTGCCTGAATATTTTGTGTTTTGAAAAAGAAGAGATTCTGATTTTGTCTTTATCGTTTGTTCCGCGTGGCAGTTGATGTATAATTACCCTTTTTCTTTCCCCTAGAAAAATATTATGGTATGAGCATGCACTAAAAAGTTGCTTTGTTTAGAGACATGGATAACATACGGACCAGGCACCAGCCTCTGAGACCAAAATTGTCAGTGTCCCATGTACCAATTAGAGCAACACACGAAACATAATTTAGATAAGGAAACTGTGGAGATATTCTAAAAGATCAAAATATCAGGCAGTACAACATAAGAAATCAACATGTTGAAGTCAAAACCTTAATAAATCATAAAACTATTGACCGTATAAGTAAAGGTAGGCATTACCTACATATCTTTACCAATAATGTTCCACAGTATAGTGTCAATTATAGATCACTACAATTAAGCAATTTAATATCTAAAAAAGCATTGTACAAATTCCATTATTGAATGATAGTTGGGGTGTATAAAAATGGTCTTGAGTTCATCTTCTACGATTTTGTCATCCCAAGATTCTAAAATATATGTACTACACAAGGAAACCAAAAAGAGAAAGTATATCCCACTCCCACCTAAAAGATAAAATCATCAAAAGTTTAAAAAGTATCCTAGAACATTCTTATGTGAGTTGGGGGAGCTTGTAAAAAGGAGAAAGCGACAAGTAGTTAGGTTACATGTACCCATCATGCTTGGCCCAGCCAAAAACGTTTACATGTGTAAATGAAGCCTAAGTAGAAATGCAGAAGATGGCAATAATTCTAACTCACTATGCAATGCTTAATTAGCAAGAAAGAGAAAAAAAGGTTAGGAATCTGATAATACCATTAAGCCCCTCACTAGTTTCAAATTCCAACACGTTTCAGGCCCCGTGATAAAAAGTTAAGAACTGTATTATTTCATGATAAATGATATTATATAGTTCTTTGAAATCATTTCCTCGATTCAAATTTAAGCAATTATAACAAACTACAATTCTTTGGTACCATGATTATGTTTAATGAATGTCGTTGATCAGTCCCATAATCTATTACTTATTAGCAACATGGGCTCCCCTTAAAACGGCCCTACCAATGACACATCACAAGCCTGTTCAATGGTCTCCATAAGAAAAATCCCTTCGTGGCATGATGTTATATAACATTATCACTCTTCATATGATGTTACACTATAGAGTATAGACAATTATGTAAAAATCAAAGCTAAACATGTGACCATGACACATTTGGTATCCAGTAGTGATGAAGCCGCCCCTTTCCAAAACAAAGTTCATCAATTATCACCATATGATGCTATATTTTCTTTCTTCTTTTATAAATAAAAAAATAAAAAAAATAAAAAAAATAAAAAAAATTATAAACACCTAAAATAATCAACTTATATCTAAAGGAAAATAGTTTTATAAAATATATGATATGATTAAAATAACGAGAAACAGAAAAAAAAAAGTATATGCATAATAAATATCTAACCAACAGTGTATTTGTATCATTTTCATTTTTATTTGTCCCCATTTGTTTAGGGTGCAATGAATTCGACAGACAACCATAACTTCCGGGAATTGACGAATGAAAACCCATCACCCCACATGCCGCAGGGTTTCTTGCAGAGTGAGATAGATCTACTCATTTAATCAACACATGCACTTCCTTTACTTCAACCTTGTTTCACTACACACCCATACTTTCTTTCAAACCACTAAACAAAAACCTCCCCAAAAAAAATACAAGAAAAAAGTCGTCTTTAATCCCAACCACAATCATTGATCTAAATCGATCTTGGATAATATTAACTTAATAAAATCGAAATAGCATTAATTAAAAGATTTTTTTAGGTATTCCAACATCCATTTGATTCAACATTTACTACAAAATTTAACCTAAAAAAAAATAAAATTCCAACGGCACTTCCTTACGTCAACTTTAACGTTAATTATATTATAAATCATTTCTTACAATCTCTATAATACCACCTTTTTTTTTAATATTACTTCCAAGTTGATTTTTTTCCTGGTGAGTCAGAGGAAAACTTGTACTACCAACAACCAAACAGAAAGTAAATAACTGCAATTCCTTCTCCAACAACCATTCCCAAAACAGTGAAGAAAACCTTTCAAAATTCAAAAAAACCAAACCAAATAATAATCTCCAAGCACTTTCCTTGTTTTCTCAGTTCAAAAACAACGATCGAATGAATATTATGGAAAAAAAAAAATCAAATCACGTTATTGAAGAAAAAAACAAGAAAAATGTGATGACTAATGCATATATACCTGAATAGGAGTGAGTTGTCTGAGGTAGAACATTTCAGCAGTTTCAGGAACTCCATTAATGGTTCTCCCCATCTTCGCACACACTTTAGAATCCCTAATGCATGAGGCAATCTTCCCCCAGTAGCTATCACTGGCCACGCGCTCCTCCAACCACCCCGAATAGTCCTCCAAGCTGTACTCCAAATACGCCCGGTTCATCACCCTCCGACCCGACCCTTTGTCCGTCACCACGTACGCGAATATGATGAACCCGATCAGCACCGCAATCACCACGAACATCACCACCAGGTACAGCCGCATCAGGAACGTGTTCCGGTAACAGGCCCCGGCGAACCCCGCCAGCGACACCACCATGATGCTCACTCCGATCACGATCAACGGCCACTGCAGGAACTTCAGACAGTCCGTGTTGTTCGCTCTGCTGCTCAGCCATATCCCACCACCTAGGATCGGAACCGACAACAGGAACGTTAGGAAGTTCAGCACACCGATCAGGTGGTTGCTTGTTCTCATCTTACAACCTTCTTCTTTCTTCTTTTCTTCTTCAGTTCCTTTCTTCAGCTCTCAGAAAGTACAGTTATCACAGTAATGGAGCCTTGTGTTGTATTTATTAGATGCAGTTTGTGTTAAACTTGTGAAAAATCAAGTTTTTCTTTTTCTTTTTTTTTTCTTTTTTTAAACAAAAACAAAGTCCCATAATATTTGACTATAACAATATTTATTAACGAGGAGACTCGAGCGCGTGGGGCAAAGAGTACTCGCTGTGGGCGTTGGACACGTGCGTGGTTGAATGTGAAATGACTGGAATAGCCTTGCTCGTTGTGAAGTTCCGTGGCTCTTGGTTGCTTCTTTGGGGTGTTAAATAAATATATTTATATAAAATAATTTATCTACTTTTTTTCTTTTTCCAAAAATGGTCGGTGGAATATACGTCCAACGATCTATTTAGTGTAACTCCGTTTTTCGTGGATGAATGCGAACAACAAATATAAAAGAAAGAAAAAGTTTATAAAAATTTGAATTGAATTAGGTAATGCATTGGCTACCCTTGTTAGGTGTGTCGTGGTTTTCTTTTAGATATTGTCGATTATGATAAAAACAAAACCAGAAATAATTAAAAAGAAAAATATTGTGTCAAAACGAGAGAAGTGGGAAAATAATAAAACATGTGGAAAGAGAGCATATTTGAACAGAAAATTGTATTATCAGTACGACAGGGATATTTAATAGAAAAAAAAATCATTATTTTGAAAGGAATAAAAATTCAAATTATAATTACAACTACCGGGTTTTGTTCTATTGTTCAGCTGTATTTGCATTATTGCTTTGCTTTTAGTCTCATATTCTTAGGATAAGGAAAGTAACGGAGATGTATAAATAAGACTTCGTTCATCTTTAAATTAACGAGAATAGATTTAGATAAATGTTAATATGGAAGTACTTTTTTTCTTTTCTTTTCCTTTAACATTAAAGAGAGGAAAAATCTTATTTTCTTTAAAGTTTAAAAAAAAGATTGTCTTTTCCTAGTTACTTGAAAATGTTTCTATTATTTTGGTATTTAATATTTTCATAAGCTTAGGATTTGATATTGAACTCAATTTAAATGTATTTTTATTCTCTTAAATATGATGAATGATTATAATTATATTATCTCAATATATTTAAGATAGAAACATTAAACTCATATATAGAAAACCTAACATTCTTATATGTAGAAGTTGATATAACTTTTAAGAACAATCACAATAACTCTAACAATTCTATCTTAAAATGCTAATAATTATATCTCAAAATACTTGATATGGAAATAACATCTAATAAATATTTCTGATCGGGTGGTGTTAATAGAGAGGTTTTTGTACTTGTTTGAGTGAAATCCGTGAAGTTTGGGTGTTAGGGAAGTTAGCAATAAGCGTAATGGTGCATCCACCGAGAACGCGTTTATCGGGAGCCAAACAGGTCCTTTGTACTCTTCTTATATGATTTATGTGTAAAGCATTATTTTCCGCCACAAATACCTAGTTTTATAATGTGTATCTTAAAACACATTCTTAGAATACTCTTTACTTCCTTAATTTTATTTTCAAGTCTTGTTAATTTATTTCCATACATGCCCCTATTTAAATATTAAATATAATTATTATGTTTTCATAAACTAATAATTTAAACTTCATATTAAATGTTTTTTTAAGTATTGTACAGTAATCTTATTAAATAGAGTTTAGAAAAATACAAGAATATTGAGAAAGTGCGTGACTTTTTGGATCGCGTGAGTTACGTGCCAGGATGATTTCAATTAAACCAATGACATGGAAATTAATTTTTTGTGCATATCAAATATTTAAACTGTTTTTTCACTCATAAATATGACTACCTTCTTAAAGATACTCCTACTCTCAAAAAAAATATATTACAAAGTAAGTCTTAGTTAGCATACTTAAAAAGTCTACACAGTCTACTAATTTTGTGCACTTTATTGTTAGTACATAGTGATTAACATGTGTTCATGATTATAATTTTGTCTCTAGAAATTACTTTAAAATAATTTTAAAGATGTCCTAGAAATAATAACTAAAATTATCTCTTAAGTTATTTTCTTATATATCTTTATTATTTAAAAAATATAGCGACTAAATTTTATCTTTTATAGTTGGTTAAAATAATTTTATATACATTTCTTTGAAACTTGTTAATATTTAATCATGAAACAGTGTCAAACTTTATGTAAAAAAAAACTCCTTAAAAAGTTTGGATATTTTTCTGGCCCATGCAATGATAGCAAATCCAGGTGAGAAAGTAGTAGTACATTATTTTCATAGAAAATTAAAAGAGTAAAGTAGTGTGCTTATTGGATTTGCATTTGCTTCTGGAATCTTGGTTACAAATTTATATGTGTTTTATTTTATTTTGATTTAAATGCACTCTGAACCTAAAAATATTATTACAAATTAAATTTGAACAAAAATTAAAGGATTTTTTTAATAGGAGATCGAATATGTAGAACGCAAGTATTATTTACGATGAAAAATTATTTCAAACTTTAATATGTGGGTATCTAATGTAGTTATATATTTAAATTAGTAAAAAAATAATTTATATTTGATAAGGAGAAGGTTATCACACTAAATTGTTTATAATATTAATAATTGTTGTTTTTTTAAGACTGATTAACTCTCACAATCACTAAATATTCAGTTGTTTTTTATAATTTATAGGCTCTATACACGTTTCTAATGTTTCTTCAAATGTTTTTCAGTTTCGAGAGAGAGTCCTGCAGACATTTCGATACTCAGGTCAGTAACAGTAATACAGGTAGATTGGAACAGAACAAAATAACAGTATCTTATAACTTCAAGTATCTTGATCCACATTTGTTGAGTTATAGCTGAAAACATCTCGATCCACAGTTGTTAAGACATGGCTGGAAACATCTCAGTCCATAATTATTGAGTAATGGCTAGAAATATCTCATATATAACAGAATAACCATAACAACTAAAATATACTATTTGAAATTCCAATTCAAAAAGTTAGGGTTGTGATACTTTTACATCCAACAAATTTTTAAAACTATCATTTTATTCTTCATTATCTATTTCTTTATAAATACAAAATTTTACTTTTATAATGATTATAATATCCTTAAAAATAGATTGTTACGTGGTTACTATAATTGTCAAAATATTATTTTTTTATTAATAATTACTTTTTAATACTAAATAATTTGTGACTATAAATACTAAAATATACTTTTTATTTAGAATTTCAAGTAAGTAAAAAACATATATTTCTTTATAGTCTTTCTATCTTTTGTGGTGATTTCCTATATTGTTACTCTCATATATATAATGTGATTATACTTAGAGAAAAAATAAAAATAATATAAAATGGTTTAGAGATTAGTTCAACTCATACTTAATTGAAAACATCTTGATTTATATTTATTAATTTATTAAGTAATAGTTAGAAACATCTCAGTTCAAAATTGTTAAGTCATAACTAAAAACATCTCAATTTATAATTATTAAGTTAGGAGTTAAAATGATCTCATCTATGACAGACTATTTGTAATGTATGTTATTTAAAATTCCAACTCAAAAAAATTATACAATATTAATAATTACTTTTCTAACACTAAATAATTTGTAACAGTAAATATTAAAATATATTATTTAGAATTCCAAGTCCATCTATTAAAAAGAATAATGTTATTGATTATGTAGTTTATATTTGATAGCGGGAGTATGAGAAGTGAGTAGCACCTACTAAAGACATTTCCTTATTATTTACAGATATTTATGAATATTACTGAATTTTTCCAATTTTAATAAAATTATTAAAAAAATTAATAAAATATAATTTAAATAAAATTAGTATTTCAAAAAAACAAATTCAAATAAATTTTACTATAAAGTAGATAAAATCATATCAGATTTTAAATAATTATTTATTATTAACATTTCTGTCGTCAATAATATTTTATTTTATTAATTTAATTCTTAAAAATCACTAATAACAAATAGTCAAACATAAAGTCAGGGGAAGGTGCATGGTAATTCAATATTCGAAGACTTTATAGTCAAACTTCCTTTTTCTTTGGATTTTAAATCCATACAGAAATGACAATTATGTAAACACTATTAAATAGTGACATTATTAAGAAGCATCTAGTCTCGTCACACTCAATTATACTATTCTTGTTGTAATCATAAAGGCCGAAATCATCTTAATCTACCTAAACACGTATGGATAAGGTTAAAGTCATCATCATATCTACACTGTATAAACATATAACATGATTTTGACATCCTCAAATGATTTGTGTTCTTACTAGTAATTAAATACGTTAAGTAAATAACATTGCGCCTACATGTACTTTAAACTACAATTAATAGATTTCTATACGTATAAGTTCATGAATATATATATTCTGAAGTAGTAGGATTTTTTTAGAACATATCAGAATCCACTTCTGATAGAACATTTTATTATGAATAGTTATAATTATAATACTAACCAATTGTGAATTTATTATAAGTATCTTATTTTGAAGGTTTAGAATCGAGGATCACATTGAATGTGATACTAAGATTGAGGACTAGACTAAATTTGAGATTAAAATCATAAAAGAAGATTATCACTGAGAATTAGAAGTTTCAGTTAACTAACAATTTTATAAAGTCAATCTAGTTTTGTAAAAATATTTTGACGCTCATTTTGGAACTAAACTGAAGACAACCATGTAGATAAAATGGAATTACAAAGAAAAATAAAAACACTAAAGAGGAGGAAAGTGCTAAAAAAATATACGTCCTCATAATCGAAAATACCAGAATGAAACAGAAATTGGAAGGCAACGAAACCATGTTATTACCCCCAAGTTACGAGGAATTTTTGAAACATTTTATTTTAAACACTCATCATTATATAAAACTAAATTATGCATCAAAGTATCATCGTAGATATCCTATTCCAAAGCTGAAACAAAGATCAAAATCGAATACCAAATTAAATCTAAAATCAGTATTGAAAACCAAACCTAATCCAATACTGAATTTATAGAACTAGGAAACTCACTTAAGCAAAGATTTTATAAAGTCAATCTGGTATTGTAAGAACATTTTTCTCAATAGAAAGATCAAATGTAGCCTTCAGATTTTGTTACACAACCCGTCTCCGATCTTTTAAACTAGTACCCTTAAGGATAAGCACTCGAGATGCAATGTAGATATTATATTATGACACAACTTATTCCAGTAATTTTGTATATTAGACTAAAATTAATATTATTTAGATCATTGTTTACTATTGTTGATTTTAATATCTACTAATTATATCACCGTTTCATTATAAGAAAAAGCTTTTGCAAAATAAAAACACAAATACTTTATAAACTATCGTCAACATATTTTTGGATGTGTCAAACTTTTCATCATATTAAATAAAACACGTTTTAAGATAAATTTTGGATAAAATAAGACACTAAATAACTTATTTTTTATCAAGATGAGAATAGTTTTCATCCGAACGATCATTATACAGTAAAAAATACAGTGAAGCGGGTTAATTCATTATTGGTATGGGGGTTGAAAATGTTGATCCACCCCATTATACTAAAAGATGACTAGTCTACTGATTTTTTTATAATTATTTTTTTTATAATTATATATATACACACTTAATTATGTATTTTTAAACCTTTAATTGGTTAATTATTATTTTTAGACAATTTAAGAAAATTATTGTATTTAAATATTAAGTTACTTTATTATAATTAATATTTAAAATTTACATTTTAAGTATTTAAGTTATGTTTACATCATTTAAACCATTAAATACAGAAATATAAATTTTAACTACTTTTTTATTTTTATTTTAAATAAAAAATAAACTGACGGACTAAATAGAAGGGACATTAACCCGATCCATTTTACCATCTAATTTAAGGAAGTCTTTTATTTACTCTTAAATAAATATTTCATGAAAATTATACAGCCAAGTTTTTGGCCATAATTTGTAATTTCAAAATCAACTTTCTTTTGGCAATAAAGCAATTTTAAAATAAACTCTAAACTAGGATGACAATCCGCTTTCAAAATTGTTCTATTATCTTTAGAATACCCACCTTAAAAACACCTACAAATGATTTTATATACGTGGATATATATCTATATCTATTTCTATCTATCTATATATATTCAAATTTTAAATAAGATTATTAAAAAATAATTATTTAATCTTAAAAAATATAAGTTAAATAATATTGCATGATAAAATATTTGTATGACTGAGATTAATTTTTTAATAAGTTTCGATGTAAAGTTTAAACAAAATTTATCTCTTAAAAACATTAACTATATAATTTAAATAAAAGCAAAAATTTATAAAATTATATTCTAAATAATTTCTTTCATCATTGATATTTTTCTACTAATAACTTTATTTTTTCGTTTTTTATTCTTTAAAAATGTATGGCTAAAAACTAGTAACAAACTTATCATGCTACTAGTAAATTACTCGCGAATATTAGTTAAAAATAGTAACTTAATATTGATTATTTTAGCTTACACAACTCTTTCTTTCCCTCCCTACTTTAAAACTTGCATTTTAATATGAGATTATATTAAAGATTAATTTCACCATATATCTCAATCACATTTAGCAATTTAAAAATCATTCTTGAAAAAACAGCTGGAATCAATCAGAAGTCTTTATCCACTGCTTCACCAAATACACTAGTCACAGTATTTTATATTAATGCCTTGTTGTAACGCTTTTTCTTCTTTATATGTCTTGTTTTATTATCCGTTGTGACTCTGTCATTTCTAAGAAGGAGATATCTTACAAATAATTCTAATTGAATTATTTGTTAAATATTTGGTGTTATTAATATATTAAAATATATTAAAAATTTTAATATATTAAAATTAAGATATTTTGAAAATAACAGAAAAACAACACCAAAAATCTAAAAATCCAAAAAAGAATATAAACTCCATGGCTCACACAATTTCAAGATTACTATAACATCAATTGGATCCATTTTCTTTTTTTACACTATTTAACAAATTTTTTAATTTATACGATTTAAAAGACAATGTGACAAAACTTGATAACTAAATCTATGATGTCATGTTTGCGTGTTTGACTGTCACATTTGACAAACTTATCATCCATAAGCACGTTAATCTGAACTGAAACGGAGAAACTATAAATAAGTATAGATAATGGAAAAGCTACACTGAAAACGTGAATTTTACTCAATCTCTATAAGTTTGCATTGGACCTATTTCTTGTGGTATTCAATTCTCAAACAATATATTTTTATTAAAAATATTTAATTATATAACGTAATTGTTTTTGTTAGTTTTAAAAGATTGAAATATAAATAATAAATTATAAAATTGTGACTCTTATCATATGTTATTACTTGAATGAGATTTACAAGAGCATTTAAAAAAAGTATCTAACATAATTAAATTTATTCAAATTAAAATAAAACTTCACATAAGTATCTTAGAAGAGTATCTTAATATCAGAGTATTATAAAACTTCATAATTATTTGATTTCAATTATAATATCTTGTTTTATAATTTTTCTTTTTTGTAGTTCAATATTACAACTTAAAATATTATTACTTTAGTTATATAATTAAATACTTTCTATTTTTAAGACTCAAGTCTTCAATTTAAGATATTTATAAAGAATCTTACAAAACTTGAGTTTTAAAATTGATATGGTGTACAAGATTCTATATTAGAAATATTATGGTGAATTAGTGGGTAAGTTACATCGAGTAAACATATAATTTGGTTTCGTGTATTAAATATAAAGAAACTTTTGTGTCTGGATATTCGATATTTGATACTCAAACATTTTTTAATCAACACAAATTTTAATCAAAGACTAATAACTCATCTTTTATTTTTTGTTTGTATTTAATATATAAACACGAATTTTTTTCTTTATATTTAATAAAAGCTTATATATAAATAATTAAATTTTTGAATTACTCATCTACATAGAGATTTCAATTACAAATTAATCTGTATTCATCTTTCACCAATTTGAAAGTATAGTCACTAAATTTGTATATAAACCTCTCATGTACACAATAAAAAATTGAAATCGCTTGTAATAGATCATTTTGTATTATAAAATAAATGCTTAAATAAGTTTTAAGTTATTTATAAATTTGTGCTTTTTAAATTGTATTTTTATTAAAATTTTTTAGTTTATTAAATACTTAAAAATATATATTTTTAATTGAGTTTTTCCTTTAATTTTTTTGTTAGATAAGTAATATAAATGTTAATCACAATTAAATAAGGTGAAATTACAGTTACATCATCCGATTAATAAATAAAAAAAAATAACATAATGACTCAATTAAAAAATATGTGATTTTTTAGTATTAATAGACCGAAAAAAAAACAGGAAGTCAATTTAAAATATCTTCTAAATTTATCAAGAAATTTGATACTTAGTTAAGCTTAAATAGTTTCAAGGGAAACACTCTATAATTTGTACAAGAAAATAAAACTCTTAACTTGTCACCAAGACACTCAACTTAAGAATACACTTATCTCAAAAATTAATATATTCCCATGTAACATGACAACCTAGTATATACATATAAAACTTAATAATATTTTCTTATGAGTAAATAATTAGTTCAGTATACTAATAATAATTATCATATTTTATTTTAAGTACAGTAATAAAAAATTACAATGTCATTATAAAAATTTTAAGTTCGTTAATTTTTTTAACTTCATTGATTGTTAACACTTATTTGGTCTCTTGTAAGTTTAATGTATTTTCAATGATTTTTTTTCAAATTAATTACTTAATTTTTTTAATTAATACGCATGACAATTATTAAAAATCAATCAGGTGCTCAATTATAAGTTCAAACAAAAGAGAATTAAAATTATCATAATAAGATTGTAGTTTCTTTTTCTTATTATACTAAAGATAAAATATGTCACTACCTATTATATTGAAATTACTATTTATTTTTTAATTGAAAAAAAACCTCCTAAATTTCTTAAAAATAAATCAGTGTTAGCATCATAAATATGCTTTAATTTGTACATTTTTAATCACTACATCTTACTTTTGTGTACTGTATATTTCAACCAATCTTTAATTAATATTTATTAAATTACTATTTTACTAAAGATGGAAATATATTTTTATTTTTATACAATAAACAATACTAAATTCTTGACTTATGGCATATGCAGAGCACCTGAGCACCAAAATAAAAAAATAAATGAGGAGTTTTATGTTTATAACAAGTAACCAAAATTTCTCATGGAATAGGATAATTTATAATTTGTGATAGATAAATGGTCTAGTAACTAATGTTGTAATACATTGGAATTGTATAACAGTTAATTGTTAATTCATTTTGTTTCTTCAAAGCTTGCCTCAAGAATTATTAATCTCTGTTTCAAAGTTAGCGGAATTATATTTAACTAGTCAAAATACGTTCACATTTTTATCATATTAAAATATATATATATACAATTTTATAATTTTATTTACTTTTATGAATAATTAATTAAAAATAAAAAATATAATTTAAGAAATATACAATTATATAAAAATATTATTAAAAATTATATAATTGTTATTTTTAAAAATAAACATTATTTAGTTATTTTGAAATAAAATAAATAATTCAATTCAATAAATGAATAAATTATGTTTTATGTATTAAAAAGTAAAATTCTTTAATTAAAAAATAAAAAAGTTACTAAATGATATCCTTTATGCTATAAATAAAATAAGATTTCAACATATCAAATATTGATCCTAAGTGTACCCGGGCCAGGCGATAGATTACGTGTTCTATTCACCTCCGTCGACGTTAATTATCAAAATCAAAACTTAGACACTATTTATGCTGCAATTTTCATGAGCTACACTTGAATCTTACATATAATATTGTTTCTTATTCCACCAAACAGTGATTTAGAAGTTTTCATATTCAGATTATAACTTTTTTTTTTTGAAGTGGATACATTTTATTTACTCGGTAAAAAATATTATTGAAAAAATTCATATAAATTTTATAACGATAAAAAATACTCTGTTATTTTTATCAGAGTATTTAATTTGTTATTGTATTAAATTATTTTAAAAACTAATGTGGTAAATTTTTAGGAAGATTTTTATTTTAATTTTAAAAAAATGTTTCTGACCTTTGAATGTGAATATTTCGGTGGAAAATCGATAATTTTTTTTCTAGTTTCCTATTTGTCTCTACTTACATTCAATATATTTAGTTATTTTTTTAAAAAAATAAATTATTGTCTTATAATTAATTATTATCTGACACGTATTTAAACAATTATAAATATATATATTAATTATGCAGAAAAATTTTAACATATTAACTTTTATCTCAAAAACTTTACTCGACTACAATAATTTCATGTAACTTAATATGAGGAAACATGTTGTATAATTGATTAAGATGTAAGGTAAGAAATACTCAAATCCTATCATGTTTACAACACGAGAATGTTTCCTTATTGATTTCAAATATTGTTTCACATGTAACTTCTTATTTATTGTTGTGTTCAACCTAGTTAGTTCCATATTTTGGCTCATATATTAAGAGATAATAAATCTTAATTTTACATAACCCTGTTTTCTAAGAATTTTTAATTTTCGATAAGAACATTATGGAATTTCAGTATAACTTTTTTCAATCAAATAGTAACCATGTGAGTTGTTCAATTTAAAAATTTCGAAGTTTAAGATAGAAGGTATGATTAACTTCTCCTACCCAGAATGTCTTTTTAAACTCTACTGGTATGTCTTTTTTGAATTTTACAAAAATATTCCAACAATCAAGTTGTAAAAACATAAACAACCCACAAAAAAACATTAATTATATATATATGAAATGTATTAGCCTATTTATAAGAATAACATTATTCCATCAAAACCCATAATTATCAACCTGACTAATTAAAAAAATTAAATTAAATATCTTAATTTATGTATTACCTCAATAAGCTAGATTTTAACTACACACTAATTTATACATTAAACATATTAAATTCCATGATCCTAAAACATAATTTTTTAACAAATTCTTAAAGTAGGTATTTTACATTCAAATCCATACTATCAATTTCATAAATAAGCAATATGCACGTCAAGTTGAACTATTCAATTCTTAACTAATTTTTTATCATCAATTTTAATTAGTTCTCATTATTGATATTTAAAACTTTTGAAACTACTAATTGCACATTATATAATTTAGATAGTTTTTTCTTGTTAACTAGACTTATTTGTTATATTTGAAGACAGCTTATAGAAGACAAAATAAATACACCCTTTCAAAGGATCTTAATTTTAACCGTTGGTCAAAAACCCCTCATCCCTTTGAACTATTATATATATATATATATATATATATATATACAAAAAAAAAAAAAACTAGCATGTTCATAAGTTTGACTGAGTTTAAACATCCCGTCAAACTAAATAATACCAAAAAAACTACTGAAATGATTCAAAACTTTTTTATCGCTTACCTGTATCTAAGATTATAAATTAATTATTATTTTTTAACCGACCATTCAAATAATTATTTATCTCACCACAATAGATAAATTCAAACAACATAATGTATTATCTTTAATACATATTTACGAGTTAACAAGCAAGAGAGTAATTTTAAGTTATCAATTCTTATTTTCAAAATAATAGAAAATTGCAATAACTTCATATCACATAATGGTTCACCTCCCTTTTGTTACCAAATCCAATTCATCACGTCAAAATAAACCGCAATCATCTCTCTATTCCTCTCATTTTCATGAAAGTCCACACGTTGAAAGCAAGGCATAAACAATTAAGAAGACTGAAATAATTTCACAAAGAAATAAAAAACCCATCAAATGATTCTTAAAGAAAATGTGAAAGTCTCTGTCTTTTTCTAAAATCAGACTAAAAAAATGAGGTTTGAGTTTATTAACAGTTAAAAAGAAGAAGAAGTTTGAAAAAAGTGGAAGGAGCAGGTGAGAATCATAGGGTAGGACACATGGAGTGCAGTGTGCGGACGCAAACTCCTATTTCAAACTGATTAATAGTTCTCACCCCTTCCCTTCCTCAAGTGACAGAGACGGTACTCTCTTGTTTCCTTCCTCACTCTCCCATCACCACTCCCTCTATCTCCCACTTCACCTTCCTCACTTCACACAACACCAATGGAACACAACATGCCAAACAAGCCACAACCTTAAGCACCACACACTTACCCCTCTTCAACCTTCACTACCTCAAGGTTAGCACTCATGGATCCATGCATATACACATCCATTTTCTTACTTAATTTCCATCAAAATTCTACCTTTTCTCATTGCAAAGTGGTAAGACACATACACTTCAAAGTCCCACATTGCTTAGAGAAACCACTCTTTGTGGTAGTTAAAGCTTCAAGGTTCTTTCAAAGGGCAATTCTTTTGAATTGGACTATTAGTTATGTGTTTCTTCACAGTTCCATCTTCACATTTGTTTTTACCTTTTGGTGAGAAAACTGGTTTGCTTCTTAACTCACCAAAATAAAGACGTTACTTTGTGGAACCTGAAATGTCATGTTTTTTCACTCTTCAAAAGCGCTTTTTGCTCGTCAAAAGTTATGCTGAAACAAACTGACATCAATATTCGAGCTAGCTGCAAGGTTTTGTAGCTTTCGTGTATAATATATTTCGCTCATCCTTTTTCAAAAGCAGAAGGAATATATTAAGAAAAAGGGGTTATTCTACAATGTACTTCTTTTGTCCGTTTCTTTATCTGCTTCTTCAGCTTTTTATTTCATGCTCAATAAATTAATCTCTCTGTTGTTCTCTCTCATTTTATTCTCAAAAGGTGGGTTTTTTCAGTGTTCCTTCCTTGCACCATCTTCCTTTCGTTGTCGAGCTTAACGTTTTTGCATGCTTTCTCGTTTCCAGTAACACGTGATTCCCCTTATCCCCAGAGAGAGATTCCTTGCATGAAGTGAGCTCCTAGGGGCAGAGGTTTTTCCTTCTCTGTCTTGCCGTTTTTCTGTTCTGCAATGCACATGTATAGAACATGTTTTGTCACAAAATTCAACTACAACATGTTATATGAACATCTTGTTTGTTTCCTCATTGAAGCAATGATGTGAAAAATGTGAGTGGCTTAGAGCCTAGTGTAGTGATCATTTGGCAGACAGAATCAGAAGGTTTGAGCGGTTTTAGGTAAACTGATTTGTGTTCATATCACAAGAACTTCACATCCTAAACTCTCGTTCAGTGGACCATGCCTACTTTCACGGCAAGATTTGGGGGCTAATAAATTTTCTTCTTCATTTTTACAATAATGCCCCTAGTACATTTATGTATGGAATAGAGGTGTTAAAACTCCTCGAAAGTCTGAATTTTTAAGGTTTTTTGTGGATTTTTGTGGGCATAGACAGATATTACATTGCAGTAAAAAGTCTCAGTTTTGATTTGGACACAAAATTTGAAGCTTTCCTCGATTAGGTCCAGGTTGGATCTGTTAGTTCATTAACTCACATGGGCAAGTTGGTATTTTTCCTTGTTAGAGATGTTGGGCACTTGTGTAATTTCATCATTTTGTGTTGTGGTAGTTGTAGGCCCCTCTTGATCATTACTGGGTGGTTTTAGCCTGAAAGAGCTTATCATAGCATCAGTTGGTAATGAGAACGTTTTCCCTCATGTGTGGACTTGTGGTTGACATTATGTGTTAATTCCAATTTACATGGCTTTTATTTTTCCATCCTTTGATAGTGGTGTCCATCTCTTGTTCCTGCTCACATTTTCTAGTGACATATTAAGGATGGAGTGAACTGTAGTGGGAATCTATGAAGTGTTTTGTTTTCTAACTATCTTTATAAAGTAGTTATATCATTAGGTAACTTGTCACTAGTAAGGTAAAGGTGCTTTTTTAACAAGGAAGTGAAAACCACATTGAGCAAATCTTCTGCATTTATGGCTTAGGAGGTGAAGATAAGAAGACCATACCATCTTGCATGAACACATTTATTTGTTCCGTAACTTCCACCTCCTCATTGGATTCTCTTGTCTCTTTGTGTGATATTTGTCTGAATTGTTGCAGTCATTGTGGGTCAGGGAGCATTCAAGCAGCAAGGCCCAAATTATTAAACCGGTTTCTGAATTACTGGGCAGGAGCCAATTAAGCCATGCAGACACCAAAAACAAGGTAATCTTTGATTAATTGGTTCATTGCTCTTGTACTGTTTTATTAATATTGCTTCTTACCTTGCTATTTCAAAATGATTTCTGTAATATTGTACTGTTTTAATGTTTGTCAAGTCTCCTCCTTCAAGCTTGGGACACTTTCTCCTTTTGCCATTTCTCCTATAATTAATTTTGCTGGATCAATTGCCGAAAGCTAACCAGAGATACCATTACGCTAAAAAGACATTATTGAGTTTACCAAAATAATGTGTTATTGTTTTATCCATATAAAAAATTTGACCAATTTGTAGAACAGTTGGATGATGGCTAATCATATTTGTCTCCAAACCTATAGGCCTAATTATTCCTCCACACTTTCCTTTTTCGTTACATTGGTTGCTCCCTATAACTGCGGAATGGGATAATGGAGATTGGGACCCAGAGCAGTTACTACCAACTCTAATGAACGAATAAAGCTTTGTTTTTTCTAGGAATTGATAGTCATATATTATTGCTATTTTTTTTTTCTCCCTGATGAGTGTCAAATTTAAAAGCCATTATGCCATTTGTTGGGGCAACATGTAGCACCAACTTTCCCCATTGAGCAATGGTGATAATATTAATATATCTTGAGAAAAAATGAGATTTTCTTCCAATTAGTAGAAATCTGTAATTGCAAATTCACTGTTAATCACCTTGTTAGTCAATTGAAAACACGTGCTTGGAAGACACATGTAATTTTCAAACTGAATTTATGAAGTTTTAAGTTTTGTGTTAAGAAGACTTTCTTGTAACTTGTAGGAGTTATTTTGGTTTGTGCTTAGAAGAAACCTTTCATTTTCAAACAGAATTTATGAAGTTGGTGACACCCATGTTATTTTAGGAGGGCGTTTTTTTGTAAGCGTCTTTTAATTTGTGTTTGGAGCACTTTTCTTTTTCAAACCGAATTTATGAAGAGGATGACTCTATATGTTGCATTAGGAAGACTTTTTTGTAACTTGTAGGAATCTTCTACTGTAGTTGTTAATTTGCACTGTACGTGTTTGTTTAAATTTGGCTTGAAGAATGGTTCCACTTATCTAGTCTCAGTTCTATATCACCTAAAAGGATTTCTGCTGCAATGTGAGTGTAAGGATATTGTTTAACATGGCTACAAGGTATTTGAAATAGGTTTCCATTTCCCACAGTGAAGTTCACTTGCTTACACTTGTGTGTATCGATTTCAGAAGTGGATCCTCTGAGGTGCCTCAGAAGGTGTCTCCTCGTGCTGTGCGCCAACTTAGGCCTACTACTGTGGACATTGATTCTGTATCTTCTTCAAGTCAGGCCAATAAATTATCAAAGGAGAGAAGCCCCAAAGTCACTGATCGCAGATCACCCCGAAGCCCAGTTATTGAGGTATCCAATCTTTTTCAAATGATACATTCACTGCAAAATTTTAACTAGATATGTTGGAAGGAACAGCAAACCTTGACAATGAGAACCATAATCTCTATTCGGATGCTTTTTTCCTTTTTTTGATATTTTAGTAGTAGGTTATGAAAAGTTATGCCAAAAGTGTTTCAAAGTGTAACGTAATGTGGTACTGTTTCAAGGTTTCCTTTCAAAATTACTAGCTGATGGTGCCATGAACTATTTCTTTGGAGCTTTCTTTAAATTCATCTTCGGCTGTAGATTCTCCTCCTGCAAAGTGCATTTTCTCCATTTAGCAGATGGATATAGATATGCAGATAAAAAAAAAAAACAGAGAAAAAAAAAAGATGTTTTCATTTTCAGATGGATATAGATATACCTTTCTTTTTAAAGGATTCTGTTCCTTAAACAATTAAGTGTATTCAAGTCACTGTGCATTTGGCATTGCACATACATGGCTTCTATAAGTGTATTCAACTCACCGATATGATGTGTTATTTTCTATATAATTTATCAGTACAGTTTTGCTAGCCTTGAAATTTGTGGTGAATTATGAAGCATTGTAATTTTGTGTTGCTTTAGAGGAAGCGCCCCAGCAAAATATCTGAATTGGAATCTCAAATTTCTCAACTCCAAAATGATTTGAAAAAGGTGATGGATCAGCTTGTTTTGTCTGAATCAAGCAAGAGGCAAGCTCAGCAAGATGCCCTGGAGTCCAAGGAGCAACTATTAGCTCTATCTGCAAAATTCGAAGAGTCTCAAAAACACGTTCAGGATCTTTATGCTGCTGGAGAAGCTCGTGTTCTTGAGCTGCAGAAAATTATAGACGAGCGTGATATGGCATGCCAATCTGAACTTGAGGCCTCCAAAAAGCAGCTCTCAGTTGAGTCTGCTGCCTTGGCCTCATCAATGAACGAAATTCAGATGCTCCGGACCGAACTTGAATTGGTGGCTAATTGTGAGAGTGTACAATCTCAACAAGCAGAATCAGCAGACACAGAGCTACTAAACCTGAAGCAGAGCTTGTCTGAAGCTCTTTCTCTTGTGGACACCATGAAAAACCAACTAAGGGATTACAAAGAATCTGAAGCTCAGGCCCAAGCATTGGTCAATGAAACCATGTTGCAACATGAGGCTGCAAAAACAACTATTGAGGTCCTAAGGGCAGATGTTGCAAAAGCTGTTGATGGCTACAACACTATTGCTTTGGAGTTAGACCAGTCCAAAGCACGGGTAAACTCACTAGAGGCACTTGTTAGCATACTTCAGACAGATCCCACCAAATTTGAACACCAACCTGAAATATTGAAAGAGGGAGAGGATTCTAATGGTCTAGAAGCAGAAGTTGTTTCTTTGAAGACTGAGGTTGGACGCCTGCAATCTGCTGTAGAGACTGCTGAGACTAAATACCAAGAAGAAAAGATTCAAAGCACGGTGCAGATCAGGAGTGCATATGAGCTGGTGGAGCAGATAAAATCTGAAACTGGTAAGAGGGAAGGTGAGCTAGAGGCTGAGTTGAAAAAGAAGAAAGCTGACATTGAAGAGTTGAAGGCTAACCTGATGGATAAGGAAACTGAGTTACAAGGCATAGTGGAGGAGAATGAGAACTTGAACCTGAAGCTTCAAGAGAGCATGTCATCCAAAAATGAGCATGAACTCAAAAGGGAAACTAAAAGACTAGAAGAATGTGTGGCTGAACTGAAGTCAGATATGATGGACAAGGAGACAACACTGCAAAGCATTTCTGAGGAGAATGAAATGCTGAAGATGGAAATCAGCAAGCTCTCAGATGGTGGCAAAGTGAGTGAGGAAGTTGCAGCTGAGGTAGAGGGAGCTAAGGCTGCAGAAAGAGAGGCTCTCATGAAACTTGGGATTGTGATGGAGGAAGCAGATAGGAGCACCAAGAAGGCTGCAAGAGTGGCTGAGCAGCTAGAAGCTGCACAAGCAGCAAACTTAGAAATGGAAGCAGAACTGAGAAGACTAAAGGTGCAGTCTGATCAGTGGAGGAAGGCTGCAGAGGCAGCTGCTGCTATGCTTTCATCAGGAAACAATGGAAAACTCACAGAGAGAACTGTGTCTCTGAATGACAACTACAAGTGCTCACCCTATGCTGAAGACATGGATGATGACTTCCAGAGAAAGAAAAATGGCAACATGCTGAAAAAGTTTGGTGTCTTGTGGAAGAGGCCTCAGAAATAGTGAGTGTCTGATTTTATGTATGTTATGTTCTGAAATTTTAGTCCAATAACAGTGTGTTCATGTGATGTTTATTTATGTCTTTTGCAATTTTGTCTGACCCTTACCTTCCAATCTGCACTGTAAATCCTCCATATGAAACTGTTTGTGAAATGTACTTCAAACGTTGGTGTTTAGTTATTGAATACATAATTTTTGTAGTCTTTAACTTCACAAAAACACTAAAGCCTTTACATATTAACTCAGATGGACAATTTTGTCCTTTCCTTTCACTAATGGGGTGCAGAAAGCAATTTCCTACCTCCATTAATCAAGAAAACCGAAAATAAAAGGAATGTGTTCAAAACTTTAGGCTTTTTGTTTCTGCGCCTTATTTCTAACTGCACTTCTATAATTTTTAAAATAACTATTTTATCTTTTGTAAAACAATTACATTCTGGATCACATGTTTCAGAAATCTTCCGGAACAAGTTTTTTGAAATTTTCAAAACAAAATTTTCTGAACAGGATATTTAAAAAAAAAAATTCTAGAACAAGATTTTCATAGTAATAGAATTTTTGAAACAAACATTTTGGAGCATATATGATACATTCGGAAACGTGCTTTTCAAAACAATTTTTTTAAAACACATTAAATATATTCTGAAACAAATTTTAGAATATATATTATAATTTTGTAACGTGCTCTCCAAAATAAGTTTTTTTTAAGATATAAAATACATTTAGAATGTACTTTTTATAAAAAAATTATGGAACAAGCTTTCTAAAACATATATAATAGCTTTTGGAATAAACTTTTCACAATGAGTTTTTTTTTTTTTTTTTTTTCTAGAACAAACTCTCTCTCTTCTTGTTCCTTTCAAAGGTTCAGTAAAGAACGAAGGTGCAGCGATAATGACGCAACGGTAGTGATGACAGTGGTGGTGACATGGTGCAGTGAGAGAGTAATTTTGTTTGTTTTTTCTGTATGGAGCGCAGTTAATAATAATGGGGGTGTAGGAAGAAAAAGACACACTTTATGGGATGATAAAATAAAAAACCCTGATTATGATAAGATATGGAAAAAATGGTCCAATTTTAACAAGGCAAATGGCTTTTTGTCCAACAAGTTTTGGACGGCTTCTTGTATCTCCATACTCTCTTCCAGCATCTTCATAGAAGAATTAAAAATACTATTTTATCTTATTCATTTTTTTCATCTTCTCATATTTTGGATTGTAAAAGATATAATTTTTTATTTTTCAGAATTCGAAATATAAAATTTGTATTTTAAACTGTATAATTTGTATTCTAGTGATGATTCATGCAGGACGAAGTGATTATTACCTGTTTGGACCAAAACGGCATGCTGTTGGAGATATCTTGGAATTCTTAGATTTTGTTTTTTATGGTTTTCAATTTTAGAATTTAGGAGAAGTACAAAGAACATGGTTATCTTTTCTGTATCTTTTTGGTGCTATTTTATTTCTAGTGCTTAATGGAACTGGAACCTTACCCATTTCAATCATATGTGTGGACTTGCTTAAAGCATGCTTATTTGTTCGTTTATTGATTGTTATTGATAGTATAGCGTGTACATTAGTTTCCCGCGAGTTTCTTTATTTCACGTTCAAAGTGATATAACCAGTATTTGAATCTTTAACCACTTAGTTAGGTAACACCTCTTGTGGTAGATGATATCTAATTATGGAAGACACTTGGTTTTGTGCTCCTGCAATTGAAAAATATAAATAAACAAATAAAGTTCCCGACATAATTTGTTTTAAGCTTTTTCTCTTAAGATCGAATCACACGAATCACAGTTTCCTTGTGAGATACCTGTGCTATAATGCATGTACACTATATTTGTGTAAGTTGAAATCATGAGTACCAATGTTTCAGCTTAACACGTGAAACTAAAAACTTCTCGTTCTAAGTTTGAATAATTGATGTAATAATTATCTTACATCGGAGAATTTCAAAGACAGAATAACTTATTAGTCTTCTCTCTGGATTCTGTGTTGTTGTCTTGTTTTAAAAGGGTACTCATAATATTATTTAACTAGGAACAGCTTATGATCTGATCGATGTGTGACTCTCAAGTCTGAACAAGTGGCAAATTTGTCTCATCGCCGTAACTTAATTGTCAACACAAGTGATATATGTCCCTTAGCCCATAAGGCTCCAAATAGTCAAATTATTATGTTACATGGTTCAACATTTTTATGACTGAATTTTATTTTGTAAATGTTGCAGACTTAAGTTGGAATATAAATATGCAAAAAAGGAAAACATTGAAGGGTGAAGCATTACTAGCATGGAAATAGAGGTTAAGAAACTTAAAGGAAAACATTTAAGTTTAGATAGGAGCACAAAGAGAGAATAATTTAGAATGATGTTTGTGGCATGTGGTTTGTCAGATAAGCAAGAGATAGTGCTAGTTGAAGACTTTGACTAGCTGTACTTGCTCCACCTTCTTCTCATTTGAAACTCTAAACAAAGTAGGCCCAGCACTTGTAGCTCTTTGAGGTGAATGAATGTGACTTTAAAAAATTCAGACCCTTTAGTTCTATTATAATTTCTCATATCACAATCATCTAATTAAATATCAACATCACTTCCCACCAATCTCTCTACCCTTAATTGAGGACAAAACAGTAATCTCATCTACACTACTACAAGGAAAATCACTTCTTCAATGCTATACAGCTGCATATAGTATCTATATTTTCATGTTTTCATACCCAAAAGAACGATTTCTCAAAGGGTGACAACCAAACAAATCAGATTCTCCCTCTGACTCCTTTCAATTTTTTATGCCCCATTTCAAACCATGATGCAGTAATGTAGCTCACTTCAAATAATTTTCAAACTAATTACTGACCATTTCCTCACGCCCAAATCCTAACTTGGATTTGGTCTGCCAAGTGCCAAAGAGAGAGACAAAATCCTCACCGAAGTTGGTGCTCATGCTTCACTGAAATTTCTATTCTAAAATTCTTATTTCCTGATTCAGCTCCACTACCATATCATAACATATAATTGAACTATATGGTAACCACTTTAATTTAATTTAATGCTGCATTTCAGTAATAGTAGTCAGTAGTCAGTACAAACATGTTCTAAGAATCTACCTGGTGAGAATAAGATGCAATCGTAGAAGAATATCTCGAAACTATCACTAATTATAAATTCAAAGCTCCTGAAAGAAAATGATTCTAACTGCTCAGAGAGTAGTTCATGCTCAGGCTGCATTAAACCATGAAACATCACTCTCATTCTCCCTGCCTCTTTCTCTCTCTCATCTGTCAAATAAGGAAATGATGATTCATGATCTATATCTACTTCTCTCCAACTTCATTGACTTGGTTAGCAAACAACTTCTGAAATTTCATTAGTCTATTCACCAATTAAAGGATAGTAGTACAAAAAATTTGACAATTTAAGGAGCAAAAAAAGAGAAAAAAAAAAACAACAAGAAAGTAAAAGGAGATGATTCAAGGAATCAACCAAACCCCTATTAACCCAGCACTCAAGAGGATTGAAAGTCCTAATTGGACTGATTTTTTCTTTCATCAAACACTATCAGTGCCTTAGCTTGATTGTGTCTACTACATTAGGGGACTATTGAGAAGTCCATGCCAAGATGAAGTGAGACCATTCCAATTAGCTCTTCCTGAGTCAAGCTCACCCATGTTGGTATCTCCATTGAGTTGCCATGGGAAACCCCACAAAACCCTACTCTCACTTTGTTCCCTTGCATGGCAAAGTTCTTGTTTCATGGTAGTGACTGTCACTGCTTGGGTGGTGGCAACACTCATTTCTTGATCATAAGGCAGCATCATCTCTCCACTAACCCCACCACAAGCATTGCCGTTGTCCACCTCCCCCATGTCCCCATTCCCATATCCATAGTACAGATTCTGAACATTACTTTGGGCTCCAAGGAACCCACTTCTAAGGGAATCCAAGAACCCTGGGTTTGTGGAAGAGTGGTGCATGCCAGGGTTGCCAAGGATATCACATGGGGTGCTTGTGGGGTTCCCCAAAATTGAAAAGTCATGCTCATCATAACCCAATTGCCCACATGACTGCTTTTGCAGCCTCGCCAATGCAAGAGTGAGGTCACTGGAGTCATAAGACAATGAAGGAAGACCAGTGAGTGTTGGATTGGGTGTGAAGCCTTGATCTTGGATTCTCTTTGATGTTGAAGATGATGATGACCTCTTGTTCTTCCTGCACCCTCCTCCCACAGGAACATTCCTCAGTGTTCCTCCTTTGGTCCAATATCTCCTGCAAGACTTGCAGAAATACCTTGGCTGGGAGAGGCTGTAATTGTTGTAGTAACAAAATTTGGTGTTGGTGGAGTCACATCTGGGGCACTTTAGAGCTTGTTCTGGCTGAGGCCTTGGCTTCCTCTCCTGCTGTGCTTTTGAACATGCCAACATGTTCTCCAATGACTGGTTAGACATTTGCTGCAACAAACAAAACACAAAACATCCAAATTAACCAACCCAACCACTGACCAACAAATCCTCAACCCAATTTCACTCCATGCTTACATGCATACAAAGGGTTCATTTAAACTTCCAATTCTTGTACTTTAAAGGGAATTTTGCCTTTACTTTTCACCTTGAGAGACATACCAATTACATAGAAAATACCATGAATAGTAAAGTATATGGTTTAGAATAACGAGGAACCATAGAAGTTTCCCATAAAAATGTTAAATATAAAACAAAATCAATCACGAATTAAGATGACTGCCTTGTTCTCTGCTCCAAATTGATCTTAAGTATGAACCAAAAATTCAAAACCCAAAACCAGGCAAGAAAATCCCACGAAAGACATAATTAAAGTACGTTGACATTACAAAACACACACGCATGGTATTTACCTGGTGTTGTCCGGTAGAAGGATCCATCCATACAACGAAAATATATGCACTCCTAAGTGATGAGCTTAACTTAAGAACTCAAAAGGTTAGAGCTTTTGCTAGATTTTGTATGTGGGTATGTGTGTAGCTAGGAAGTTTGGTGTGTTTGTGTGTATGAGAGTAGTTTGAGAGAGAGAAGGGAAAGTGGAGAAAGATAAGTATAGAAGAGAGAGCATGCAAAGTGAGGTAATAGAAACCTGTGTAGGAGTAGTTATATATAAAGCAGCCCACAAGCAATCCCAAGAGAGAGAAAGAGAGGAGAGAGAAGGGAGTGTAATGCAATGATGTTTTTTGCCGTACAAGATGATGGATGAGGTTGGCTTGCACGCAGAGAAAGCATTAAGAAAGAGAGAAATAAAGAAAGAAAATTCCAGTGCATTCTCACTTCCTTACTTACCCAATTCTGTTCTGCAACGGTTTCATACGAACCAAAAAAAACACAAAAACAAAAAGAAACATAAACATAACCCAACATACAAGGTCCCTCTCGCGTGGATGCAACTATTAATGGACCCCACCTCACCCTAGGTCCCCACACATCCACCACTTCACCTTAACAAAATCCAAACATTAAAAACAAGAAATCCAAAATCTTCTCAGCCCCCAAACAAAAAACCAGATTTTTTTTTTCTTCTTTTTTAATGGTAATAAATAAATAAATAAATAAAATGAAGAAGGGATTGTTGGAATGGAAAAAAAAAAAAAAGGATTTGGTTTGGTATGTGTGTAAGTATGATGAGGTGGGACCAAGAGGGAGAAGGAGGAAGAAGATATTATTAAATGAAATTGATGGAAGGGAAGGATTGTCGTCGTTTGTTGAATGTCCGGGTGATGTGGATTTGTAATGATGTTGGGGACAGGCAAGGGGACACTAATGACAGTGACAGAGGATCTCCATTTTCATCTTCATTCTCTTCTTTTCCATTTCCTCTTCAAACCCCAAAATTCTTCATTCCCAAATACACATTTCCAACAATTCATCTTTTCAACTCATAATCCATCAAACATGGTGTTATTCTGCATGGTTATATATATATATATATAATGTTTGTGTTTGAAAAAAATCTATTTATACCTATCCACATATAATAATAGTAACGTATATAGACAGATAGATATTGCTGGCTGAGAGTCATTGGTTTATTCTTCACACCTAACAAGTACTACTGCACCACTCACTTACTCACTCACTCACTCCATATTCATGAGTCAATTTTTGCTTTAGATGTTTTGGGGTGTATTGGGCCTTCAATTTTGGTGCTGGTGGTCCCTCTTCCTGATGATGATCAATAATAATCTGAAACACAGTCACTGACTTGTCTTACTCAACTCCCACTTATTGGATGGATTCAATTTCTCCTGCATGACCTTTCTTTTCCTTCTCACTCCACACGCATTACCATTATTCCCTATTATCACACCCAAAATTCATTAATACTCTTCTTCTCATCTTCAATATACCATCTTTTTAACATATTAATTCACTTTTTTCTAATAACCCTTTTACTATTTATGATTTACAATAACAAAAACACTCCTTAATTATGTAAATAACAAAAACAAACACCATGCATATATATATATATATATATATGTGTGTGTTTTTACATTGCTAACTACTGTCATCATGTCTTGTCCCGCTTGTGCGGTTGTTGGAATATCTATCCATGTGGATTCATGTTGTTGGGATTATGACATACACTGTAGAATCGTGCTCAGTTTTGCTTAGATACTTCTGAATAAACGCATCTCAGAAAGTAAAAGAAAATAAAACAAAAGAATTTATTTTCACCGTGTAAGATTTTAAAAACATATTCTAATGACTAGAGTTTAATAAAAATTATGAAGTTAATTAATAGGGAAAATAATATGTGGGAGCCACACATTTTAGAATTTCAAATATGATTAATTATTTTGAGATTTTAAAATAATTAATTAGTTAGTTAAGAACTTCACCTTGATTACTTTCATAGAAAGTACATACACTGTATAAGTGTTAATTTAGTTCAATTGAGAATCTTATATACTACCCAAAGATTCTAATTATCTAAACAAAATTAGATATGTGTAGTACATATGCTCAGTGATACAAAATTTCTATACTTTATTTACATATACACGCACAGTAGCCAGAGCAAATTCTTGCAAATCCAGCAATTTCTTTTCCCACTATATGCAACACAATTAATTTAGCAAAAGAACAGACTCGAAGATTCATCTGAACCGCCAAATATATAGGGAATGATTGAATAATAGTTACCCATATTTGCCAAGGCAGAAGAGAATGATTATTTTCGTCTTCTTGTTTTCTTCAATCAATCTGCAGATTAATCAGATTTATCTCCTCACACATGGCGTTTTGTCGCTTAGCTGGTAAAAAAAGAAAAAAAAAACATAAGAGCCACTTTTTTTTTTCACAACCGTTCCAAAAATGATTAGAGAAAAGTTAACGATCATCATTGCATTTTTATAAAAATTTAATCTATAGTTTACATGAATCATGGGGCACACTATTTCTTTCTCTAATTAAGACCAACATGAACTGATTGCTAACCTAACAATCATAGCTATTATGTCCAAATCCCTCATAAATAGTTAAAAGAGAAACAGATATATTGAGTGTGATATATAACCAACAAAATTCAACTAAGTTTTGTTGAATTCCTTATTCTTCCAAGGAATTGAAAGTAATCATTTGGATACAATCACAACAAACTATATGTAGTATCAAGGTTTTAAACTATAGTCACAATTTCGTTACTTTTCTTAAACGAGTTCACAGAATCATATAGTTGTAGTTTCAAACACCCAAAAGGCTTGATGCTATTATACAAAACACCGTTTTCAAAACTTTGTTACATGTCATAAGAATCTATAGATTATCCCCACTCAAAAGAGGAAAGAAAAAAGTAGAAGAATGGGCCAATTATGTGATGCTATAGTACGTTGTATACGGTGTGATTTGTTGCTAAATTGGGTGTAATGTCTCCGTAGCCATTGGTATCAGATTCTTTGGAGTGGGAAAATAGTATAATACTAACTATAATTCATAGTGCCATTATGGCATTGAGGAAAAAAATTAGCAAACAATGATTGATCCCACTTTGAGATCCTTTGGATCCCATAGAAATTTAGCTTTGAGTGCACCCTATGTAACCTTACTAGAGTCCCTTGCTAGCTAGTATTCAAAGTAAGCATAGATTGGAAGAAAAAGAAGAAAAGAATACTAGTAATATATGTTATCATGTGGTGATTGAATGAACATGTGTGTGTTGAGGAATGGATATTTGGAAAAATAATTGATGGAAGATTGGAGAATGCAAGAAGAAAAAAAATGTGGTGGGCCATGGATTGTAGGTGGGGCAATGGGGCATGAACATCATAGGGATCAGTCATGTTGGTTGACTGGTCAAAGGAAACACTGAGGGGAAATAAAAGTAAAAGTGAGTGATGGGAAACTGTGCCCAACACCCCCTAGGCACACAACACATACGGTAACGTTGTTTGTATTAGCATTTCTGTGAAGAAAAGAATCTGGTTGGTGTTCCCACTTCTTTCTTCCGCGCAGAATCTTTGTCTCTATGGTTGAGGTTGATATGTCATCTCATTTTGTGTGCTCCTTGGTGTTTATTAAACATAAATAAACCCTAATTATTAACAACTAGGATGTGATGGGTTGGTTAGATTCATGGAGCGAAATTAAATAAAGAAAAAGCCACATTTTAAAGACTTGGAATTGGAAAGTGGGTAACGTTGTTGTGGCATACAATTTCGTCGAACTAGCCAATGAACAAAAAAGGCAACAATGTTAGCCAATTACAACGCCTTCTTCGTTCATAACAAGATAATAATAATGATGTTGGACTATTAGTCTTCGATGTAAAAAGTCGTTAATTTGCATCGATTTCACTTTTTGATTACGGTTCTGGGCAACCCTGTGGCTCTGTTTTGTTTGTTGGGAAAATTTAACAGTAATATAGTATGTTTGGTGATGTCTAATAAGTATTCCATGATATAAATTTAGTATCATTGCCACGTCTCACATAACCTCAATTACATAATCCTAAGATAACGTGAATTGATCTAGGAATACAAACCAAATTGTTATAAATTGAAATTGTTAATGCAAACACAAGGTGTGATATGGGACATTTGTTTCTCAGTAGATTGTTATGGTTATTTATGTGGTAATATTACATTAATCGTTACTATTCATTGACTCTTTATTGGTAAAAATATGAGTGGTATGTTTCCTTGTTCTATCACTTTATTGAATAAAAAAATGAATAATCTTAATATTCTGTTTCCGATGTTACGTTGAAGAGGGAATAGTATTTGAAATTTCACTTTAAGCCATTGCGCCTCATTTTTGGAAATACCGCGCATGTTGGAGATAGTACAAACTATTTCTTGTTCTGCACAGAATGGCAAAGAAACATTCTAGAAATTCGATACGCATAAAACTTTTTTTTAAATATAAAAAAGTAATACCAAAACACCTCATTTTTTAAAAGCTCTATTTTGCTCAAAATGTAACCCTTCTGCTCGCTGTTAGATTAAATTAACTTTATGCTAATCCATCTATAATACTAAAAATGACTTTTCAAATCATTTTCGAAAGATCTAATATTTTTAATTTGTAACTAATTTGAATCATTATATTTTTGAAATACAAATAATAAAAGTTTTTATCCTTCTTCTATTAAAATCATTTCCTTACCTAACATCAAATCCAGAGGGATAAGGTAACTTGTGCATTAAGATTGCTCTGACTATATTTGACACGTGTTAGTTTCCCCGCATGTGTAGCGCAGGTAATGTTTTGCTTGCTTCCCATATTTTCACTGCTTTTGGTTAGTTTTCTAATCATGACAGTAATTTATGATTGTTTGGTGATTATTACAACAATTTGTGCTTGCCACGTGAATAGTCTAAGTAAATCTACTTATTAAAAGTGTAATCATAGTAAAATTTTTAAATTTAATTTAGAGTTTTCTTTTTTAGCTCTTTACAAACATCCTTTTCTTTCATTTTTTTTCTATATTTCTTTGCATCTGACGCATTGTTTCCCTTGTTAAAAACACACCCCTATTCTTGAAATAATTAGTTTTTCATAACTTCAGAAGAAGAACTACATAAAAAATGGGTGTTTAAATAATGTGAAATAAAATATAATTTGTATATATGTGTGTGAACAAACTAAGAAGAAATAGCGTGTTTGAAAGCAAATTAGGCGCGGCGAGGAAAGTGATTTTTAAGGTTATGGTCGGTGTGAGGTGGGGCCCGGCGAAGGTGACAGGTGTGTAATTTGAAGACGTGGCATGGGAAATGCGGCTTGAGAGAGGAATATTGCAGTTTACGAGGAAGAAGCAAGGAACAGTGAAGTGGTGTGCAGTGAATAATAATAGACAGATAGATAGTAGTAATGTGCATTAGAGAGAGAGAGAAAGAGAGAGTGTGACATGCACTAATTTTGGATGAATGAGTAAAGAAAGAAGAATAGAATATAGCAGTGTCAAATCTTGGACCCTTACACTCAGTGCCCGTTGCTGGGGCCACACTCACTTCTCCTCCCTTCTCAAGCAAAGAATCGCAATATCACAATCCATTTCCAACAACCCTGTGTCTATTATTCCTCCAAACCCAATCAACTTTCTCATAATTTTCTTCTTCATTTTAGCTTTTTTTACCCTTCTATTTGCATTTTCAGACATGTAATTTGAAAAAAAAAATATCCCAACATATTGTGTTTTGTTAGAATAAACTCCTTAAAAAATAAATGTTATAAATATTTAGTAAAAGATATGTGAAAGAAGGTGGTTGGGAAGAGAGAGTGAAAGTGTTTGGTAAGGGATTGGGTTTGTCTTTGTCGGGTTCTATTCTCTGAAGTGGGAAATGATGAACAGAATCGGTGGGTGAATGAATGGATGAACACCGTTCTTATGATGCCACTCGTATCTATTTCTTTTTTTCTTCAATCTAAAAACGTATCAAATTACGATTTTTCTTTTAAAGTGTGTATTCTCTACAACACAACATGTCGATTCTTGATCTCAATTATCATACTTATAATATGTGTCGAGATCTTAAATCCTTATCTATAAATCAATCAGCTTATTAGATGTTCACACAATTATCTTATTAACAATAAACAGATGTTAATATATTATAAGACCATTAATACAAATATATTAGGTCTAGTTGAATTTAGACTAAACATTCATACGCACAACAGTAAAACTCAAGTAACATAAATATGTACATGTACAAAGAGAAAAGTTTGAGCATTAAAGCACAATTACGAGTATTCTCTCATCATTTAAAACTAATACCCAAAAATAAAAAAAATGAGAGCAGAATAAGACAAAGAGAAGATAGAGACTACAATTGTACTAAGTGGGTTGTTTTTAGTTTTGTAAAAATATTTTCAAGAACTTAATTTTGAAGTTATTATAGAAAATCTATACTTTTACGAGATTTGAACACCTCCAAAAATCACAATCACACATCCCTTAAGAGTTTACACCACTATATGATAAAACATGATTAAATAAAAATAATATAAACTTCTGAGTTTCTTTTCAAGTTTATTCTTACTGTTATTAAAACAAAATCAAATTTAAAAATATTAAATTAATGAGATATTTTGAAAGGACAACAAATAATTTAATAAATTATCGTAAGAAATGATTATTAAAAATGCCTTTTATTTCTTCCTAACAAACATTCTCCATATGGCAAATGGTAATGGTGATGCTGCGAATTCAATGGATTCCGCCTTTTTTCTTCCAGTTCTATGAATCTCCTCCTTTTCAGATTTCAGCTTATCATTCGGTCAATTTAAATTACGTTTTTCATGTTTCAAATTGGATTTCTTCAATTTGATTAATATTAAATAATAATAAAATCTTCTCTTGCAACCAGTTTGCAAACTGAAGCTGGAACTGTTTCATGCAATTTTAAGGGTCAAATTTGCTAATATCACCATTAATATGAATTTTAAACATTTAAAAAATACTATATCAAAAAATTAAATCGTTTTTGTTCTTTTCAACAATTTTTTTTAACCCCTTAAAACTATCCCTATAAATTGATTTTAAGATTTTACTTTACAATATTTGTACTCTAAGTTCAATTAGTTATTTATGTGGAGTTTGTTATGAAGAACTTTAAGTAGGAATGTCATTGTGATTAATATAAGTCACCATGATTAAAAGAACTTATAAGTATATATTTCAATGAACACTGTCCTACACTAACTCAATGTCATGGAAGTTTATCATTTTTATAAATAATGAAAAAAATACCCTACAGGTAAAATTATTACCTTTCTAAGTTTTACTTAAACAGTTATTAACTAGATTATGAAAATATTTTTGATAGGTATCTTCAACAAGGTATAATGAGATATTTCGAGTAGGTGAAACCAGTCTCACAATATATATATGGTTTCTCAGTCACATGGCACAAAATTTGGTTATGGATAGTAGAAGTGGAGAGGGTTAAGGAATGAAGCCAAAAAGGACAACTCTTCATCATTAAGTATTCTTTCCTAATCCCTTTTTGTAGTTATTAAAGCCGCAAATCCAAGAATTACATGCACCAATAGTTCCTCATGTTATACTATAAAATTGGATTATTGATACAAACAAAAAATTATTATTATTATTATTATTATTATTATAGGTGAAGGGTCTCTATTATAAAAATGAACATTGCATATATCTGTCGGTCCAAGGTGCTGTTTATTTGTTGTGTAGCAATTTTTGTTTGTAATGGGGTGCTTTGTTTAGTTGGTGGCACAGTTCAAATTTTGTGACCTGAGCATGCTTATGTTGTCCCTTTGGCAATAGTTTTTTATCACTGAATGTCCATTCAAATGTATACAAAACATACACGTATCTTTATTTTTCTCAATGCTCCACTTTGTTTCTTCTGTCATTTTCTAAAACATTAAAAAAGATAATTATGATTATCATATGATACGATATTCTAATTATGATCACGTTTCAGCTGGTTCTCGTTCACGCTTGCACTCATTGTATTTGGACATCACAGCTATAGAATTTAAACGTGAATCATATCATTAACAACCGTTTCCTAAACAAATCTTCAATTGAGGTTTTTAAGTGTGCCATTTAAATTAAAAATAAAGATGAGTTATTTAAAATTAATTATGCTCCTTTATATAAACTATGAATGCTTGTGTATAAAATAAATTATTGTTTAAAAATACCTACATAATAGAATAAAACTAAGTATAAATATACAAATTGTTCTCATGGAGTTGTTAAAAAAAATCAAATTGTTCTCTTGTTACCTTCATTATTTATATGTTTCGTGTAATTGATGAATTTAAAAAATAAAATATTTTAGATTATATAATTTAGAATATACTTCTGTATTGTATAATATGAAAATATTTTTCTTATAGAAAAACTTTCAGTAATTTGGAAATAAAAACTTAAAATTTAAAAATTTTCTTTATGAAAAAATAACTTTCAAACTCGAAACGCTTTTTTTATAAAAAAAATGACTTTCATATAATTATATAATTCGAAAGTCAAAAGATATTCAAATTACAAGTTTAAAAATTATTTTTATTTTTTAAATTATATAATCTAAATTATTTTATTAAAAATGACTTTAAATTATAAAATTTGAAAGACTTTTTCATAAACAAAAATGATAAAGCGGAAAATTTCATATGGAGATACAGAATGAAATTATGGAAGTGCAAAAAGAAATTTCGCATCTGGTACTTCGTGGGCTTTCGTGTTGGAAACTTATGGGCTTTTTCTTGTTCAGAAGAAGATTAATGGGTCCAATATTCTCAGTTATTCATTGCCCCGAGTGTTTTATTTATTTATTTATTTCTTTAAAACTTAAAAAGAGGGGGAAGAAACATTAAGAATAAAAAGTTCATAAAGAAACTAGTATATATCTTAAAAAAGGGCAATTACCATGTTTTTTTGGGAAAGTGCCCTATTTAGAATCAAGTTGAATAAGATCAACTAGAACAATGAAGTTTTTCCTGTCTACATTTTAAAAAATGATATTATCCAACTTAACTTTTTTTTAGAAAATTCTTAAAATCAAAATTAGTTATTAATTTTCAGCAATATTTTGTTAATTGGTGGTAATTATTAGCGTATGTTTAAATTACATGTTCTATTTTTCAAACTAAACTCATAGTAAACTTAAATTTATCAATCTCTACACCGACAAGTTTTCTTTTGAGCAAAATATTAGAAGATAAAAAAAAGGAATTAATTCAATAGTAGAAAACAAAATACTTCATCAATAATCTTATCAACTTATCTTAATCTTTGCATTGCTATCTCCTTCAAATTATATTCTATTTATAAAAGAAATAACTTCAAACTTTAAAGCTACAAAGATGATATGATTTTAAAGAAATACCATCTCAAATGAAATAATGAATACACATCCAATAACCTACTTGTAGACTTTTAATACTTTATCCAATTATATACAGATATAATATTCCTTGTACTACTTAAAGACAAGTAATTATTAATAAAAAAATATCTTTCTATATGCAATAACCTTGAAGGTGGGTTTTTGTGAATAATTGATATTCTCCTTAAATAATATTATCTTTAGTGGAATATGGGTCATTAATGTGAATTATTAGTATAGTAAAGATTAAAAAAATACTTTGTATGAAATTTAGTCAAAAGAATATAAATAAACGAGAACTAAAATATAAATTAAAGATACTTGATCAGAAAAAAAGTTGAAAAAAAAATTATTTTAGTTAATTTAAAAAAAAATATATTTTTCTCATCCGTCTTGTTACTTATATTAATTTCGTCACCCTCTGAAATCTGTCAACACTGACAAAAGCTTAATGAGAATTTTCTTTTTCCATGAAATACTATTGTGTTTTCAACGACTTTAATTGGTGGCAAATATCATAAATAAAAATGAAAATTTATTTCATGGAATGGTATTATATTTTTAATAATATTATAAAAAATGATATTCTTATAAAAATTTAAATTTTTTTGGCTACATTTTAGCATTTTTACAAATATTTTATTAGATTTTAGCATTTTTTACTTGAATAGGCATGTTAGAAACAACTTATTTCATTTCCTAGAAAATATAACTATTCTCTTCATGTCCTTTTGAAAAAGGTTTCATAATTAAGTTCTCATACATTATTTCATGACATTACTATTTGTTAAAATTATCTTTCTAATATGTACATTGGCTTTCCTTAACATTATTATTAGCAAATGTGAAATCTAAAAAGTTCTTCAATCCCCATATATTGAAGTGTATTTCCAAACATGTCTATTGAAGATTTATCTATTTCAAGATAATTAATAATCAATCTATCCTGTCTAAAGTGAAAAGAAAAACTGACTCAAGAATACAATAAAACGTTTCAATACTTTAATACACTTGGAAGGAAAATAGATTATAAACCAATTTCTCATAATCTAATACCCAACAGAAACTAATTGAAAGACCTAAAAAATGTTTGAAAATTACAAATTGGAAGGTAATCAAAATCCAAAACTCACTGTACCATTTAATTATACTTTTATTTTCACCGCAAAACTAAAAACACAGTTTGAAAAAAAAAAAAATAGTATAAATTTTGAGGGTAAGGAGAAAATTTATAGTTCGCTAATTATTTCCCAAAAAGTACAAATAATTTAATTAAGCTCATTGCTTCCAATAAATTAATAATACACAATATTAAAAGTATTACAACAGGGGAGCAGTTGGTTTCCAACAGACCACGTGAGTAATCATAACCTGAGTTAATGGTTTCCATCACACCACGTTTATAGTGATCACACACGGCTTAAAATTTACCAAATCATGGTATAATTTCTTTTTTCATAACAATAACTAAGAAGAAATATGCTTTTAAAACTCAACAAAAATGAAAATAAAAATGAAAATATTACATTTGCAAGTTCACAGTCTGATAAATTTTTTTTTTTCAAACAAGCACACTCTTAACTTTTAAAATATTCGCAAATGAAAAAAAAACAGCTTAAATCATTATATAATAACTTTCATCAGAATTGTGCACAAAAAATAGATGATGCGTCCATGATGCAAGCTTTACAAATCTCATTCAATCACAATAAACACAAATATAATAAGTTTATAGGAAAAAGTATATTTTTATTTCTGTATTTTTTTTTGTCTTTGTATTTTTAAATAAATAAATTACTTCTTCAACTTTTGAAAGCATGTAATTTTATCTTTTTTTTTATCATCATAAAGTTTTAAAAAGAAGTAAATTCATGTTTTTTTTTTTAAAAAATTGGAGAACTATTTATCAGTTTGAAACTAGAGAGCCTAAATCAAATTTAGCATAAAAACACATTGACTATACTTTTTTTTTTCTTCTAAATTTATTAATTTTTATAATAACTATCTTAAAAATTATATCATTAATAATTCCGGTTTGGTTAACCACTTAATCAACCATTGAACTCGCCCACAGATATAGAAAAGCCAGTATCCAAATTCACAGAAACAAGGTTTGGATTTGTTGAAACACTGTTAATTAAACGTTGTTATACAAAATCACGAGTAAATGAAAGTAATATGTAGATTTTTTTTCTTGACTCATAAATCAAAAATATTATTTAGAATACTTTTATAATTAAATTTAAGTCATGATAAATACAGTTAAAGATAATTTAGAATGTAATAATTTTTTTTAAAGTGGTCATAAATAATCCTTTATTATTAACGGAAATATAAAGTATTTGCTTCTGATGTTATCCTATTTTATTAGCAATCTTTATGAATACATTTTTAATAAAGCTTAAAATGATAATTTGTACACAGTAATTCTATTAATAGAATAAAAATTTACAAAAATTTCTCAAATGTCCTTATCACTTAAACTGATTTTATACAATCTTTTTCTAAAATGTACACCACAAGACTTCGCTTTCCCCTCTTCTACTACATGCAGTGACTTCGAACACAGTTTTGTGAACTTGATTACTTGCAAACTAAAAAATAAATAATTGTAATATTAATATTTATTAAAGGATAATAAATATTCTTAATATTAATATTTATTAAAAGATAAATATAAATAAATGCAACGTTTTCACCAAACATTCTTACTTAACTCTGGAGTGGGGTTCTCAAACAAAGCTCCAAAAGCTGTCTCTTACTGTGTCTCGATGGCAGTGTCGCGAATCGTTGCCCACCCTCCGGCCTATCTCCACCGCCAATGTCCGCCGTCAGACACCGTGCTGTTCCTCAACCTCACGTTTCACCCGAAACGGTACCCTAACCTCAGCATTCGCGCTTCTCTGCACGAGGGGAAACAGCAGAAGAACGATCTCGCCGATAAACCTCACTCAGTCGAATTGCGAACCAGCCCCAACGGCGTCGTTTCCCGCGATCCGATCGTTCTTCCACGTACCTATTTATATTCTATTCCATGCTTTCTCTTCTTCCTTTTTTCTGTTTTTCTCGTAGCTATTACTATCTCACGATTTTCGCGATTCAATTTTCAGGGCCTTTATCTGCTTCAGTTTCCGACGGTTCAGGCCTTCGTGTGGCATATCAGGTCTTTGCTTGCTTTTCGTATTGCATGATTATTAGTGGAATCGAATTTTTTGTCTGTGTACACGAACAAGCAATTCTTGCATAATTCACTGTGTATAAGCACAATCATCGAATAAAATAGACAGCGGATCGTGTTTTGGAACAATTAATTGACACTACTTTCTCGAGGTTTTTTACTAGCAGTGGCAGTGCTCATGCATGAATTACTTTATACGCACATTTTTTTTTCTTTTCTTTCATCAATTGAATGAGTGACATGAGCAAATTGTGTATAGAGTTTGTTAGGTACGTTTCTTAATGTAGTTATCGTAGGAGTCGACAATCGTATTGTATGTGGTAATTTATGACTGAATGACGGTGTAAATCGGTGCATTGTAATTGTCTAACACCCATTGTTTATGATTTCATATAGCTAAATGCTGCATTTTCAGGGTGTTCAAGGTGCTTATAGTGAATCAGCAGCACATAAGGCCTACCCAAATTGTGAAGCTGTGCCGTGTGAACAATTTGAAACCACTTTTGATGTAAAGTATTGTTACCCTTTCCTTTTGATCCGTTATCTCTTTGTTATGTTTCTTTGCTGGTTTCCCCTGTTTTCTTCATGGAATTCATCTTAATCTTGTATAGCTTTTGTCCAGACAACTTTATCTCTTATTGTTTTCCATCACTGCTTGAACCACTTAAAATTCAAAATCAAACATTCCAGTTCTTAGCTCTTAGTCTTATATTCTTATTGTTGTTTTCTTATCGTGGTCACCTTTTTGTATATACATTTTCCAAGAGGTCTTATCTCTTTGTTTCTCTCATATTTTGGTTTTCTGTTTTAGGCTGTTGAAAGGTGGCTTGTGGACAGAGCAGTTTTGCCAATTGAGAATTCTTTAGGAGGGAGTATCCACAGAAATTATGACCTTTTACTCCGGCATAGTTTACATATAGTAGGAGAAGTAAAATATGCTGTCCGTCACTGTTTGATGGCCAACCATGGTGTTAAACTTGAGGATTTGAACCGGGTTCTAAGTCATCCACAGGTGTGATTCTGACATTTTAAGCCTCACCTTCTCTGAATCACAAACAATGTCCCAGACTGACACTTTTTCAGGCTCTTGCGCAATGTGAGAACACACTGACAAAATTGGGATTAGTGCGAGAAGCAGTTGATGATACGGCTGGTGCTGCTAAGGTATGTGTAGAATTATTGAAAGGTGCTGAAAGACAAAAAAATACCTTCAAGGGACATTGAAACCACGAGTCTGGACTACACCAGATTGATATCAATGGCAAGAATACAAATAATTTAAGGATTTATTCATATATTCTTGATATGATATTCATATAAATCAAATTCGAATCAAATATCTCTATAATTTCAAAGATACTAAATATATAAGTAAACAAATCACAAGATATAAAATAAGAATAAATTCTAAGAGTCTGGTTGGCAAAACAAGCTGATAAGCTAGCTGGTAGTTGGTATATGATATGCTCTTGGCTTATATGTTCGAGTTGATTAGCTAACTTATAGGATTAGAAGTGTTTGGTAAACTAGCTGATAAACTAGTTGGTAAATATAAAATGACATAAAAGTTATATATAACTACATGAGTTTTATTATACACATGAAATTTGTGTTTCTAAACAAAAATATATTATTATGTAATTATAATTTGACTTTTTTAAATAAATAAATTCTTATTAAACTTTTTAGCATTTCTACTTGTTTTTAGAAAGTTGTATATGCCTTTTTTTGAACAAGTCGTTTTGTTTAAATGAGATTATCAAATGAGTATTAATAAAATTTATTTATATTTATTTTTCAAAATTTGAAATTTTTTATTTTTTGAATTTAATTACTGTTACATCGAACTTCTTTCTATAATTTTTATTTTGTATAATTTTCACATATCATCATGTTAAAACATTTATTACTTTATTTTGTAATGTTGAATCTTTTTTAATTTGATCTGCATAAAAAATTTAAAAGTAACCCTACAAATACTAAAAATAGTACAATAATTAATTTTGTCTATGAGATTGGAATAAGTGATAATAGGTATAACGAAAGTAAGGGTAATAAGGAAATGTATTAAGATATAAGGGAGTAGTGGAAGAAAATTAAATAAGCTGCAAGCTAGAAGGTAGCTGGAATAGCTTAAAAGAAACTCCTAAAGTAAGCTATTTTGAGGTACTTCCAAACACTTAGTCGGCCAAACTAGCTTATAAGCTAGTAGCTAGCTTATTGATCTTACCGGACACATTCTAAGAGATCATCTAAGATACTCTACCATATAAGATACAAAAATGACACTATAAGATATTTATCATATTTTCTAATAAAAGCTATGTAGCTGACATAATTTATGGTGTTTCTGTTGATCAATGGTTATGCTTAAACATTTGTACTACAATGAGTGTGGCATCATTGGAACCCTTCCCACTTTGCTAGGAAACATGCTTCTTTCCTTTAGATTTGAGAGCATTTTGTGTATTTAGACCCTGTCCAAACATGTAGAACCTTTTCCCCAACGAATTCACTGAAAAAAGACTTTGGCGAAATGCAGAATCAGTGATATCATGGTGTGATATTCTTAGGTTATTGTGTAAGGGAGCAACATAGAATTAAAAGGGAGAAGTAAAAGAAAACGTGTTTGTATTGTTTTGAAAACTAAGGAAAAAAAAAGTGATTTAAAATCAAGTGAAAAACCAATTAAACTTTATTTTATCTGAAGATCTTTTGTTTTTAAATTTGCATTTTAAACTAAAAACTTGCAACCATCCCAAACAGAGGCTTTAGTTATAAGTAGGTCATCCTTGGTCACATATAATCAGATGAGAATTTTGGCATATTCTTGTCATCTTCTGAAGACATGACTAGACGTTGCACCTTGGCGTATTGGATTGAGATTCAATTTGTATTGCTATTGCCGACTTGTTTTTCAGTATCACTAATCCTAACGTAGTTACAAATTGTAGCATGTTGCCTTGCTTGGACTACAAGACGCAGGAGCAGTTGCTAGTTCTTCTGCTGCAAAGATATATGGCTTGAATGTACTTGTTGAAGATATCCAGGTCTGGGTTAATGGCATCAATGTTCTAACCTGTAGTTGGAAGTTCTGATTTCGGTAGATTTGATTGCTAATAGGTTTGTGTTTGCAGGATGATAGTGATAATGTCACTCGATTTTTAATGTTAGCACGAGAACCTATAATTCCAGGAACTGATAGGCCATTTAAGGTACTCAGAATAAATAGAAGGAACTATTCCTACATTGATTGGTTTTTATGCTTATAATCAATATTAAATATTGCTATTGATTTGTCAGACAAGCATAGTTTTTTCTTTAGAAGAGGGTCCTGGGGTTCTTTTCAAGGCCCTTGCTGTCTTTGCTTTGCGCCAGGTTAACCTTACAAAGGTTTGTCGTCATTCTTGGCATCACCTGTTATATCTTTTTAGGAAGTTAGCAAGCATGCTTTTTAGGCCTTTCTAGTTATGTAATTCATTTGTTTTTCGAACAGATTGAAAGCCGTCCTCTGCGAAACCAACCTCTACGATCATCAGATGATAGCAGCAATTCCAAGTATAATTACTGAAAGTCATAGCTATCTTTTTCTGAAATCTGAAACATTCATCATTTAAACTATAGTTAAAAACTTGAAATCATTTTTAGTGTTATCTTAAAAAAAGGGTTATATTGTTAACGATTGTTGTTATGACCATAGTTCTTATCTTATACAGGTACTTTGATTATCTTTTCTATGTTGATTTTGAAGCATCAATGGCTGATCAGAATGCACAAAATGCCCTAAGGCATCTAAAGGTGCGCTTTAATTTAATCCTTTAAAGCATTTTGAAAGTATTACTGGTGAGTATGCATTCTAAAACCGATACACATAACAGGAGTTTGCTACATTCTTGCGAGTGCTAGGGAGCTATCCAGTGGACACTAGCTCGACGTGAATAATCTCCAAAAGAGGTGAGTGCCATTTATCTGAATAATTTTCTAGGAGATTAGCTTAGTTAGTTTACTGAATGTAAATGACCTCCAATTTTGAAACTTTGGTATACCTTGATTGTTATTGCAAACTGCGCGGAGCTTTATTCACCATTGCTCCGAACAACTAATCTTTGCAGTTTAAAATGGCATGCATGAACTTAATCAATTCTCATGGTTCCCTAGTAACTCTGCATCCTCCGTCTTCCTAGAAAAAGAAAAGATATCCATTGTAAATAATAATGCTGTTTTGCTGATAGATGTTTGTCATTATTAAAATTGCATGAGTGACGTGTTGTTGCCAATAGAGTATTGCTTTTGTTGGGAATAAAATCTGGATATTTAATTGGTTTTAGCATGTATGTGGACTCAAATGTATCGCTTATGATGGCCATTTCATTCTGTAGCTTTTATTTAATTAATTTTGTACGCTTTTGCTGTATGCAGGACTGCCGAATAGGATTGCTGTTGCGTGCGAGCGATGTGTTACTTCCAGTGGTCAATCCATGTTAATGGATCTACAGAGCTTAGACTGCTTCATACTAGATATGAACAGAAAATTGTATCAAATGTATAAGCTTCTTAAAATTTTTAACATTTTAAATTAGTTAAAATATTTTTTTCCTTTTCTAATTCTCCCTGTGATGCTTGCACATGTTCTGCCTCAGTGTGATATACTTCTGGACACATTAAGATTGTCCTATAGATAAAAAAGGCAATTTTCGTACAGTACATAGGTACTATTTTCCAATCAAATTTAAAATTTTACTATGTTAATTTACATTTACAGATGTAAAATATGTATTTATTTTCTTAAAAAACTATTACTTTTCTCATCATAGATAAGAAATTGTAGGTAAATAATATGAAAAATATGGTTTGATAAATAATTAAATGATTATCAACTTATCTAATTAATAACCAATATTGAATGTTAATATGACATATTACTTATTAGTAAATAATTAATAACATAAAATCAATCAAATTAAGTAATTTTCAATTGATTTTCTTATTTAAGATTAAAGGTTTAAAACTTCTCATTAGATTATAATGACCTAACATAAACTTTAATAGGTTAGTTTATATGAATAATAATATTTTCCTGTCACAAAACATATTTTTCTACCATCAACAAAATACAAAATTATTAAATGTGTGAATCTAATAATTCTTACATTGAAGTGAAAATTGTAAAAAAGTCTTAAAATTGATTCTCATAAAAAGTAAATTAAGAACTTATGTGATGACTCATAATGATAATGGTCTAACTGATGTTGAATGCTGATATTATACTCATAGAGACATATCACGATCACCAACTTTTCAATTACATCGTATCGGAGAAAAAAGGTGTAACGAGGTTGAAGGTGTAATGGGAAATGAGCCGAGAACAATTTACTCTGGTTTCAATATAAATGACCCATATGCATGGTCATCTTTGTATTTACCCCCCACCCAAACAACACCCATTTGCTTCAGCAGCGCCTGGGTAGTCAATGGCTCAAATAGACTCAACAATGTTTGGAATAGCATTCAAGATAATCAAGATGCACGTATAGCAGCAAATTCACGTCAAAAAGAGATTGATTAAAAGCTACACTTAGTTGCTTCAACTTGATGTGCATCCATTCTCTATGGACGTAAATCTAAACATACAGTGAACCATAGTGGCCTCACCAATCAAGTTCAAACTTGTGGTTCAATCAGACTTCACACTTCTCAATCAAGATATAGAGGAAGCTCAAACCTAAATTCAAGACTCCGAGTAAGAAAGAAGACAGATTTTAATCTGGAACATGCTATTCTCAACGTCTTTCCATTAGATCCATTATCAAGGCCATGATCTCGCCTCGCATGTTGGCAACAGCAGATGGAGTAACTCGTTCCTTCACAGCAGAAAACCACAGATCATTCGTATCTGTATTTTTATGATTTTTATGATTTGCATACCAGTTGCATATAACTTTTGTTGTGGCTGTCACATATAAACCACAGTCATAACCATTATCTTGCATGGGTGAATTAGTGCATTCCAGAAAGCTAGGCTCAGAAGCTGATCCCATGTATCCAGCAACAGATTTATAGAGTTTCTTGGCTGGTGCTGCATTCAGGCCTCTGCAACTATCATGGTGAACAAACACATTAGCATTGCGGTAATATGCAACTAAGCTCCAATGAGAACCACCTTCAGCTATGTCAACATCATCATTGTCATTGACGGGGAATACAACCAGTGCCTTATCAGGGAAATGAAGGGGTTCTATGAAATCACCAAGAGAGTCAGCCATAGGGCATTGCATTATCCAAAATGCAATGGATGGTGGAACCAGTAGTATATCATTATAGGAATAGCATGAAGAAACATAGCTGAAATAAAAGTCAATAATCCGATCATTCAAATAATGTGGACCACTGAGGATGTCAAGATCGGATTGCCAAAGCACCACATCATTGTAGCTGAGAACCTTCTTATCTGTTCTTGATTTCTCTGTTTGTGATTTCTTCATCCCAAAATAAAAGCTAGCCTGATGAAAAACAAATTAGGGCATGTCAAAGCTAAATTATCACCAACAATTATTTTCAAAGGAAAAGAAAAGGGGACGCACACAGAGAGCTAATACTTGTGCTATTTCATGGCCTAGTTTAGGTAACAATATGCAATACCTTCTCAAGGCCGCACATCCTAAAATTGTGAGAAAAATAAACAAACAATCTGTTATCGCTTGGGTTTCCTCTACACTTCCCCAATACACTACAGTGCATGATACGAATATATTATTTGACACAAATCCAAATTCTCAAAATTTCAGTTCAAGTTGAAAAATGCTCTCTCGAGACATCAGAATTTCTGATGGTAAAACTAAATTACCTTGAATCATCAACCGCGGCAAAAAATAAACAAATCCAAGAACAAATTGATAAGATAAATTCATCAAGTGCCGAATGAGAAGGAATTCACATAAAATAGATATGTTTTAGCCTTAAACTTTCGTTGTAATGCAATTTGGATCAGTGAATAATGGTTCCTGCAGTTTATGCCACTAACATTTGATTGATTGGGTCAAAAGATGGGTAATCTTATTCCCTACTTGAAACTTATCTTAAATTATTTTCATCTGAAATTGCATCACGGGAAAGAAAATTGGGGGCAAACGATTAAACCTCCAACCTCAAAGAATCAAAAGAAAACCTTGTTGTTTTGTTATATATCAAACCTAGTTCTGCAATAATGTTGGAACACATTGGAATAAATATGAAAAGAACAAAAGAATCAATTAAAGTTATAACAGATAATGACTTACAGTTACAGAGATTGCGCGAGTGAAGTTGAAGAAGAGCTATGCCACGGATTCAGAGAAAGTGAAAGTGAAAGAACTATTTATAGCATGTAGAAATGTCAAACAGTGATGCTTTTAAACAGGAACGGTTATGTTCTTTTTCTTCTCTTTTTTACATTCTTGGATGCAAGATTTTTAACATGAACGAAGTTTTATTAAATAAAATTTTATAAATTGAAATTAATATTTGCAAACTAAAAAAATTTAATTTTGTTATGTCTTTTTTTTTTTTTTT
>Ga0209700_101519_pt1 | contig 48165 bp, 28 predicted proteins | sample SiratroredBW_FD_187528 | JGI IMG/M metagenome (GOLD analysis project Ga0209700, IMG submission 187528) | Root nodule microbial communities of legume samples collected from California, USA - Siratro red BW (SPAdes) (version 2) | ecosystem: Host-associated > Plants > Roots > Nodule | place: USA...
TATATGCAAACATAGATAACAACAAATATTATTTACAAAAGTGATAAACTAAAAAAAAGAAAAATAAACATCAGATAACCACATCAGATCTTACTCAAATAAATAAATTGGCCTGACTCTCTAGAAATTCACCAGTGGAGTCGCCATCTATCGCAATCGGGATCACGACTGGGCGATCACAAACTTGTTAATTTTTAATAAAAATGTTTAAATTGATAATGGAGTCGCTACTATAGCTTTTTTATGGGAAAACTATAGAAAAAACCAAAAATAAAAAAATGGCTACGAACCAAATTTAAGATTCGGGAGTCGATTATGTGTGGGGAAAGTGTCAGCACCCCCAAAACGCCCGTCCTAAGACGGTACCTTTAATTAAATGAATAAAAATAAGTGTGGTTCTACAAAATGTTATTTTTCTCAAAAAAAAATAATAATAATTACATCAACTAAAAATGAATATATATTTACAAAAAATACAGTTTAAGAATGAATAATAAACAAACAAAATAATAATAGAGACAAATTTTTATTTTTTTTATTTTTTGAACCCGACAAGGATTGACCTTGGTCTTACGTATTTTCAAAGGAAAATCAGGGATCACGTAGTTCTAATTTTAAAAGTTGATTGGTGATAGTTTCATATTTTTTGAAATTTCATTTAATCTCGTTTTCCTGAAAGAAAAAGTTTATATTTGTTTATTGTAAAAAAATTTATTAAAACTGTTAATTAAATGTTTTTTTTTAAATATTATATATATTTTTAAATTATTTTTAAATTTATTTTAAATCTAATATTTTATTTTTAAAAGTTTATGTAAAAAGAAAGGTTCTTTTTTATTATTTTCCTAGCTTACTTTTATTTTGTTATTAAAAAAAATGTACAACATAAAAACAGTAAGATTAATTAAAAAAACAAACAATGAATCCTAATACCCTAAGCAGTGGCAGAAAGGATTATAATCGGATGCTTGAGCTATTTTGTTCTTGGAATGATTATTTTGGTTTTATTCTTTACTATGACTATTTGGATATGTGAGGGATAGTGGCGGTTGATGTTAGGTTTTTTAAATTGGGAAAAGGGACTTCTTTGCCTTTGGGTTCTGTTTCTGGATTGGTTGTTTGGGGTGGATTTCTGTTTCTGAATAATTTATGTTGTGGTACATGGTTTGAAAATTTTTGAATTTGGAACTTTGCTATTAATTTTCTGGAGTTGGGACTATTAATTTTCTGGAATTAAATTTGCTATTGACTATGGACCGACTTTTGATTAACCTGTTTTATTTTTAGAAAGACTGTTTGTATTCTTTTGAGTGGGTCTTTAGATTCACTAAGTTATGAGGATTTTTGTGGGTTTTGAGTTTAGGTATTTTTGATTCTGGTTTGGGGTTTTGTGTTTATTTTCTGTCTCTGGGTTAATGATATCTAATGTTACTATATCTTTGTTATTGAAATTTACTTACTGTGCTAGCAGCAGCCAAATTTGACATATGAACAATATTAGTTGTGTAAAAAATACAGCAATTAGATAATCTCAGGATCGGTGTGGTAACAGCAACCGTATCAAGCAATTACCTGATCGTGCCAGTGGCAGCAATCGTCTCATCGATATAATAATTTATAAAAATTAATTAAACAATGCTTGCAAAAATAATTACTCATTGATACTGTACAGGTTAAACAAAACACAATACAGATGAAAAAAATGAATCTGGACAAAATAATGAAAAAAAAGCAGGACAGAATTAAAGGAAGAAGACGAACCCGTTGAAGATTCCCAATTTAGCTTCTTGTTTTCTCTTTCTGGTAGTTTCTACTGGACCCTTAGATTTTTTTTCAACAGAATCCAATAATATTTTTCAATATTCTTCTTCAGTATCTTTTTCTCTCTAAATTTCTAACAATTTCTGTGTATTCTCTGTCCCTCAATTTTTCTGTCCTCCCCTTTTGAAAATAGGAGCAGTTCTTTATATTTTTGTCTGTCCATCCCTTCATCTCCCTCCATAATGCTCATAACACCCTCAATCATGACTTTTATTAAGAATTAATTATTCCACCTCTATGTATTAACTCCTTTTGGCTTAAGAGGTTACATTTCATGAAGAATAAGCAAAAGGACAATAATAATAAAAAGAAAAATGAATAGTCAGCGAACATGAATAGCTACTAAACAAAAATAGTCCCTGAACATGAATAGCCTCTGAACGTATGAGTATAGGAAGGCTATAGGAGTTAAATAAGGCTATGGGAGTTTAAATGTCAAAACATGATTGTTAGTTAAATGTTAAAAGCATGACTATTGGTTAAATGTTAAAAGCATGATTACTAAATGTGATAAGTGTGAGAAGGCAAAAAGGTGAAAATTTAGTTATGAGAAATAAAATTTGTTAGGCACTAATTAAAGAATTAAAAGGTACTAAAGTTACATAGGAACTTGAATGGGCAATGTGTTTCTGTAAACCTTAGGGCTTATGTGGCAAACACAATTAACAGATAAGGGAGGTGTAAACAGTAACTTTTTTTATTAGTAAATTAGGCTTCAGAAAACATCTTTCTATCCAGTTGGGCTCACTGAATTTTTCTATTCAATTTATTTTAAGACAGACCCAACACCCCTTTTTTTTTGTTATTTTATTATTTTTTTTTAAATTTCATTTTGTCTTATTATTATTATTATTCAATCAAACTTTACTTATAAATCAAAGTTTCATTATATTATTTATTCTAAATTGCAAAGAAACTAAACGACACATGTCAAAAAGTTTTAAATTCCTATGTTTATTCTTTTATTTTATTTTTTCCTTTTTTATATTTGCAAAAATAATTTTTATTTGCCTGGACGAAATTGGGTGTCGACACAGCTCAATCCAAATCGCAGGACAAGAAGATGGACCAGATCCAATCGACATTACAGCAATTGATAGACAATGTTTCTCAATCTCATGGAAGCCCAACGAACTCCACATCAACAATAAAGGTTAACCCAATTACTAGTTTTCCCCTGATAAAGGATATTACGCTAGGGTTCCCTCATTTTGATGGTTCTACTCCGATGTTAGAGTGGATCTTTAAAGCGGACAAGTTCTTCAATTATCATAACACTCCAGACTCAGATCGCATGGAAATTGCTTCAATGCATTTCGAAAAAGCAGTAGTACCGTGGTTTCAGATGTTACAGAAGATAGAAGCTGTCACCACCTGGATAGCTTTAACCCGTGCCTTGGAGTCTCAATTTGGCCCGTCACCATTCAACTGTCCAATGGCTGAACTCTTCAAGTTGCAGCAAAATGGGTCAGTATCGGATTATTATTTAAAATTCATGGCACTTGCTAATAGATCTTAAGGTTTAACTGAGTAAGCTGTTTTTAAACTGTTTCATTAGTGGCTTAAATGATGATATTAAAGGAGATGTAGCGGCCATGACCCCATAAATCTCAATCCCCATAGGACCTTGTGGCGAAAAAACGTCTTGGATGACAATGTTGAATAACATGTTACAAATTTTAACGCAAAGTTTAATGGAGAATGAATGCATATTAATTGGAGTTCCATTAAGAGTATTTTAGTGGTATTATTGTAACTCTTTACGTGTTTAACTATTAATTTAGCTTCCTTTGAAGCAATCACCTGCAAACTATTGTTTCAAATAAATTATTTTGGCCGATTATGGCTGCATCGGGAAAGAAAGGAACCCAGACTCAAAATAGCTTTCACGTGGAACTGTTTACAAATGCAGATTTACTAATTTTTTTTTCAAAGGAATCTGTCACTTGATACACACGAATATTTTTTAATATATTCCCTACCATATTGTATTCACCTGCACTGAAATAGTTGATAATATATTTAATTGGGATAAGCAGCTTATAATCATTCATGGTTATAATTAATGATGATTAGATACTCATAATTAACAACTATAATAATAATAATAATTAACTACTAGATCAGGAAATATATAAGTGAATTATTTTGGAAATATCATCTTTTTTCATCTCAAAAATACAACACTCTCATCTTCATCCAAGTTTGAAAGGAAATGTCATTTGTAAATATCTTCATAACACAAAATATTATCTTCATCCCAAGTTTGAAAGGAAATGTCATTTGTAAATATCTTCATAACACAATATTTTCCAAAAGAATGAGAAAAACCTTTGAACATACAATAGTCAACATATAGCAACAACAAAGGAAGAAAATCAATGGATTGTGAACTAATTGCACGAGTGGTTAGAGTCATATTTGACAAAGTTTTGGAGTCATATATTCGGCACACACATATGTTCAAGGACGACCTATAGAGTAGATCTCAAAGTATAGAACGGGTCATGAATCACAATTCTTCCTGCACCTCCATACTGACTTCCTCCGCCTCCATAATTTTGCATATTTTCATTTTAATCCTGAGAAAAAAGACGAAAATACCCTTCGACAAATTCAATTTTTTTTTTACAAATTGTACAAACCCTAATACAATTAAAAAATATTTTTTTTTCTTTTTACAGATTGTACAAACCGTAATGCAATTAAAAGATATTATCATTGCGGACTGTACAACCCGCAATTATTTTTTCTGCACCTTTTTCATTGCGAGTTGTACAAACCGTAAGTATAATTTTTTCTAAATGTATTACGGTTTGTAAAAACCTGTAATGCATTTAATTTTTTTTTTGTTTTGTATTGCGGGTTGTACAACCCTGAATGTATTTATAAATTTTGTTGCATTACGGTTTGTATGTACAACCCGTAATGTATTTAAAAAAATTAATTTAATATGTGTTGTCACCGTAACACCACTCCACTCAATTATGTAATTAAATGAAGAGTCTATTTTGCTCGTTAGGATTGTTCTCATTCCAAGTTGCAACCCCACTTTAAATGAAGACTCTATTGTGCTCCCCTATACCAATTAAATAAAGAGTATATGCTTTCTCATTCCAAGTTCCAACTCTAATTTAAATGAAGAGTCTATTGTGCTCCCCTATACCAATTAAATAAAGAGTATATGTTGGTGCTCCTTCTCATTCCAAGTTCCAACCCCACTTTAAATGAAGAGTCTGTGCTCCCCTATACCAATTAAATAAAGAGTATTGTTGCTTATCTAAAAGAAAGAGTCACTTAGATTCTTATGCTCAAACATTCGCTCCTTTTTCTGGATTGGTTTCATTTCAAACACTTAAAATAAAACTAAACTAATTAAATTAAGGCAAATGAAGAGTCTTTGTAAGTTTACTTATTGATTGTAACTATACAAAAAAAGGGTGTGATTTGACTAAACTAAACTAAAATTAAAAATAAATTAAAATAAAACTAAATTAATTTAATTAATTTTATTTTTATTTTAATTGAATTTGAAAAAAGGTGTGACTTAGAGAGACTAGACTAAACTAAAATTAAATTAAAATAAAACTAAACTAATTTAATTAATTTTATTTTATTTTAATTGAATTTGAAAAAAGATGTGACCTACAGATACTAAACTAAATTAAAATTAAATTAAAATTAAATTTAAATAAAATTAAACTAATTTATTTTATTTTATTTTATTTTAATTGAATTTGAAATGAAATCCAATCAAGAAGTGAACTTACTTATACTCCTCATTTGCCTTAATTTTACTTTTCATTTGCCTTAATTTAATTAGTTTAGTTTTATGTTAATTGAATTTGAAATGAAAAAAGATGAGTGAATATTTCAACATAAAAATTAAAGAGACTCTTTAGTTAGAGCAGCATAAGAGACTCTTTATTTAATTAATATAGAAGAGCAAAATAGACTCTTCATTTAAAATGTGGAGTTGGAACTTGAAATGAGAAAAAAGACTCTTCATCTAATTACATGATTGGGTGGGTGGTGTTACAGTCATAACACATATTAAATTAATTTTTTTAAAATGCATTACCGGGTTATACAAACCGTAATGCAAAAAAAATAAAAATTTAAATGCATTGCAGGTTTTACAAACCGCAATACATTTAGAAAAAATTATACTTGCAGTGGTTTGTACAACCTGTAAATGTAAAAGTTGCAAAAAAAAATAATTACGGGTTGTACAATCCGTAATGATAATATCTTTTAATTGCAATACGGTTTGTACAATCCGTAAAAAAAAATTGAATCTGTCGAAAGATATTTTCATCTTTCGATAAGGGCTAAAATGAAAATATGTAAAGTTATGGAGGTGTAGCAAGTCAATATGGAGGTGCAAGGAAGAATCAATCTAGGACCTTATGACAAAGAAAAACCTGTCAAAACATTGAACAGTTGTTAGAATTTTTAATGCAAAGTTTAATGCAGATTAAATGCATATTGAAGGTCAATAAAACTCTTTATATGCATAATTATTAAAACATTATTATAGAATTCTAAAAATTATTTTTAATCTATAAGATAATTTGAATGTACTATAGAATATTTCTCAAGTAAAAACATAAAGAAAGAAATATAGAAAAAAGATAAAAGTGGTATAAGAGTTATGGATTCTTTCAAGAACCTACGAACCTGTTTTAAGAGTTACGAAGTGAAGAACTTAAAATACTTCAAACATCCGGCAACACAATTTATAACAATGATCAAGTTCTTTTATTTAAAAGATAAAATTATGATTTTTCTGTTATAAAAATAAAGCTTTGTTTACATATTCGATACATATGATGATCAAACACTAAAATCGTTACAATTGTACAACAGTTTCGGATAAATTATAACCATTACTCATACTCAACTTTTATATTATTTATATTATATTATGATTATTATTATTATATTTAATATTACAATTACAACAATTATTAATATTGTTATTATTATTATAAATATTATTATTGATATTATTATTAATATTATTATTAATATTATTATTAGTATCATTATTATTATTTTGATTCTTATTACTAGAAATATTACAATAATAATAATTATTATTATTATTGTAATTATTATTTTTATTATTATCGATAGAATAAATGTGTCGGAAACTTGGTAACAATTTATGGATAAAATTTATCTGAGTAAACTGGAGGATAATTTATTGATAAATTTAATCTGTTGATAAATTGGTAGTAAATTTATCAACAGATTTATCGTCAAAAAATACAACATTTGTCAATAAATATGATGATAAATTGATTGTAAAACTTTTCATCGATAATGACATTTTATAAATAAAAAAATTGAGTTGGTAATTTATTTTTTTTAATGACTTATAAATTATTGAAATACTTTATCTTTAATTTATGTGAGATCTTCAATATTAAACTCAACAATTTTTATAATAGTAAATTGAAAGAAGAGGTTTATGTTCAACAATTTCTGCGATTGAATGACGAGATGAGAATGTTTATAAACTAAAGAAAGTTTTTTATATGTTAAAACAAGTTGTAAGAGCAAGATATAACAACATTTACAACTATTTCATAGAAAAAGGTTTTAAGAAGAGTAAGAATAAACCTACCTTATATGTAAAATATGACTAATATCTTAATTATTGCATTGTATGTGAATGATTTAGTCTATATTAGAAACTAAGTTAAGATTTTTTTTTACTATCCTAAAAAACTTAAAGATGATTGAAGATGAAAATAATAGAAAGATATAAGATGAAAAATCTAGACTTGTATAATTTTTTTGGATTAGAAATTCATCTGATGGATTCTTTGTAGAAAAGAAATATACTAAGAATATTGTAAAGCTTGGATGTTCACCGTTGGTTGTAAATGAAAAGTTGAAGAAAGAAAATAGATGAAGAAAAGTTGATGCTAGCAACTATAGAATGGAGATCAGAGAAGGTGTTAACATACGTCTAAGGTACCTTGAGCTATGGAATAAAATGTGACAACAAGGCCAGAACAATGCTAATTGGCTTTATCTTTGCAAGGTAGAACATATTTCACCTAAAAACTCAATAAGCAATTTCACAGGAAAGAATACTGGGAGATTTTGGTGTCAAATAAAATGTGATAATGAATTAGTTGTAGCTATGAGAAAAAGTCTAGTATACCATCAAACATCATTTTATCTGATAAACAACAGAAGAAAAGGTAAAATTAGAGTTTTGTCAAGCCCAGGAGAAAATGGGAGAAATTTAAGAGTTCAGCAACCACATATTAAGTTTGGAAGGAACACTGTTTTTATTGATAGCAGTAGATGCATCATAAGCTTTTATTTAGAGAAGTAGTAGTGGATGCATCATGCATGACCACTTTTCACAGCCACACACATTACTTAGAGATTGCTCTAGGCATGGCCAAGAAGCCTTTAAGTGCTTCAGAATCAGAATTGAAGCACCAACCATAATCCATATAATGATTGGGATAACGAGCACAAAAGTTGCCGCTTCCTTTCTTCATGCATTCATCATGAGATTGACATAAGTTGGGATGTTCATCTATCGTCTTTGCCAGAGATGAAAGTCCACTTGGATAAGTGCAGAAACCAACAAATAGTGCAACAGGAATACAACGACAATCACGTGACCCGCATGGTGGCACCTCAAACGGTGAACAAGCACCTGAACAGTCTACTGCTTCTATCTTCTCCATCGGAAACATTACTAAAAATCACATTTCAAAGTCAGAGCAAATAAATAATAACTTTCTGTAGTTCTGAAATATATAAACAGAAACGATGAAAAAATATGAAGAAGAATGGAATACATACTGGAAGTGGCAAGCAAGAAGAGAGCCAAAGGAGCAAGCCTCACATAAGCCATTCTTTGATTTTGCAGATTTCTTGCTATGAGTTTTGTGATGCGTTATAGTTTCTTCTTGCAGGTAAGAATTTATAGGCATTAGCGTGTTTTGTTCAACAAGATTTACGTTGATAAAAAAAATTGATTGTACGAGACTCGAGGTGCATTCTGAAGTTTTCTCATCACTCATCACGTTAAGCTGTTACTTAATTGTCTCTTAGTCGATCATAGGGAATATGAATATGCATGCATGCAGCAACAAAGACACGTATAAGTTCATGAAAACTTCTTAGTAGGATTCCGACACCTAGCAAATTCTAGATCATTAAATTTAACCTTCCTACAACTCAACTCATATTATGTCAATTCTTTTAACACATTGAACTTAATCTTACATTTTATAATGAATTATTATACTGTATATTGACATATTTGCTGGAATCTTTTAAGGTGTTCTCAGATTGATTTTTAGTTGACCGAGCTTTAGTTAGACTAAAAGGTTTTAAAAGTTATGTTCGAACTTTATTCTTTGGGAATTTGAGCACTAAATGAAGATTTATTTATAAAAGATTCTCTCAAGTACGAGTACAAAGATGTTTATAATAAATATATGTATAAAATTAGATAAGTACCCAATATGGAATGAAGATATATTTATAGAATTTTGAGTATGATCCAAGTTGTTACAATATGTGGTTAGAACATCTAGTTCAAATTCAATAAGTAGTTACACGATGAACAAATAATAAAAATAATTACAAAAAATAATTATTATGACAAGAATAATAATAATAACAAAAACAATTTTGATAATAATTATTGTATTATTAACATTAACAATAATAATAATGACTAAAAGAATTCTTTGATATAGTAATTATAAGTTTTATATAAACTGACTTCAATTTCCTCTTGCTATAAATTGTTAATAATATTAATAAGATTAATATTTATGATATTTACTTATAGATGAATCTCATTATGCAGTCGAGAGTCACGCTAACGTTAGCTTAGCCCACACATTCTATATTAAAAAGAATATATTTCCACCTAAGTCTAGCTAGCATAACAAATTGTAATATTTTTTATATTTATATTTTCTTTTATCAGTATAACCAACACAACTAATTACTTTTAGTCCATTTTAGTGTCGGTTTCACGCATGCAAATCTTAAGTATTTAAAATTTATGTATAGTTTCTTAACGACACACTGTGCCGCCTAATCATCTAGTGAAAGTTGAGATGTTCTACTTGATACAGTTGTATATCCAAAAAAATAACCAAACAATAATAAGGATGGTGATCATGTTATGATTTATTTTTAAAAGAGAAAAAATTAATGTTAGATATTATTATGAACTTTGAAATCTTAACTAGGCTCATATCTCAAAGATCAACAATTACATGCCATAATATAAAAAGAAAATATATAAAATCATGGGATGACTAGGTCAAATTTATTGCAAAAGAAGATGACAAACACTTTCCAACCAAGCTAAATAAAACGAAACAAAGGGAGTTGATATCTATTATAAAAAAAATCTAATTTAATAGCATATAAGACATCATACAATTTAAAATCGAACTTATTCTTGAGACCCAGCAATGTCAGCTTGTCCACACAATAGTTTCCCTCACGAAAAATATGAGAAATTTTGAATTCAATTTCTTTACATATCTTTATACACTTTCTCCATCTCCCTCTCAAAGACCAATATTATTATTATTGATGTTGATATTATTAATATTAATATTATTAATGTTATTATTATAAATATTATCAATATTATTATTAATATATGAATATTATTAATATTAGTATTAATTATATAAATCACCACAATAGTCATAATAAGAATGCTAATAATCATACTCTAAGAAGTGCCTTCAAATTCCACCTGGTGCATATTGTTAATAATATTGACAACCTTAATGAAAATAACTAAAATAATGGAAAAAATAGATATAATAATAATAATAATAATAATAATAATAATAATAATAATAATAATAATAATAATGGAAAACCTAAAGAAGTTGTATCGATGTCAAATAACATAAGCTTGAAGGATTAAAAGTCATGAGTCACATATTTTGATGGAACAACTTCTATCTTTGGCAATAAGAAAGACGCTCTCTAAGGAAGTCTTCTCTATTTTGATTGATTTATGCTTTTTTAGACAATTGCATAATAAAGTTTTAAAAATGGATTAACTTGACCATCTACAAAATAGAGTTATCCTCACATTGTGTCACGCGAAGATGTTATTTCTGCCTTTTTCTTTTACATTCATGATTCATTTAATCATGCATTTAGTAAAAGATGCCAAGCTTGAAGGACTCATCTAATATTAATGGATGTATCCCACTGAGAGGTATCTAGGAAAATTAAATTCTTATGTTTGTAATAAGGCACAAGCAAAAGGGTCAATAGTTGAATGATACATGGCTGGAGAGGCTTGAACTTTTTGTTCTAGATATTTAGATGAAATTGCGAATGTATACAACTGATTGCATCATGTTAATGACGAGTTTAATAATATGCCTTGTAATAAAAATACATTTTTCCCACCAGTCGGAAAACCAGTTGAGGGTTTTACTTATTTCACTCTATTTAGAAAGCAAAAGTTGGTAGCACATCATCATGTGCCACTAACTACACCCTAGTTGACCCATTTCTGTAGTAAGTTTATACACCAAAGTATTTTTTATAATTCATTTTCCCTTCAACATTACCTTATATATGTTATATGGTGCACATAAGGAATTTAGAGACATTCTACAAAGACAACTAAGAAGTCACAAATGATCATCCTCTGTGATAGACAAGAGGGTTCATAGGGAATTGCAGAGTGGTTTTCATGTCGTGTATGTATATTTATACCATTTATATTTGATTCTTATGTATATTGCACTTCATATGATTGTTTATTTTTTTTTTAATTTTATATAAGGAATGAATCAATTGGTATCCATTCAAATGATTTAAAATTACTAGCTATGGGTCTGATTGATTGTGAAAAGTGATATAATGCTTATAATATTAATGGGTTCAAATTTTGTATATTGGAGTGTGACCTTTGGCTTAAAACACAAAACAATGGAGTTGTTGGTACATTTGGACAACGAGTTATGCAAGTAGTAGTGATAATCAAATGGGGTTTGGATGTCTGTCATATTATGGTCGATTGGTAGACATAATTAAGATAAACAACCATGGTCGATTCTCAATTGTTCTATTCAAATGTATGTGGGCTAATACAACTACTTCTAAAAGGATTGTGAATGATTAGTATGGATTTACATTAGTAAGCTTTGCACGCTTAATCCACACCAGTGATAACAATGATGATAAGGCATACATTCAGGCATCAGAAGCTCAAATGATATATTATGTAGAGGATGATGAATTGGATAAAAATTAGTTCATACCTCTATACATTTAGAGCCTAGAGACTAGTATAACACGGCTGAAGATGATGTTGGCAATTTTCATGAATCTGAGCCATTTGAACAACAAAACTTAGAAACATTATTTATAGATAAAGAAGGAAATATGCAACTAACAAGGTTTTTATCTTTTTACTATTTCACTTTAAACAATTATCCTTCATTGTTGAACTTGGTGTGTTATTGTTTGTAGACCACCTGAACATGAAGAAAATATCAACCAACAAGAATAGTTCAGACCCACATACTACTCATAAATCATCGTCTACGAGGGGGCATGTAGTAGAGCATAGTAACATTTATTCACCAGCAACCCGTCATCCATCTCATCGACGTAATATGTAATAACATTTTGAGTTTCATTGTTATCTTCGAGAGTTTTATTGGCGGTTAAGAATCTTGAAGATGAAATTACAATATCAAGTAAGTTTTAATTCGAAACTCAAGTGATTAGTCATTCTTCACAGCCTAGTACTCACCCTCATTTACCCTTACTTACAAGTAAGTGTATTCATCCTGCACATCTTCAATGTACACGTAAACCTGGTTAGATATCTCAACTTTCATACAATTTATTTGTCGTCTATAAATTGCATTAGTCTTATTTAGTATATTAACTCGTTTGTAATTCATTTATAATGTGATTGATCTAGGACTTCAGGTACAAACTCCTAAAACAAGTAATCTTAGAGGTTTTCTATCTTCATTTACCCCTCTACCTCTATCTGCATCTGTTAAGACTTTATTCGGCAAGTGTACCGAGTCACAAGTAATATAGTGAATTAAGTAAAGATGTCGATTCCTCAGGGAACAGTTCTGTTTTAGAATTTCAACGTCACTACTCAATAAGCAAATTCAATTTTAAGATGATTTGATAATAATTCGAGTCAAGAAACATAAAAGAACAATTAAAATAAGTAACAATTATAAAAAGGAGTTTGCAAGATCTAGAAGGACTCTGAGATTGAACTTCATCTATCTCCCTCATTCATATTTTAGATTTGATAAAAACATACAATATCCGTAACTACTCACAATTGATGCACATATAAAAATCATTTACACCGATTCCTCTTATATGAAATTCATAAGGAAATTTCCTAAACACTGATCCCTCAACTATTTAGTAAATTACCCAGCATTAAGAACATATGTTATACACAATCAATACATCGAAACCTATCCCTAGTATTCCAATATATTGAGTATTTTCATCTAGGTCGGAAACTCAAAAGTACTTCCCAGTTAAATTTAAGAATCAAAATCAAGACTCTATTGATAAGATAAAATCTAGCATTAAGCACAAGATGAAAATACCAATTGAGTATAAACTTAATATTATATATAAAAATCACCAAAATATGAACGAGTTCAAAAGATTACATTCAATCCCAAATATGAAGAATTGGCTACCCATGGTAGTCATTACAACCCAATGAAAGGAAGATTGCAAGAGGAGAAGAAAATCTTGATTCTAGCCGTCCGCCTCCGTTCTCTAGGTCTTGCTGCCTTCCAAAACCCTAAAAATCTCCTTTTAAACTTGGTTTTGGGCCTAGGTTAAGTGGCTTTTCTTTTGGGCCTAGGTTAAGTGGCTTTTCTTTTGGGCCTTTCTCTATTTTAAACTTTTCATTTATTTTCTTCATGAATCTTCCAATCTATCATTTTCTTCATTCTTGTATACTTGAAATTTCACAATAATTGAGATTAAATGATTTCCTTTAACTCAGGACTCAAAACATAAATTTAAATCCAAAAACTCTAAAATTGAGAGTAATTACTATTTAAAATAACACTTAAACCTACAAGTACTCAATATTTCTCATGTATAAAAACACTCAAAATTGATACTTATCAGCACATCAAGCAAGTACTGAACATGCTAACCATACACCTCTAACGATACCTCAACCAAGTATTGAATATGCTTCCCCTCCAGCTCCAACTACATCTCAGCCAAGTAATTTTTGTTCACTTTTTTTTTCAAATTTATTAATCCCAGTTGATGCATTATTTTTTCATCTCAAATGTGGACTAATTTGGAAAACCTTTTTATATGAGATTATAGGTTATGTATGCATAATATTCTGATGTTATTAATCCATTAATATGACAAGAAAAAAAAAAGATGAAACCTTCACTCATTAACACTAGTGATGTTGTTTCGAATTCTAGATTGAATCAAGAGGGAAAGTCGCAGTTCGCGTGTTTATATATATATATATATATATATATATATATATATATATATATATATATATATATAAACATTCCAAAAAAAAATTATTGTGGCTGAAAATTTTCGTCATCTTTTCATGCTCATTATAATTTCATACCTTTTCAACTTTACATAAGTATTCGTTTACATCTTTTATCCTTTGCATAAAGTATACTTAAATACACTTATGCTATTTTTTGTCTAATATCCTGGCACCTAGTTCATAAAATAGAAGAATCGATATTGTATAACAAACACTGACAAAGGATTCCATATTTGAAACTATGTTAGAAATATTAATAAAACTATTCATTGTCCTTCTCGGTGACTCCTAAAACTTAAGTTTATGGGCTGTAGTAGTCGTCCACTAGTGAAGACATCAAGCTTTGCAATCTGAACAAGCTATAGGAAAGTTTATGGTTTACTATTTTTCCACTCCCACCCCTTTTGTAATGAACTAAAGTAAAAATGTCATAGGTTTTTGGCTCGTTGATGTAAGCCATTATATAGCTATCTAGTATTGTGTTTTGGTTCAGTTTTATATTCCTTAGAAATAATTGTTTTTAACATTTCACAGATGAGTAAGGAAAGAGAAATACCAATAGCTAAGAACCAATGATTTGTAACATTCTTAATGAAAGAATTGTTGTGCAATGGAATAATGAGGACCAACCAATTGTAGATGGTGGAGCGTTATTGAATACGTTCTTGGGTATTATAGAAAGAAACCAATTGTTTTTATTAACTCATGGTCCAAGAGTCTAAAGTAACCAACTATGAGTTGGATGGAACACTTTTTATTGATAGCAGTAGATGCATCATAAGCTTTAATTTATAGAAGTAGCAGTAGATGTATCATGCATGACACATTTCACATGCATACACATATTACTCGCTTATTGCTCCACGCATGGCCAAGAAGCCTTTAAGGGCTTCAGAATCAGAGTTAAAGCACCAACCATAATCCATATAATGATTGGGATAACGAGCACAAAAGTTGCCGCTTCCTTTCTTCATGCATTCATCATGAGATTGACATAAGTTGGGATGTTCATCTATCGTCTTTGCCAGAGATGAAAGTCCACTTGGATAAGTGCAGAAACCAACAAATAGTGCAACAGGGATACAACGACAATCACGTGACCCGCATGGTGGCACCTCAAACGGTGAACAAGCACCTGAACAGTCTACTGCTTCTATCTTCTCCATTGGAAACATTACTAAAAATCACATTTCAAAGTCAGAGCAAATAAATAATAACTTTCTGTAGTTCTGAAATATATAAACATAAGTGATGAAAAAATATGAAGAAGAATGGAATACATACTGGAAGTGGCAAGCAAGAAGAGAGCCAAAGGAGCAAGCCTCACATAAGCCATTATTTGATTTTGCAGATTTCTTGCTATGAGTTTTGTGATGCGTTATAGTTTCTTCTTGCAGGTGTGAATTTATAGGCATTAGTGTGTTTTGTTCAACAAGGTTTACGTTGATAAGAAAATTGATTGTACGAGAGTCGAGGTGCATGGTGACGTTTTGTCGTCACTCTTCACGGGAAGCTATTTTATTTGTCTGTTCTGTTTGTTGTGGATCACAGGGGATATGAATGCATGCGTGCATGCAGCAACAAAGACACGTATAACTTCATCACAACTTCTTAGTTGCCAAGTGCTAGTTCGTAAATTTAACCTTCCCACGCCTCCCACATATTATTATTACAACCTAAAACACTTGTTTAATTTTCTTTCAACTTATTCAATTTAATTTCACACTTTATAATAATTTCTTTTATTATATATTTACATATATTAATTTTTAAAAGAAAAGATATATAAAAGAGAAATGTAAATTGTATAATAGTGAATTTAAAGTTCATAACCATATATTAAAATGTAAAAAAGTTGCTTACGAAAAATTAAAATTTAAAAGTATTACAGTTATTTTATTCCGAAGTATCGGTTTTACATATTCATATGTTATAGATTCTAATCATATATTTATCGAAATCTATATACTTCTTTTTTACTAAATAATTACAAAAAAATGTTTGACTTAAATATAAATATAGTTTAATTATTCTTACATTATATTGGGACATTTCAAAAGTATTCTTCTCTCAATTAAGAAAACAATTTTAATTATTTTATAACAATAAAGAATATTTAAAAAAAATAAAGTAAATTAAATTAATATTATTTATATTTGTTCTGACCACATACGGATTAATTTTGCTTATAGTTAACTATATATATACACATCAGCAGTAGGTTTACATTCTTAAAACAAATGTTAACTGATTTTCCAGAATACAAAAGTTTTAGTTGAGATATGTAAATATGTGTTTGTTTATATATTTTTAAAAGAAAATTGTACTAATTTTAAAACAGATACGCACCAGTTTTATATGTTTTTAATAAAAAGAAATTTACATTCTTTTAATCTTTTGAGATACACATTTACCTTCATGATATTTTTTATAACTTTAAAAATATATTTGCATATATTTTAATAAAATGACACGTTTCTATCTTTTTTGACTTAAAATATTGTATTAACTAAAGCTTCAAAAAATATAAAAAATAAAAATTAGAGTTTCAAAATATGAAAAACTATTTTATAAAAAATTAAATGATTTAATTTTTAAATATTAGAAATATAATAAAATTATATTGTCAGTAAATTGTCTTAAAAAACTGTTAAAAATTTACTTTCGAGTTAAATATTTTTTTTGTAAAATTAAAAAAGAAGAAGCTATAAAGTATATGATTAATAGCTTATTATTATGTTTGTTTGTGGTTTCAATATAAATATAAGTATATTATAAGAACGTCTGGGATTAGTTTAGAATATTATAGTTTGTTTAGTAGACTTCATTGTGAGACTAAAATAATTAAATAGATTTGAGTGCGCTAAGCAAATTTCAGGTTGAAGCAAGATTAGTGGCTGTTCAAAATAAAGTATAAGGTTGGTGTAATTGTTGAAAGGTATAAAGCAAGATTAGTGGCAAAAGGATACACACAAATAGAGGACATTAACTACCTTCAAATTTTTTCTCTGGTAGCAAAGATGACCACTATAAGGTTGCTTGTGTCTCTAGCTTCTATATATAAGTGGGAATTGAAATAGTTAGACATAAATAATGTCTTCTTACATGGAGAATTAAAAGAAGATGTATACATGGTTATTCTTCTGTGATCACTAATACCAAAAACGCATTCTATGACAGGATAATATGTCGGTTAAAACGAAACCGATGTAAACAAAAATGCAGTGACATTTTTGTAAATATTTAAATAAATATTACGTCGGTTAACTCAAATCCGACGTAATATACCATATACTACATCAGTTACCCCTCATAATCGACGTAGAAAAGACTGAAAATGTAAAAAAAAAAAATCAAAATTTGAAAACTCTAATATGGCGGGGAAGATATAACATCGGTTACGTTCCACCAACCAACGTAATATATAGTCTATATTACGTCGGTTTAGTCCCTCAACTCACATTATATATTCACCGTGACTCAGAGTAAAAAATTTGAGAAAAATTATTTAATTTAGTATTAATATTACGTTGGTTGGAACTTTAGAACCGATGATATATTTGTCCCTACGAGAGTTTGGGAAAAAAATTCAGTAAATTAGGGTTAGATACTACGTCGGTTATTAAGTTGTAACCGACGTAATCTCCCCTATTTTAATATTTCAGCCACGGTTTTTCTCTTACGCTTTGCCTCCTTCGTTTTCACTATTGAGCGCTCTGCTAGTTTTTTTGATTCGCTTTGTCATTTTTGTGCTCGAAGTTGTTTCACGTGCCTTCATGGACTTCATTTCCTCCATTTCGTTTCGCGTGGTGCCATTTTTTCTTCTCACTGGTTTTTATATGCATTTTGCGTGGTTTCGCTTTCTCTTCTCACTAGTTTTCATTTACATATTTATGTTCACTGGTTTTACTAGGGTTCATTTGGAGTGCAAAGGCTCCGCCATTGTCTCGGTTGAGTTTTGTCACTTGAAGCGTGAGCCTTTCTCTGCCACCGTGAATGCTTGGTTCGACATCCATTGCTGGTTCTCTTTGCAAGAGGTTAGTAGTTTTATAAAATTCATTAAAAATATTTAGAAATTTATTTTTGACCCAAATTTTTTATTAGCAACTTGATTTAGGGTATATTTGATGGTAGAGTTATTACATTGTATAAATTTATCATAAATTTAGGGTTTAAAAAAATTAGGACGAAAAAACTTCAAACGACCGTAACTTTTGATCGAGAGCTCGGATTGAGACACTCCAAAAATTAAAGTTGCTTGGAACGACATAACGAAGCTTGCGGGCAATACCCAAGGGGGGATTCAAAATCCAATTTTTTTTTCAAAATTTCATCGTTTACTATTTCTTTTTTATTTTTTTAGTATTTTTTACATCCCTTTTTATTTCACCTATCTATAGTTGTCAAAAAATTCTGGAAATTGTTGTGGTGTTTCGTTGTATATATTAGAGATTTATCAAAGAATTCTGGATTTATCAAAGAATTTTTTTTTTAGTTTTAGAGGGTTTCTTTTGAGATAGATTTGGTATATTTGGTACGTGCTGTCGAACACGTCCCAAATTAACTAGGAGGCTAGATTTTGCAATATAACGAACCTAGGTCATTCTTCCAAGGACCACTTGAATGTTTTCAATCACTAAAAATATAAAACAATAGCACGGTGGAGGGGGGCATGGGGTTGGCAAGTACGATACTTAAACAGAATGAATAAAAAAAATGATTCAAGCAAAATTGAGAAGTTCACATAATGAAAATCAACCTGGTCTCCTTTCGGTTCTCCCTAATCCCTCACTGGTTCCTAAATATTATCCCAATTACATTCGTGGGTTAAACAGACCAAAATCCCTGCATCTATTTAACATCCCGAACACTCCACAATCGCGGAGCATTTACATAACATTTCAAAGGTCTTGTCCAACACTTCTCTTTGACCATCCGTTTGAGGATGATAAGTAGAGGTCATGGCAAGTTTAGTACCCTGGAGTTTAAAAAGTTGTTGCCTAAACCTGCTAATGCTTATTTTATCTCGTTCAAACACAATAGATTTTGGAAAACCATGAAGTTTCATAATGTTTTGCACAAAATTGTTTGCTACATATCTGCTATCAAAGTCAAGTTTCAAACATACAAAATGACTATATTTTGTAAGGCGATCAACAACTACCATAATCACATAATAGGCTCTGGCTAGAGGCAAGGAAACTATGAAATCCATGCTAATATCCTCCCAAACTTGGACAGGAATTGGCATAGGATGCAACAATCCAGCAGCTAATTTAGTCTCGGTCTTTGCTTGTTGGCAGATCGTACAACTCAATACATACTCTCTGATTTGGCTCCACTTGTGTGGCCAATAAAATTTGGATGAAATTTTGTCCAATGTTTTGGAAATGGCTGAGTGACCATCTAAGGCTCCATCGTGGTGTTCTTGTAAAATAATGGGAATAAGACTGCTGAATAATTATTATGATAGAGACCTTCATTGCTGCATTGACATAAGATTGTGCTCAGTTGAGTGTCCTTGGAAATATTAGATCGCAACACCTCCAACCAATCTGATTGTTGGCTAGACTAAGCTCTAAAAAAAACAACGAGAAAGGGCATCGGCAGTGACATTATCGTGACCCGGTTTGTATTGTATTTGAAAGTTGTAGCCCAACAATTTCTTGAGCCACTTATGTTGTTCTGTCCTGTGCAAATTTTGGTCCGTTAGAGCCTTCAAACTTTGCTGGTCAGTGCATATTATGAATGTGTTGTCTAATAAGTAATGCCTAAACTTGGCAATTGCCTCAGTTATGGCAAAAAATTCCCAGATATAAGTAGACTTCTTTTGCATAGTAGGGGATAACTATTTTGAAAAATAAGTTATAAGATGTTTTACCTGAGATAAGACAACCCCAATACCACTCCCGGATGCATCTGTTTCGAGTTCAAAGGACAAATCAAAATTGGGCAGGGCCAACACTGGTTCTAAAGTTATGGCAACCTTCGAATTCACAAATGTGGAAGGGGTAGCTTCATTCCATTGGAACGCCTCTTTTTATAATAAATCAGTCAAAGGAGCAGTAAGTGAAGCATAACCCTTGATGAATCTGCAATAGTAACCAGTAAAGCCTAAAAAACCCCGTAATTGCTTAATATTCATGGGTTGTGGCCAATCCAACACAACTTGAATCTTGCCTTTTTCCATGTGCACACCTCCTCCTAATATAGTGTGACCTAAGTAATCAATTTCCTTGGTTCCAAAAAGGCATTTAGAGAATTTGGCATACAGGGACTCCTTTTGTAAGACTTGTAGAACAGTGTCTAAGTGCTTAAGATGCAACTGTCATGAAAGACTGTAAATGAGTATACCATAAAAAAAAAACAACACAGATTTCCTTAAGTAAGGTTTAAATACATCATTCATGAGTGATTGAAAAGTAATCAGTGCATTAGTTAACCCAAATGGCATTACAAGCCATTCATAATGCCCTTGGTGGTTTCTAAAGGTTATCTTGTGGCGGTCCTCAGGTTCCACCAATATTTGGTGATAGCCGGATCGAAGATCAAGTTTAGAGAACATTGTAGCACCATATAATTCATCTAGGAGTTCATCCACCATGGGAATTGGAAAATTATCCTTCACCATTGTTATTTAAAGCCCTGTAATCAGTGCAAAAGCGTCATGTTCCATCTTTTTTCCTAACTAAGAGAAGAGGAGAAGAGAATGGACTCTTACTTCGCTGTATGATTCCTTCTTTCAAGATTTGACCTACCATCAATTCAATCTGCTCCTTTTGGCTATGAGGGTACCAGTAAGGTCCCACTTTGACTGGAGCAGCCCCTTGCACCAAGGGAATGACATGGTCGTGGTCTCGCTGTGGTGGAAGCCCTGGTGGTGTAGAAAACACTGAAGCATAATTTTCAGAAGCTTCGTTAATGTAGAGTACATATTGGCCAGTGGTAAGAATGAGTGTAGTTGCTCATCCTCCTTTTGTTGTACTTGTATAGCATAAGTCTCTACTATAACATCAATGTGTACTAAACGTTTGATATGATTGTATTGAGCTTGGGCCGACATTTAAGCATTTTCACCAAAAATAATAATAAAGGCACCGTCATGCAAGAATCGACTAAATGAATTTTGATAATCCACAATGTGAGCACCTAATTGCTTAAGCCATGTAGTACCGATAACATATCATCACCTGCAACATTAACAACATACACCTCAGGAATTTGCACAGTGTAACCTTGCATGGTAACTTCTATCAAATGAAATATATCCGTTTGCTGTCATCAATTCAAAATTTCCCACCATTACACGAAACCACGGAGTTGGTTGCGTGTTAGACTAAGGAATTTAGCAATTCTAGGTTGAGGTAAACTGTCTGAACTACCACCATCAATGAGGGCATGAATGTGCATGCCATTTATTTGTGATCTAACATGAATGGTAGACGGAGCCATACATTGCATTAAAAGACATGTGATGTGCCAACACCTGTTAATCGAGTTGATATACTTCACCATTGTCCTTGAGTTATTGTTCAAGGGTTTCTGATTGTAAGAGATCACTATCATCCTCAGCTTCAAGTTGATAAAGCATAAAGTGTCTATTGGGGCATTTGTGGTTAGGTGAATATTGTCATCACACCAAAAGCAAATTCCCTGCTCTCGACGTCTCTGTTGTTCTGCTGGTGACATTCTTTTGATTGGGTTTTTTGTGGTTAATGGTTGTTGGTTCGGTGTAGGAAGTAGGGGTAGTAGTGTGGATGTGAATGGAGGACCTGGAGGCACGTTGGTTAGAACTGTGGGTTGTGAAGGACGGTATTGGCTGGGACCAATCGTGATTTTAGTGTTGGTGTTACATTTATCCTCAAACAGTCAAGCTAAGCTACCATCACTCATTAAAGACGGAGGGCATCTGGTTTTTACTTCATGCATAATCTCCAGATGTAGCCTACTAAGAAAATAGTCAAAAAGTGCATCATGGGGCTCAATATTACTATGATTTGCCAATGATATGAACTCAATATAATAATCTGCAACTGATCCACTTCGATGAAGTTTAAATAGTAGCTCCCGCGGTGATTCATACAAAGACGGTCTAAATTCAATCTTGATCGCTCCCTTTAATTGATCCCAAGAACAGAATGGGGTATGATGTTGGGACATCTAAAACCAGGGTATTGCCATGCTCTGCATATGAAAAGCAACAATGCCCAGTTGTTCTTCCACTGGAACTCGACATAGATCAAAGTATTGATCCATGGAAAAATTTCACCCAAAGGCGTCATGACCATTAAACTTTGGGACATCATAGTTTGATCGTCTAGCCACGAACGAAGAACGAAAATGGGTGCTAGGAGCACCACTTGAGTTCTCGCCATGCACCTATTCCTGGTAATGGAGTTGATTAATGAAGTGTTGCAGCGCTTCAAATCGTCGATCGAATATCTCTGCAGCTCGTGCCCACTCAACACCGTCTTTCCCCTTCGATTCTTCAAACATCTAGAACAATTGTCGAATTTCTATCTCTATCGTTTTCATGCGTGTATTTTTAGCTATCGTCATGCTCTTGTAGAGGTGAGGTCAAGAATGAAAGCACCAAATTGGAAGGTGAAAATTATAATGAACGATTACGGAATAAGGAAAAAGACAATGTAATGGTGCCTCAAGGTTCCTTAAACCAGTACAACCCTTGATGGAAATTCAGCAACAAAGTTTTTTCTAAGAATTTAGAAATTAGTGAATCCAGTGAAAACAATTGACCAAGAAATTATGCTCACAGCAGCAGATCCTGTGTCAAAAGGGAAAAGAACGGATGAGGAGATAGCAAGAGATAGAGATAACAAAATTTGTTAGAGGAGAGGATAAAGGGAGAGAAATTCACCACACTCATTGGTTACCAAGAATAACCAATCATTCTCTTATTTGATGCTCACTTCCTTTGGCTCCTCCGTGGGCTCGTGACTTTAGGATCTTCTGCCACCTGTTCTCTTTGTGTAACAAACTCATTAGTCTCATAATGTTGTGATATATCATTACTTGGGCTCACATCTTCATTACTACTGTTGTTAACATTTTGCTCCCTTACAACCTATTTATTGGTTTTCTAATAGAACAAAAATTGATACTAGTCAAACTGGTATCTCAACACCCTCCCATAGATGATGTATATTTATTATTCCAAGCTTGCTCAAAATTGATCTGAAACTCTATCGACTTAAAACTTTTGTTAAAATGTTAACTAGATGATATGAGGATAGTATAGGTAGCAAATGAAAAATTGAAATTGTTTTGAATAAAATTTATTGTATGTTCTTGATTGTCACTTGAATGTTCACATGCAATTTTATATTTTTTCATAAAACATAACATTTTCTATTATTATTAGTGTCCAAAACAACTACTACAAGCATATGGGCTATTAGCTACCATGAGAAAGCACCGGCTTAACATGAAACACAAATAGAGTGGGCCAAACGAATTCTAAGCGGACACAAAAATAAGTGTAAAAATTAGATTGGACCACGCCCACTCTAGACTGACGCTAGAGTCAAATAAAAAATAATAAATATTCATGAGCATGTGTCAACTAAACTGATGAATAAAAAAAATTATTAAATAGAGTAGGCTTAACCTACTCTAGACCGATGCAAATAAGAGAAAAAAATGAATAATAGGGGATTTGTAGAAGAAATAATTGTTTAGTAATTGGGATGATAGTGTGGGCTAGACTGATGTAGACTCTTACTGCAACCCATAAACGAGGCCTCTTTCTTATTTCACTTTTTCCAAATCTCAAAGTTCACTTTACCTTCCTCTCTAGCAGAGCCGTTTTCACAGCTCACATATCTTCGCACCCCCTTGCCATTTTGTGCATAGAAATCTTCTCCAAATCACATTCTTGAGCTCATTTCACAATTATTATAGTTGTAATTCCTACTAAGAATGTTTTTTTCAATCTTTTTATTTTTGAATTGTTTCTTCTGGTGTTGTGGACATTGTTGGGTGTGAACCCTCAATTTGGGAGCATAGTAGGTGAAGCGCCATGTGGAGAAGGAGGCACGTTTGCATTTGTTGGAGTAGAGGTATGTGATTTGGTTTAGGGTAAGTGTGATACTTGGTTGTGATAGTTGGTTTCATTGAAAGGGAGAAAACAAGAATAAGTCCTGATTTCTCTCCACGATAAACGATATAGATAGGGATTTATAAGATTGAGACTCTAATCAATAAAATTCTTATTTTATTTTATTGTAGAAATTGTTTCTGATTGTGTATGTTCCATTGAAATTTGGAAAAGTAACCAAGAAAGTTAAAAGGAAAAACAATTGGATAAAAAAAAAAGAACAGATGCAACATAAGTATAGCAAACCTTAACCTCTCTTATATCAGTTAGAAAATGGTATCTTATCTGTCAAAACAAACATACTAAGATTTCACTCTTAGAAACTCAAAAAATCCTTGAGGAGTGTTGATAGTGAAAAATAGAACATCACCACATAGAAAAGTTTCCTAGACAGAAAAGAGGAAGAGAACACCACAGAAGAAAAGAGAAAATGTAAAAATGTAAAACATTAAAAAGGTAAATGTATTTATGGTCTTCTAACATAACAAAACATGACACTAATTAAACGAGTATCTCAACACACGTGAAAGTGATTTTGAGTCGGCATCCTTTCTTTCCCGATGCAACCATAATCAACCAAAAGAATTGATTTAAAAGAATAGTTAGCAGGTGATTGCTTCAGAGAAAGCTAAATAATTATTGCCTGAAACATTTTTTTATTGCAGTGCGACAACAGCAAAATATATTGTCTCAGTGTTGATAAATGGAAGCCCTAGGACTATTGGATGGGATTGGTGGAAATAAGGTTGTTGATGTAAAACTTTTACAATTTGTAGATGACACCTTATTTTTTCTGCCAACCAAAATACAAGTGCATATGAACAATCAAGGCTATTCTACGCAACTTCGAAGTAGTGTCAGGATTAAGGGTCAACTTCCACAAAAGACAAGTTGGTGCAATAGGGGTTAGATGATGTGGACTTGAATACTTTCTCAAAATGCTTAAATTATGGTAGAATGGAATTTTCATTCAAATATCTAGGTATTACAATAGGGGGAAATCCTAGAAATGAGGAGTTTTGGAGACCAATAATCCATAAAATCAGATTTAGGCTCTGCACATGGAAGGGTCAGTTGTTGTCTATGGCCGGAAGGATTCGTTTGATCAAATCAGTGATCATTGCTATTCCCTTATTCTAGGTCTCTTTTTTTAAACTTTCAATTTTGGTTTGTAAGACAATTAAAAGAATACAAGCCAAGTTCTTGTGGGACTGAGGTCCTGAGAGCAGGAAAATCAATTGGCTTGGAGCAAAGTATGCTCGCCAGTGAAGGTGGATTGGGAATCAAAGATATAAGAAGATTTAATGCAGCCTTAGTAGCTAAATGGAAATAGAGATTAGGAATAGGGGAAATGGGAGTGTGGAAAGAAGTTTTGGAGTCTATGTATGGTGGCTAGAAGGAAATGCCAAGAACTATGATAGATAGGAAAAGTTCTTATTGGTGGTGGAAGGATCTGTGTAAAATTTGTGAGGCAGATAAGTAAAATAATTGGTTCGACGAAAAGATCAATTGGAAACTTGGTAATGGGAGAATAATAAATTTTTGGAAGGATAGATGGATTGGAGAATTTCTTCTCAAAGAGACTTTTCCTAGATTGTATTCCATATCAGAGTGTAAGGACAAAACAGATAGTGAGGTGAGTGTTTGGGTGAATAATGGGAAGGGGCAGGAGTTTAGATGGAGACTGCCATGGAGAAGAGATATGTTTGAGTGAGAGGAAGAATTAAAACAACAATTATTTAATCTAATTTTTAATGCCCAATGAAAGAAAGGAGAATTGGATAGTTGGATTTGGGATGAGAACGGGTCAAGCACATACTCAGTCCAATTAGGATATCAAGTGCTACAGGAAGAATATCACTTACCACAGTGTGTATGGTTCAAGGCGTTATGGGCACTCAAATTACCGGGGCTAGCAAAGGTTTACATTTGGAGGGCAATGATAGATAGGCTACCAACCAGAGTGAATATGATAAAAAGGGGAGTTAATATACAAAATAATTCGTGCCCTCTTTGTTCGAAGGCGGAGGAAACAGTGGGACATCTTTTCATAGGATGCGAGTAGCTCAAAAAGTTTGGGACAATTGTAACAATTGGTTAGGCATATCTTCAGTTAGACATAATGATGTTGTCAGTCAATTTAGGAATTTTTATGTCACAGGGTTAGGACGGAAAGGAAATCAGGTATGGAAAGGAGTGTTCGTTGCTATAGTTAATGAAATTTGGAAACATAGAAACAAAATTGTTTTTCAGGAAGGAAGAGTGGATGCGGTAGAAATTTTCACAGTAGCACAGTCCAACATACGGTTATGGGCTAAGTTTAAATGACAAAGGGTATATAGGTCTTACTCAGATTGGTACTTTTGCACAACTATATGTCTGGCAGATTTCCAATGATTACAATTAGGCATATTGTGGTTAGCCTTCATAGGAAGAAGTGGTAATCACATAGGATAAGGGAAACAAAGTACGTTGTTTGTTTGATGTATGCAGGTAAAGCACATGGAACTTCAAAACTCAAGGATACACTAGAGAGTGAAAGGTGGACCCCAATTCCACTTTGGAAGCCAATCGTTCTGGATGAGATTGTTGCAACCCAATTATTCTAGGTGTAGTAGGGTTACTAACGAGAAGAAGCAAGTATTTATTCATAATCATAATCCAACTGGAAGCAGTTCAAATGGCCACATGTGGATAGTTAGGTTTGTTTACATGTTTCTGTAACTTTTGTTACCTGTACTAGCGGTGCACTGCAGTTTAAATAATTGTTGAGTTATGCCGTTTCTGTTTGATTATTCCATTATTTGTCAGATGTGGACCAGTTTCCATCATATTATCTAATGTTCAAAGCCATGTGTATTCTTGACTACGAGGGCTGTTTTTATGGCTTTCTTCCATGTGTTGTAATTCTTGTAATTCTAACCAACGTGACAACGAATGAGATAGTGCGTTACATGAGCTCAGGGCTGTCACATGAATGTAAGAAGCAGATCTTCAATGCAGAAAGAAAGCATAGAAAGTCGAATGTAAAAATGTGGAAAGATATGGCAAGAAATGAACTTCATCTCTTTGAATCAATTATTGGATGCGATTTTATAGAATAAACGACTTAATTTAATATAGGGAAAAATTATCAGAATTAAATATTAACAACTATAAGTAAAACCAAAATTGCACATCAACTACATGTACATCAAAAGCTAAAAGAAAATAAGTCAGGTTGTTTGAAGTATGAGGTCGTAAAAAAAACTAAGAATTATATAAACCGACTTCCATTCAATATAGGAAATATGCAAATAAAGTTCAAATAAAAGGATTGACATGTTGATGGAAAAGAATTTGAAGACGACACCCCTTAAAAAAAATACTTAACATATAGCAATATTTTTATGATATTGAATTGATATTCTTTTTACAGGTGTGAATGATTGTAAAACACACGTTAATATTAGGATTGTGTATTAAATTATTATTATTATTATTATTATTATTATTATTATTATTATTATTATTATTATTTTATATTATTACGATGATTTGAACTTTTCCTTAAAACTATTTTTCAACTCAACTTAAACGAAATTAGGATTATTTATATTATAATTGACTTTTATAAATGAAATAATCAATTATTTTAACATATATTTCTTATATATATCTTAATTGAAATACAAGTTATATATCATTGTGGCAAGTTGTAGTTGTATCATCTTCATGATATCTTTAGTTGTTAACTTTTTTGTTATCGTTTCTTTTTTTGTTTAGTTGACTTTCTGTATAAGTAGTTGTTCTTGAACTGTCTCATCATAATAATCAACAGTAGAAGTAAGGAATAAGAGCTAAGTGAGAGAAGACATTCATTGGCGGTAGTTACTAGCCAAGTTCCCTGTATCATAAACTCAACCTCTACTTTTTTCTCCAGCAACACCCTTCGATGCCTGAAGCCTAAAGCCTGGTTGTTACATCTAGCCGATTGACATAGTGTTTGAAGCTGATGAACTCTCTAACTGTATGACCCTCAAGATTATGGTAGTTTTCCTACACAATGATCATGAGATGCAATTGTTAGTAAATTAGATGAAAAAATATAAATAAATTAAACAAAATTCTAACAATAAACTTACATAAGTCTCATGTGCTTGAGTATCAACCCAAACACCCTTCTTGTAGGTGTAAGTGACCATAAATAGTTCATCAAGTTTAACTAGACAACCATATTTACATTCCTAAGGTTGTACAATTAGAAACATTATATCTTACAAAACTAAATTAAATTGCATGTAACAAAGTTAGCAACAATACTTATTAGGCCCAGTACAATGTTCAAATGTGATTTACGGCTAGACGAGTGCAATGCTCCATCCCAAGCCGAAGACCGATTAATCTTATTCTTGGATGATTTTTCTTTGAACTTTCAGATATTTCAATAGTTCAAAAGTCCACTCTATGCTTTCTCACTCATCTAAGTAGATTGGAAGCCTCGTGCCTCACTTTAATCAACATGTCACAAAGTTGTTTTTTGACTTTGAAGTCGTAGGCCTTCCTAATCTATCACACATTCTAACGAGACCAAGTCACTTTACTCTATAAAAAACAAGAACACATAAGTTAATATCATGAAAATTATTTCATTATACTGCTATTTGATTATTAATTAAATAAAATCACCTTAAAATCATTCTATCATTTAAGTTGGTCATCCTGAATCATGACATCATATTGATGAAAAGATCCTTTAAATACCCATGATGTTTTAAATACCCATGATGTTTGGGTATCCAACTAAAAAATATACAAGTAAAATTATTAACCATTCACTGTAGAAACAATGAAATTAAATATAATTATACTATAGTTACCCTTTACCAATAACTCGGATGATTTTCCTTCCATTAGGATTACAACGAACCTCCTCAGCAGGCAACTCGTCTTAAAAGTTGCAACGTCGTTTCTAAACTCAGTTTAGAAGACTATAATACTCTAAACTGAGTATTGTAGTCGTGGAACGGCCACCGTCATCATCTACTAGCACACTGAGGAGCCAACATTGGTAAAGATAAAGAAATCAAGTGTGGGCTGAACTGTAGGAGCAGGGTGGGCTACATGAAGAGAGGAGAGATGGATTGCACCAAGGAAGGAGAGGTGTGGACCACAGGGTGCAAGGATGGACATGAGTGATGAACTCAAAGTATAATGGAGTGGAACACTCGAAGTTTTATGGACATAATAAGGAACTGAGGATGAAGAGCATGGTGGAGTATAACCGATGCAGCCACCGCTAGTAGACTGTACCAGCATATGACATAGGTTGTGCTGGAAAAACATATGGATATAGTAGTCGGTTGGTGGCGGCAGGATGAGGGATGATGGAACAAATGTAAAACAAAGTTCATAAATTTAATACGGTTAGCATCACTGTAAAATAATGGAATGCCAACTAGATTCAGACTTGTTGATCAATTATATGCAGCATATCAATAATTAATATATTGAAAAAGATAAAGAGATGATAAAACACATGGAAAGAACAAACTAAATTTACGTAGAATTAATCTTAAGAAAAACTATATTCGGAAAGATCACTGTTTATGTTTTTCAATATTGTATTGGCAGCAATAGTCTATCTAACGATCGATGTGGCAGATGTCTCGGCGAAGGAACTGTTTTGAGTGGAAGAAAGTACAGCTTCAACAATTCATGAATCAGATTCAGGTATGCACCATTCAAAAAGGAATAGAAGATGAGGGGATTTGGAATGGCAATAAAGACGGAGATTATACAGTGAAGTTATCATATAAGAGGGTTAAAATAGATGAAGTAGGGGTGGAGGACAATGTTTTCGCTAAATTATAGGACACCCAAGCTTTGCCCACAGCTCAGATGTGTGCTTGGAGAGTGTTACACAATAAATTGGAACTTATGACAATTTAAACAGAAGAGGTCTGCAGCGAATGATAGGACATATGTTATGTGTGGCACAAACGATGAGTCCATTAATCATTTGTTTCTCTCTTGTAGGGTAGTAAGCAATATTTGGGTGATGTGTGATAAATGGGAGGGAGACAGTCAGTAAATCCAAACACAGTTAGGAGCATTTTCTAGCTTTTGAGTTGAATCACTTAAGTAAAAAGGGAAATTGTGTATGGAGAATTGTGTGGGTGACTGTAATTTGAAATGTTTGGATTCATAAAAATAACATAATGTTTAGGAACAAGGTTTCAGACGTAATGGAACTTTTTACTTTAGTCCAGGTTAAAACTTAGTTTGGATTAAATGTAGATTTAAAGGGACTCATTTCTCATATTCTGATTTGTGCCTTAATCCATTGGCCTATCCAATAAAAACTGAAATATATATAGAATGTTGAGGTCCAAAAGTGATTACAGATGCCTACAAATGATAGTTAATATTGTTGTAGTCAATTGTATTTAATTCTCGGCAGGTTTGTTGATGCAGACCGTTATTTTATTGGTTGCTATAGGAATGTTTAGTGGCTTATTAACCTAAAATAATGTGGTTTATTAATTTTATTCTTTTTATCGATAAAAATAAATAAATAAATAAATAAATGAGGTACCACTATCTTACTCCAATATTGCCTCTTCCATCAACTTAATGCTCTCACTTGGGTCTAAAGCCACCATCGGCAACTGCTCATGTTTATCACTGTGTTATATACCCTTAATGGTTTCATTTTCTTTTAGATGTGGGTCAGTTTCCATCAAATTATTTAATTTTCAAAGCCATGGGCTGTTTGCATGGCTATTTTCTATGGGTTGTAACTCTCACCAGGAATGAGATAGTGCGTTACATGAGCTCAAATCTATGTATGAAGCAGATCTTTAATGCAGAAAGAAATACTAAACATGTATTTTGATCATTAAACCGTCTTGAATTCGAGTTTTAGAAACATTAAAAAAAAGTCAAACTGTTAATAGATTAAACTCATAATGGAACTAGCTATAAATTGTATAAAGGTAACAACAAATATACAACGAATGTACTGTCAATTTTCCTTTGCAATCAACACCACTATAGTTTGGTTTGTATCAGAGATCTTTACCCGTTTAACAACTTGGACAACTCCCAAAAAAAAATTAACATGTGAGGATAACCGATCAAAAATTGACTAATAAACCATGCAGAGTGATCAATATATGAAAAGATAGCTACTACAGTTGTATGGTTTATCCAAAACAGAAACCTTGAGTTCACACACATAAATATATAGAATGTTAGATGATTAAATCCATTTATTTTTTTTATATAGAATGTTAGATGATTAAATCCATTTATTTTTTTTAAATACCAGAGATTCATACACTACACATAATAAAATTCACTTCTTTTCAACTGAAATCACTCCTAATCCGTCGTATGAAGACTTTTTTCAACATTTCTTTATAGTTAAACAATTATCACGTCCACACCTCAGCCTGTTAGAGATGACTGAAGACACTCAGTTAGATCTAGTTAAACTAATTTCTTCATTAGTTTACTCCCAATAGATCTTATTACATCACCCTTTATCCAATACTTATATTTAATACATGTATTCAATGCAATTCAATAATCAAGGTGACAATATAGTATCTTATTACTAATTAGAAAATATAATTATACATTATAAAAAAAAATTATTTAGAGATCAATTTTTAGTTATCAAATGAAATAATTGTTAACTATAATTAAAATAGTCATCAAATTAAATTTTAGTTGTTAATAACTATAAAATAAAAATAATAATTAAATTTAATGACCAATTAAGATAATTGATATCTAACATTAGATATTATTAAATAATTTCAATTCATGGTATCAAATGTTTTTTTAAAGTCTATTTGAACTATATACTCGGGATAGTTCTTATATTTACAATTATTTAATTTTTCAGATTTAAAAAATACGCAAAAGAAAAGTATAAATTTCTAAATTCTACTGTATCTTTTTACTCATTATACTTCCTAATTCATTTTAAGAAAAATATTAAATATTGTTTCAAATTTCTATGAATAATAATAATAACATAATATGATATACTTTTTTTATCTTTATTGAATTTTTATACAATCCATTTTAATAATAATAAAATAATAATAATAATAATAGTTTTTATTCTAAATTAAATTACAAAACCCAAATTGAATTTATACTAAGTTTTCCTACCAATTACTTTGATTTAAATTACTTTTTACGTTTTCCTTCTCCCAACACATATTAAAATTAATTTCAAAAATTTTAATTATTTATTTTTATTTTAATTATCTTTATAATTTTTTTTTTCTCTTCACCTCCTTTTTTTCCATTTTTTAAAAATAAAAATGGAAAAAACTTATCCAAAATTTGGCTTCCTTCGGCTATTTTCCAGCATCAGCACTCTCACGTTGCGAATTAAGTTTCCCAAGGATCAAATGTTCAATCTGAAAATTGAATGGTATTTGGACATATAAAGTTGGGGATAGTTTATTTAGATAATTTATTTCTTAAAGTTTATTTTAGAAAAAATTTCTTAGTGTCCCTATGATTTTTCCTCAGTATTTTCCTTCTTATCCTAGGTTTAACTAGATTGGTACTCTTGTTATCTCTTCCATTCCACTCTCATGACTAACACTTGCTGTAAGGTGTTTCTTAACATTAACATAGCTTCTTATTGTTAAAGTCCTAAATTCTTTATAAGAACAGAACATTAATTTATGTCCTAGGTATATGTCCAACACTTTATTATTCCTTCCCTTATCATTTCTCCAATAAAATGTACATTGTCTTATGATAATATCAAGTCATAAGTTTTATAATCCTGTATCCTGTTATTCATGGACGATGATATTTTGACATTATTATTTATTTTTGACACTATTTAACATTAATATATATTATTATTTTATTTATATATAATATTTTATTAATAAAATTTAGTGTCAAATAAGAGTATAAATGAATAGTGATGTCAAATTAGCATTTTCCGTTATTCATAGCCAAGAAGTCTCGATCCCAATTCTGTCATTTTTATCATAACACATTTTTTGCAACGTATAAATTAGAATCGTATAGCAAGATCAATCCTAAAACATCAATAACATCTACCAATCTCGACTAAATAAGTCAACGAATTCATAGAATATCCAAGTCAGTTTCTAGTCTAATGTCCTGGATAAAGTAATCGGTTGATTCACTCTTAACAAACTACTAAACAACACAAATTACTAAGCACTAGTTAAACACCTCGGTTTTGACAAAAAAAAAAAAAATACAGTGGAGTTCCCTGTCTGTGTTGTAATCCATTGAAAATAATTTATCAAAAATTCAACCCATTAATAATAAATATCAAGCAATTAACTATCATCATTCCGAGGTATCAATGGCCAAAACCTCAATATCGCAACTTCCTTATATAATTTTCAATAAATGGGATCCATTGCTGCACAACTAACCTCTCATCTCGTTCTGCTGTTGCAACTCTTACAACGAATCTCCTACTATAAATAATTGACAAGCTTTAACAACTAAATCTTAAGTCCTTATCTACCCCTAATTTAAATACGAAGGTCCCTTCATTCAATTTACTTTCAATTATACATGAAAATTTTAAAATTATGATTAAAAAACTCCCATCAATCAATTATAGATAAGACTAAATTATAGTTTATTATTAAATACAAACAAGTCTTATTTTGTAAACTAGTTTTGTAAAAATGACTTATATTTAACATTTATTTCTTAATATGTTTTAGAATCTATCTTAAAAAGCCAGTGACTCTCGTGTCACCTTTTATTGATTTTTCCACTAATCCTCAACTTAATAGGTGTGTTAAAGAGCTTTGATAAATTAAAAATATAACTAAATTAGAATATATAAGTGGGTGTAAATCCTTAGTTTAGAAGTCTATTTTATGAAAAAAAGTTAAAAGTTAAAGTCTACTTAATTAACGTATATAGCAAATTAATTATAGTTTGCAAAAACTCTGTCTACAAGACAGTTCATTTAATTATAGTTTAACTAAACACATTCCCTAAGATTATTGGGTATAAATTCTCCTATTCAACTCAATTTCACGGGTTGGTTATGTACCCCTGAAAAACACAGAAATACAATGCAATCCTATTGCTGTTTTCTCATAATTGTTGAATTTCCTTGTACAGCAAGAAGTAAGCAATGCTTCCAAACAACGATACAGCAATAGTGCCAAATTTGGTCCTTAGTAACCAGCTGTTCCTAGCTGGCACTGAAGAAAATTATGGTTGTCTATTTTAATAGGAATCAAGGAAGACAGAAATTCGTTCAGTGAAGGAGTTTAGTTCAAAAGCTTTGGATCCAAATAAAAAAAAAGCTGATACCATTTTGTGATTCATGTTATTGGAAAATGAGAAAAAAGAGAAAATAAAAGAAAGTAGACTGGTAAGGAAAAGAGTAAACCGAATTTTGGGGAAGGAATAGCAAATGAATCCTCTGTGCTGCTAAATTATACTTTTGTAATTCAAACATGACTATATTCACTTTCTTTTCATTTCAGTAACCATCAGACTTTCATTTCATAAGGAAAATACTAGAAAGTGATTTATTAAAACCCAAAAAGAGTAAAATCGAGAATCAAATATCAAATGACATTCAACACAAAGTTTTGCACTTAAAACTGCTGAGCGTCTAGAGAAGTCTAAAAAAGGTGATGGTTGAAGCAGTATTATTATTGGGGAGAACCAGGTAGTGCAGTATTTCGTCTTTGTTTTAGGGGTTGTGCGACTGTTTTTTTTGTTACAAGTACAGAGTCCACACCACTTATGTATATTATGTCTAAGAAGAAACACTAAATGAGGCACTACCTTCTTATTCCAATATTACTTCTTCCATCACCTTAATGCCCCCACTAGGGTTACAAGCCACCGTTACCTAGCTCGGCAACTGCTCATGTTTATAACTGCCTTATATACCCTTAATTATTCCATTATCTGTCAGATGTGGGTCAGTCTCCATCAAATTACCTAATGTTCAAAGCCATGTGTTCTTGGCTACGAGGGCTGTTTGCATGGCTTTTTTTCCATGTGTTGTACTTCTCACCAACGTCAAGGAATGAGATAGTGCTTTACATGAGCTTAGGGCTGTCACTGGGATGTAAGAAGCAAGATCTTCCATACAGACAGAAATATTAGACATTGTATTTTGATCATTAAAACGTATTGAATTCGAATTTTAAAAACATTAAATTAAAGTCCTTTTACTAAACTGTTCATAGAATAAACTCATAATGGAACCCAGCTATACTTTGCATAAAAGTGTAACAATAAATATAAGACGTGTGCACTGTGATAATTCTTTTTGCAATCAACATCACTAGGATTAGGATAATCAACACCACTGGAATAGAGTCAAGTTATAGTTTAGCTTATGTGAAGAGATATTTACCCCACTTAATAACTTCGACAAGCTGAACAAAATTAACATGTGAACAGAATCTAACAAATATTGACTAATAAACCATCTAAAGTGAGTTAATATATGAAAATATAGTTACAAACTAACGTGATATCGTTGCCCGAAACAGAAACCTTTGTTCCACATTCATGAGTACATGAAATAGTACCTTATTAAATTCATATATTTCTTTTGAACATCACAACTATTAAAAGATCCATATACATAACAAAATTCACCACTTGAGTACACATTTTCAATTAGAATGACTTCTAACCCATTGTATGACGACACTTATCGACATTCGTTTGGAGCTAAATAATTATGACATCTACACCGAACCTGTTACAAACGGCTGAAAACACTGTTACATCTAGTTCAATTAATTTATTTTTAATTTGTTTGCAATGGATTTTACAACACCACCTTTATCCAATACATATATTTAATATATGTATTTGTACCGTAACATCCAAAACTTGAACCATGAGGTTGCCATGCATAAGACCTGCCAAATTCATGCAACTGGAAGAACTCAAGAAATTTAGAAACCAAGAAAGGGTCGAGGAAAATCCCGCCCGAAAGAATGATAATGGTTGCGGCCAACCCAAGTCAATGGAAGGGCCTAGAGTCACTAAATTCATCAAGTATACGTCACTTAACACTGGTCGAGCACACATCTTAGAAGAAGTAGTCAGCACAAATTTAATACCTACACCTTGCAAGATTCCCTCTCCTCCAATCATCGATTAAAGCAAGCATTATCACTATCACCGTAGTTATAGCCACAATAAAAAGAATACCTAGCATTGAACGATAAATAGAGGAACAATCCAAGTTGGACACTTACAGCACTATATTTTGAAGCACGACTAAGAATGTCGACCACATGCGAGCAATCGACTGAGGGATAGAAGTCCTAGGAATCGTAGAGAGGGCCGAGTTCAATCGTCACAAGCGAGCGGCAGAAGCCTTAGATGGTCAGACCCTCCATTAATAAGGGTTATCAACACAATCTCTATAAGTTTTAATGGAGGCAAAACTTCGTATTCGGCCAGAAAAAGGCATTTGAGAGCTATTCAATGTGTCAATGCGATCGGTTGACATAAGCATAGAAGAATGCCCGAAAGCACATTTTCGGACGAAGATTTCCAAGACATTGATCTAGAACAAAATAACCCGATGGTGATAATGATTGAAGTTGCCAACTTCGTTGTGATGAAGACGTTAGTGGATCAAGGTAGCTCTGTTGACATCTTTTACTAGAAGATGTCTAGAAAGTTAGGATTAGCTCAGGAAACAATAGTCCCCGTGGAAGAACATATTGTCGACTTTTCTAGAGAAAAGATTGACACGAGAAGATATATCAATTTCTACACAAAGTTTGGGGAGGGAGATAGAGAGTACCGAACCATCAAAGTCAAGTATTTGATTGTGGATGCTAACACGTCCGATAACGTACTCCTTGAACGCCCGTCATTAAACAAGTTGGCAACCATTGTATCTATATCCACCTTGTCATGAAGTTCCCATCTGAAAAAGGCGGAGTGACAATTGTTTATGTGAAAAAAAAAACAGTTCAAGAATGCTATGTAGCAAAGTTCACGAATGCTATGTAGCAAGCTTAAAGTTAACATTGACTGTAAATTGCGACCAAGGTCGAATCAAACTACACCAAAAACTGGTAGTTATGACTGACTTAGATCCATGAGTATACGATGAAATCCGAGTGGAACCAAAGGACAATGATGAAGAGTGGTAGCTGGGAAAGTGAGAAAAAGAGAAAATGAAAGAAAGTAGACTGATAAAAAAAAGAGTAAACAGAGATTTGAGGAGGAAATAGTAAATGAATAGAGTCCACCTTAGTAGACCAACTAACTTAACAAGCATTATCCGAATATATGGTAGTCTATGTCCATAACATACTCTAACACCACTACCAATTCCCCCCACAAACTAATATCTGCTTTGTATGGTAATGGAATGGTTCTTCTGTGCTGCTAAATTATACTTTTGTAATTCAAAATGACTATATTGACTTTCTTTTTATTTAACTACCATACTTTCATTTCATTCTTTTGAGGAAAAGAAAATACTAGAAAGTGATTAAAACCCAAAAAGAGTAAAATCCAGAATTAAAATTTCAATTGGCATTGAACACAAAGTGGTGCACTTAAAATTGCTGAGTGTTTAGAGAAATCAAAAAAATGATGGTTGAAGCAGTATTAATATTGGGGACAATCAGGTAGTGCAGTATTTCCTCTCTATTTTAGGGGCTGTGTGATTTTTTGTTTCTTTTACTATATTATACTATACAATACTAGGTGCACACCACTTATGTCTATTATGCTCAAAGGTGAAGAAACACCACTTATGTCCAATATTACTTCTTCCATCATCTTAATGCCCCCCACTCGGGTCACAAGCCATCGTTACCTAGCTCGGCAACTGCTCGTATTTATCACTGCCTTATATACACTCAATAATTCCATTATCTGTCAGATGTGGGCCAGTTTCCATCAAATTACCTGATGTTCAAAGCCATGTGTGTTCTTGGCTACGAGGACTGTTTGCATGGCTTTTTTCCATGTGTTGTAATTCTCACCAACATACTAAGGAATGAGATAGTGCGTTACATGAGTTCAGGGCTGTCACAGGTTTGTAATAAGCAGATCTTGATTGCAGAAAGAAATATTAAACATTGTATTTTGATCATTAAACCGTCTTGAATTCGAGATTTATAAACATTTAACAAAAGTCCTTTTACTAAACTGTTAATAGAATAAACTCATAATGGAACCAGCTATAAAAACTTTAACAGTGTCAGATGGTAAGTTCATGCTGACACTTCAAGAAGTTTTAGTATGAGAATTTGAGACTTCACTATAGTAATTGTGCTTCTACATTTTAAATATTTTGTGTTTTACACATCAGCAGTGCAGGACAATTTTCATTGCCCTCCCTGAGTAAGAAAAGCAGTACAACATATGAGATATAGATCATCATTTACAATTTCTCAACAGTGACAATCTCTTACATTATTACATCTTCTGAATGACAGTTATTTCACTATCTACTGCCCTGGTTTGAGCTTAAGGGAAGCACTGCAGGAATTCAAGAACAAAATCATAAATTCTTGGACAAAGGTGAAATGTGTAAGATTGAAAAGGAGACACAGTTCAAGTGATTACTTACCTGTTGATACAGTATCGTTTTCCTGTGGGAGGAGGACCATCCTCAAACACATGTCCAAGATGTGCATCACAAACAGCACAAAGAACCTCCTGGCGAGGCATGAAAATAATTGACAAATCCAACTTTGTTTTCACATTGTTGCCCAGAGGCTGGTAATAGGATGGCCACCCAGTTCCACTATTGAACTTAGTAGATGATCTGTAAAAGACAAAGTGAATTACATGATTGAGTCCAATGTAAGAAAATGACATTAGGATTTCTGTACGGATATAAAATCACTTACTCAAATAACGGCGTGTCACAACATATGCAATGGTAAATCCCTGGCGTTTTAGTATTCCAGTACTTCCTAACATGAATTAAAAGAAAAAGTTGATAAATACAATAATGACATGAGAATAAAAAATCTAGCTATACACCTAACCATCTGTTCTCATGTTAGAAAATTATGCAAATTTCTTACAATCAAATATATGAAAAACAAACAAAATGAAGAATAATCATACAAAATTGATGACAGAGTTTAGCCAATTATATCTATATCTCTGAGTTGCTGCAAACCTTTCATTAAAAGAGAAAATTATAAAATAGGTGTTTAGAAAATATTCAACTCGCAACTGAGTTACAACCAAAAAGATATAATCTTTTCTCTCACTATTTTTCTTCTTGTTGAAATTATTTTTATATCGTAGTATTTATACATGCACAAATAGATTTTGTTATGCTCATCTAATTTTCTTATTTTTATGCAATCGGCTGTCCTTTTCTCTCAATAAAAAATGTTACTTTATTCATTATTTTAGTTGTATGTCCTTTACTCATTACTTTATTCAACCTGTTTTCACATCTTGATCAATGCAACAACATTCTCCAATTTATTATTCTAACAAGCAAAAATGTGATGAAGTTATAGCAAAGACCTGTGTGTTTTGTTCTAAAATGAAATGTTGAACTTGTTGCTACATATATCGTAGTATGACTATTACTATGCAAAACACTTTTCTACTGGATACATCCCAACTCTGTTAACAGTTCTTGAAGTCATATAAACTCTATTGGCTTTTGTTACTGCAGTATACTTAGCCATTATAGTGGATAAAGCAATGATCTATTTTATCTGCGATCCAGCTAACACTTGCAGTACCAATAATGAAAATGTAACCAGTGGTACTTCTTCGATACTTCTAAAGTTTGAATCTACGTAGTCTTGTACTTTAAATTTAGTTCTTCTAAAGTACAAACACTTCTTGGTGGTGCCTCATAAATACCTCAAAATCCACTTGATTGCTTCCTAGTGAGCTTCACCTAGGTTTACACTCCCACAATATGGCTAATATTAGACCTTGTGCAAACAATCACATACATCAAACTTGCAATGGCTGAAACATATGGAACCTTAGCCATAAATTATTCTTCTTCTTCTGTTTGAGGTGATTGATCCTTCGATAGGCAAAAATGACTAGCCAAAAGTGTATTAACTAGATTGACATCTCCCATGTTAAATCTTTGCAAAACAAGATTGGTGTACTCTACTTGAGATAATTGCAAAATTTCCAATTTGCTTGTCTCTTATGATTTACATTTCTAATTAATCTTGAAAGGAGCCTTTTACTCTTTCCTATTTGCTTTCTAAATTTAAAATTCTTAGTGGTTCCTTCAAGATTAATTGCATATTATCATTAATTTTCCCTTTAATAAACACACATGATAATTACTAAAAACCAAACACATGCTCAATAGTATTAGTCATTACTGGAGTTCAGACAAAATTAAGAATTAAAGTTGGTGTACTAAGACTGTAGATTCTTTTTTAATGTACTAAAAACAAAATATGTCAATACTTATCGTCCTAAACTGGCCATTTACCCATCTTATTATAGGAAATTTGCATCATTTTCCAACAATTGGTGTCAAAGCTTCTGTTGTTAATATTGTTTATTACTATCAATGACTTAGAGGGAATTATATTTGAGTGGGAGTAATGGTGGTACAAGATAGAAAGGTGAAAATTGAGAAATTTGATAGTGTGAACTTTGACTTTCAGAATGCAGATTATATGTATTAGTAGAAGTTGTATCAACCTCTCTCAGTAAACAAACCAGAGGGTATGAAGGACAAAGATTGGGCTTTTCTTAATAGGCAAGCCTTCAAAGTTATCCATTTGACATTATCCCACAATATTGCTTTCAAGAATGCAAAAGAAACATCCAAAGTGAGTCTTGTGGTGGCTCTTTCCAGTATGTATGAGAAACCTTCAGTCTCAAACATCTTTCGTCTGATTAGGCAGATAGCTGTTTAATTTGCTGTTGATAGAAGGCGCATCAGCAGCATAACATCTTAATGAACTCAAATTATGTTCTTTAGAGAGCAAAGAAGAATCTTGAGTGCTAGATAATAGAGCAACTTTTCATACCACTTCACAAAGAGAAATCTTTGAGAATTATCTTTGTGATAATCTTAGAAAAATTTACCTTTGTAATGAACAATCTTGATTTATTGTTGACAGAGGTTTGGTAAAGATTAAGTTTAATTGATCTCTTTGAGAATTGAAAAGTGTCATACATATACCTGATCTAACGAAGAACTTAATCTTCGTAAGCTAATTGGTTAGTGATGGCTAAACAAGAGTCTTCCACAACGCAACAATTATTGTAAGGTTTCAAAAGTATGCAATGACAATTCTTCATAATAGTAAGAGTGATACTCTTTACATGACAACAGGGGCACATCAATCCATTGTAGTAGTAAAAAAATAATGAAAAATTTAATCTATAGCATTCAAATGAAAATTACTAGGAGTTGAATTAGTTGAAATTGACAAGTGTGAAGATTGTATATTTGAAAAGCATAAAGGAATTAGCTTCTGGAGAAATAAAAGAACCCCAAAAAGGGGGAAAAAAACAAAAAACAAAACTCAAGTTTGTTCACTCTAATGCTTGGGTAGGAGCTTGCTATGAGAGACGAGTTGAAGTCACCGGTCTTTAATCAAATATGGCAACTAGTTATGTTACCTATGGGAAAGAAGGAACTTCACAACAAATTGTTTATTAGATGGAAGAGGAAAATGATGGCTACGAGAGATGTTGAGCTGACTAGTTATCAAAGGATTTAAAAAAAAAAGGAAGGAGTTGACTATACTAAAATATTTGCTCCAGATGTGTGAATCAAAATACCATCAGGTCTATCTTAAGAATTGTGAAGAACTCTTCCTCAAGCAATTGGACGTGAAAACAGCATTTATTCATGGCAATTTAGACAAGGAGATATATATGCACCAATTTGAAGGTTTCTCATAGAAAGGGAAGGAGAATTTGGTGTGTAGATTGAGTAAGAGTTTGTATGACTTTGAAACAAGCACCAAGACAATGTAATGCCAGAAAGGTTTGAGAAGTGTAAAGCCAACCACTATTATTTCCTCAAAAGATATAAATCTAGGTATATCACTTTGTTACTTTATTTCGATTATAAGTGTACTTCTTGATTCATTGTGGATGTTTCTTTAGCAATGTGGAAAGCAACTTTATGGGATTTGGTCAAACAAATAACTTTGAAGAATTGCCTTGAAGAGTCAAATCTTTGTCTTTCATACCCTATTGTTTGTTTCCAAATAAAAGATGATACACTTTCATATACAGATAATATTCTAACTACATCTTTTCAAAGCCAAATACCAAACCATTGAACTTTTCAATTTTCACCTTAAGCAGTGATTGCTTCCACTCAAATATGATTCTAATAATGCTAATTAGTGGAAACTAGAAAGCTATTTCAAACCAAAAGCACTCAATTTCTCAACCAACTATGTAGTATTATGTTTTGTCCGGTAAAATCAGATGGTTTAAACAGAACATAGCAAACGAACCTCAATTAATTAGATTGGCATCAAAATAAATAGGACTCCGGTAATTGAGAATAACAAACAAGTCAAAAAAGGTCTAGCAAACTAGTTTTGAATATTGCAAACCGATTTTCCAAATGCTTGTGTGAACAACTAACCATTACATGGAAGCATAGTGTCCTTAATTCCTAAAAGTAGTTCAAGAACATACCCACTAAAGGCTCTTTCAGTTCCCTTTTGACGAGTAATATAGAATTCCTCACTTGTGAGCCGCTTCTTCCACTCTTCATCACTTAAAGATTTATAGTCAATAGTGTCAGTTCCTGCAAGGGAGAGAAAGAGACTGTTATCCCAATCCCAATTATTATTAAGACATATGCGATGTGGTTCTCAACTTGTTAAACATAGTGGTTATGATGTGTGAAAATATTAAACCTTAAGAAAATGAACATTCTTCAACAAAGAACATGTATACCCAATCAAATTATGTCAATTAGGAGTTAAGAATGAGGGGAGACTCCAACTCAATAGACTAGTGCATTACGTGGATTAAATACCACATCAAGTAGCTCATCCTACTCCTCAACGTGTGACAACTATCATTGTCAAGGATCAACATCCGGAGCGGCTTCATTCTATCACACTAATCCGGTATTCAAATTTACTGAAAATATAAAACCTTAAGAAAGTAAACATTCTTCAACAAAGGACATGTATTTTTGACACCAGCATTCACTTATACTCCTATTTGGCACTGCATTTGATTAATAAAATATTATATATGAATAAAATAATAATATATATTAGTGTTAAATGGTATCAAAAATGAATAATGGTGTCAAAATATCACCATCCTTATAGATTATGTCTGCTGGAACTTCAACACGATAGAAGAGTCCAACCTAAAAGTCTAGTGCATTAGGTGGCTTAAATAGCACATTAAGTAGCTCATTCTACTCTTCAATGTGTCACAACTAACATTGCTACCCTCATTTAAGGATGAAAGAATGTCTATGGTGTCTTGAATCTGTTGACACTAAACTGAAACCTTAATCTAGTTTATAAGTAGTCATTTTGGTACCCAACTTTCAATAAAAGCACCAACTGTTAAGACTTAAGCCACAGGGGAGAGTGAAACTCCAGACTAGTCCATTAGATCATCAGATTGGAGATTCTTAATGTTTAACTACCTGGTTAAGTAGTTCATCCGAATTATTTTCATCTTTGTGTCTATCCAAACTCTACACAACAACTAGAAAGAATTATTGCATTATCTAGCAAGATAAATGGATTTGCAATTAACATGAACTGAGATTCTTAATTTCACCCAGCAAAATTCACATGTTCAACACAGCTTTCTCTTTGTAAATTCAGAGAACAAACGTAACCAACAAATAAAAAAAGTGAAGAAAACCCACTTGACTAAATAATCTATACCTGCTTCAGATTCAATGCTGTCTGCGTGCTGTGACTGGGAAGAGGCAGAAGAACCCATTGCCCGAAACGAGGAAGAAAGTCTTCTGGGTTTGGAATGAGCAGGTGAATGCCACAACAAAACCTTGGAATCAAGCTTCTGAACTATCCGATTGCAAGTAATATGTGCTGTGGGTAAACTCAAACTTTGAGATGCCATTCTTCATAAACCACTCCAATACGACGTGTTAATGGCCCTCCTTAAACAAATAATAAAATGATGGTACTATTAGTGGTTCGATTTGGTGCCACGTCACCAACATTGAATCTATGGAATATGATGCCTCAATTTCGTGACATTCGATTTAGTCCGTGTAAAACAGCAGGGACACAATAGCATGAACATTGATATTTCTGTGTGGCTCAGAACTGAGAGCCATGCGCTGACCACGTGGACATTTAGATGCCGCAAAGGTTGTCTTTTTCCTGTACACTATTTTACATATTTCAAACATTTGTTGGGACAGAATTTTTTAAATACCATTTTCAGAACAAGCTCGAATACATTAAACATATTTTAAAATGAGTTTTTCATAATAAACTTTTTAGAGTTTTTTATAACAGAATTTTCAGAATCAATTTTTTTAGAATATATATAATATTTTCTAAAACATATATGATACTTTTTTAAACAATTTTTTAAAAACAAGTTTTATGAAATAAGTTTTTCAAGATACATTAAATATATTTTGAAATGAGTTTTTTAAAGAATAACTTTCTCTCTTTTTCTATCTCTAAAAAAATTAGCACGTAATAATATGTAAACATCGGTGAAAGTAATGCAGTACATAAAGAGAGGATATTTTAGTCTTCTGATTTAGTATGGGTGCATTTAGTAATATGGGATGTAGGAAGCAAAAGCCGAAAGGTTGGAAGGAAGTAATTATGAGGTACTCTTCAAAATTGAAGTATTTCTTCTTTATTTTGAAATGTTTAGCTAGACTTCTCCGAGAGAAAGGTAAGAAGAAAAATGAAGTCCCCATTTTACTAAAGAAAATTAATTCATGTCTAAATTTAAAAGGTAATATATGAGTTTTTATAAAACATAAAATATGTAGAAGCACCAAATACTATAGGGAAGTCTGAAATTCTCATACTAATGAACTTCTTGAAGTGTCAGCATGAACTTACCATCTGACACTGGTTTCATCATGAGTTCATTCTATTAACAGTTTAGTAAAATGGACTTTTATTTAATGTTTTAAAAACTCGAATTCAAGACGGTTTAATGATCACAATACAACATTTAATATTTCTTTCTGCATTGAAGATCTGCTTCTTATATCTTGTGACAGCCCTGAGCTCATTATCTCGTCCTTGGTACGTTGGTGAGAATTACAATCTATGAAAAATAAGCATGCAAACAGCCCTCGTAACACGTGGGTTTGAATGAAAACTAAAACTGTCCCACATCTGGAAGATAATGGAATTATTAAGTGTATATAAAACAATCATGAATATCAGCAGTTGCCGAGCTAGCTAACGGTGGCTTGTAACCCAAGTGGGGGCATTAAGGTGATGGAAGAAGTAATATTGGAATAAGAAGGTAGTGCCTCATTTAGTGTTTCTTCTTAGACATAATTGACATAAGTGGTGTGGACTCTGTACTTGTAACAAAAAAAACAGTCGCACAACCCCTAAAACAAAGACGAAATACTGCACTATCCGGTTGTCCCTAATAATAATACTGCTTCAACCATCACCTTTTTACACTTCTCTAAACTCTCAGCAGTTTTAAGTGCCTTAAATTTCGATTTTACTTCTTTTGGGTTTTAATCACTTTCTAGTATTTTCTTTTCTTCAAAATGATGAAATGAAAGTATGTATGGTAGTTACTTAAATGAAAAGAAAGTGAATATGTTTGAGTGGGTGTGGTAATGTATTTATATAAGAGTTGAAACACCTGAAATGTTTATCTTTAATTTAATTTATCTTTTGCTAAAAAAAATATAATTTAGCATCACAGAAGATCCATTTTGTGGGGGAAATTGGCCTCTGAAATACTGTAAGGATTCATTTACTATTCCCTCCTCAAAACTCGGTTTACTCTTTTTGTTTTTATCAGTCTACTTTCTTTTATTTTTTCTTTTTCTCACTTTCCAATAACATGAATCACAAAATGGTATCAGCTCTTTTTATTTGGATCCAAAGCTTTTGAACTAAACTACTTTACTGAACGACTTTCTTTATCTTCCTTGATTCCTATTAAAATAGACAACAATAATTTTCTTCGGTGCCAGCTAGGAACCGCTGGTTACTAAGGACCAAATTTGGCACTATTGCTGTATCGATGTTTGGAAGCATTTCTTACTTCTTGCTGTACAAGGCAATTCAACAATTTATGAGAAAACTGCAATAGGATTGGCATTATATTTGGTGTTTTTCAGCGGTACATAAGCAACCCATGAAATTGAGTTGAACTAGATGAATTTATACCCAATAGTCTTAGGGAATGTGTTTAGTTAAACTCTGGATATTCATATTAAATCAATTGTCTTATAGACAGAGTTTTTGCAACTATAATTAATTTACTATATAGGTTATTCTTAAGAATTTTAAATTTTAACACATTTTTACAAAATATATTTTTAAGATAGGATTTCCACCTACTTATATATTATAATTTGATTATATTTCTAATCAATATGAGTCTATGCAGAATGTATATTGATATAGACACCGATATTTTGACACGTTTAATCTTTAAAATATAGGATACGAAAATAGGAATCTATATACTACATTATTATAAATTATAGAAATTAATTATCAAGATTTATGTATCAAAAATCACCTATAAATAAAGTTAGCTATAAATATAATAAAAAATAAATCTAATTTATTTATGTAAAATCTTAAAAGTGAAAAGAAATATATATAATCTAAATATTTCTTTTTATATATAATATTTTTTTTTATTTATATAATAAGTTTGAGTTTTTAGAAAATTATTGTTGTATTAGTCCCTTTTAAAATTGTGTTAGAATTATCAGATGCAAAAAAAAAATATATCTTTTAAATTAAATATTTCACGGATATGTGTCAAGAGTGTCGTATGAGTATCCGATATATGTATCGAACATTGACATATCATCTAAGAGGCGTGTTCGAGCTTCTTCATAGATGTAAGTTCTTCAACACATCTATCAAGTTGAGGACTAGGGAAGAAGTCAATAACATATCACTCAAGGCCTAATACCTTGTTAGAATAAAGAGTGAAACTATGTTAAGAAATAAATGTTAAACTTAACCTGTCTTGATAAAATTAGCTTATGAAATAAGACTTGTCCACATTTATATGCTGAAATTTAGTGTCATCTTTAATTGGTGTGAGGTTTTTCAACAATAATTTTAAAGTTTTCATATATAATTGAAAGAAAATTTAATTTATAAATTAATTTAGGGTTTAGCATTTATTGAAAATTTATTTATTGGTTTTCATTTTTCTTAGAATTATTTAAAAAAAATATTTTAATATTTACTCAACTTCTTACGGAAATTGTTTATGTAGTAAAGGAACTCCGCTTGAATTTTTGCATCATTCAAAATTCATAAAACTAGGATGTGAATGAAAGGTCTATAATCCAAAGAGTTAGTGTGTAGGAAAAAAGGAATTTAATCCAATATGTACATATTATGTGAAAAAGTTCCAATTATTCTAGAAATAATTTAATTAGGTTAGATTCTAAAATTATTTCCTCACTACTTAAATATTTTGTAAATATTGAATTTAAAAA
>Ga0209700_101521_pt1 | contig 48161 bp, 26 predicted proteins | sample SiratroredBW_FD_187528 | JGI IMG/M metagenome (GOLD analysis project Ga0209700, IMG submission 187528) | Root nodule microbial communities of legume samples collected from California, USA - Siratro red BW (SPAdes) (version 2) | ecosystem: Host-associated > Plants > Roots > Nodule | place: USA...
TATATATATATATGTATATATATATATATGTATGTATCCTTTTTATATTTAATAAAATATATTATTTATATATTTTTGTTAAATTCATTGTTGCAAGTTATATTAATAGGATAATTATTATTTAAGTAAGTGAATCAAGTTATAATTAAATCATAATTTTTGAGTTTAAATTATTAGGCTCTTAAATAAAAATAATTACATTTTTTATTTTAATTATAATTTTTTTGGATTGTTCAGACAAATATTTTTGGAAACTTTACAATTTATTTTATTATTTAAACTTAAATAAAAATATATATAAATTTAAAAAATTAGTAGAAATGAAAAGTTGAGTAGTTAAATTATAAAGAAATTGCTCTCATCTTCCTAAGATTTAACATTCATAATTTATGTAGACAATTAACCACAACTATAATATTATACATTATAGTATTTCTCTTATGATATTAATAAAGTACTAATATATTTATTTTATTTTATTTTATTTATATTTATGTTAAAATCATATAACGATAAATTTAATAAAATATTTTATATTTATTTATACATTAAAATAATATTTTCTGAAGAATATAATATTTATATTTTTATAAGACTAATTATATTTTTATGACACTGTACTTTTTATGATATTTTACTATAAATGATTGCATCATTAAATTTTTTGCTACAAATTTTTTTTATTTTCTAAAATTTAAATTTTTGTATTTAAAGTTTAATTAATAATATTTGTAAATGAAATAAAGGATATATGACTATCGTTTTATTAAAATATAATTTAAAATAGTGAATATCAATCATTAAAACAGATCAATGTAGTATGTATATAAAACTTTTAAAAACACAAGACAAATGCATATTTATTTTCAAACGAAAGAGATAGTGATCCTTATTTAGTTTCTAGGAAAGCTTAGTGTGTGTGTGTATATATATATATATATATATATATATATATATATATATATATATATATTTTATTTTTTTTTAAAAGAAAAAAAATTTAATGTTTTTAAAATTTTTTACATGTGTATAGTAACTTTATTTTATTTTTTCTTTAAAGGAGGCTGGATGGGTGGAAAATTATGACATTGTTTGACTGACAAAAAGAAAGGTAAAGTTGCTAATTTAGACCAAATTGGCCATTTTTCAAATTTCTTGTTTGCATTAGCAGAACTATGTATAAGATGTCAAAGGCAATTTTAATTCCAACTATATTACTTTTTTTATGTTAGTTTTTTTTTTTCTCTATTTCTAAAAGTTGAACGCCCGGTAAACAGTTTACAAAAGTTAACACGCCTGACTAAATCAACTACACAGGCCCGTTAATTCTGGGTATAAAGAGAAAAATAAGAAAAAAAAAGTTGAAATTTTTCAAAAGTTAAAATCACTTGGTTTTTGTTAATAATTTATTTGAACAAAATATAAAAAATCAAATACAGTTTGATTCAATTTTAATTAATATAAATTCAAATAAAATAAAATCAACTTTTTTAGTTTGATTTTATCGGTTTAAGTGGTATTATTATAAAATTCTTTAATATTTTTTAAAAAATGATAAACATTGATGAAATATTTTTATATAAATCCATGTTGTGATTTTTTATAATTATAATTATATTCAAAAATAAATTATATAATCTTATAGATAAAAAGTTATTATAAAAATTTGTTATCATATTTTCACAAAATATAAATAATTTATTTGATAATTAACTTTAAGTATATAATATTATATTTAAAAAAAATAAAATTTTGTTATTGATTTTTCAATTCAAACGGTTCATTTAAAGAAAAATTAGATCTAAAATATCAAATTTATTTGTTTGATTTTGAATATACTTTGGGCTAATAGAAAAATGGAAAGTTTATAAATAAGTTATAAACGGTTATATTAATTTTATTATAGTTTATCTTACTAAATTCTAATGTTTTTTTTTTATTTCCTTGTGAGTTTAGATAATAATAAAAATTATTATTATTTTGTCATATTATAGTTTTGAAATTATCTTACTCAAACAACATGAGATTATTTAGACTAGAAAATCTTCCTTAGTTGTAGTAAGCAAATTTAATCAAGCAAAATAATTTCGCTCAAAATAGATACTAAGCTAATGAGTGATGCACTGTTGTAAATCATATAAAAGTATATCGCTCGAGCTAATATTTATGTGTGTATGTACGACTGAAATTAAGAAAAGGAAATATGACATACTTAATTGATAATTATATAAATAATACTTTGAATGGTGAAAAACTAAAATGGTTCTTATATCATTATTCTCTATAAAAGTGATGATAAAGTGTTGATGGACTGATTTCACTTTAAAATTTATCGTGATGATAAATTTTAAATAAAGTTGTTTCATTATTATAGTTATTCTTATCTAATAATTTTTTATAATTTTTTTAATCAGCTATTATTCTACATGCATATCCACGTCCTAAAGTCACATACGAAAGAATACTCTAAGTTTTCTTTAAAAAAACATGACTATGCATATATATTTTGTTATATTTTAATTTCTTTTCAAAACTAAATGTTTTAATGATGTCCTTTATTTGATTTATGGGAAAGTGAATAGTTTTATTTAGGTGTTATACATTTTGGTCTTTCTCTCTTTTACTGCTAGATTCTTACAATTTTGTCCTAATTTTAATAACAAATTTTAAATACTAAATCAGATTAAACTTTTCACCGGTAAGAATATAGATTGGTCACATTTGAAATTTGAAGTTCAGTTTGATATTTGTTTACTTTTTAAAATAATTATAATATTGATATGAATTATTTATTAATATTGTCAGAAAATATAACCAACAACTTTTAGTGGAGTTAACTCTTTCTCACGCAATTTTTGTTTGCGTATAAGTATTTGAACTCTATCATTACAATGATTCGAGCATAATTTTATTAAGAACAACGACACATTAATTAATTATTCTTTATTTTGTTATTTACTCCGATAAGAAAATTGCAAACTTAATAAATCAAATCAGATAGAAGGGTCTTACCAATTTGTCTTTAGAACAGTCTAGCAATCGCACTTATCCAAAAGCTTCATGTTGACAATGACATAATTGTCCACAGTCTTCTATTGTTACCTTTTCGCTTTTAATAAAGATTAATTTTCACATAAAATTTTTTTCTGCTTATTTTTTCAAAAAAAAAAAAAAACTTTCTGCTTGCTAATTTACTGAATATAAAAATAGTTGAAAGAAAAAGTTAAAACTCTCAATTCAATCCTTCAAGTATAGCAAAAGATTGAAAAGGTTTTAACAGAAGAAAGGTAGAATATTATTGTAAAAATATGTCAAAGGTGTGACAAATCACAATAAGCCTTAATGATTTGTTTTCTCCTTTTGGTAAACATCGGAAATTTCAAATGAATAATACTGTGTTGATGATTGTCACTTTCTTCGACACTTAATCAAAGCGATGAGAAAGGGATAGGAAAAGGAAAAGAGCGTGTTTTACTTTTACGGGGAACATGCTTTCTTTTTATGTTTTCCTCTGTCTTTTATTCGGAGTGGGTTCACCCAACCATCAACTTATATATTACTGTTGTTTCATTACCGTATTTTACACCAATGAAACACAGGTCAGAAAAAAAAAACACAGTTTGAATCTCTTAAAACAATTTAATTTTATTTTTCTTAAATTAATTTATCATTTTTTTCGTATATATATATATATATATATATATATATATATATATTACAATCTCACAATATCTAAGGCCTATCAAAATACTAGGACTTAACATATCTCAATGGTGGGTGAGTACTTTCTCCACTATAACATATCATCTTATTTATTTATGAAATATGAGCATAACACTTTATATATTGACGCACATAAATATAAGTTAATTGTTTTAAAATCATCGATAATATAATATACATATTAGACATTATATACATATATTAACTACAAAATTATAATTCAATCACTTTTATCTAAAAATACATAAATCTTCAATTAAATTTTAATAAAATAATAATTTATTGTACTTAACTTTTTCAAAAAACTTATGTTAAATATATTTTAATGTAAACTAACACCTTGAGCTGTCGAAAATACCACTATTAAAAATTAACAATATTTTTTTAGTTAGAGTGTTATTTATATTTGTTATAAAAATTTTTGTAAAAATATTTGTCAATTTTACATTTTCTAATCTTATTTATGTGATTAGAATTTTAGTTAAACATAAAATATCTTCTTATATTTTAATTGTAACTCCATCCAAACACACGAAGGGGATAAGAACAAAAGTCTCTTTTTCACTTTAGCCTCTTTCTCTTTTACCTTTCATCCTCCGTAACCCTCTTCCTTCTCTCTTGATTTTCACTCTTTATATTTCATCTGTTTCAAAATCTGATAAAGTTCCGCAGTAGTTGAGGATCTTAAGGCCATTTCAAACCCATCAGAATCTCAAACGGAGTAAGTTCATATTTGCTCTAAAGATCTCTTGTTATTTAATTTTTTGTTAAGTTTTTGTCATCAATATTGATGGGAACAATTGAGAAAAGTGTTCCTCTCAACTTGATTAAGGTTATACTAAAAGTTGGTGTTATTTGGAAAACTTGTTCTAGATCCCTAAAGTTGGACTGATATTGTTGCTTGATTGAAAGAATTGACACGGGATCGTTGTCTGAGGTAAGGGAAGCTAGTAACTTATTTTTATACTAGTTAGTTACTTTTAAATAGACCTATAGGACAGAAGACTGGAATATGTGATTATCAGTGCTCAATCTTTCTTGCAGGTATGACTGGTCCTTGAGCACTGAATGAATTTGATTATTTGTTTTGACTTAGTGTGATTAACTTAACTGTTTTGAGTAATTAAGTATTATTTTGATGATGGAAAGATACTTTCATAACATGATTTGTGGATTGAATGAGTATTGATGTGAAATGATGAAATAATGAAATTGATGCCATACATTTGGGATAATGTATGAGTTGTGCCTGTTTGTGTATATTAAGTATAGCACACCTATGTTTAACAGAGATCCTCAAGCTTCATTTATGATCTAAGTCACATAGACTAAGATATCAGGTGGTAAGAAGTTGTGAGGGAGTTCATTCACACCGGGAGCGCTGGTGAGACTCGGTATTGAATGTTTAAACTTACTTTGATCCTTTCTCTTAGATTTGAATGACAGTCTAAGTCTTGGGTATTGGATTAGTCCTTTCTCTTAAATTCGCTGGTAATCTAAGTCTTGGGTATTGAATTAGATGCTAGTCTCTAGTAGGGGCATACTTAATGGGTCTTCCGAAGACGATATGTCTATGTGTGACCTATATGTATTGATGTGGTCCAAGTGAAACCTTTATGGATGATGTTTAACATGAGTGCTTGAAATAAAAAAGGAAAACTTGTAATGAAACTTGATATGCTAAACTTTAAAGAAATTCTAATGACTGAGATACTATTTAGTATGTATTTAGTATGTTATAAACTTTCAAGTTTACTAGCTTACCCTTGCTTTTCATGTTGTTGTATGAACTGCGATGACTGTACTATGTACACGAGCAGGTGTAGATGCAGGTTTTGGAGCACCTTAAAGATGATATGCCCTTAAACTGATGTTTCTTTTGTATTATATATACTTTTATATATGTTTTTGTTGTAGTTAAAGACTTTATGACCTTGAGAAGGTCTTCCTTTTTGTCATGTGGATAGTTGTATATAGGTCTGATATACCTGAACACTTTTTGTAGTACTTTGAACCTTAAATGCATGTTAATACTTTGTAGCAGACAAAGTTAGTTTAGTTGAGAATCATTTTAGATAGTCTCGCTCAAGTGCTCAAGTGGAAGAATCTTGCTCAAGCAAATTTTGCAGAAAAGTTCACTCTGCAAGTCTCGCCTGAGCGAGATGCAGCTCACCTGAGCGAGCTCTTCGTAAACAAAATAGGGTGTCTTCTGGAGTATTTTCTCCCAGACGAGATTAGTTTCGCTCAGGCAAAAATTATGAGTGCTCTCTAGAGTATTTTCGCTCAAGAGACAAATTTCTAGCTCGGGCGAGGTGGATTCTCGCCCAAGCTAAAAAAAAATTCTTTTCTTTTTCTTCTTCCCTTCTTTTTTTCTTTTCTTCTCATCTTCTTCTTTTCTTCTATTATTTATCTTTGTGTGTATTAAATAATATATAGATTGAAATTATATTTTGTTCAATTATAAGAGTTGAATGGTATATGTTATAAAATTTTTGGCCTGTTATATTTATGGTATCAGAGCAGTTCGTCCTTAAGAGGACCTGAGAGTAATAGGTTTGTTAGGCTTCTTTTGTGCATGTGGGTTTGAGATTATTGTTTTGAATGTCTATAAAAGTATTAAGAAAGGAAAAGATCTTGATAGAGTGGTGAGGGTGCACACTCATGACTAAATCAAGATGTATTTCTATCTTAATTCTTAATGTTTGAGTATATGTTAAGAGATAAATTTTGGATGATGATGTATGTGTTATTTGATTTGTTTTAGATGTTTCGAAAATTTTGTTTGTGGTTGTACTAAACGATATGGTTACTAGTTTATCTTTGGTTGTAATGTCCTTCTTTATTGTCCAGAAAATGGCACGTAGACCAATTAAACCTCCTCAATCTGTGAATATGCCCAACTTAGCTCGGGCAATAGAGATGATGGCAACTACCTTACAACAACAAAGTGCTACTATGGCACAAGAACATCAGGTTGCCCTTCATCAATTAGAAAATGCTAGATTAGCAGTAGAAACGACTCTTCTTCATCATCAACACCATACTTGGAGTTTGGAGGATTTCTTGAAACATAATCCACCAAAGTTCAATGGAGGAGGAAATCCAGATAAAGCAGATCAGTGGATGAGAGAAATTGAAAGAATTTTTGAAGCCACCCAATGTCCTGAGGAGAGAAAATTATCTTGTGTTGTGTATATGCTTACTGAAGATGCTGAATTTTGGTGAAAAGGCATGAGGCAAATGATGGAAGGAAGAGGAAAAAATGTTACTTAGGAAAGTTTCAAAGTAAGATTTTTGGAAGAATACTTCCCAGAAAGTGTTAGAAATGCAAAAGAAATTGAGTTCATGCAGCTAGAACAGGGAAATCTTTCAATTACTGATTAAGCTACTAGATTCAGACATCTGGCTAGGTTCAGTACTCAAATCATGACTGAAGATTAGAGGTGCAAAAAGTTTGAGTTTGGACTAAGATAAGAGCTTAAGGAGGTGATAGTCCCATTGTCCATTAGAGAATTCCTAGCTCTAGTGGAGAAAGCGAAAGTGGTAGAAAATTTGAAGAATAGTAGCAAAGTTGCTAAGCCATAGATGGTAGGAGGACCCTCCAAGAGCAGACCAAGATATGAAGACAAGAAGAAACCTTACTCCAGGCCTCAATCCTTCAATAGTGGAGGATCCAATCCTCAACTATCACTTAGTGTCAAATGTTTCAGGTGTGGTGGCCCACATATGATCAGATTTTGTCCTTATCCAACTCCGAACGTGACATGTGACTGATGCCACAAATATGGTCAAGCAACAAAAGACTGTCATGTCTGATTTGGAGTTCCAAGTTCTGGTGGAGTACCACAAGTACAGCAGAATGACAACCAAAAACCCAGAGCATCAAGAAGAGTTTTTGCTGTTAGTGGAGCTGAGGCTTCTCAGACTGATAGCCTAGTCAGAGGTATTTGCTTTATTCTGGGTACACAGTTATCTATTTTGTTTAATTCTGGAGCAACTCATTTATTTATCTCTGTTGATTGTGTTAAGAAACTTAAATTGCCTGTTCGTGAGTTAGATGTTGAATTGGTGGTATCCACACCAACAGAAGATACTATAATAACTTCATATGTGTGTGCTGAGTGTCCAGTGATTATAAATGAACGAAAGTATAAGATCAATATGATTTGTATACACATGAAGGATTTGGAAGTTATATTAGGAATAGATTAGTTATCTGCTAACCATATCCTGATAGATTGCGGTCATAAGTAGTTAATTTTTCCTGAATCAGAAAGTATCCAAGTTGTTTTAGCTCAACAAATTGAGAGAGAGGTACATGAGGGTGCAAAGTGTTTCATACTCTTTGCTTGTTCTGTGGATGATGATAAGACTCAGAAAGATATAGCGGTAGTTAAGGAGTTTATGGATGTATTTCCTGATAAGATTCCAGGACTTCCACCTAAAGGAGAAATAGAGTTTGCAATAGACCTCATACCTGTAGCAGGACCTGTGTCAATTACTCCATACCGAATGACACCAGTCGAATTAGCTGAATTGAAGAAACAACTGGAAGATTTATTGGAGAAATAGTTTATTCGACCTAGTGTTTCTCCATGGGGAGCTCCGGTACTATTAGTAAAGAAGAAAGATGATTCATCTCGTCTATGCATAGACTATAGACAGTTGAACAAACTTACTATCAAGAATAAGTATCCTCTTCCAAGAATAGATGACATGTTGGACTAACTACATGGGGCAGTTATCTTTTCAAAGATAGACTTGCGCTCAGGTTATCATCAGATCTTAGTTAAAGCAGAAGATGTTTAAAAGACTGCTTTCAGATCAAGATATGACCATTATGAATTCTTGGTTATGCCTTTTGGAGTGACCAATGCCCCAGCTATCTTCATGGATTACATGAATCGAATCTTCAGGCCTTTTCTTGATAAATTTGTGGTGATGTTCATAGATGATATCCTGATCTATTCTCATTCAATAGAAGAACATGCAGAACATCTCAGAACTATTTTGAACATTTTGAGAGAAAAATAGTTATATGCTAAACTTTCTAAATGCGAGTTCTAGATGTTTGAATTACAGTTTTTAGGACATATCATCTTTGCTCAAGGAATCTCAGTAGATCCTTCTTAAGTGGAGGTTGTACTTCAATAGGAACATCCTAAAACTGTTACAGAAATTAGAAGCTTTGTGGGACTGGCAGGATATTATAGGAGGTTTATAGAAGAATTTTCCAAGATAGTTGCTCCTTTGAACCAACTGACCAGAAAGGATCACCCTTTTACATGGACAAAGCAATGTGAGAAGAGTTATGAAGAGTTGAAGAGAAGGTTAACTAAGGCTTCTGTTTTGACAATCCCTGATATAAAGTAACCTTTTGATGTTTTTTGTGATGCTTCCTATCAGGGATTGGGTTGTGTGTTGATGCAAAATAGAAAAGTTGTTGCTTATGCTTCTCGACAGCTGAAGGTGCATGAAAGGAATTACCCAACTCACAACTTGGAACGATTGTTTTTGCCTTAAAAATCTGGAGGCATTATCTTTATGGAGCTAGTTTTAAAGTGTCCAATGATCATAAAAGCTTGAGGTATTTATTCAATCAAAAAGAGCTTAATATGCGGCAGAGGATATGGATTGAGTTCTTAAAAGACTATGATTTCCAACTTATGTATCATCCTGGAAAAGCAAATGTTGTTGCTGATGCTTTGAGCTGTAAGAGAATACAAATGTCATCACTCATGATGAAAGAGAAAGAATTAATTGAAGATTTCAGGAATTTGAATTTGGAGGTTTCTATATCTTTAAACTTCATTAGTTGTAATGTGCTTGTTATAACTAATGAGTTTTTGAAGATGGTGAAGTAGAAGCAATTGGAGGATTTGAAATTGAAGAACATCTTGAGTCTTTTGGGCACAGATAAAGCTAAAGATTTCTCTTTGGGAGTAGATGATATTTTGAGGTTTCAAAAGAGAATATGTATACCGGAAGACCATGAGTTAAAACAAATAATTTTATCTGAATGTCACAAAAGCAAGCTCAGTTTACATCCAGGTATGACCAAAATGTATCAAGATCTCAAGAAGCCTTATTGATGGCCTGGTATGACAAGTGATGTAGCCAATTTTGTTGCCGCTTGTCTTACTTGTCAAAAATCCAAGGTTGAACATCAACAACCTGGATGCATGCTAACTCAATTGGACATCCCAGTGTGGAAGTGGGATAGTATCTCTATGGATTTTGTGACCCACTTACCCCGTACTTTAAGGAAGCATGACTCTATATGGGTCATTGTAGATAGGTTGACAAAGACTGCACACTTTTTACCGATCGATTTGAGAATATCTATGCAGAAGTTGACTCAGATTTATATAAGCGAGATAGTTAGATTACATGGTGCCCCTTCTAGTATAGTATCAGACAAAGATCCCAGATTTACCTCTAGATTGTGGCAAACACTTCAAGAGGCTTTAGGGACCAGACTCAGGCTTAGTTCAACATACCATCCTCAAACTGATGGACAATCAGAGAGAACTATCCAGTCCTTAGAGGATTTGCTCAAGACTTGTGTGTTAGATCATTTGGGCAGTTGGGATGAGATTCTACCTCTAATGGAGTTCACCTACAATAACAGCTACCAGGCAAGCATTGGAATGACTCCTTTTGAAGCATTGTATGGTAGAAAGTGTAGAACACCTCTATGCTGGTTTCAAGATGGTGTTAGTATGTTGATTAGACCAGAGTTGATACAACAAACCAATGAGAAGGTTAAGAAGATTCAAGAAAGATTAAAAACTTCTTTGATTAGGCAGAAGTCTTATGCATTTTTTGTAGGTGATCATGTCTTTCTTAGAGTTACACCATTCACTGGCGTAGGAAGAGTGATCAGATCAAAGAAATTGACTCCGAAGTTTATAGGGCCTTACCAGATCCTTAGAAGAATAGGTCCTATTGCGTATAACTTGTTGTGCCTTCTCCCTTGGCCAATATTCGCAACATTTTCCATGTGTCTCAGCTAAGGAAATATGCACCTGATCCAAGTCACATTCTAGAATCAGATTCAGTGCAAGTGAAGGAGAATCTTTCCTTTGAAGTGACACCAATCAAGATTTTGGATTCTCAAATGAAACAACTACGTGGAAAAGATATACTTATGGTGAAAGTCCTGTGGGATCTCACTTCTGGGGATGCCACTTGGGAAATAGAAGAAGACATTTGAGCAGCGTATCCTAATCTTTTCCATGGTAAGTTAAATTTTCGAGGATGAAAACTTTTGTAGTTGGGGATAATGTAACCCCACCCACACACACGAAGGGGATAAGAACAAAAGCCCATTTTTCACTTTAGCTCACTCTCTCTCTCCTACCTTCCATCCTCCATAACCCTCTCCCTTCTCTCTTGATTTTCACCCTTCATATTCCATCTGTTTCAAAATCTGATCAAGTTCCACAGTAGTTGAGGATCTTAGGGCCATTTCAAACCGATTAGAATCTCAAATGGAGTAAGTTCATATTTGCTCTAAAGATCTCTTGTTATCTATTTTTCGTTAAGTCTTTGTCATCAATATTGATGGGAACAATTGAGAAAAGTGTTCCACTCAACTTGATTAAGGTTATACTAAAAGTTGGTGTTATTTGGAAAACTTGTTCTAGATCCCTAAAGTTGGACTGATATTGTTGCTTGATTGGAGGAATTGATAGAGGATCGTTGTCTGAGGTAATACTAGTTAGTTATTTTTAAATAGACCTATAGGATAAAAGACTGGAATATGTGATTATCAGTGCTCAAGTCCTTCTTGCAGGTCTGACGGGTCCTTGAGCACTGAATGAATTTGATTGTTTGTTTTGACTTAGTGTGATTAACTTAACTGTTTCGAGTAATTAAGTATTATTTTGATGATGAAAAGATACTTTCATAACATGATTTGTGGATTGAATGAGTATTGATGTGAATGATGGAATGATGAAATTGATGTCATACATTTGAGATAATGTATGAGTTGTGCTTGTTTGTGTATATTAAGTATAGCACGTCTATGTTTAACAAAGATCCTCAAGCTTCACTAATGATCTAAGTCATATAGACTAAGATATCAAGTGGTGAGAAGTTGTGAGGGAGTTCATTCACACTGGGACTACTGGTGAGACTCGATATTGAATGTTTGAACTTACTCTGATCCTTTCTCTTAGATTCAGATGACAGTCTAAGTCTTGGGTATTGGATTAGTCCTTTCTCTTAGATTCGCTGGTAATCTAAGTCTTGGGTATTGAATTGGTCCTTTCTCTTAGATTTGCTAAATCTAAGTCTTGGGTATTGGATTAGATGCTAGTCTCTGGTAGGGGCATACTTAATGGGTCTTCCGGAAGACGATAGGTCTATGTGTGACCTATATGTAGTGATGTGGTCCATGTGAGAACTTTATGAATGATGTTTGACATGAGTACTAGAAATGAAAAAGGAAAACTTGTAATGAAACTTGATATGCTAAACTTTAAAGAAACTCTAATGACTGAGATACTATGTAGTATGTATTTAGTATGTTATAAACTTTCAAGTTTACTAGCTTACCCTTGCTTTTCATGTTGTTGTATGAACTGCGATGACTGTACTATGTACACAAGCAGGTGTAGATACAGGTTTTGGAGCACCTTAAAGATGATATGCCCTTAAACTGATGTTTCTTTTGTATTATATATACTTGTATATATGTTTTTGTTGTAGTTAAAGACTTTATGACCTTGAGATGGTCTTCCTTTTTGTCATGTGGATAGTTGTATATAGATCTGATATACCTGAACACTTTTTGTAGTACTTTGAACCTTAAATGCATGTTAATACTCTGTAACAGACAAAGTTAGTTTAGTTGAGAATCATTTTAGATAGTCTCGCTCAAGCGGAAAAATCTCGCTCAAGCAAATTTTGTAGAAAAGTTCACTCTACAAGTCTCGCCTGAGCAAGATGTAGCTCACTTGAGCGAGCTCTTTGTAAATAAAATAGGGTGTCCTCTGTAGTGTTTTCGCCCAGACGAGAGTAGTTTCGCTCAGGCGAAAATTAGGAATGCTCTCTGGAGTATTTTCACTCAAGCGACAAATTTCTAGCTCGGACGAGGTTAATTTTCGCACGAGCGAAATTATTTTCGCCCAAGCTAAAAAAAATTATTTTTTTTTCTTCTTCCCTTCTTTTCTTTTCTTCTCATCTTCTTCTTTTCTTCTGTTATTTATCTTTGTGTGTATTAAATAATTTATATATTGAAATTATATTTTGTTTAATTATAAGAGTTGAATGGTACATGTTATAGAATTTTTAGACTGTTACATTCCCTTACACAACTACTTGAATAATATATATATATATATATAATAACACATATTATTATCAATACATAAATCTATGTTTAAATCAATCCAACTATACATCATTCTATCACTTATTATAAATATATCATTTTCTTATTATAAAATCACACTTTGAACTACTCACAATTTTACGTATAAATACATATTTGTTTTTCAAACTTATATATTCCTGCATCAATTATACATTCCATACTTATATAATCCATTTACAAATAACATCCTAATAAATAAATGCTATTAATTAGAGGTAATGTTTGTATATTCAATTTTTTAATTAGGACTGAAGAACATTTTAATTATCCTTTAATCTTATACAGAGTTTCGATAAAATAAAGTTGAAAAAAATAAAAGTTCTAACAAAACAAAATATAAACACTAATAACCTATATATTTATTTTTTATTATTTATCTATTTATGTAAAAATTTATCTCTATTAAATTATCATTCTTACACAAACTAAAATTAATAAGTTGATCTTGAAAAGATAATTTTTTAAAATAAAGTCTTTGAGATTATCTTCTGTCAAATAAGATAGTCTATTCTTTTAACACCTTTATCAATAATGCTCAATATCCATATTAAGTGTTATGCTTGACGTTAGTCAAATGTAGGAAGTCTTTCAGTGCAAATGATCAAATTAAAACTCTCAAAAAGCAAAATAAAAGAAAGTTTTAGAAATATATTTTTTTCTTCTTCGATCTAACAATATAGTAAAAAAATTAAAAACGAAAATATTTGATTACATTTCTCTAAAACTCTATGCCATCTTTATTTTATTTTTTTTAATATTAAAAAGTTTATAGAGGTATTCTACCAAATACTATTGAAGATTGTTTTTTAAATAATTGTTTGAATCAGAATCCAAATATCCCATATGTTCCTGACGTTTCAAATTTATGAGAATGTTATTTTTGGACGAAACGTACGACTATATAAATTTGTTATAAAGTAGTATATAAGGACATAGAAAATAGTCTTATAATAGAATTAATATTAATAAAATAATATCTGAATATTAATGGAAAGTTTATATAAAATAGGAAAGTCTGTTATTTAGATTTTATTTTTATAAAATCATAATCTCTTTAAAATATAATTATTTTTACTCTTATATATTTCTTTTAGAATTTTGGTCTAACCTATCATTATACTGACGATCAAAGGTCATTTCTAAATTCCTAGCATCGAGTAAAGCAAGATTGTGCAATCAAATTCTTAAACAGAATAAGTTCACTTTCTGCTCATTTTCCTTTAAGTCAATCTTCAAATGTTCTTAGGTACTCTAAAAAAGCAGCTTGCATGTGATCTTTAAGGCATCAGTAGGAGTCTCTGTTAGTTCATGGTCTTAGTGGTGTAGTCTGATCGTTGATCAGAATTCTGTGGTGCGGTTTAGGAGTGTAGACTATCTCTCAATTTATCAGAAACAATCAGCCACAAATCATGCACATGCATTATAACGTACCCTTAATTATAGCTTATGTTAACCCTTAATTATTTGTCATCCTGCACGCATATATCTTTCTATAACTTTCTATTACAATTATTCAAAAACAAATCGTTTTGTAATTCATATATATATATATTTGAACGATATATGTTCTCGATATATAAAAATCATATATCTCTATATGGTTTCAAAGCTACAAGCTTAACTAGTTATTTTCGATTCTATCAATGGTCATCACTACTTCTTCTGTTTACTCTGGAACTTGTCACAACAACTCAACTATCCATTAAACTATCTTCCTCAAATCACCCCACCTGGTACAAGCAAGTTACTCTATTCTTGACTGCAAATAATGTATTCGACTATGTTTCTCGTACCCTTCCATGTCCTCCAGCAACAATTGAAACTGGTGACACAGCTGTTGAAAATCCTATTTTTCTTGCCTGGAAGCGTTAGGATAATTGTGTGCTTCTGGCTCTCTTTGGTACTTGTGTTCCTAATGCGTAGATTGTGATGTCCTCTACTACCTTCTCTGCTAATGCAATGTCAAAACTGACCAAGATTTATGTCAATCGGTCACACACTCAGATCATGTCTCTTAAAAAACGTCTTTCCTCCATCACCAATGGTGACTCCAATGTCTGTGACTATTTGCACTCTATTCGCTCCATAGCTAATGAGCTTGTACTTATTGGTTATTCTGTTAATGATTTTGATCCTGTCATTGTGGCCCTAAATGGTCTTGGCCAAGCTTATCATGAGTTTTGTACAACAATCCGCACTCATGACACTCCGTTGCTGTTTGATGAACATTTTGACAAACTTGTTGATTATGAATTTTTTCTTTAACGAGAGGAGCAATAGTAGTAGTCCTTCCCTGCTACTGGCAACCATATTTTTGTTCATCTTTCTTTCATGGCCACTACAAACGTTCAATGTCATCCCCTAGTGGAGCATCTCTTGCTCGGGGTAACCCTTTTAGCTTTCATTCACATACCTCTTCCTCTGGGTCTCACCTTATTTGTCAATATTGTGATCGTCATGGTCACACTACTAAGACTTGCTACAAATTATATGGTTATCCTTCTAATCATTCTTGTCATCAAGCAAATACTGTTGACAAGGATTCTGACTCCGAACCATCTTGGCTTTTGGATTCTTGCACATCTCACCATCTCATTGGGGATCTTGCTAATCTCACTTTAGCCCATGATTATACTGGTAGTGATAAACTTATGGTTGCGAATAGTAAGGGACTCACCATCACTCACAGTCTCGCAGTGGTTCAACTTATCTTCCCAATTCGTCCTCCCTGCTTCACTTAAGTAATGTTCTTTATGTTCTTGACATATCTCAAAATCTTCTTTCTTTTTCCCAATTATGTCAAAGTAACTTTGTATTCATTAAATTTTTCCCATGCATTTTTAGGTCAAGGATATGAGCAAGGGGGCAATCCTACTACGCGGAAAGAATGAAAACATTGTGTACAAGATTTCTTGCCTACCTTCTCATCCTCAATCCTATCATATCCACTGTCACACATCCCTCTCCACATCGCACAATCGCTTAGGGCATCCCGCTTCTCGCATCCTTCATCATGTACTTAAGGCCAATGTCATTCAATTTTATTCATCACCTATTCATTTTTCAGATTGTTCAGTGAATAAAAGTCACAAATTATCCTTTTCTAGGTCCACTTTATCTAGTAGTCAAGCCTTAGAATTGATTTATTTAGATGTTTGAGAACCTACACCTTCATCTTCAATAAATGGTCATTTTTATTATGTCATTTTTAGTTATCACTTTTCAAAATATGTGTGGCTTTATCCGATTGAACATAAATTTGATGTTCCTCATATTTTTTCAATTTTCAAATCACTTGTTCAAAATCAATTAAATACAAAAATTAAAACATTTTACTCATACAATGGTAGTGAATATCTTAAATTGAGGTATTTCTTTTAAACTCGTGGAATAACACACTTAACAACTCCCCCTTCTACCCTAGAACACAATAGGCTTTCTGAAAGAGAACACTGTCATTGGTTGAAACTGCTCATTGTCTTCTCCACCGTGCTTCCTTACCCATCTTATTTTGGACTTATGCTCTTGAAACTACAGCCTATCTTATAAATGCGCATGCCCACACCTGGTTTAAAATGAAGTCACCTCTCAATTCCTTTTTTCACTCCTCACCAAATTAATCTAAGTTACGTACGTTCGGATGTCTTTGTTTTCCTTGGTTGGTCGCCTACGTTCATAACAAACTTCTCCCAAAATCTCAACCATACGTCTTCTTAGGCTACAACTCATCTCAAAATGCTTATTTGTGTTACAATTCTAAAACTGAAAAGCTATATACCTCAAGACACGTGCATTTTGCAGAAAATGTTTTTCCTTATTCTTCTGCATTTACAACCATATTTTCTCTTTCTCCAACATCCATCCCTACATGCATGCAATCATTTTACCCTACACCCTCAAACCACATACAAATCATTCCAACATCTATATCTCAAAAATCAAATTCCACCTACACTGCCTCCTCTTCACTACCACATCTCAAAGCTTATCTTCTCCTATGTTCATGCCAACATTACCGCATACCTCATCCCCTCTCATGTATTACCAAATTCCAACTGAATCCTCTCCTCCATCCAATCATGATATCTTGTATACTTTGGGTTCATCTCCTTCCATGCACGTAGACTCATCCTCATACTCGCCTGCACCAAAACAGTTGTCCCACCTAATGGTCAAAGGATCTAAAAATGACATCTTTAAACCCAAAAAGCTTCACCTAGCCACCAAATTTCCTTTATCCGACCAAATTGAACCTTCTTGTCTTTCCCAGAATTTGAACATTCTGAGTGGAGACAAACAATGTCAGAAGAATTCAATGTATTACTTGCCAATGGTACATGGTCCCTTGTCCCTAAGCAACAACAATTCAACATTATTTGTAATAAGTGGGTTTTTCATCTAAAGCAGAATCACGATGACTCTATAGCTCAATATAAAGCTTGTCTTGTTGCCAAAGGGTTTCATCAACGTCCTAATATTGGCTATACTAAAACCTATAGTCCAGTCATTAAGCCTCAAACTATCAAGGTGGTTCTTTGCATTGCTCTCTCTAATAATTTACCTTTACATCAAATGGATGTTAATAATGAATTTCATCATAGTACTATCTCGAAGGATATTTACATGGCTGAACCACCAGGTTTTTGTCAACTTTCACTTTTCAGATTATGTATGCAAGCTCCACAAAACGTTGTACGGTCTCAAACAAACACCTTGTGATTGATATAATGCTTTAAAGGATTTTCTTATTACATATGAATTTCTTAATTCTCGATCTGACACTTCTTTATTTGTGTATAATTGAGATTGTGTTGTTGCATACTTTCTTGTTTATGAAGATGATCTACTACTCACGAAAAATAACGACTCATTTCTGAATGCATTCAAGACTGCCCTTGCATTGAAGCTCCCTCATGTGATATCAGGGAGTTTTGTCGTATTATTGGTTTCCTATAATATTTGTATCTCACCCGTCCAGATGTTTCTTTCTCAGTGAATAAACTATCACACAATACATGCAAGTTCCCATTGAAATTCACATGAAAGTTGTCAAACGTCTACTCCGCTATCTCAAGGGGACACTTGACCACGGTCTTCACCTCTCTCGTGCCACAAATCACTTATCACAACATGTTGTTATTCTGATTGGGCTGGAGATATTCATGATCACAAGTCTACTGTTGTCTATCTTATTTATATGGGGCCCAATTCCATCTTTTGGTCCTCCAAGGAGCAACCCACTGTTGTTAAATCTTCAACAGAGGCTGAATATCGAACTATAACTACCACCACCACTGAACTGTTGTGGTTACGAGAACTATTAAAGGAGCTTGGTCATCCAATCATCAAGATGTCGCAATTGTTTTCTAATAATATTGGAGCTACCTACCTCTGTGCCAATCCTGTGTTTCATACTCACATGAAACATCTTGCCATTGACTGTCACTTTGTTCACGACTTGGTTGCTTCTAAGGAACTTCAAGTGTCTCATATGCCAACAAGTTATCAACTAGCCGATTTACTTACCAAGTCTTTGTCTCACTCTCGTCATGCATTTCTTCTAGACAAGATTGGCATTCGGTCTCCCTCCTCTATCTTGAAGGGGTGTGTAGACTCTCTCTCCATTCATCAGAAATAATTAGCCATATATCATGCACAAGCATCATAATACACCCTTAATTATTTGTCATCCTACACATATCCTTTTGTATCTTTCTATTACACTTATTTAGAAACGAATCCTTTTGTAATTCATATATATATACACTTGTACATATTTGTACGATATATGTTCTCAATATATAAAAATCATATCTCTCTATAAGGAGATCCTCTGTGATTTTTAGGCTCTGGGAGCTCTTTTGGAAAGTGCTCTATGTTAAGACATGTAAGGGATGTTAGTTGTATGTTTTACACTAATTAGCTATCTTCAAATAAAACCTAGGATACATGACTTGAATATGTATAATGCTTGATCCTTAGTGCTCAAGTTTTTCTTAGAGGTTTGACTAGTTTTTGAACGCTGAATGAACTTAATTGTGTGATTTGGTGTGTGATTAATAGACATAATTTGAGTAGTGGAATGATGATTGGACGTGGCAGTATAAAATATCTATGAATTTGGTTTTGATAGATTAAAATAATTTAATATGATTTTTGATAAGTGTATTGAAAAGTTTCAATAAGCTTGATGTAATTTTAGTACTTGAGATTTGGTGTTGATAGTTATTCAATAGAAAAGGTCAGAGATGTTAGCTACTTTAAACTTGTTATGATTGTGAATTGATTGAGATAAGTGTAAAGATAATTGATTATTTTATAAGAAGTAGTTTCTTGGTAGTTATTAGTTGCATGAATACAATAAGGTTGAGATTGAATGATACTATAGATTATGAAGTTTTTGAGATACTTGAACTTGAAATTGGAAAGTGTATGAGTGAAAAGTTGAGATGTATGATGTGATTTGAAATATATATGGTATATGATCTAGGTATTTTTCATGAAAGAAAATACCCATGTCGATATGTAAAAGGATGTGCATTGTCTAAGGATCTGTTCAATAACGACTGATATCCAAATTCTACTAGTATTAAGAATCAAATAAATGAACAATGATAGGTGGTGAGAATCGAATGAGGTTCAAAATGGGTGACTGGAACTTGAAATATAGTTGACCAGAAAAGTCTCATGGGGACTAACCTTGTCATACAATATTCTTGATTTCTTGATTGGGGACTGTGTGGATTCACAATTTGGAGTTGTATGACATGTGCATATCTCAGGATGTTGTATTCAATGCACGAGTCTTCCGAAAGTAGAATTGAGTCTATCTAATATTTTAATTACTAGCTTACCCTTTCTTGCTTGTGTTGGTGTGTTTGTTTTTTTATCTGTGATGATGCTTTATACACGAGAGCAGATAATGCTACAAATGAGCTAGTCGAAGACGCTCTTGATTGAGCCTATTGTAGATTTTCTTTAGATATCTTGAAAAATTCTTCATTATTTTATATATAAATATATTTTATTTTAAAATCCTTATAAAGAAGAATGTATTTTGATTTAAATTTTTATTAGTTAGATTGTAATATATATATATATATATATATATATATATATATATATATATATATATATATATATATAAATATATATATATCTTTAAATCACTTATTAAAACATATTAATATCATATTAAGATGTTACACGAAATATAACTACAAGTATTATAAACACTTTTTTATAATATTAAATATATTTTGAGAATATTTTTTTTCAACTATCTATATTTTTCAATAAATATCAAATGTCCCTATCTATTATAATAACATTTTTGTTTAGTTTATGTTGGATAGAATGTTTTTAGTTATTAAGATACGATTTTGATGTTTAAAAAGTATTACAGATTGACCATATAACTCCTGTTAGCATTTTTTAGCATTGAAATTTTCAAACTCTTTGTAGAATTTTATATATGTTTTACAAAAGTAAAAAGTAATACGAAAATTGCATCACTAAAACTAACTTAAGCATGTTTAGCATCTTTAATAATTAGATTTATACAAAATTCTACAGAAAATATTCAAAAAATATTTTTAACATGATGGTTAATATTCCAAGTGAATAAAAGTTTATAGAACTTTTCATTGTATTTTTCCTAAAAAGATTCTAATTATTTTGATGACACTAGGGATATTTAGTAATTTTTTAATTTTAGGGGAGAAAATTATTTGAAAATCATATCTGGAACATACTTGATTCTTAAAAACAAATATGTGTGATAATTGTCAAATTCCCCGCATTTTTATCAAATATAATAATATTGTTTAGTATATGAATAATATGAAAAAATAGTATAATATTTAATATAGTATTTTTTTTCGTTTATAATACATTGTTAATGACCTGCTGATTTAAATAATATAGATTAATTTTTAACCGATTTTTGTTATTAAATTTAACAACTTTTAAGATAATAATTACATATAGGGCTAATACAAATAATATAGATTAATTTATAATCGATTTTTGTTATTAAGTTTAACAACTCATAATACAACAATTACTTATCGGGTCAAAATACCTATAAATATAGCCTCACTTTTCAAGAAGTACTCATTCAATATCATACTTGCTGACTTAATATTCATCTCTATGCTCTTATTCAATTGATTATCAGAGAATCTTCTGCAGGTGAATCTCTACTCAGAACACAATCAACAAAGCTCGGATAGACGCCTTTGAAGGCCTATCAATTCAGTCATAGTTTAACTTTCTTGAAGTCAAGGTTAAATAACATCGGAAGGTTCCAACTCAGGTCCCAGTAAGAACATTTGGCACCTAACATGGGGTCTAGTAAAAATTGTTCCCGAACCATAAGTCTTATGATACTCACTAGTAGCATAATTGTGATATCATCATCATCAACTTAATTCATGAATATATTCCTCTGCTATTGTTGCTAGAATAGTGTTGTTAAAAAATCTGAGTATGCTTTGTGATTGCAGTTAGTTTGATCTCTCACATCAAAAAGGAATTATTCTTGTTACTGCATATAGAGTGTGATCGTGTAAAAATGCATGTATAGAAAAGTCATTGGTGACCTACCTCTCTTTCCTGAGAACTTACCTAGAGTACTAGTTTTCAGTTCATAATTATTGTTCCAATAGACAGTACTATTCATAGTGAAAAGTGCATAAGTCAATTTTAAATCCACCATGGGTCTTGGGCAAAGTTATTCCCAGACCACAAGTCATATGATCTTAACTAGAAGTCGGAGTTCAAGACTTTTCTAGGAATAACTTAGAGCTTTGATTTCAAATTTAACCATTCATAATGAAGCACTATGAGTGAGAAAGCTCCAGTCAACATTTCAGCACAATCAGAAAATATTTCATTTTTGGATCTTTGAAACTACCAACATTAACAGTGACAGGAATTTGTTGTGAACAACAACACTTTACAAAATTTTTGGTGCTTTTACATACCTCAAATGGATAATCCCACTGTTCACATTAAAGAACTATGAGTAAGGAATCCTTAGTAAATATTGTAGCTCGATAGGACAAGGTTCACCACTAGATCTTCAAAACAATTGAGGTTGGTTGTTGTAAGAAGTCATTGGGAATTTTATTGGCCTCTCTCTCTTTTCACCACATAAAAAAAATTACGTTTGGGCCTCACAAGGAGAGAACCAATCCCTTGGGCCCTCTTACTTCATCTGCTCAAGGAGGTGAACAACTTTTTCATAGAGAGAACTGTGACGACAATAACTAATAAGATCGGGGCAATAAGCACTGTGATGCCCACCATAATGAACTGCAAGCTCTTAACGAATAAATTGTAACTTTACAATAGGATCGGATAATACATCAATCCCAACCAAGTCTGTTTCTACAGAACTCGAGGACTCAGTATAAAGAGCAAGTTGTTAAGTCTCATTCTGCCATTCCAACAAAGCTCGATGAGGTCCTTTAACCAATGTAAGAAGATTGTCAACCACAAAACATTGTGCAATCACATACATGGCAGACTCAAGTCAGTGGTCAATTTTGAGCTTCTGAGACCCTCAATTTAACACCACCAGAAGATCGCTCTTGAGGAGCTGACATACATACATAATCTCGAGAGTATGATCAGTAGTTCCCTTGCATAATAGTTTGTATGCCTTTATTGAATGTAGAGATCTAAACTCATTTGGATGATTTTTATCCTTTCACAACTGATGTCATGCAAGCTCAACTACTCAACAATGAAAGCGACCAAAAGTTAAAGCATACAACGACTCCTTAGAACCAGAGGCACATGTTAAGGCTTACCTCACCTAGGCCGACCTTTTCTCCAAGGACCTAAGGATGCATTGTCGACTATTTTTCACCACTCTAAAGGGAACAACTGGAATGATACTACTCACTTCCTCAGAGCTCAATTGATTCCTTTCGCACACTTTGTCCTGGTTGACATCTTAGTTTGTTGATACGAAGCTAATGGTCACATGTTCGACGTCACTACAACATGTCACTTAGGGCGACATCGAGCCTTTACAACAGTACATGGCTTGATTCTCTAAAGCCACCTTGAACATTCCCAATTTGCATCCAGTAGTGGCCATGCACACTCTCATGGAATGCTCCAACTATGACACCTATCTTCAATGATATCCATTGTTTTTATGCTGCACATGCCTATAAAGTTTCCCACTAAGGATGGTATATTATTACGGTTAAGGCCGATCCACTTTTAGAATGTTATTCTAAAAGTCTCAAAGTAGGTCATACTTGATACTGAGTTCGAACCCAAAGAGAATCTTCCCACTTTTGATGAGTCCATGATACAAGGTCAACTCGATTCTCTACGCATGAATTTTGTTTATTTAAAAAAGAACAATGTACTCTTTTTTCTTAGTTTGGACTTTATCCTTGAGGAGGGTTTTGCCAAACAAGATTTTAAAGAGACACGCTCTTGTAATAACTCATTTCCATAAAGGTGACACATTTTTCTATCATAGAATAGGAACAATCAAAAGACATTGTTTGGCCACATTTGATATTTTGGTTGAGCAACCAAGTATAGTCACACCTATATCCTGGTCAAACGACAATATTGGGACTCAACCAAATTTGGTCACACATATATCATGGATAAAGGACAATGTTTTGATCCAATCAAGAACTTTGTCAAAGTGACCCAGTTCGGTCACATGTACTATGACCAAATGAAAATATTTGGACTCAAAGTACTTTGGACAAGCAACCAAGTTCGGTCACACATGTATCCTAGCCAAATGATAATGTTTATACCCAACCAACTACTTTTGTCGAGCAACCCAGTTCCGTCACACCTATATCCTGACCAAACGACAATGTTTGGACTCAGCGAAGTACGTTGACCGAACGACCAAGTTTGGTCACATATATTCTGGTCAAACAATAATATTTGGACCCAACCAAGTGCTTTGATCGAGCAACAAAGTTCGATGCCACATATATCCTAGCCAAACGACAATGTTTAGACCCAGCCAAGTACTTTGGCTAAGCGACCTAGTTTCATCACATATATTTTGGCCAAACAAAAATGTTTGGACCCAGCAACGTACTTTGGTCAAGTAACCAAGTTTAGTCACACATATATCCTGACCAAGTGACAATGTTTGGACCTAACCAAGAACTTTGCCCGAGCAACAAAGTTTAGTCATACATATATCTTAGCCAAATGACAATGTTTGGACCCAGATAAGTACTTTTGCCTAATGACCCAGTTTGATCACATATATTCTGGCCAAACAGCAATGTTTAGAACCAACCAAGTACTTTCGCCAACCAACCAAGTTCGGTCACACATATATCCTAGCCAAATGACAATGTTTGGACCTAACTAAGTACTTTGGCCGAGCGACCCAGTTCAGTCACATATTTTGGCCAAATGAAAATGTTTGGACCCAGCTAAGTACTTTGGTCGAGCGACCTAGTTTGGTCACTTATATTCTAGCTAAACGACAATGTTTGGATCTAACACTAGAAGAAAAAACACATTCCACGGTGGGATATCGTCGTGATTAAGATGGAACAACAATTAAAAACCACACAGTGACATTTTTGAAATTAAGTACAACTATACCAGCGCGGTTGACGCGAGAACCGCGATGGTAAGACACAAATATTTTAAAATTGAAAACTGAAGGGAGATACCAACCGCGTTGGTATCTGCAAAACAATTTTTAAATTATTTTGCAGGAGGGTACGATTGCGGTTGTTAGTGGGAACCGCATTCGTATATCACATACAAACGCGGTTTCCACTAACAACTGCGTTCGTATCCCCTTCTTTTAGGGCTTTTTACATGTTTTCCTTCTCGCTTTCGTCTTTCTCTCTTTCTCTCGAGTAGTGTCATTCTTCCTCTCTCGGTCTCGCCATTTCATTCTTCCTCTCTTGGTCTTGCCATTGCATTCTTCCTCGTGGTCTTGCTTGGGCCATTTCGCCATTCCTCGTGGTCTCGCCATTTCGGCCGCCACCACCACCACCACTAAGAAAGTCTGCTTCCGTGCCCCCCACCACCACCACCACTCAGGTCTCTCTTTCTTTCTGCCTCATTCTTCTACTCCAAACTTCTTACTACTTGTTTTTAGTATTGTTTTACTCAAACCCATTGTTGATATTGCTAAGCATGAACCAATCTTATAGTCACGCATTTGATGTTAATATTGTTTTACACAAACTGCATGGTTAACTTTCAACGTTTTCTGTAGCAAGTATTGGATACCTTGATTTTTAGCCATTTTTGTTGAAAGTTTGGCATTTTGGGTGGCATAGAGTTTTATCCGAGAAAGAGTGTTGGAAAGTCTCAAGTCAGGTTGGTGACCCTTAAATGCGCTTATTTCTTTTGTTTTGGTGACCCTTAAAATACACTTATTTCTTCTGTTTTCAAGGTCCATAGCCATTCCTTCTCAACTTGGATTTTTCGTTTTGGTGTGTATATTAGATTAACTTGGTGTGTATATTAGATTAATTAAACATGTTGTATTATCATAAAACTAGTAGTTATACAAATGTATCATAATTTTCTACACTTATTCAATTTTCTCTATTTAACTTCATTTTCTATTTTTGAGGTATCTGCCATAGTCGTCCACACGCTTCTCAAGTCTGCTGCCATTGTATCGTGGTGGTGCTACCATTGTCTCTACTTTTCAGGTTCGTCCATTTCTTTTGTCAAATTCTCAATGCTTCTATTTAATTAACTTACTAGGATGATGTTAGAGAGATTAGAGTATATCACTAGGATTGTATTATGTTTATCATGACGTGTTAGTATTGAGTCTAGGGATGTTCGATCCCCGGCATTTTATGTTTTCTGTAATATTTATGTTTATCATGACGTGTTGGTATTGAGTCTGGGGATGTTCGATCCCCGGCATTTTATGTTTTCTGCAATATGTATGTTTATCATGACGTGTTGGTATTGAGTCCAAGGATGTTCGCTCCCCGACATTTTATGTTTTCTGTAATATTTATGTTTATCATCACGTGTTGGCACTGAGTCCGGGGATGTTCGATCCTCGGCAATTTTAGGTTTCATTTGTGTCTTGTTTAATATGTATGATGTCTTTTTTGTATACGTAGTCATGGATCGAAGTTGGATAATTGCAAGTCGAATCAGTGATGAGTATGAGAACGGTGTTGAAGAGTTTTTACAACTTGCTAAAAGGAATGAAATAGGAGTAAATAACAAATATTATTGTCCGTGTGTGAATTGTGTAAATGTGATAAGACAAGATATTGAGTTGATACGAGAGCGTGTTCTGTGTGATGGTTTCTTGAAGAGCTATACAATATGAACTTAGCATGGTGAAGTTTTAGAGCAATATTCTAGAAAATCTACAACTGAATGTGAATATTCTAATATATATTCTGAGGATTGCATAGAAGACATGATTCGTGATATTGGAAAAGATAGTTTCCACTAAGCACATGTGTATGATTCATTGAAAGATGATTCAGTCACAAAATTGTATCCCAGTTGTTCTACTTTTTCCCGCTTGTCAACAGTAGTGTGATTATTTAATATCAAGGCAAGCAATGGATTGACTGATAAAAGTTTCACTGAATTGCTAGAACTGTTCCATCAAATACTTCCAGAAGGTAATACATTGTCAAGCAGTCACTATGAGGCGAAGAAGATATTGTGTCCAATGGGTATGGAGTACCGAAAAGTACATGCTTGTCCCAATGATTGCATATTGTACAGAAAAAAGTTTGAAGGATTGCATAAGTGTCCTAGATGCAGGGTTTCAAGATACAAAGTAAAGGATAATGACAATGATGATGATGACATGAAAAAAGGTCCTCCAGCAAAAGTATTGTGGTATCTTCCAATCATACCACAATAAGACGCTTTTTTGCCAATGTTAATGATGCAAAGAACTTGACATGGCATGCAAATGGAAGAAAATGTGATGGGTTGTTACGACGTGCTGCCGATTCACCACAATGGAAGAAAGTTGACTCTTTGTATCCTGAGTTTGGAAAATCCAGAAATCTCAGACTTGGTCTTGCAACAGATGGTATTATACGGTAATTAAGTAGCAAACATAGTTCATGGCCTGTTTTGCTAATTATTTATAATTTTTAATATTGGTTGTGCATGAAGAGAAAATATGTGATATTGTCTATGATGATATCAGGACCAAGGCAACCCGGAAATGACATAGATGTTTATCTAAGTCCTTTGATAGAAGATTTGAGGTTGTTATGAGATGAAGGCGTTGAGGTTTTCGATGCATATGAAAAGGTCAGTTTCAATTTGCGAGCATTGTTACTATGGACTATTAATGATTTTCCAGCATATGGAAATCTTAGTGGTTATAGTGTCAAAGGAAATAATGCTTGCCCAATATGTGAAGAGAACATGAGTTACCTTTAGCTAAAATATAGATTCTTTGAGCCACAAAGCATACAAATGTTTGGAAATAAAAGGTTGGAATGTCAAACTTATATACAAAAATGGATTGGAGAATCCAAAAAGAACATTTATTTTGCCCCAATTATTCAATCGTAAGTTACTAACCTTTATATTTTTTATTTCACGTAATTTAGAGAACATCAATAATGGATTCATTATTTTAGGAGCCATTGGCAACTAATGGTTATTTGTCCTTTCGATAACACTGTGGTCTGGTTCTGTTCATTACATAAGAAGCCAACTAATGACTTCAAACAAGTGGTACAAAGATATGATTTAATTTACCTTATAAAATATTGATCTTGTTTGTATAATATGCAAGTTATTACCAATCATCTCTGATTTTAGTGCAATTAATGTTATTAATGTACTTGGCAGTAGATCTATATCCTCATCCCATAGCCTACGTTGGGTGCAGCCTAAGGTATTTTTATTCTTAATTAAACCTATTAAATTCGGTGTTGACTTGTTTAATGAATTAACTTTGATGAAATTGTAGTGTAACAAACAAAAAGGAAGTTGGGAATGTGGCTACTACGTCTTGCATTGGATGAAGACCATAGTCCAAGCCCATATTACCGACTCTTGGGAACATGTATGGAAGTGTTCAAATTAGATAAAATTATGATGAGCATATGATGATAACTACTAACACTATTATTCTATTTCAGATGTTCATAGATCCAGACCCAATTGAACACAAGTACATAGAAGATATTTGGACAGAATGGGCAACTTACTTCATTGAGAAGAGAAATGAAATCTTATAGTAAACTTGTAGTAAGTATAGTATAATGTATAGTAATATTTGTCTAAGTTGTAGTATATTGTAACAACTTTCTAGTGTATGCATATATAGACTTATATAATGGTTGTGGAAATACTTAGAATTGTTGTATTTGTGGAAAATTGAATTTTGAATTGAGTATGTGTTGAATTGGAGATATTGTATTTTGAATTTTGGTTTTGGTAGCAGCAATTGAATTTTGGTTGTGCAGCAGCTGTTTAATTTTGGTATTGGGCAGCAGCGAATAGCTACTGCCAGTTTTTGCTATTTCTGCACACTATGAGCCATTTTTTAACGCGATTTCTGAAGAACCGTGGTGGTATGTTATACTTTCTATCGCGGTTGTACAACCGCATTGGTATCTTCAGTACTTTTTATTGCAGTTACATCCATCGTGGTTGCACAACCGTGCTTGTAAGCCTTATACAACCGCGATTAAATATCTTTTTTCTACTAGTGTAACCAAGTACTTTGATCGAGCAGCCAAGTTCGATCACACATATATCCTAGCCAAATGACAACGTTTGGACCTAGCCAAGTACTTTGACCAAGCGACCCAGTTCAGCACATATATTGTGGCCAAACAAAAATATTTGAACCCAACAAAGTACTTTGGCATAGCGACCCAGTTTTGTCACATGTATTATTGTCAAACGACAATGTTTGGACCTATCCAAGTATTTTGATCGAGCAACTAAGTTCGGTCACACATATATTCTAGAGAAATGATTATGTTTGGACCCAACCAATTACTTTAGCCTAGCGACCCAGTTCAATCACATATATTCATGCAGAATGACAATGTTTAGACTTAGCCAAGTAGTTTGGCCTAGCGATCCAGTTTGGTCACATATATTCTGGCCAAAAGAAAATGTTTGGACCTAGCCAAGTACTTTGGCCGAGCAACCCAATTCCCTCACATATATTATGGGCAAAACGACAATGTTTGGATATAGTCAAGTACTTTGGCTAGGCAACCAAGTTTGGTCACACATATATCAGGCAAATGACAGTTTTTGGTCCCAACCAATTACTTTGGTTGAGCGACCTAGTTTAGTCACATATATTCTGGCCTAATGACAATATTTGGATCCAGCCAAGTACTTTGGACAAGCGACCACTCAACGACATATATAAAGATCTTGGTTAAACGACCAATTTTGGTTCATTTAAATACTTCGATTGAATGACACAGTTCGGTCACATTTAATAATCTTGACCAAGCAATACCGTCTAGTCACAATTTTAAGAACTTTCCCAAACATCACAGTTCAATAACATTTAAAGATCTCAGGCGAACAACATAGTTCAATTACATTTAATGATCTTGACCGACATAATTCGATTAAGTTTAATAATTTTGTCCAAGCTCCAATCACTAGGTAACACCAAATACCCTTTTCTGTTACACTCAATATATCGAGTATATCCCTCTAAGCCGACTTCTCCTAGTTCGCAAGCTTGGTCTTCAGTTCCGCCTCACTCTTGTTAAGTTTTTCAATTTCTTCTCAAAGGAGTAGGACTCAAGCTTCAACCTCCTTCAATTTATTCCTCACCTCCTTGGCGCCTTCAAGCCTTTAACAACCTTACCTTGACTTCGAAAGCCTTGAGTCTATCCTAGCACTGTGCAATTTACAATGACTTGCCAGAATATGATCTGACTCAAACTTTTCTTTGAACAACTCTTGGTTCTTATGCTCTATTGGTCAGTATAACTTCGGTAGAATCAAGGCATTTAGCCAAGTTGGTTGCCTCCAGTAACTTAACATCATGGGGGACGAAGAAGCTTGCACTGTCCACGACACCACACACCAAATTAGCTTGCATGTTCACGTACCATAGCAAGTTGATGTTAGTGATTGTAATGGGCATGATCCACTCGGGCGAGGGACCCCCTTCTCATCCTTAGACTATCAACCCTGGTAGAGGAGGTTGTCTCTACTCAGGCATTAGGAGAGGATGATAAATAGTTGATGGAGTGGGTCGAACAACAAGTGTTTGATGTGTTGGAAACGAAGGTTAAAAGGCTCAGACACAACGTTTAACTCAACTTCCTAATGTTTCAGTTGGCAAGGAGAGAAGCATTGCGTCTTAGTATTAGGAATCCAAGTGTGAGTCTAAGTCTCATATCGAGTAGAAGTGAGAAAGTTGAGCAACATATAAGAAAGAAGACCCACAAACCCTTTACTTAAGGATTTGAGTTGAAGGTGGTGTAAGTTCCTTATGTGGGTTTAACTCAAGCCTCATTGTTGTGAGATCTCCTAAGTGTTTTCCTCCTCGATTTACCCAACACTTAAGGCAACATGGCAGTGGTTAGGTGAAGTGTCATCTGCCTAACTGATGTCACACTTTGAAACCCTAAACCTTATCATTACTTCAAAAACCACTCATTGATGCTCTTAAGGATTAAATCTTACCCTGAAAGTAATAATAAGCCCATCCACACGAGCTAAAAAAACAATCACAAACAGTTCAAACTATAACAAGTCATCAAATCACAGCTTCAGATACAAAGCTCAGCCTAAACAGGTCGCTTAAAAAGTCTCTAAACTACTAAGTTCAACTTTAAGCTCATTCATCCTCTACAACAAATTTTGGGCTTGAGGGACTTATGTACTACCTAGTAGACTAATAATATGGACAAAATAATATCCAATAGAAAAAATGAGTATAATATCTAATATAATATTACCCGCTTATAATATACGGTAACCTACCTATAAATCTAAATTATGCTGATTAATCACAATCAATTTTTGTTATGAGGCTTAACAACTCATAATACAATAACCACCTATTAAGTCCAAACACCTATAAATACAGTCTCACTCTTTAAGGAGCACTCACTCAGTCTCATACTTATTCACTTAATATTCATCTCTATATTTTTACTGATTTGAGCATCGGAGAATCTTTTATAGGTGGATCTCTACTCAAAGCACGATCAGCAAAATTCGGATAGAAGGCTTTAAAGGTCTTTGAACTTGGTAATAGTTCAACCTTCCTGAAGTCAACGTCATATGTTCCAACTCTGTTCCTAATAAAAACACTAATATTTTTTTAAGCAAATAGTATATTAATTTAAATAAAAATATTTAACTTAATTGATTTAGTTCTACATTTCTATAATTAAATCTTTTATAAACTAGTTCAGTTAATATTGTATTAAATATAACTAGAATAAAAAATATAATTGTCTAAATAAATACTTACAAGAAAAATTAAGAAAAAAATCATATTTTTATAATTTAAGATTAACTTAAAGTTAAAAATATGATTTTTAATAAATTTATATGAAATATCATCTACATATAAAGCAATGCATAAATTTATTAAAAAAATATAAAATAAACTACAAGTCCTATAATTATGCATTGGCGTAAGATATCTCATACCACCAATAATCATACACCCATTTTTTTTTAATTCTTTCATAAATTTCTATTAAATATATTTTATCAAAAACTAATATATGATTTGATTCAAGACTTAAAAGGAGATAAAAAGATAAAAAATCCCTTTTAGTTTCAACAAAAATTTTTGTTCGGACAAAAATTGTCTCACTTTAATAAAAATTTATTCCTTCCGAAGGGAAATTTCTTCATAGAGAAAGGGTTGAGTTACAATTTTATTTTTGTTTGAATGAAAATATGGTCAAAAAACAAAGGTTAAATTATGCTCTATTTTCGTTAGAGCAAAACTCCTTCGTTTAAGTGTCATAAAATCAATTTCATGCAGCAGAATCAAATACTTTTTCAAAATTTTTACTCAAAAAATTATTTTAATAAATACAACTTTCAAACAAATTTAAAATTATCAAAATCATAATTTGTTCAAATATTATCATTGATTTTAATTCAACTTTGATAATTCAAACTTAATATATAATCATTCACATCAAACTCATAACCTAATTTATGAAAAACTATAAGAAATTAACTTTAGTCATATATAAACAATATTAAAAAATCAATGTAAAAAACTTTATACTTTAACATGTATGATCGAATCAATATATGAACTTATCAAAAAGAGTATCACATTTAAATCATTTAAACCAATCCCTTATTAACTAAATACACAAATAACATTCAAATTATTGCATAAAAATCAAGATCTTGTGACCAAGTCACATTCATATCTAGATCATTTATTCTAAGAATATATATAAAACATAAATAACTTTTCTTAATTGTATTATTTGCTCTAAAGAAAAATAACACCAAGCAAAAGAACTGCTCAAATCAAAATGATCAATTTGCTCAACTACCTCCACCAAGATTAATGACAATTTGAAGGGGAAAAGAAAAAAAATAATAAAAATATTCAACATAAACAAGAACTTACTCTGATTATTGAAATGATCTTTAACTTCCCACTAATGCAAGATATGACAATAATTTGAAAGATATGGTGTTTGAAAGAATGGAAATAAAGAGAAACTAGAGGAAGAAACGGAGAAACTTATGGATGGAAGAGAGGGAAAAAAATGAAGGTAAGAGATTATTAAAAAGTGAGTTAAAAAGTTTCATGGGTATTAAGATGAACAGGATGAAGATTTCTTTTATTTAGACTTTATTTCCATCAAATTTGGAGATTTAAATTTTATTCAGAACAATATTATGTGAGTACTTGAGTTATGTAATTTTTTAAAATTTAAGCAATCTAAGAAGTGTTTTTTAGTGTTTAAGTTACTTATTTTTGGACAATTTAAGTCATACTTAGAGAAAAAAAAAATGAAATTTATGAACATTTAAGTCGTTATTATTGATAGCTCAAGGGTCTCTATTTACAAAAGTATATTAGATGAAAAAATGAGTTATTATGAAAGAGCAAATTATGAAACATTAGGTTAGGAAGACCTAATTTGTTTCACTTTAGAAACACAACTTTTGATTTTGATGCTTAGGGATTCTTCCATTGATTCGTCATTTAGGTATTGTTCCCCAATGGTTATGTATAGCTAAATTCTTTATTCATTAGAATTTAAATGTAACAGGATCTACTTTAATGTAACTCCTATTTCTATTATCCAAACAATTAAGGATTGTTAGTGTTTCTCTTATATGGTTGATGTCAGTTTTTGGCGTGATTTTGATTACTCAATTTTCTATATTCAATTATGATCAGTATTTTTAATTGAATTGTGATATGAAAGACTTTTTGTGCCTAAGAACATGATAAAAACGATTGAATGTTGTTAAGAAAAAAATTCTTGAAACAAGTACCTTGCATTAATTTAAGGAATTGATAGGTTTTCTTACCTAAATATTTAAAGTTTTCTGGGATGATGCTAAATCATAGTTAATTAGATGAAAAATGATTACATGCCAGGAAGTCTTATCAAATTAAATTCCAACTATCTTATTAATATATAGATTAAACTCATTTTACTAAGTGCAGCAACTATTGGACAAAATTACAAGATTCAATTTTTTTTCTCTTTTCATTTATTTTGCATACAATTTTTTATTTGGTTAACTTATCATTCAAATTCTCCTAATCTAAGAATCCATATTTTAATTGATGAATTATTACATGTTTATTTGGATATGACTTTTACTTATTAGATGTTGGTAAGAAAACATGAGGTCTAGTCATCATACACACATGTACAAGGTGTCTAGCTAGTTTAATCCTTTATATCAAGGAGTATGGATTGCAAGTTTTGAACTTAATGACAACATGTAAATGTGTTGAAGGAGTCAAATTTCGCGGTTCATGTGGTTTGACAAATTAAGCATTTGTCTCAAAATATGTATCATAGGGGTTGCATATTTATTATCTCTCGGCCCTCATAATCAATACGTATATCTTTGAGAAAACTAAAATGGTGAAGGCAAGTTGCAATGAAGAAAGTAGGTGTTATGTTGTTGTCTCGGATTCTATAGTGGAACAAGAGCTGTAGCCGTCTGCTGAAGTCACAACTTTTTAACACATATTCTTTGGCAAACTTTTTTATTAGTTATAATTTATTAATTTAAAATATCAAATTTAGTAAAACTCACATTTTACTTACTCAACCTTTTGCTGAAATTGTAATTTTTAACCGATAAAAAAAAAAAAGTGCTGAAAAGGTATTTTGTGCACTTCTCTTTTAGCACCTTAAAAATGTCTTAACTGAGAGTATTCGTATTTTAGATTAAAAAAATAAAAAATTTTAATAATAATTTTAATGCATGCAATATAAGGATTCAAAAAATTATTCTAATAAATATCATTCTTTCTCCAGACAACAGAATTTTATAATTGTTTTTACTTTTTTTTTTAAATTTAGTTTTCTTTTTATTTCAAATTGACATCTCAGCCCCCATCCAATTTCTGGTATAGGATAGAGTAAGTTTAGTAGGTCACCATTTTGGTTATGGTAAGTATTGTTCTTGAGCAGTTTAAAGTTTTCATAAAAAGAAAAACTGCATGCACTTTCTTGCATGTAGTCTCAGAGATATCAAGAATGATCCTTGTTCGTTTTGAATCTTTAGGATATGTTCAGATATTTAATCATAAGCTCTTGGTGGAGGTTAGGTTGCCCGTGATTTTAGGTTTTATGGAACTCCTTTAAGGGTCTCTACTCTATACAGGTAAGGGAAACTAGTTTGAATGTTTTTAATAGATATTGTAATTATTTGTTCTTATTAAGTATGAATTGGTAAGAAAGCTAGTTTGAATGTTTTAACAGGTATTGTAATTATTTGTTCTTATTAAGTATGAATTGATAGGGAAAGTTAGTCTTAAAAGTCTACTATAGTACTAGGTTAGAGTACTTAATTGTGAAATGAGATGTGATTTTAATTTGAAATGTTATCTAATAGTGATAATGAAATTTTGTATAATTTGATAAAATTACTGATTTTATGTTGATTGAACTTGTTTAACAGTAGAAGTTTGAATGCTTAGTAAATAACTACTGTCTTGATGTGAGATGTATCTTTGTATGTTTTTATGTTATGGATTGAATGAGTTGTTGTGAATGATATGAAATGGTGATTGATACATAGTATCTTCAGGAAAGGAGATACTCGTGTTGAGATTGTTAGGATGTGCATTGTTTGAGGATTTGTCGAGAACGATGTATTCATACTCTACTAGTATATTGTAATCACATAGATGAAGATTACTAGGTAGTGAGAGTTGATGGAGGTTTGAACTGAGTGACTGCAGTTTGAAATATAACTGGTCAGAAAAGTCTTAGGGGAACTAACCTTGTCATACAAGATTGGTGATTCATTGATTTGGATTGTGTGGATTCATTGATTTGGGGGTTGTGTGGATTCATTGATTTGGGGGTTGTGTGGATTCATAGTGTAGAGGTGTATAACAAGTGCAAACCTCTGAGTCTAACTCAATGCACGAGTCTTCTGGAAATAGAGAGTCAAGTGTCTTTGTATGTGAGTTAGTATATGTATGATATGAGTTGTTGTAGAGATGTGATAATGACAATGTGATGATGTTTGTAGTTTGGTTGAGATCAAAATTTAATTTATGAATATACATTTCTTTAAACTCTCTAGCTTACCCTTATTTTGTGTGTGGTGTTTGTTTTATTTTTAAATGTGTGATGATCAGTGTGTTACATATGAGCAGAGGATCTGACCAGTGGTGTGACTCCTCAATGAGTTGATGAGGAAGTTTTATTTTATTTTATTTTGTGATTGTATAAAGATATTTTTATTAAATCTCAGATAGAGAAGTATCCTTTGAAAAGAATGTAATTATGTCTTAAAAGTATGTAGAAAAAGGTATAAAATTCTTTCATATCAATATAACATTCACGAGAGAAAGTGTATTTCACTCTTATATATTACACAATTATAAAAGCATGTTCCAATTAGAAAAGTATGTTTCATATCTCTTGATAACTAATGACGTTGGTTTAATTCAAATAATGTGTAGCACTTGTATTATAATTATTTAGTGAATAAAAGTGGAGCATTTTAGATTTACGCAAATGTTTATATTTTTCTTCATTTTGCACAAAGTAAATGATTGAACTATATCTTAAACATAAAATTTGTAAGAAAATCTATTATAATTTGAAAAAAAAAATAATTTGATGGATTTAATATAATTTTACATATCATTTTTACATCTAGGTTATGAATGGAAAATACAAAATAATTGAAATAATACTTAAAATTTAAGAGATGAAGTGTTACTTTTTCTTAAAACTTATGTGTCTAAATAAAAATGTATATTTTGAGATGTTTGATGATAGATTTGACTAGTTTCGGGAGAAATTCACCACGAAAATTTCACACTAATAAGTAAGTCAAATTTATATAAAAAATTGATATCACTTTTAATTCAAAAAACATTAAGATAATAAATTTATAATGTGAGACTTAAATTCATATTTAAATTCTTAACAAAATTTATCTATATTAATGAGATATTATGCTATGTGAATCTATGTTTTGATTTAATTTCTAAGTTATAATAATGTAAGTTTTTTTTATTACCTTAATAAGTCTTTGTGCTACTTTTGTATTGTGGAAAGTACTAAGTAGTAGTTTATTAATGTAAAAACTAAATTATATTTTATCATATTATATATATATTCTAAAATATATTATGTTTAATTGTGAAAGATAAAATCAAAAATAGATGCTGGATCCTTTGATAAATACTCATTGTATTTTATTTACGCTAGAGCGTATCTAAATTAAAGTTTATAATCATTAGTTTCTTGTTTAGAACGATTAACCAATGAATATATCCAATTATAAAAGCACCTATTCATCACAATTTGACGTACTTAAACAAACCAGTGCTGATGGTTAGATCCTGATTTTAAAAACATAAATATTTTGGTCAAATTTTATCCTATAATGAATATAAATTTTATTTACTATTTACCCTTTTAAATTATTATAAGTATTTCATAGAATATAAGTAGAATTTTTTTAGTTATTGTCCCGTAGTAGCAATATTTTTGCTTTTAAAAATTTCTTAAGTATTTTCACTAACCTGCCAAAATTAAATTAAGTGTTAAACTGGAAATATTAAACTATATTTAATTGGAGTCAAATCCAAAATCAGGCATATATATGTAGTCAAAGTATGTAGCTGGATCCTTATTTTTTTTCAATCTGTGCCATGATATAGATGTTGATTTTGAAACATAATGCAGATTAAGTTTAAAGCATTGTAATACTGCAAATGAGTTAAAATTTGTAGTACATTCTGTGATATTATTAATTTTTGTAATAACTACTAAAAAACTATTTATTTAGATTTGTGACTAATTATAACAACATCAAATCTTTTACCAGTTAGAATTCAATCTCAAAAGTTTATATGTATAAGGTGTATATATAATAAATTGAATGTTAATTTCATAGAAAAAGTATGAAATGAAAAGCTAGCTTAGAGTTAGAGAGAGAGAGAGAGGTTGAAGAGGAAGATTTTTCTAATGTAAAAGGATGTTTATTTTGAAATTTAGGTGGTTTGGTGGTGGGAAGAGGCAAGCAGAAGGTCATGGTCACAGAAACCTCCTCCATCTGTGTCTCACAATCACTCTATGAATATATATATAGGTCAAGGATGGAGGGCCCTTGTGCTTTTAGGTTTTCTACAACTCATTTACGCAATACATTGTATTTCATGTATAGTACTATGCATGCTTTGAACCCTTTCAACTCACTCTTTCAAATGCCTTCTCATTATTCCTTTCTTCCTTCTTTCCATAACCCAATATCCTAATCTTTGACTTTTTTTTTCTAAACACAACACATTCTTTTTTCTAGGACCAACTCTTTCAACCAAGGCCACTCATCTGTATTTTATTTTGTTTTTTGTTTTTTGTTTTTTGTTTTCTCCAGAAAAGTAAAAATGAACTTGATGCCCCATCATAGCTACAAACTACTGTATTTGTTTGTTTCAGAAAAGTAAATTGAACTCGATGCCCCATCATGGTAAGATGTCATATCAAATTACCACAATGATCAAATGAAAATTAATCAGTCTTCTCAACTCTCAATATTCACATTCTTTATTACCTAGTAACTTGATCATAATCAATAGCTTGTCAAAATCACCTTGTTCCTGATTACATTCAAGCCCAATTATGGGAATGGGAATAAAATTTTATCACTTTTCCAAAGATATTTTTACATTTTCTACAAAGTTGTTTTCACCATCTATTTTCAAATTATTTCTCTTGAATTTGAAAAAAAATAAATAAATAAAATCATCACATTATTTCTTTTACTGGATTGTAATGTGATAAATAATTAATGATTTAAAATAATTCTATTCAAATTTAACGTAACTTTTTATTAAACATATATAAATATGTTAAAAAAATATATCTTACTCATTAAACTTATTTTAATATAACAATTCTTCAATTTAGTGTATTTTTTTTTTAAATTTCCTTTAATATTTTGTTTGTTTCAAGGTAAAAAAAAAGTTAAAGAACAATGAAAAATTTAATAAACATAAAAATAACACAAATATGAAGAAATTCGTATTTAAAAATTATGATAAATAATATTTTTAAGACATAATCAATTAAGTTATAAATATTAATAAAACATTTATAATATAGTAGTTAATTATATTATAAATAATTGTATTAATATTTAAATATATTAAATTATATGATTAGAAAACATATCGATTATATTTTATATAATTGAATATAGTTTATTATTATAAAAATATAATTGACTATATTATTAATTTTTACTAATATTTTTTATATAACAAAATAAATAGTTGAAATAATTTGGGTAAAATAATGATCAAAAAAATAAAATGTTAATATATATACATATATTTCACTTTTCGTTATCATTCTTTAATCTAGATAGTTTTATTTTCTATTTTTTTCACTTCCGTACTGCTCCATTAAATTTTATTTTTCAATACTTTGTACATCGAATAAATAAAAAAAATAAAATATATTTTAAAAAATTCGTTTTTTTCTTATTTTTCAACCACATTTTTTAATAATAATTTATATTGTTTTTAAAATTTTGAAAAGTACAATGCAGAGCCATCTTCACGCCCTGATTGTCGCTAGTTTTCTTAAGAATAAGATACACAATTTTGAATAATAATACACAGTATTCAAAAAATTGTTTAATAAAAAGTAAATATATAACTTTTTTCTAATATGTTTAATATGATATATAATAAAAGTTTTACTACAACTAAACAAGTATTTTTTTATTTGCATAAACATATATACAAAACCATTTAAAAGTTATTTTTGAATCAAACATATTTTAATCATTCTTAAGAGTTATTATACACAAATTCATGATTTATGAGAATTTGATGCCAATTATGAAGAATTTTGGTTGATGAATACTTGACAATAGAAATTATATGAAAAATAAAGATGTTAGTTTTGTAGCAGAACTATTACTAGATAAATTTGGACTGCTCCTGGTTTGTTTAAGAAATATGGTAGAGTAATTATATGTGGAGAGGGATTAGGCATAAATTGACACTAACTCCTCCTAATTAGCAATTATTTATTAATTATTTTTGGATTTCATTCATTATCTCAAGTTTTGGATCAAATTAATAGTATTTATCTAAGTGTAAGTTTAAGTCTTATATTAAATAAAAATGAAACAATTAAATAAAAGAACAAATTTTGAGTTAAAAATAATATTATTCTTTTATATTCAAATTCTTATCTCAATCTTGTTTGTCCTTCTCCTCAAATTTTCACAACCATTAATTCATTGACAAAAAAAAATATGAAAATATTTGAATATTAGTTTTGCAATCATTATCTTAAATCTTACTTTGTCTATTACAAATTTGAAGTGTTAGAGGATTTATAAGCCCCATTTTAAGGTTTGTGATATTTGAATTATGGAATAGGTAGTTGATAAACGGCATAAGGGAGTCCATGAATTGTGCAAAGGCATAAGTGGCAAAATGTAGAGATTGATGAGAGTGGGGAAGGGAGGTGTGTTGCCTTTGTAGTCACAATCCACGTGCTTCCATTCATATCTCCACATGCTCATCCAGCACACCATGTGTTCCTATTCAAACTCCTCCAATGCGTGGATGTCACACCATCCTCATAATTTTTTTTTTTTAATTTTATTGAAAATGATTCATTAAGAATAAAGTTTTTTATTTAAGTATTTAACTCATTTATTTGTGATAATTAAGCTAAAATAATTACAGGTCAGTCAGTTGATCCTCATATTATGGTTATTACTTTAATTTAACCCATTTTTTATGGAAATATGTTTAAAAATAATTTTCTATATAGATTGTACCGTTTATTCTTCACTTTAACCCAATTCCGTAGCCCTTTTACATCACTACTTGTTTAGTCCCTAAGTAAAATATGACAGTCTTGTTAAAGAAAAATACTTTTGCTTCATGCATCTCCATAATTACTAACTGTACCCCTAAGAGAGAAAGGTTAAAATGCCTTCCCACGCTGCACCGCACTGCCACTGTCAACAGACATTGCGCCTTCAACTACACCTTTATTTTTTATTATTGCTGTACTCCCTGAGAAGAAGAAAGAAGAGAGAGAGTAATTCCAAAAAGCTTATTCTAAACAGTATTATATGTATTCTAAAAAATTATTTCTAAAAATTTCGTTTTGAAAATTTTAGTCTGAAAAATATTCCATATATTTTAGAAAGTTTATTCCAAAAAAATCATTTTAAAAACTATCTAATATTTTGAAAATTTTTTACTGAAAATTCTGTTCCAAAAAATCCATTCAATAATATCTTTCATATATTTTAGAAATCTTATTTTGAAAGTTTATTTTAGAAATCTTATTACAACATTTTTATTCCATAAATCTTATTTTAAAAATTTTAGAAAACTTGTTAGGAAAAACTTTCACGACAGGTAAACCAGAAATCATCTTTTATCTTTATAAATGGGTGATTTTGAAAATTATAAAGATGTATTTAGAAATTATCGAGGTGGGGGAAGAAAAAGCCTAGAAAGAATCAGTATCAATTTCGAAACCTTTTATGTTCTTTGGTTAAAGTAGGACAGACTTTGCCTTTTCTTTTCTTGATGTCTTTGGACAAGTTTAAATAGGCCGCTAGTATGGATGGCTTTTGGGGTTGGTAATAGATAATAGTTAAGGCAATTGCTTTCTCTACCCCATATTTGCTTCATGCACTTCATCACTTTTTTTTTTAATTCTACAATTCTTTTTTAATTCTACAAACGTTCTTACCAGAAAATTGAAAGGAGAAAATTAAGTTGTGTGGTTTTGTAAAAGTGCATTGGTGCTGGTTGATGGAGGAGGAGTTACCAATGGCGATAGCTAAGAAAGGTGACAACGGAAGAGTGGTGCGACGACAGACAAGCAGTGCGACGGTGGAGGAGCAGTAGAGGAGCAACGGTGAAACACATTGCATCACAGATCTTGAGAGGTAAGTCCTTGTTTTTTATTGGAAATTTTCGTGAATCATTCATGAAGCATTTGAAGATGGATTTGTTTGATTTGGTTGGATGGTCTTTATTTGGTATTGGTTTGATTTCGTGAAGCATTGGAAATTTATCAGAAGTTGGTGTAAGGTGCGACAAGAAGGGGGGATTTTTTTTTTCAATTGGAGTTTTCCATAGTAGGAGAAATGTCTTATGAAAAACTTTTTATGTAAGAGGATTTTCTTGTTATGGAAAATGTTTTCTATAACAAGAAAATCCTCTTACGGAAAATTTTTTACATAAAACACTTCTCATACTGGGGAAAACGTTTTTCATAACAAGAAAATTCTCTTGTGGAAAACGTTTTTCATAAAACACTTCTCCACGTTTTCCATAAGTCTTACAAACAAGTTTTCCTGTAAAAGGACATTCTTTGTTGCAATGTGTTTCTCCGTTACTCCTACACCGCTCCTCTTCCATCGCACCACTCATTCACCGTCACCCTTCGTAATCGTTGCCGTTGGTAGCTCTTCTGCTGTCATCCATCACTAATCTTCTGCACTTTCACAAAATCACTCAATCTAATTTTTCTCTTTCAATATTTTGATCAAGGCATTTCTGGAATTAAGAAAAATTGATGGAATGCAGGAAGCAAATGTGGAGTGTAAGAAGAAATTGCCTAATCATAAAGGACTGTTTCAAATTTAGCCTAATGTGGTTCCAACCAATAGGAGGATTTCATTGTTAAGCCAATTATTAGTGGGGGTGGGTTGTGCCTAACCTAACTCATTTATTTATGAACAAGTATCTACAATTTCATAAACATACTAGTCAATATTTTTCAGTCAATTACTACTCCGTACTATAAATCTTGTAATATATAAGGATACGATTGTATACTGAATTCAGAAGAAGTAATAAAATACCATTTTGGTTGGTGGATGAGGGGTTAGAGATGTTCGAGTACAGAGTATATCTTTTGTTGCTAAATTAATATAAGATTTCTTCCAATATATCTAAAGCCTATGAGTTAAAGTTTTGATATACAATTAATATTGTGTGATGAGAATATTTTAAATGCAAGAGTGAAAAATGATATTTTTTTTTATATTTAGAAAAAACATTGTCAAGTGATATTCAATTCAAATGAACCCAAATCGAATGAATGAATCTAGTTTTTGTTATACAAATTAACTTGGTACAAGTTATATATTTACCATGTCTCATATTTACATACAATAGACTTTCAACTAACTATTAAAGACATCTATAAAATCGAAAAGATTGAAACATTGCTAGATTATATATATATATTCTCTCACCAATGATATTGACATATCTTAAAATATATTTTGGGATGATATTGTGCGTTGAGGGAATTACATGGCATATTTACTAAAATAGCTTTAATATATTTTTAACCAAACTTTTAATGTTAACCTTGTTCGGAAGAATGAACATATGGAAACTAAAGATCTTGAGAAAATTCCAATATTTTATGTAGCAAGTCCTTCATTGAACATTGTCCATGAATAGTAAAATGGTTTACTGTCATATTTTACCTTAACTTTTGTATATAATATTATTTAATTACGTTGAGATCATTATAGTTTTGAAGGATTAATTCGCATGAGATAGCTAATTGATAAGCTATTTGTCAATAAATGGTTACTCCTAGTTAACTAGCATTTTATTTGATAGAAATCAATGTTAACTATCTTTTGGTGAATCTAAAACTAAGAAATAATATGATCATGTTATTAGGTCATTGAAACATATTCTATGAGTGAAATTATATTCTAACATATCATCTTAGAATTTTATTCTTATGATGTAAACATGATTAGAAATCAGTTCACAAATAATATGTGTACCATTCCCGTGTTTCTTGTGTCAAAATGGATATTAATGGAACCTAATTAATCTACAACATAATGAGAACAAGTCAAAGTTATAAAAAATAACTAAGATGACTGAATATGCGAATTATATAAATCTTGAATTATATAAATCTTGAATTATATAAATCTTGTAGACATGATAATACATTACTTTAGCTGACAATCACATAAGTTTTAGTCATATTTGACTTTTAGGATATAAGAGAGTTTTCAAATGCATTTCTCTTTTAATGTACATTAAAAAATGATTATTCTTATATTTAATATGGTTGAGGGTTGAAATGGTTCTTGAAATTTGTCTCATGATCTGGTGCAACATACAAAAGTTCTATCTTTGAATCATTTGGTTATCACTGATCTTCGTGATAATCTAAATTAGAAACTTGTGGATAGTAGTATTCATACTCAGAAAGCAACCAGGAATTTCTACTCTACCCATCCTACTTGTGATTGGGGTAAAATCATTTGGTCTAATTCTATTTCCCTTATTAAGACTTTGGTGTTTTAGAAGCTTCAGCATAGGTGTTTGCCTACTAATTTGAATGCTTAGGAAAATGGGGTTTCTATTTAGTCTATATGCTCTTTTTATGCGGGTATCACGTTGAGGATATTGATCATCTATTTTTTAATTGTTCAATTGTTTCCTTTATATGGACTTGGCTTAGAGATATCTTTCCTAATCTTATGGACTTATCTTGTGATGACTTTATTACTTTCATTAAAGCTCATTTTAGTCCTCTTATTTGTTTGGTTAAACTTTCAGTCATTACCTTTTCCTTATGGATGATCTGGAGGATGACTAGATTTCAATAGGTTACTAGCACGAATATTGTTTTACATGTTATTAAGGATTGTATCCAGATCTCTAGTAACACTTCTAGAAAGCATATGACTAACCAAATTTCTAATATTTCTATTTTGAAGCAGTTTGGCATTAGCATTGGAATTGGAAAGGTTTTTGTCTCATCTGCAATTTTTTTTTTTCACTTATGAAGCTGTTAGAGGTGTTCCTGGTTTGCAGCTTCTTTAGGTATCTTTAGGGGAACTCGTGGTGACTATGTAAGTAGTTTTTCTGCTTTCTTGAGTATATAGCATGATCTTTATGCTGAAATCATGGATGCCATTTTTGCTATTGAATATGCTCAATTGAAGGATTTTAAAAAACCTTGGTTGGAGTGTGACTTTTCTTTGCTTTGTCAAGTTTTTTTGTTCAATTCATATCATAATTTCACAAATCAATCATAAACATATGTTTCATAAGATCTTAGAATCTATGATTCTCACATAATATAGGATAATAAGAGAGACTTACCTTGATCCATGAGAGACCCAATCAAAAGAACTTCAATCTCATTTTTTTTCCATTCTATCTCTTTCAGTCACTCTCCTTCCCCACACACTATCTTGATGGTTAATTGTGGTGAACCCTCACACTGCAAAGACAGAATCCTAATTTCTTTTTGTAACCAACATTCTTCAGGCTGATTACTATAAATATTTATAAAGTAAATAACCTCACATAATTTCTAATAGGTCATTCTATTTTATTAAATCACAATCAAGCCCATAATTATATTTCACATGAGACACATTTGGGTTTATGGTCTAGGTTGTAAGGAATCCCTGTATCATATTAGAAACATGAGTCGTACATCTAGAATCAATCCACCAAGTATTATGGGAAACTTCAATTAAATTTGATTCAAAACATACATGAGCATTATGCTCACCTTTCTTTTCGAACCAAGCTTTACGTTTTGAGCAATTCTTTTGAAAATGCCCAGACTTGCCACAGAAATGACATTTGTCATTTTTCTTATGGATTTTGGTGGAGGACTCTATAATCTTTAATGGTCCTTTACCCTTTCCATGTTTCTTATAAACCTTCTTTCCAACCCCTTGATTATTCACATAATGAATGGAATGATTTCCATGATTTTTAAGTCTGGTCTCCTCTTGAACCAACATATTATGCAATTCATGCACATTTTATTTATCTTTCATGGTATTATAATTCATCTGGAAAGGACCATACTCAAACGGTAATGAGTTCAGAATGAACTGCACAAGAAAATTTTCATCCATTGTTATTCCAAGAGACTTAAGTCTTGCTGCAATATTTGTCATCTCAATGACATGTTCATGCATAGTACGAGAACCATCAAATAATGTCCCAGCAAGAGACTTATCAGTGATTTGAGAGTGCTCTTTCACAAGTTCTATAAATTTTGTTGCACTTTCAGTTTTGGGAAGAGCTGACTTAATATTACTTGTTATGTTCATAAGCATAAACATCAAACTAAGTCTGTTTGACCTTTCTCAGGCTTTATAATGGGTTTTCTCTTCAGTGCTACTAGCATCAATAATAGTAGCAGGCTTCTTAACATGAAAAACCATATCAAGATCCAACACAGCTAAGTGAAATTGGACCGTTCCAATTAGAAAAATTTAACCCATTAAATACTAGAACAAACATAGCTTGCCAATGTAAAGAAACAGGAATAGATACTACAATTAACACATGTCTAACATTAATACTTTGACTTATACATTAAACATATATTACATATTCAGACAATAAACAACATTATATGCATACTAATGTTCTTCTTTGGATGATACATTAATACATAAAACATAATGATGCTAATAATATTAACATTATTTGGTAAGACATATGCACTAAGTAGAAAAACTTATTATCTTTGAATATATAAATAGAACAAATAATACATACTCACTATTAAAAGTCATGTCCATCGATTATAAGAACAACTAATCAACCTTTGAGAGATCTGTAAATACCTTATAATAATGAACTTCAATTAACCCATAAATTAATTATTTATAATTTAGCATCCATTTATGGGTAATTGAAATAAAAATTATCACTAATTTAGAATTAAAATAAAATATAAAGATTTGTTCACTTTGATGATAACAAATTTATCATACAATTAATCCTAATTAAAATAAAATCTTCATTAATTTAGAATTAACCAAATCATGTCCCTTTATTGATTGAAGAAATTGCACCTTTACATGTGAAATTGCACCTTGTTTAAAACTAATTGTATCTTAGTAGCTTGTAATATTCACTCCCAATTGTAATATTCAGCAGTAGCATTATGACTTCATTTAGCAGTCGGTTTGATTTGGAAAATTTAATGGTAAGTGTGTTTGATTTGGAAAATTTAATGCCACACAATGGACAAATTAAAAAATATACATATAGAAATTAATTATATTTGAATGATACAATTTCATTTTTCAGAAGTTGTTATCCTTAATATTGACTTTAGTGACAATTTAAAAATTAAGAATTTCGTTTGTGAGAGAATTATTGATAAAGTCGTGTTTACTGAATACAATTAGTTCTTTTAAAGTGAAATCCTCGTACTAATGATAATTTCAGTCTAGAAATTAATAATAAAAGGTTGCACATGAGTTTGATGATTTATGTTTATTATTTTTACACTGAAATTTTCAGTTCAATTATTTTTTTACATTTATTTAATTTACATTATTTTTTAAAAAAAATTATATAAAAATTAGTGATGATATGAATTGAAAATATTTTATTATTTCACATTTTTAACTAGTTGAATAACTAAAAAAAATAAGAAGTAGGTTCTAAGATGAAACTAATCAGTTATGAATATTAAATATATAAAAATCTAAGAATTGAAATAACTAAGAATTCAATATAATATATTTTTTCTTCTATAATTCCAACTATTACATTTACTCCAGGATATTTCTTGACCTGTTTGTAATTAGGAAAATAATAGTTAAATATTTTTGACAAATAAAATCAATATAAGAAAAATTAAGAAAAATTATGTAAAAAAAATTGATGGTGGCATAACTAAAAAAAAATATTTTATTGTTTTACATATTTGGCTATGTGAATAATTAAAAAAAATAAAATCCATAATGTTATCAACATTTAAAATAAAAGATAAATGTAATTTAAAATATTTTTTTATCTATTTATATCCAACTTTATATGGAACAATTTTTTATAAGAAAAAACTATAATAAATCATAATTTCATTTCTTACTGTAATTACTTTTACATGGTAAAAGATTTCAAAAAATCATAATCTATTTATGAAAAAAACATAAAAATTGACTTAAGTATCAAGATGGGGCTATATTCCACCTGCCTCATAATTAATGTTTGTCCTATTATAATAGTAAAGCATGTATCTTATTTTACAAAATTTACATGTATAAGATATTATAAAAATCATTTCATTTTAGAACCTACATTTTACTTTTTTTAATTATTCAGATAGTTAAGTGATAGTTAAATATATGAAATAATAAAATATTTTTAATTTATGTCACCACTAATCTTTTATACAATTTGTTTTCTTTTAAATTAAATATTATTATTTTGTGTAAATTAATAAATGTAAAAAAAATTGAATTGAAATTTTCACAGGTATGAGGATCTTTGTGTTTGGGTATGACGATTTTAGCCTAAAAGTAATAGACATAGTTACAACTATACACTACTTTATATATA
>Ga0209700_101522_pt1 | contig 48132 bp, 26 predicted proteins | sample SiratroredBW_FD_187528 | JGI IMG/M metagenome (GOLD analysis project Ga0209700, IMG submission 187528) | Root nodule microbial communities of legume samples collected from California, USA - Siratro red BW (SPAdes) (version 2) | ecosystem: Host-associated > Plants > Roots > Nodule | place: USA...
TTTTTTTTTTTTTTTTTTTTTTTTTTTACATGCATCGGAGAGAATGTAAACTTGGGGTTTAGGAAGAATAATGTGTATAGTATGGTAGTTTAAGTTCAGGGTCCAACATTGCTTTTTATGAGCTTATAGTCCAATATTTTTAAAAAACAATAATAAAAAAGTGAAAGTTTTAATTCTATTTTACTAGTTTAATAATTCTATTATTTGCATCCTGTTTTTATTTATTTGCACTCTTAATACTATTAACTGAACTCTCACGTTTCATAAAAAAAAAAAATAGAAAGAAAACACAAAAACTTGGAACTATTTCGTTTGGCCCAGTATTTAGTATCTGCCTCCTAGTCTGTTGGTATGTATCACTTATTTTCAAAAAAATTTGAGTCTAATTCGTTTGGTCTAGTATTTAGTATCCATCCTCTAGTTTGTATTATGTATCTTACTTATTTTGAAAATAAAAAAGAGAAAAAGTTGGGCTTATCTTGCTAGCCCAATAGGTTTGAACTTTTTTTTCTTTTACTCTATTTTTATTTTACACCTCTCACATTTTTAGTTATAGTTTTTTTTTTATTAAATGTTTTGTATTAATTTTATAAATATGTCACTATTAAATTTTTTATGTAATAATTAATTATTTTTTATATTATAATGTATAAATAATTTTAGATACTTGTATGATCGTACACGTTATCTGGTATTTAATTTTATTATTTCAAATGTTTTTTTATATATCAAATACGTGCACACGTCATGTGATGATTTTAAAAATAATCTTTATAGAATATAATGTTCTAAATAATATTAGATACGTGTATGAGTGCACTTGTCATCTGATATTTAATTTTATTATTCTAAGTATTTTCTTATAGATATCAAATTGTCACACACATCATATGATATTTAATATGAAGCTGGATGATGAAAAGCTAATACTTTCCTTATATGACTCTAACCCAATTTTACACATCTGTTTTTCATAACAAATTATGGTAATCACTTTTCTCTTATTTTTTTAAAATTCATTTTATAATTTTGTCATGACCTCCGTATATATATACATGGTATGCATCTTAAAATATATTTGAATCAATTTTTAAATCAACATTAAATTGATTGACTACATTCTTATCAATCAATTCAATAATCATTTATAAAATTATTTTAAAATTTGGTAATATTTCATTTCACTCATTCTTAAACTCAACATTTTCTTTCCAACATATTTTAAATATAATAATGACAAAATATTGTGAGATTCTTGTCAAATAAATTAAAAAACGAACATTCCTAACATATTAAATAAATTTTTATAAATATTTGATATATACTAAATGATAAAAACTTATAAAAAGCATGTTTATCGTTTGTCTAAATAAAATATGATCAGACTTAGATCATAAGCAAAACACACTTTGCATCATACTTGATGTTCGTTAAAAATATATTTTAACATTTTGCTATTTATGCACAACATCAAAACCAACCAAAAAAAACTGTTAAATTGTGATCTAAGAGTAATATAAGTATCTCTCAAATATAATTAATTGAATTGTTTGTTTCTTATTTTCGTGGTAATAATGTTCAATTAAACTCACTAACATTTAGTTAAATTCATAAAAAAAAAAAAGAGTTAAAGCTTCCAACATTGCAAATACAATAATGGCGAGCAAAAGTAATAAAATATATGAACAACTAACATTTTTTTTGGTAGGAATTAAACTTTAAACATAAACTTCATAGTAATCAAGAAAATATTTTTAACAATGGATGTATTGAAGATTTATTTCTTTTACTCCTCGTGATTATGTTTGTATTGTTTGAAAGCTTGAAGCTCGTTTATGTTGAAAATAATGTTTTTATTTAAAAGTACAAAATAGTTACCCTATTTTTAATTTGCTTAGTATTTTAAAAAATTTGTAAAGTAAACGTTAAAAATAAATTTGGGTTTTCCAAATAATTAAAAATAGAAAACAAATTAAAAACAAGTAACAATTTGGTAATTAAAAATTCAAATAATAAGTACAACAAAAGTTGTTAGATCCTTAATTTTTATAAAATTACTCTGAATAGTTTTTTAGTCCCTATAAAATAATTTTTTTATTTCATCTCTTTAATTTCGGCTGTTATAATTTTTATTTTGATTTTGCAATACTTCTATTTGATTTGATGGTTAAATCTAATAGTAGAATCTTAAATCAAATGAAATCAAAAGTAAAAATACAGATACACACTTATATTATATGAAAAAAAAGTATCCTTTATTTAATCAAATTATTGTATTTAATGAAATCAAATTGTTTTACTACAATTACTTTAAAAGTCTTATTTAAAACTAAAAGAAAGTACAAACATATTTTACACAGCACCATCATAAAACAAAAATATGGAGAAATGGAATTTTATGTGGTTTTGCACTGTGGCGGCTAATCCGACAAATTTCAAACGCGCCATTTCAAAACTGAAATTTTAAAAACGCGCCAAAATCACAAAAATTGCAAGAAAAACAAACCCTAGTTTTCTTCCCCAAAATCAAACGCCTTCCCTTTTTCATTTTCATCTCAATCACTTCGCCACTTCATTCTTTCATTTTGATTTCGTTAATTCGATCTCCAATTTCGTACCCTAATCTACTATCACACAAACCCTAACTAGCTCTCCGCTCACTTTGTCAGTCTCTTGCGGCGGCACGATTCACTTTATCATCGCACAGGTGCATTTCCTTCTTTAAGTTCTAATGCATAACCGAGCCAATGTCTTCTTATCAAAATTGCGTTAATGTATTTATCCAAAATTCAAATCTTCTAAATTCTATTATCCTCTGCTTCTCATCTCTATTTTCCGAAATTTTGTACAACTACATATGTACACACGGTAAGGTTGAAGCTGGATTTTTATTTTTTTTTTATGTTGGTTATTGTGCTTTCTGGAAATTGGGACCGTCGTCTTTTTTTTTTTTTTTTTTTTTTTTTTTTCTTTTCTTTCTGAGATCAAATCAAGCAATCAGGGATAGTACGAAGAAGGATAAGTGTTGGTTACGGCAAATGATGTGTTAGAAAGAAGAAGTATTATTTAAGTAATGTAAAATATTAACGAATTACCAATAATGCTGGCATCATTCCATGCATTGAGGGATTTTCTTTTATGAATTTTGCCTTTGTGAGATTTTCGACCTTGACTTGTGTAGTTAGTCTGGGTGTTGGGTTGGTTTCATACTGATAGCACGAACTGAGGAGTAGATTTTTTCTTTTGCTCAAATTTCTTTTGTTTCATAGTAATTAGTTCCACCACTTCAGATTGAAGTCCTAATTGTAGAAACAAATTTCCACTCTCATCTAGGAGTTAGCTTTTAGCTTTGCTCGATTCAACTCTCCACTGCTTCCTCTACTATTGACTCTTGTTTTATCATTTTTTGAAAGTTATTTCCCCCTTCCTATATGATACGCACATTTCAATGTTTTGTGGTGGTTATGAGTTTCTTTTTAATGAAAGTGCAACACCAGATGCCGTTGGCGTGTTTCATAATATGACATATTTCTAACGTTTTTTTTGAATTTTCAGTTCACTCTTCCATGAGTTAAGGGAAGTGCAGAAGCAGCAGGCAGGAGGATACGATGACTAAGTACTATGATATTGATGATATTCTTATGGAGGAAGAGGTAGTCTTCAGATTCTTCATTTTTTTTTTAAATGTGCTGCCAATTGATATGCAAGGGAATGATAGTTTTGGAACATCAAAGTTTTTGTAATTAAGGGAAACGCTTTGCTACAGGAGTTATTCTTAAGATGCTGTTGCGCATGATGTTTACACTGTTGTTAATTTTAACAGAATCAACTATCAATTCATCGTCTTTACAATTGAGATACAGAATGCAACCTGAATTTCTTATTCTAATACTACGGTTTGATATGTTCTGGTCACAGACTGTGTCAGTTATATTTCAGAAGGCTGCATCTGGAGTCGGAATAGATCCCAGTTCTGTAATGGACTTTGTAAGAGCCATTTACACTCATTTTTAGATTTCCAAAGGGAAGAATTATTGGTACTAGAGACCTGCTCTGTGGAGCTTAGTAATTTGACCTGACATTACATTTGTTTGATTTTCAGATTGAAACAGGTTCAAAAGTTGAATTGCCTTTTTGGCTTGCTCATGAGTTACAGATGAGACAGGCAGTATCAGTCAACGTTCCCTCTTGTTATGATCAAAAGTAGTGGTTATTTACTATCTTTTTGTTTCTTATGAGTACTTTTTATCATATAATGGAGCATGTCATGACGCTGACGAGTTCAGAGGCACTTTTTAAGTATACTTCTATTTCTGTTGCCCTGAAATGTTTTGGCAGACCTTTCCTGTTAATATCTTGCCTCATGAGCTTTAAAAGGATTTTGGAGACAAAATTTTTTCTTATCCTTAATTTTCATGTTGGTTTTAATAATCAGTGCATGTTGTTGCATGGAACTTTGGGTAACAACAAATTTAATAATCAATGTACATGGCTTTCAAAGAAATAGTTAAGAACTGATATTGGCATATGTATGCTAAGCTGCATCACCATTTATATCGAATTGTATTACAGGAATTTTGGATGTCTTGAAAGTGTCACATTTTTTATCTTATAGTTGATGATTCTTGACTTCAGAACAAGGCTAGAGATCCAAGCTGATTCGGCCGGTGTGGATCTGAGGTCTAGATGTCCATTCTTTTATGATTTTGGTTGCAAGATAGCACCCATGTAAGTCTTGCTTATGCTTGTATTTTCTTGCTTCCATGATCTGAACTAGCTTTTTATTTCTCTTTTTGGTTTAAATTTAACTGACTTATTTCAATGTTTTCTTATATTTTGTTGAGTAAATATTTTATTTCTGTCTACGAAGATAGTATGTGGCTGTCATGTGTCACGTGTCATAATATCTAGAATGGACCTAGGATTCTGAAGTTTTTTGGTGATGCAGCATATCATTCAAATATTTAGTATAACAAATTCCGTCATGAGTTCAGTCAGCCTAATAAATGTAAGATAACCAAATGTTCAAAAATTGGATATGGTCCAGCAACATCTTAGCCCTTAATTCGTCATAACACATTAATCAAACCGGAGAGAATGTAATATGTCGTCTTGATTTTTAAGGGAGAATATCCATGGTCCCAAAATTTTTCCTTCCGGCTTTACCACAAATTCTATGACCTCTTTTACTCAACATTGGCATCATGTTCTGTGTACATTATTGATTTATTGTTCATTTATGGCAGAGTTGGCGACCGAACCATTGGGTTTCTGCTGTTGTCTGCTTTTAAGAGTAGGTATAAGGAAATCCTCACGAAGGCACATTCTGTAGCATTTGCTGCTGGTTCCAAATTTTGGACTATTCTGACAAAAGAAGAGATCAACTGTGAGACTTTATCCTTTCTAAATGAAACTAGTGTGGTCACATCTCTTTCCCTCTTGAGGAATTCAATTTAATTTTTGTTCTAATCCTTTATGATGTAGTGTATGAGACAGCTCAATCCGCAATGGCATCCTTCAAGAAGTGGCGAATGGGAGGGCCCAGATTTCAGATAGCTTCTGTTCTGGGAAAAAAGAGAAAATCCACTGAATAAAAATGTCAATTTTTTATTGTTCATGTAGAATTAATACAAATACAATGTGTTGTAATTTCCAATTACTGATATATAAACATAGAAGTGAATTTACTGACCACCTTGTGCCTATGTTGTGTGCCATAGTGATAGTTCAATCCTCTGTACCATACCACTGATCATGGGTTGTGCCTACAGCGTATTAAGTGGACCCTAACAGGGTGTTTACAGGTTGTATCGAGAAACAAGGCTAACAGCCTAAGAACGTCCTTTGAATGGGTTTTTACATTCAACATATTAATTTAATAATTTCATTCCCTTTATCTTGATTTATATTCCCGATTAGTTTGGTACACGAGTGGGTTATTAGAGTTATAAAAATAACAATTTAGCCCCACATGAATATAATTCTCTAGAATTTGTTTAGAGATGCCAATTTAGGGTCTATCTAGACCCCTTTCCATAAACACTTTAGGACCAAAAATAAAATATATTTTTAATAATTTAAAATTAACTTATTTACGGATTAAAAGTAAATATTTTAAAAGTGTATGAAATAACTTTCTACAAATTAATATATACATATTAACTAATTTTAATTTGTGAAAAAAATATATACTTTTCAAGAAAGTATTTATAAAAAGGATAGTCCAATTTTAATTATAAGTAAAAACAGGCGATAGCCTAAGTTCAGTATGAAAAAAAGGAAGAAACACGTGAAAGATAAAAAAAGAAGAGAGAAAGCATAAAAAAAGAAAAGAAAGTTCAACTGATGTTTGCAAATCCTTTTTGTATGCTCACACAAACCAAGACTAAAAGACATTGAAACGTAAAAAGGAAAAGTTTTTACCTAGATATTTTTCAGCCGAAACGTTTTACATATAACTGATCCAAGATATTTTGGTTCAAATTGAATATAGTTGATGAAGTTAACGATGCCAGAGTGAATGAAAATGATAACATAATTTATCCCTATAACTAGTAAGGTTCTGTTCTGTGTTGGGACCAAATATGTTCCCTTTTGAATTTTTCTTTTGCAGGTATATATTCGTCTTCAATCGTGCTCGTGCGTTGGAATATTGTTTTTCCCTTTTTTAGGCCAAAAAAACTGTGGGAGATATTTTGGTGTATCTATCTTAGTTGTGTGGTGCGTGACACATGAAATTAGATATTTTATGCACTTTCCAATCCACGGAGGCAGAAGCATGGTTCTTTTAATCGTCGTGGCAATGCACTTTTCGCTTTTTGCATCCAATCCTCTAGATATTTTCAACCTATTGCTTTCCCCACTCTCACCTAACGCGTGCAACTTCCCAACATTTTCTTCTGTTGACCATACTTTCTTTTTCTTAATGACCACCCATAGATTCATTTTTACATGTTCTATGAGCATCCACTACTTTTTAAATATAAATAAGGGATAGCTTAATTTTAATTCACATTATTGGAGTTTTAACATTTATTTTTTCTATTTTGAAAATTATACTTTATTCTTTATCTACAATTTTCAAATTCTTATCTATTATTCAAAATGCTTTCGAATTGAGTTACAACATATTTTATTTTTATTCAAAACTCACTAATTGAAACTTTGAGCCAAACATAGAAAATACCCACTTTTTCCTTTTCAAACCCTAACTTCACATCAAAAATACCCACCTTTTCCTTTTCAAACCCTAACTTTACATCAAAACCTTCAAATTGTATTAAATTTATACTACTTTTTAACTTCTAAACGATTAAGATATTTTGTAGTATAAACTCATTATAAAACTCTAGATATTTGGATTAAAATATAAATTTGGAAAACTTAGATGAAAATTTGATAAAATGGATAAACTTGATTTTTAAAATGGGAAAATTTTAATTGAGTAAAACAAATTAAAACTAAGACATGCTTAGTTCGATCAAGAGATTTAAAAAATTGTAATTAAATCTTTTCGTTCGGGGTTCACAAAAATATACATTTTAATAGCTTTATAAAGTATCGTTACAATAAATTATCGGTTTTTATAATAATTGTTTGAAAAGTAATACAATTTTTGTTGTTTGTACTGTTTTTTTAGATATTTGAGTGTGTAGTAAATTATGAATTAAATTGAATACTGATTTGATCAAAGATTTATCAAGTACAAAACATTAATGTAAAGTGGGCATAAAATAGTATTCAATTGAACTTTTGACTTTTTCTTCGTAGATCTATCTTTCTTTTCCTTACTTTACTTCCATCTGTAAAGTTGTGCTGCACGCGCCAACGCGCCAATGGATAGCGGCTTAAGCTCATCTTATGAAACAGTATCACGGCACGTGCGAATGTGTGATTCTCTCTATTGATCCAAGGGGTCTCATACTCTTCCATATTAACAATAAGGTCATAAAAGAAATTCCATTGAAACATATTAACATTGTATTACGAGAATTTCAAATTAAATTTTAGTACTGTAGAAAATCTTGCTTTTGAAAAATAAAGAAAAAGAACTATAATAGTTTAATTATTTTTTTAAGTTATAAAAAACTGAAATAAATCTGTGAAGTTTTGAAGAATAACATGTTTGCCCTTGCAGTGCTGTGTATATATAGCATTGCCCTCCCTCGTTAAGTCACAACAAATTTGCAATGTCTAAAGCAACAAGACTTGGTTGAGTCGTCTCTGTGTTTCATGCACAGCATATGAACTCATCTTGCTCCGCTGCAGACTCCACCATGGAAGACCCCTCCAACCACCGCCGCTCCAAGAAGAACCACCGCCGCCACCACCCCGCCGCCACCACCACGACGGTCAGCACGACCACCGGAGAGTCGGAGGGGGAGTTGGAGGATGCGGAGGACTGCGACCCGGAGGTGTGGGCGACCCTGAACAAGGGGTTCCGGCAGGTGCAGTCGGTGCTGGACCGGAACCGGCAACTGATTCACCAGGTGAACGAGAACCAGCAGTCACGGATGCACGACAACATGGTAAAAAACGTGTCCCTCATTAAGGAACTCAACGGCAACATCTCCAAGGTTGTCTCTCTCTATTCTGATCTCAACTCCAATTTCACCAACGTTTGCCAACACCGCTCCAAAAACCATTCCAAATAAAGCCACTCATGTTCCTTCCTTTTTAACTGTGTCTGTGTCTCTCTATCTATAAATATATGTATGTGTCTGTTGTTGAAGTTGAAGATTTGTGATGGTAATTTTGGGCTTTGTTTCCTCATCAATTGTCAATAAGGACGGTGAAAAGCGAAGCATTCTATCGTCCTCTTTACTTCTTTCTACACATTCTACTACTGTTGTCCACTCTTGTCCTACCTTTCAGTGACTTCACTCTCTCTGTACTTCTAAATCAATAAATTAACTTTTTATAATGGCTTGTTCTTGTTCATTGCATGTGAACGGAAGATTCATATCTGAATTGTAATCTTTATTTTGGTTTATAGAGAGAAAATATCAGTTACTTGCTCTTTAATTGCCCATCATCAACACTTGAGGTTACAACACAACATTTTTGAAAGATCTGATATTCACAATGCCTAACTAACCACATCAAGACTAAGTTGAATCTACCTGAAGAAAGTAGTCTAATCCCAATTCGAAGATATGTTAATACTTGGTCCTGGGCTAAAGCAGTTTGCTTAGAAGGGAAATAGTGTGGAAAAAGTGACCAACACTCTTGGAGTGGTGCAATATCATACTTGTGTAAGATCTGGATAATGATGACATCTGCCTTTTTCCACAGGACAAGGTAAAAGATAACATTTTGTTAATATTCTTTTATTTGATTATGGTCCATTTTTAATTGGGATTTAAATTGCAGTGGTGGAAGTGGGGAATGTAGCTGAGGACACGACATGATGCACTTGAATAAATAATTTATCCTCGTATCTATTACATAAGAAAAGTTCAGATAACACACTACAGCCTGATGTATATTGTTAATGAGTATCCCCACTATAGCAATCACCAATAGATTTTCTTCCCTTATAGCAAGACTAGAGCAGACAAACAAACATGCAAAAACAACAATCCAGACTTAAATTACACGAATATCTGCAAACTTAATTCATTTACTGAATGATGAAATATGCACACTGAGTTTGTGAATCAGGGTGTTGGGTAAAGATGGCTTGTTAACACAGCAGAATCAATCTCAACTTGCCTAAATAAACCATGTCATGAAGTTAATTCTCCACTGTCTGATATGACGACCTTGTTCTTAGGCGTGCCACTTTCACTTCCTTCTGCTTCAATCTTGTACAGTACGTCCATACCAGAAAGTACCTTGCCAAATACAACATGGCGTCCATCCAGCCTTCCAAGAAACAAATGGAGGCATGAGTTTGTTGGAAAGGGCCCCAACAGAAGTCATACAAACTTGAAAAGTTACCTTTCATCTTAGGCTCTTTTTTCTTATACATAAATGTTTGAAAGCGTGTCTATTCTATATTAGGAAGTTGAATCATGAATGTCTAAGAAGTTCAGCTTTATACTCATTTATGTTCAAAATAAAATCCATTCTTGATAAGTGAAAGGAAAATGGACCTTTCTAAATGAGATTATGCTTGTGCATAAAATGGAATAAACTTTTCCTTTCAAACTTTTCTTTTCCACCAAAACTAGAATCGCATTTTATTAAAAGAAAATAAAGCCATTAAGAAAAAAATCATATTTATACCTGTCACAGTAAGGTTTTCACAAGTTAATACTATTCAACTTTCAAGAGTATCCAAAATAAGTAATAAAAAATTACCAGCCGGTTTTAATTGTGGTTATGAAAAACTGGGAGCCATTGGTGTCTTGCCCTGCATTCGCCATAGATAAGTATCCTGAAAGATGATAATCAAGAAAGAAGGGTGAAGAGGTGCAATAATATAAATTATATTAACATTGTCATAATTATGGATATAAATGTAACACCAGTTACAACAACATGTAAGCTCACCTGGTCCAGAATGCTTCACCTTGAAGTTTTCATCAGCAAACTTATCACCATAGATTGATTCCCCACCTCTTCCATCACCACGGGTGAAATCACCACCCTGGACCATAAAGCTTGGTATAATCCTATGGAATGTGCTCCCTTTATAATGAAGAGACCGCCCACTTCTTCCCTTTCCTTTCTCTCCTGAAATGAGATGCTGTTCAAATTTATAGTTTTTACTACCAAGAGAATTTATACAGATCAAGATTGATTCCAACTGATCATGTATACAATGGAGAAAACTATCAGCAAAATAAGTAGTGGCACCACTTTAAAGTCAAACAAGGAAAGTATCTATAGTTGCAGAGCTACCAGTACAAAGCGCTCGAAAGTTTTCTGCACAAAAGGGATGATATGATCAGTAACCAAATCCTGCACATGAAACTAATATATGTCTAAATAAACATCTTTAGCATTTCATTATAGTATAGCATACCATACCTACAGTTTTCGGAACTGTGTTCCCAAAAAGGCCCATGACTATGCGACCTGAAGTGAGAAACAAAAGATTTTTACTGTTGAGTGACCCATTCGGGATCATAACATATAATGCTATAATAACTAAACTAAGCCATAAACCGTAAAAAGAACATAACTAGGCAGAAAAGTGGGAGAAAATCCTGCTCAACATTCTTCAACAATAGAGGATATGATCTAACAAAACACATGCAGTCAAGAAGGCAGTACATACAATGTTTTGAATAAGTAAATTCTATATTGAGATATTATTGACCATGAAATCCATCTGAACAACTTTCACCAACATTCTTCTTTGTCTCCCCCTCCCTACACATGTTATGACCCAGTGTCGTTGAGGACCAATTGGGATAAATTTGTCTAGAAGCATTATAGAGAAGAAAATAAAAAGAAAAAAGGTTTCTTAAAATTAACTTACACATAAATTAGAAATCAATTTTTCAAGATGTTAACATAAGAAAACTATTACAAATTAGTTCATACATTAACTAATTTTAGGACATGAAGAATTTTTGTTGATTTTTTTTTTTCTACCTGTTTTTCTTTCGTACAAATGTTTTGGAAAATTGTATCTAAACATATCCTAAACCATTCACATGGCAGCTGGCAAATGGGTTGCAAAAGTTTTCATTTTAGACTGCCGTGAAATAGAACTACCCAGGCATCTTTTCTTCTCAAATTCATGATATATGTTGAGAAAATCTCTCTAGTATAAAACATGCGTTCTCATTCTCAAAAATAATACAAATCCTACCCAATCATCGATCACGTTCAATGCCATTTCAGAATCAAATAACCCTTATTTTCCTTGCACCATACTTCAGAATACCTTAGCACCTCTTCTGATGCACAATTCATTACATATAATTCTCAAAGGAGTGCCTCATAACACAAACCATCTTAAATCAGTGAGTGATGGGTCAATTTAATGAATCTAAAATCCCAGCCGAAACTCAATCAGCTATCACATTCCAAATCATTATCCACAAATTGCCATAATTCAACAGATGCAAAGAAATGGCACACACGAAACACCAAATTATCGGGATGGAACTGAAATAAAAAACTGAACTTTCTAATGAATGAAGCATACCCGCTAATTTCCCATGGATCTCTATATCGAAATACACCTTGTGAGTGACACCCTCCAAATCCTGCCCCAAAGGGGTATCCTAGAAAGCAAGGAAAAGGGTTAATATGCATCAATCTATGATTGACCCAAGAAACCAAGAGAAGGGAATGAAGGAAAAGAGTGACAGGAAGATGAATCCTTATTACGGAGAGCTGTTGAGAGGAACGTTGATTGGTACTATTGTCTACCAAGTGGAGTTGAAAGAAAGCAATGGTGGCGCAGAGGAAGAAAAGCCATAACAGAACCACCCAAATCAGAGTTCCAGTGCCTCTGGAAGCCATTAGAGTCAGCTGATGCAAATCCTCAATCAATTGCTAAACATAGTTTGTTGTCAACCATTTATAATTATAAATAATTATTGGCATATAAAATTTTTGGATATTTTCGTTTTATACTAAATCTGCTTTTAGTTAGTTTCCCAGCCTTAAAAAACAAGTCTTTTTAGTTTCAATAATTTACACTATTCAAAGTGTCTATTCACCTAAAATCTAATTTAATCCATGTAATCAGTAAAAAAACACATTGGATAATTTAATTGAATATAAATGGATTGTTTTTTAAATAAAAAAAAAATTTAACTGATGAACTATTCAATTATAGTTTTATTTAAGACTTTTTAATAAAAAAATTATGTAAATTTTAGAAGATTTTGCGATAATGTAATTACTTTTTAAAAATTTTTGTAATTTAGATTGTAAAGAATTTATAATTTATGTGAAAAAAATAATCATAAATCATTTTTATTTTTACATTTGTATAATTAAATGTATTTTTAACTATACTTTGTAAATAAAAATTTTAATTTTAAAAATTAATATAAAAATGACAACTAATATAAGAGAAATATAAACTTGTATTAAAGAAAAAGGAATAGACACTTATTTAAAGAGTCATCTCATAATTCTCTGGTATAAATGCATGTAAGTATTTAGGGTTATTTTCTTATTATACCAAAAAAAAAAAAAAACTCAAGGGATCCAAATTATCTTAGCAAATAGCAATAAGAACCAATTCAATTTCTTTAGTTCTGGCTATTGACATACTTAGAATCGATATAGTTGGGCGATTGACCATTTTATATATTGATTATCTTAGTTAAGGAATAGGCTAACAAGTTTATCTTTCGTCCTATCAATAAAAAAAAAGATTTAAATTGTTTATTTTCTAAAATTTATCTAAATACACTGGTTAAAAACGTAGAGTATATTAATAATTTAGTTTATAATTTATTTGAATATTGATTTCTTAGTATTAGAGAAATAAATCTATAAAATATATTAAAATAATAAAAATTATATATTTATTTATTAAGATAAAAATTTAAAAAGAGACAATAAAAATTTAAACTTAAAATTGATATGTATTATTTATTTTCATTTTTTTAAAGGGTGAGTTGGTAGGTTGGCCTACTTCTGCCAATGATTTAAAATTATAAAATAGTTTAAATTTTATAAAATAATTTAATCTAATAATTACATAATAATAGTTTTCTTTCTTCATCTTTAATTAGTGACTCCGTGTTATATTTAATGTTATCCAACAATCAAATTGACATATAATACATTAATTATGATATTGATTAGATTAAATATATTCCTTTTTTCCCATTGAAGATAGATATAGATATATTTATTATTAAAATTTTACTAAAGTGTATCTGCTATAGAAATTATATACACATTAAAAATCACATTCTATAACACATATTTTAAAATAATAAATTTCAAACATATACCAAAAGAAAAAATATATCTATAACTTGATAATAATTTATTTATTATTTTGTATACTCCATAATTAATTTCGTATGATATTTAGTAAACATAAAATTTATTTTTTATTGGAAAGTCAACAAAATGATAAACGTACCAGCATAATACTTAATTTTATCTTAGAGTTGTCATGGTTTATTTTATAATTTGAGAAATATAAAATGTATTCAACAATAAATATTCAATATATAACTTATTTTATTGTAAAGACTTATTTTTGTGATTGATAAAAATGATTTAAAAAAAGTAAAAGTAAAAGTTCAAAGTTATATTTAATAGACAAATTAAAATTTTAATTATTTAATAATTATTTTTTTATTACTTATTGTATAATAATAAGTATGAAACACATTATGGAAATGAAATATTTTGACTTCATTGATGATTTAGTCAAATGGGTAAGACATCAAGTGGTGGAAAAGGGAAGGAGTTTCTTGTATAACTACTTTTATTGAATGAGTCAAATGTTAATAAGTAATATGAGCCTTTTTGAAAGATAATACATTTAAAATTTTGTTTTAAAGAATTAACATACAATTGACAATTCCTAAATATAACATAAAAGTGATTTAATAATAATTTGTTCTGTTTGTTCTTTAAGGTGAGATGTGGGTTGAAATGTGGATAGGTTAATTTAGTGATTTCATATATGATGTGAGATGAAATAATAATAATAATAATAATAATAATAATTTTTTTTTTTATTACATGAGAAATTATTTTGCTAGTTTTTGGAACCAAATATTATATATATATATATATATATATATATGAATATATTCCTGTTGAAACTCAATAAAACTATTACCGGGTAATAGGAGTTTTTTAACGAAATGCACGATAAGAGATTTTCTTAAAATATTTGAGATAACACTGAAAATATTGTTTTAGATATTTCATGTAATTATTTTCTTTCTTAAAATATATATATATATATATATATATATATATATATATATATATATATATATATATATATATATATATATATATATATATATATATATATATGTATATATGTATGTATATATAGTGTTATGATTCAGGACTGATAACCTTAAGTTTGATCTCTTTAATATTTGTTGGTCGATCCATAAAGGTAAGATATCACAGTTAAATTCATTTGGTAGATGAATCTCGATAGTAAGTAGGGTCTCATACAGGTAATAATGAAGAAGGGGAAATAAACAATTATATTAAAAGAAACAATGACAAAAGAAAAAAGAGACAGACTCAATGCTCAAGCTTATGATCTGCATACTTCTTGGTTATGAAATTGGTGTCCACGATGGGCAAATAAATCAATCTCATTTTTAGAATGAAAGTGATAAGAATGAAATTGGTGTCCCAAATGCCTATGATGAAGGTTTGAGGGGGAAAATGTGGGATGTTGGTGACTACCAAAGAACTAATCATTTTAAACTACTTCATATTTTCCTTTCAACATTTTTCTACTTTTAATTAATTAATAATAAATGATTTTACAATCTACAACAAATAGATTAAAAATACTCATTATAAACACATTTATTGTTTTAAAAAAAATTAAATTATCATTTATAGTTTCTAGCAAGTAAGTTCAGCTTCGAGTACATATACAGGTAAAGACAACATTTAAAAAAAGAGATTTCATTAAGACACTTTAAGTTTATACATTTAGTATTAATTACTTGATATAATTGTCAAGTTATGAGCTAAAGAGGTGTGGTCACTAAATTTATACATTTGGTAAGTGTCATTGGTGAATCTATGTGCTTGATAAAAAGACTATGTGCTTGGTAAGAATCATTACCAAGACATTTGGTAGAGATGGTCATCAAATCTATACACTTTGTAGGTTTAACATCACTTTTCAGAAAATATCTCCTTAAATGTCTTATAAATTTATATATTTTTAATTAAAATTTTATTAAAAGAATTTATGTTATTAGATGCTTAAAATATTTCTTACTCTTCCGGATGTTTGATTTTATGGTCAACAACATGACGTGGTCATTACTTTCTCTAACTCAACAACACGAGGTAATAAATACATAAATTTTTTAATAAAACTTAATTAGAAAAACCAAAATTTATTCAATACTTAAATTTAATTAAATCTGATTAACGGACTTAGTAAACCCTAAGCATTTATGTCCCTTTTGGATTTCCATTTCAACACTATCTACAATTACCTTTCTTTCTCGCTTGGTTTGCACCGATAAGTCTCAGGTTTTGTCATGTAGCAGTTTCAACGCTTTCGCTCCAACGCTAATTCGCCAAAAATATTCAAACCTAATTGTCAGAGGTATACATTATTGGCTTGCAAAGGTGTGTTTATTTTTTCTTTTCAAGAACATGAAACGGACGTTCTCCAATGTCACCACCACGCATTCATTGCCTTGAATGTGCACCGGTCTTATTATAAGATTTTACTGATTTATGCAATTTAATAAGTGAACTTTCTGGTACAATTAATAATCCAGTATCTCAATATTTTAACCTAGTCAATCGACAATTCTAGGTTTGATCTGAAAACACTAACAACCTTTGACACTTCCCACAATCAAAGCATGCTTCTGCAATGTTTGGATATCCGTTTTCAACGATACAAACAGAATTTAACACATTCCAAAGCATAAAATGGTAATTCTAAGGAAGCATTTTACTAGAAGTAAAAAAATATTTAAGCTAATTTAGTTTAATAGACACTTTTGAATTAGTCTTTTATAATTATAACTGTGTTAAATATTCAGATTTTACCATTTATCGTGATCCTATTCAGTTTAATAGGATTGTTCCTTCCAAAAATGCTGAAGGTTTTTTATACAAAAAAAATTACTGTGAATGTGAACATCATAGCCCATCTTACCAGATGTCAGTAGTGGTACTATCCTAGTTTATTACGAAGGGAAACATTATTTTGACTGGTCTGACAATGCACAGGGCATCAACTTGAATTAAAGTAAACTTTCCGACACATTCATTAATTACATTTTATATTAAGGTCCATGCATTAATTTTTTTTTAATGGCTAACGTCGTGGAAAATGATAAAGAAATAATTTTCGTGTGTGAACATTACATTTACTTTGTTTTCTTCGACTTTGATCGGATGCATCAATATATAATTCTTCAACTTTGCAGAACCAACCTGCGCAATAAAACTTCCTTAGTAAGGCACAGGAAACAAAGGTTTTTAGCCAATGAAACCAGAGAAAAACAGAGGCTCTTTTTCCAAGGTTGACTCACTTGTCTTACTCTTTCACTGTACATTTTGTTTAGTTGCACGTGTTTGTTTTTTCACAATTCCGTTGATAAATATTTCTGTTGGCAGGGAAGGGTGAGAATGAAAATTGAAGCATTCAAGATCAAAATGCTAAATTTCTTGACCAAAAAGGATGAATTTTACAAGGCAGAACCACCTTTGGACCTTAAGGAAGCCTTTGCCAAGTTTGCGAGAGGAGGGCACCAAATGAATAAGGGTCAGCTTCTTCAGTTCATGGTGGAGCACCAGAGAGAAAATATCAGCAGCGAGGAGGATTTGGATAAAATAATTGAGAAATTTTTGCTAGTAGGGAGTTGTAGTTCTAGCTCTAAAACCAGATCCACAAGATTTCCTGATGTGTACAAGAAACAAGGGTTAAATCTCTTTGACTTCATCGATTTTCTGCTTCTGCATGATTTCAATGCTGCCTTGAATGACAAGGTTTGCACTTTCTCTGACTCTTTTAGTGCTGACAAATTGAAGCAGACAGTTTCTTCAAGATGCCAAAATTCTGTTTCCTAGTTTATTAATTATTTGCACAATGCTAAAATCTACCTTGCCTTGTCTTGCTTTGTTTATTTTCTGATTTCTACGTATCTTTATCGAGTTTCGTTTATATGTAATAATAATGTCAATATTGATGATAGTGTAAAAGTCTTTACACTGATTGCGTATGAAAAATTAACTCAGGTGATACCAAACACTAGACAAGCATAGATCGACATGTGGACAAAATGTTGCTATATATAACTTGCTTGTTTGCAGAAAATTGTCTGGTCACGGGATAGTGTTTGGAGCACAGAAATCTTGCTGCACACAGAAGTGTGTGCTAAATATTCAAAAACATTCTTAAATCACAGAAGTTTATAGCAACACATGTTCATTGTTTCATGTAGTCTCGTTTAATGTCAATGCCTGTAGTCTGAATTGGACTTTATAAATGGATATATATATAAATGTTAACCTTTCCTGACAATAAATAATAAATCATACATGTTTCCAGGTACATCATGATATGAATGCTCCCTTGTCACATTATTTCATGTATACGGGACACAATTCCTATCTGACTGGGAATCAGTTTACTAGTGAGAGCAGTGACGAGCCAATTATAGAGGCATTGAAACAAGGTGTAAGAGTAATTGAACTAGATTTATGGCCATCTAAATCTTCAACTAAAGATGGTATTAAAGTGGTTCACGGAAGGTACTAGTTGGTTATCAAAGACATATATACTGAGAGTTCTTAGCAGAGGAAAAAAGGAATAGGTAGTTCATCTTATAGAGTTGGATGATTGTTTTCTTACATTTTTTTATCAATGCAGGACTTTTACCACTCCAGTCGCCGTACGCACATGTCTACAATCCATAAAGAAATATGCATTTTATAAATCAGATTACCCAGTAATTCTCACTTTGGAAGACCACCTAAAACCAAAACATCAGGATAAATTTGCAGAAGTAAGCACTCATTGTCAATCATAAGAAGACCATTTTTTTATTGCTTTTTTCACCATTGTTTTTTTCTCTATTCATGCAGATGGCATCTGAAATATTTGGAGAAATGCTTTATTATCCCCAGACAGATTATTTGACAGAATTCCCCTCACCAGAATCATTGAAAAAACGGATAATTATATCAACCAAACCGCCAAAGGAATATCAGCAATCTGATAATATCAGCAAAAGAAAAGCTGGGCCAAATGGATGTGAATCCCCTGAAGAAGAATCACCAGAACTAGAATTGTCAGATTCTGTGGCTAAACTGAAAACTGGGGACGAGGTGAGAGAAAAATACTTTCATCACTTTTAAACAAGGTGTGAAAGTAAAAATAAAATAAATTATATAAGCTAAACCAAAAGTGAAATTTGAATTATCAGTCCTTTGAATTCGCGTTCTCTTTTGACAGCGGAATGCGAGTGATGCAGATCGGGAAAATTTAAATACAAGCGATAACATTCCAAACCAACAAGGTGAATGTCGATACAAACACTTGATCACAATCCACGGTGGGAAATCAAAAGGTTCTATGAAGGATCAATTAAAAGATGATATTAAAGTTAGACGGCTGAGTTTGAGTGAGAAGAAACTAAAAAGTGCTTCTGAGTCTCATGGAGCCGACCTTATTAGGTACCTATCAAACTTATCTGAACATTAGCAGTAGCTGAAGAGATGATCAGCATTTCTATACCTGACATTTAAACGTGGTTTGACAGAAATTGTTATCCTTTCCAGGTTCACACAGAAAAATATCCTCAGGGTTTTTCCTAAAGGAGAACGTGTCAAATCCTCAAATTTCAGGCCACATTTGGGGTGGATGTATGGAGCTCAGATGGTTGCATTCAATATGCAGGTTGGAAATTTATGACAAATCAATAAAGCAAACTCTTAGGCTCTAACAAAATGTTGTTATCCAAATATCATATGTTTATAGACTAGAAAGATCGGGAATATAAACCTTTCCTGCATTAACAATTGTTGTCTTCTGACAGGGCCATGGCAAATCACTTCGGTTGATGCAGGGAATGTTCAGAGCAAATGGAGGGTGTGGTTATGTTAAAAAGCCCGAATTTATAATCCGAACACTTCCACATGAGGAGGTGTTTGATCCTAAAAAACCACTGCCAGTGAAGCAGATCTTAAAAGTAAGCATATGCTTATTCACTTTGCTAAAAGGAAATTGAGTCTTTTCATAACATCTGCACATTTTCATATTCAACAACAGGTAAAAGTATACAAAGGAGATGGTTGGAGTTTAGACTTCAGTCCAACACACTTTGATCGATTCTCTCCACCAGACTTTTACACAAAGGTCAGTTACACAATTATTTGGTAGATTTGGAGCAATATTCTTGTAAACTAAAGTGAACCTAATAATACCATGAGTGATCCTTTACCGTCAAATTCAATGCTAGTTTTTCATTATTGAATATTGATCTTGACTACTGTTACCCACAACAAAGTCTTTTGATCCTTCTTTATCTTACTGTTTGAACACTTTGTTGGACAGGTGTGTATTGTTGGAGTGCCAGCTGATTGTGTGAAGAAGAAAACAAGTGTAAAGATGGACACATGGTATCCTATTTGGGATGAAGAATTTAGATTCGAATTGAGGGTCCCTGAGCTTGCTTTACTTCGGATAGAAGTAAAGGACAAAGATAAGGGGAAAGATGACTTTGCAGGACAAACTTGTTTGCCAGTATCAGAGCTAAGACAGGGATTCCGTTCAGTCCCTCTGTTTGACCCCAAAGGAAGGAAATTTAAATCTGTGAAGCTTCTAATGCGCTTTAAGATTGAAACCTTAGATAAATAGTAGATACCATTCGTTTAAACATTTTAAACAGTAACAAATTTTGAGGCAAATTTGTCAATCTTCAACATCACATGGTTTCGTGTTAGTATTCTATATAGTTAATCAATGAATAATAGCATGTTGCTTACTTATTTTTAGGTGCTTTTCATCAAACACACAATCTCACAAAAATACACCTGCCCTTCTGACTAGATTTTAAACCCTTGTGTTGCTTGGATTTGTTTAAATTGAAGAATTATGCGCTATGGTGATATTGAAGATTAAATTTAAAGATAAATCAGCTTTCAAGTCTCTTTTGTTGATTAAAAAATTTGAAACTTCAGGATTTGATTCTACGATCTAATTTGTTAGATATTGTGTTTTTGAGTTGTAATCTTTATATTTAATATGTTTAACTGATTCTTTTACTTTTAATCTAGCATAAAATGTATAGATAAATCATTTTTAGGTGACTTGTAAAGGTTCACTGGGAAAGAAGAATTTTTAGGTGACTTGTAAAAAATATGTAAAACATTATCGAACATGCACATCAAATATTCTATCTAACTCGAGAAACATTATCGCTTCTTTTTAATTATAAACAAAAATAGACAATTTCTTTAAAGCTTTTAAACCTTTTATAAATTAACTTTTTTTTTTTGGCGAAAAACGAAATGTTTGAATATTGGTAATAAATTATGTTAAAAATATTAAAATAAATATTTTTCCATAAATGACGCTGTCCTTGGTTCAGGTCCTGATGCCACCCTTCACACTCTCACACGTATTATATTACAATTCCTTAACGCTTCGATCGCCATTTCTTCTCTGAAACACACCAAATCCAAGAACGCTCTCTCTTCTATTTTCTTCATGTGATTAGATTAGGTTTCATTTCACCATGGCCACACACAACTACAAAGTCTTCAGCTGCTTCAACAGGAAGTTCACACTCACCGAACCCAAACCACCGCCCGACGTCGAAAAAGCCTTTTCTGAATTCTCTGCCGGCGCCTCCTCCATGTCCGCCGACCACCTCCTCCGGTTCCTGGCGGAGCATCAGGGCGAAGTGGATTGCACCGCTGCCGATTCCAACCAGATCCTCCAGCAATCGAGGAAAGAAAGTGGATTCGATCTCCACGACTTCTTCCATTTCCTGCAACACCACGATTTCAACGCTCCCTTGAAATCTCAGGTGAGTTCTTGTTACTCCTCTTTGTTTCCCCAGAAAAATAAAAGTTAAGTTTCCCAATCCTTTTCTTTAGGATCGTAAAATTTTTGCTGTATTCAACGCCATGATTTGATTTATTTTACTAGCTTATATAATAATATTAAAATAATAATTTATTTCACACCAGAAAAACAAATAGATTAGATTAACTATTTTTTTGGAATTTATTTATTGCATTTAATTTTATTCTTGTATTATTTTTTGATGACTTAAAAAATAGCGCTATTAATATGTGTATTGTTATAAAAATTTATTGTAATATGTAATTTGAAAAATATAAAGGAATTAAAATGTAATTTAGTCATCAGATTAATTTGTGATTGAGGGAATGTCCGCAAAATTAATTTTGAATGAAAGTAAATTTTAATTAAAATTTATTTAAAGTGAAGTAATTTATATTTAAATATTTTTAATGCATAAATTAATATGAATTCATATTAAAATCTAAATTTATCTTCGCCTACTTATTTATTAAAAAGTTTATCCAAAATCAATTCCAATTATTTTTCACAGTCCACATCAAAATTTGCATAAAAATTTGATTTTACTGGTTTTTTTTTTTTTTTTTTCGCTCTTTCTTCTGCTTTGCATGAACAATACAATCCACACTTATATCAGCTAATATTTAAAAATTTGGGTCCTCTTTGAAAAATTATAAAAAGAGATGGGTTTATTACGTGATACTTTGAATTATTTTTGCACTTAATGACTAAAACATTTTTCAGAAAATTATAAACTATTAATATAATAAAATTGTGAATTCAAATAGACGTTACGCATTCTAATTTTCATTAATGGCCTCCTTGTGGTCCAAACTGATGGGAGACACGGCACCCCTCTTAACCAAACAAGATTGAAGCAAATAGTACTATTATAGATAAGAAACTGGACCCCTGTTACCAAATAATTATGATCATGTGGGAAAAAGTTGACTATAGTGTGTTAGTTTGGTTTTATAATTCTATTTACGAAAGTGCACTTAGTTTGGTTATTAGGCTCGGAGATGTGATCTAAATGCACTTTATGACTTGTTTACGTTACGAATCACTTTTCCCACTATTAATATGAATTTGGTCTTCAATATTATCTATTTAAATTTTAGTTTTCTCAAATCTCAGGATTAATTTAGGCTTTAGTGGAATTTATTTTGAGATAAACTAATATTTTACTCTTTTTGTTTTTGCTGATTAGCTTTTTACTTTTGAAATAAACTAATATTTTATATTGTGTATTATACCAAATAAATATTTATTTTGACATAATTAAAATCATAAAAATAATTATTTCTAAATATATAAGTTATATTATATTAAATTCATAATAAATAAACAATTTAAATATACATTACATTTTAGGTTTATATTAAATAGTTTAAATTAGGATATAGACTATTTTTCTATTGAAATAAATAGGAAATTAAGAAAATCATGCATACATACATACATACACTTTCATTTTATTTATTACATTTCCCTTTTTTCTTTCCTTCAAGTACAATATAAGAGAGGTAATTAATTGAGGGATTAGTGCCACAAATAGATATTTAATGCTTTGGTTGGATAATGTGATGAAACGTAAAGAAGTATAAACGAAAAAAAGAAAGAAAAGAAAAGAAAGTAAAAATTAATAGAAAATAAACTTATTTAGATAAAGTAAAAAATAGTTAGAATGGGTGAAAAATAAGATAATTTTGTTTGTGTAATTATAATTTTATTTATTGTTATTATACTTATTGTAAAAATGAAAAAAGTTATAATAAATTATTTGATTATTGTAACATTCCATAAAATAAATAGTAAGCGAAGGATGCATACATGCGATACTATTTCAAATATAACATATAAGTTTAATGTAAAGGAATGATCTTAGGCTAGCAAAATATATTTGTTGCAAAAATTGACGAAAGATATTCTAAAACTAATTTAGATTTCCATAAGAATATGCATTTACCATTGAGAATAGTTATACTAATTATGGTATTCTCTAATATAATCCATCATACATCAAACATATTTTATATATATATATATATATATATATATATATATATATTACAATGCTCTTCGAACATAACAAGTTTTGAACAAATTTAGATATAATTAAACAATAGATAAACAATAATATTTAAATATTTTTTAAAAAACTCATCTTAAATTTGTTTTAGTAGAAATTAATATTTGATCAATCAAAGACTTAGTCAAAAATATAAAGATCAAAGATCATGATAAATTTCAGTAATCTATATATGTGTACCACGTTAAGTTCTAAATATGCAAAAAGTCTTCTTTCAATTTATCACCATCTAATTACCATTAAAGTGAATATCTTTCTTATATGCATGTTGTTTACTTGAAATACATAAATGCATACAACACTTTTTCATATAAACATTCAAATTCATTTAAATTCAAAATTCATAAAACTTCGTTACATAGTTTCCTCTTAGAGCAAAAACTATATTAAAAATAGCAACATGCCTTGTTCTTATTTTCATTTGAGTGAGATTTATTTCTTCGGGTGAAAACCATCTAATATTAATATTTGAAGGTTTTAATTTGATAAAATATATATATATTATGAAATTATAAAACTGAAACAACTTATTTTAGTTTCTGTATATATATTTTTTATTTTTTTTTAAATTTTTAAATACATACTTGTAATATTTAATATTCATTTTAAGTAGATAAATAACATTGATTTTATAAATTTTATACTTTTTAAGATAAAATCCGTTAAGACTATTCTACAGAAGTTACTGTATAATTTGAAATTGTTATTTAACTTTTCATTTAAAACATATGTAATTACTTAATTTTATATAGTATTAGAGACAAAATGGTAGTTAAAAAGATAAAAATAAAAAATCTTGTAAAATGAAAATTTTATTTTATTTTATATTAATTATTTATCATACTTCATGGTGGAAAAGTTAACATTGTAGGTGTAGAAATATCTTACAAACACTGAATATAGAGATCTGACAATCAATATCATTCACTGCACCTGCAGATAATAAAGTAGGATAATAATTTATGTTTAAAAGACCAGATAGATATCGATTTAAGATTTATTTGTTTAAATTAGTAATTAAATTAATATTACTAAAATAAAAATAATAATTAAAGAGTATTTAAAAATATAATATTATAATTTAATAATACTAAACATTAAAAATAGTACATTTTATAAATTTTTAATATTCAAAATACATATAAAAGTTAAATATTTCATATTTAATATTTAAGATTCATAATAATACTTTTTAAAAATAACAAATATGTTAAAAATTGACAAATATTTTACATTTTTTAGTTTTAAGAAAAAATCAAAATAATATTTAAAAAATATTTTTTGTTGAAATGTGAATTAGTTTTAATTGATTCACAAATTTTCATCAATTTGATTAAAAATAGATTTTGAGTTAAATGGATGGTCCACTATTTCATCAGTTTTGACTGGCGGGTCCACTTTTTACAACACAGGCACAAATATTTAACATCTACATATTTTCTTAGTGAATATAATATGTCACGTGTAACTAGTATGTCATTTTTTATATTCATTTGTTAATCATTATTTTACCTTTTATATCTTTTTTCTTTAAAAGTAATTTTTTTATATTAATTATATTATTTTTAAAAGTGAATTATGAAATAGTTGATAGATTTGTCAAAATTATATTTTTCTATATTTTTTCCAATCTTGAAATTTTTCAGCAGGAAGTAACGCTGAGTAATAGGGTTTTGTTTTGTTTGCGTATTCTGTTGGGGACAGTTTTATGCTGTAGTTGAGTAGGTATCATGAGTCATGAACATGATGACAAAATGAACCCCAACTAAAAGCCATGAACGGGAATTTGGATAAGGAATAGATGGAAAAATAAGTAGAAAACAGAAGAGGTGATGATTTCATTTCTGAAAATTAGTATTCACACAATTTTCTTCTCTCCATACCCTATTTTCAAATCCAGAAAATTCCAAGGAAGAATAAGGGTTTATTTGGGAGAAATTGTTGTATAAGCTGTGCACTATCCCAATCAGTCTTAGATAGTCATCTACTGCAAGAATCTCTCATGAATTGTTTCATTTGTTATTCTGACAATGATAATGAACAACCAATAGTTGTACAGTTGCACTAGTCTCTAAAATTAAATCTTCAATATATTTGGTTAAAACCCATTTACAGCGTCAGAGAGCCAACACGAACAGAAAAATATAGAAGGAATCCATTCACTAAAATCAAGTACCAAATTAGTGGTGCATTGTGTATTTATTTATTTTGGTGAATTTAGTGTAGTCTTATTCTTTTGCATATAGTGTGTATATTTTTTGCTTTCCCATTTCAATGGGGAGTAATTTTGGGTATTAATGCATATTTGCTACATGATATGAATACAACTGAACAACGCATAGGTCTCTTCTTGACAATACGAATAAATGATGCCTTATTCCAGGTACATCATGATATGAATGCTCCATTGTCACATTATTTCGTATACACTGGGCACAATTCCTATCTGACCGGCAATCAACTGAGCAGTGACTGCAGTGATATGCCAATCATAAAGGCTTTGCAACGAGGTGTGCGGGTAATTGAACTAGATTTATGGCCAAATTCAGATAAAGATGATATCGATGTAGTTCATGGAAGGTGCTAGCTGATACTCAGTTCAATTGATTGTCCTTTCAAATATTTCGATCTTTGTAGTTTTGTGAGATATTTATCGTGCAACCTTGTAAAACTACTTACAGACGTTCTTCTGAATTATTACAGGACTCTTACCAGTCCTGTCTCACTCCTCCAATGTTTGAAGTCCATAAAAGAGTATGCTTTTGTTAAATCTGAGTACCCACTCGTTATAACTTTAGAGGATCACCTTACTCCAGACCTTCAAGCTAAAGTTGCAAAGGTTGGACTCCTTTATATTCCCCCTCCCCCAAAGCATCTACTTCACATCCCTATTTTATTAGGTGTTGAATGTAATGTGAGTTTCCATCTTCTTATACGTAGATGGCCACACAAGTATTTGGAGAATTGCTTTATTATCCTCAGACAGATTCTCTGACGGAATTCCCCTCACCAGAGTCAATGAAAGGACGAATTCTTATATCAACAAAACCACCAAAAGAATTTCTTGAATCCGATGAAACGGAATCAGCTGACGATGTTTCCTCATTGCCAGACAATACTGATGATAAGGTGACCATATTGACAAAACTTGATTTATAGGTTTTCCCTAAATCCATAGAATTGAGACTTATGACCTTCCACCTAAGTTTTAAGTTCCCAACTTCTTGAGCTATGTTATATGCTCTAGTGGCATTTGATTTATATAATTTTATCTGCTTTGCACGTTTACGTTATCCTTTCCCTCCTAACTGAGGATGATTTGAATGCATGTTATATGATGAAAAATCCCTCTAGCAGAGTGCACCTGAATACAGAAGCTTGATTACAATCCATGCCGGGAAACCGAAGGGTGAAATACAGGATGAATTAAAAGCTGCCGGTAAAGTTAGGCGCTTAAGCTTGAGTGAGCAAGCACTTGAAAAGGCTTCTGAATCTTATGGAGCTGATATTGTCAGGTAGGTTTCTAGCAGTGGAGTTTCCTAATGGCTAATGCAAATATTTATTGGCAGTTTAAAACTTCCTAACTATACGACATACTTTTATGCCTTTTTCCAGGTTTACGCAGAACAATATCCTCAGAGTGTATCCAAAGGGAACACGTCTCAACTCCTCAAATTACAAACCACACATAGGGTGGACGTACGGAGCTCAGATGGTTGCGTTTAACATGCAGGTTTGAGACTAATGATCACCGTGTCGTTTTCTCAAAGGGTTATCCACTCTATATAATTTTTACCGTACTACCTGCAGTATTTATTATATGAACTTTAAAGCAGGTTGTGTCAATGCACATTATTTCTATGCTTAATCTTCAACAACAATATACTGACCTGCTAATATGGTGTTGCCTTTATTAGGGGCATGGTAAATCACTTTGGTACATGCAAGGAATGTTTAGAACAAATGGAGGGTGTGGTTATGTGAAAAAGCCTGAATTTTTACTTCTAAAAGGTCCACATAATGAGGTTTTTGATCCTAAAATAGCATTGCCAGTGAAGAAAACATTAAAGGTGAGGTATAACATAGAAAAGAAATCAGTTAGTTTGGTGACATCTTCTGAACATCTTCCTCTGCCTGTAGGTAAAAGTCTACCTGGGGAATGGTTGGAGCTCAGATTTCAGCCCAACAGATTTTGATACTTACTCACCACCAGACTTTTACGTTAAGGTAAGTTGGGTAATTATGCTAATATTGCAGATTGGGAAGTACGAATATCACAATGGACATAGTTGAACTTTTGTTGGTGAGAGGAGACATTTTACAATTGGATTTGAGGATTTGCTTAGTTATATATTTGTTTATAACCTCCTCTACAACTGCATTTAACACTATTTAAGGGATTTTATATATTTCTAAGCAGGCTACCTGTAAAAAAATTTGGTTGGCCATGACTAGAATTCTGATAGAAGCGAAACACAGTTTATGTGCATATCCTCCTAAGCGTTTGATCAATTCATACACAGGTTTGTATCGTTGGAGTTCCGGCTGATATGGCCAAGAAGAAAACAAGTGTAATTTCAAATAATTGGTTTCCTGTCTGGGGCGAAGAGTTTGATTTCCCTTTGACTGTTCCAGAGCTGGCTTTGCTGCGCATAGAGGTTCGAGAAAATGATAAGCATCAAAAGGATGACTTTGGTGGACAGACGTGTTTGCCAGCCTCAGAACTAAAATCTGGATTCCGATCTGTCCCTCTGTATGATGAAAAGGGTGACAAATTTAAATCTGCGAAGCTTTTAATGCGGTTTCAGTTTAGATGAATTATAGGATCAGCCTATAATAATATAATATAATGGATATGAGGTCATTGTAATGATAATTATCTTTATCATTAGCTGCTTACTTGCAATTGTATTTTTGGATTTACTAATATTTCTGCATCATCAACATCAATACAAAACAGTATAAGAAGTCCCAAGATTGTCACAGGGGCCTTTTAGATCTACTTATAGCAAACAAGTTTATGGTATATATTGATTCAAGACCTGAGATCATTCTAAATTGCTGTTTGCAAGCACTGTTGAAGCCGCAATGTCAATGGTTTTCTGGACTGTTAGCAATTGTATCCTGACCACAATTGTGATCCCATTTACCATCATTCTGTAATATCAAGAATCAAAATCAAACTACAATCACTGTTTAAAACATGGCCTGGAACCAAAAAGCCATAATATAGACGCGAATGTTACACCAGACATTCTAAATGAAAAAAAAAAAAAAAAAAACCTGATCCATGAATCTGGGTGATTGAGGTGTTTCATCGTAGCCACACGACATGGTGTATACCACCTTTGCTTTTGAAACACGACATGGTGTTTCTCTCGAGTGAAACTCTGCACATTACAATTAAATATTTGAGTGTCACTCTTTTACGATGCACTACTAATTTGCATTTTTCTAACATTATTATGGTTATTGTAGTGGTCTAAAAGATTGGTCTATTATCAGTATGATTGCTAAAAATCCAGTTCCAACGTCTTGACAGTACTTTGCACATTTTTTTCATAGATTCTCATGATAATGATTTAGAGCGGACACAGATCATAGAACATATATTTCCTTTTCTTCCTCCACGGAAATATCACATTACATTTTCTTTGTGGGCATATCATATTACTAGTATGATCGCAGTCGTAAAATTGGAACGTTACGGTGCCTCCTTTTAAGACATCATAAACGACTTTAAATGTCCATACCAAATTCTGAGAGGTTTTCTCCACGCCTAAACTCTTACACACGTCTAGCTACTGAGTTGTTATCAAATACTCCAATAATGTCTGCATAAAAAAAGGAACTGCATAAAGAAAAATACCTCGATAGTTCACCATTTGTTAACCAACAATTTATGCATTAGTAATGAGGTGTCCGCTTCATTTAAATTGAATATTTTGAATCAAAATTTTTAAGTTATCAAAATGAGTTCTGGTGTTTATCTACATTTCTTTTATATTTTTATTTGTTCTCTCTCATATATATATATATATATATATAAAATAAACAGACAATTGAGGTAATTTTTTTCATGCGAAGTGTAAAAATATACAAATGATGCTTTACTCTCCACCAAACACTTAACAACCCATGAGTAGTTCTTATTTATGAAACGAGATAGATTATAAAATTGATTATGATTAACTCCACTCATTTACACATTCATTTTAAGTATGTATTCCTTTTGTATGTAGTAATATGACATCTCCAGAAGCTGTCATAAAATGTTTGAGTTATATAAAGCAGAATGCCTTTGTTTTGTAATGAAGTTAGAGGAGCATATTTATCCTAATCTTCAGGCCAAAGTGGCTGCGGTTAGCGAGTCCAAAATCTGTATAAAAATTCAAATTTTTATATTCTTATTGTTGGCTCTTGATAATTCTTTTCAAATATTTAGATGCTTGCTCATGCATCTGGAGACAAACTATTTTATGCAAGCCCCGAAAACTTGAAGGAATTTCCTTCTCCTGAATCACTTAAAAGCATGCGTACAAAGAAGTACAGGAAAAGGAGGAAGAATCGGAAAGAGGAAAACTTATGGATGATGAAGCATCTAATTTTGTTGTACAGTACAGGTATGGGAATGTTGTACACCAATGGCCACATCATTAATTTTGTAAGGGAGAGGTTAATTTACCATATCTTGCAGAACATCGGAGATGAAGACGATAACATAGAAATCGAAGAATTATACTTTATGGAAAGCCTAAAGGTGGATTAAAAAATTGTCTCTGAGTGGATCATAATAAATAAAGTGAAATGTCTAAATATATTAAGTATTTAATTGTGAGTCTAAGTCGAGTAAAAATAAAATTATTGAGGAGTATATAAAAAAAACTCCAAAACCAAATACCTTTAAGATTTTAAGTTCTTAAAATTGAAATTGATATCATTTTCTTATATGTTTGATCATGTTCTCCTTCTTATTTGAAAAAAATGAAAATAACTAAGGTTTATAGATAAAAATTGGTCACCTTCATGAAATGAGGTGTTTGAGTTCCCACTTGCTGTTACAGAACTGGCTTTGCTTTATGTAAAAGAGTTCATGAGTCTGGCATGTATGAGATGGAAGACTTTGGTGGCCAAACGTGCTTACCTGAGTGGGTACTAAGAAATGGAATTCGAGCAGTTCCACTCTATTCTCGAATAGGAGATCAGTATTACCATGTGAAACTTCTCATGCGCTTTGAATTTATTTGATTTTGTGCAACCTTCTGCTTCTTTTTTTGTACATTATTTAGCCGTGCGATATTGTAAATGTTGCTCATTTAGAATTTTGTTTGTCTTTACTTGAAAATATGTATGTCCATGTCGTTTGTCCTAAGATTTTTGTTAATTAATGGGCTAAAACTCGTCTTTTTACCGCCACAATTATGTTCACTTATTTAAGTGAGTTTATTAATGTAATGATAATGTTTAGTCATGGATTTATTCTAATTTTGGACAAATTTAATTATAGTAGATACACAATCTTTCGCTGACAACATTGTGATAGGGGCCACTGTCGATGCTTCAGGGTATGAAATATAATATAGTTATGCAACAAATGTGATGTTTCTCATCACCATCTTCCTTTTTCCTGTTATAGTTCTGTTTTGTATTATTATGGTTAAGGTTCTATTTTTGTCTGACTTTTTTGACGAATTTTTGATAATGTTGTCCATATTCAATTTATGTCCTAATTATATGCATATGAATAAACCCTAAACAACAAAAACTCCCTTATTTTTTTTGTAAATTTCATTTAAACCTTTAAAATTAAGCCCTTCTTATTTTTGTCCCAAAGTGAAAAGATAATAATCACACATGTTTAAAATTCTAATATTATTAAGAGATTTACAGTGAATTTGTTATAAAATTTCATATTGTTATATTTTTTATTTGTATTTTTATTTTTTATAACTTAAAAGTCTACTGAAATATTGAAAATGGTATTGTGAAGATGATGGTTAGTATTGAAATATTGTTTTTTTTTTTTTTGTTTTTGTTTTAATTTCCCCGTTTTAATATTAAGACCTATCCTGAATCTGAAAGTTAACATCCTTCTTATGTCAGCAATCATGTATTATATAAGTGTTATCAAGTTAACATAAAATGAATTTATGGTGGAATGGTTCTTTGGGTTTACTTTTCCATGAATGAACATCTTTTGGTATTTTCTTTAAAAAATGTAGAAGATAACATTAAGATTTCATTCCATATGTGGTTTGATCTGAAGACTTGAGAGCCCACAAGAAGATGAAAGATTTGAAGAAAGAGAAGGAAGTGCCAAGTGCCTGACATCTAGAAGATTGGAGGTTGGAAGTGGGTCCCTCCCATGCATTCCGACACTGGAAACGTATCCACGACAACGACAACCTTTTCATTGCCACCAAACACAAGAAACGTATCCATTCTCCGAACAACACAAAGCTAACACGCACCCAATGTTCGTATCTACAAAGTACGCGCGCAGTACGCGTTCACCCCATTAGTTATCTTCTTCAAGGAGAGACACACAGAGAGTGAAGAAAAGACATTGATTAAGACATGTCCAAACAGACTTACAGCTTTTGCTTCTGCTTCCGCCGCCGCTTCAGGCTTCCCGTGTCGGAGGCCCCTCCGGAGATAAGGGCCCTTTTCGACCGTTATTCCGATGAGCAAGGCATCATGACAGCCTCTCACGTCCGCAGTTTCCTGGTTGAGGTGCAGAAGGAGGAGAGTGCCACTGAGGAGGAAGCACAGGCCATCATCGATGGCCACAAGCATCTCAGCATCTTTCACCGAAGGGGTCTCAATCTTGAGAGTTTCTTCAACTACCTCTTCAGTCACAATAATAATCCACCTCTCTCACCTTCTCTTGGGGTAACTTTTATGTGCTTTTCATTTGAGAATGAATAAATCGTCTTCTTATGCTTTGCTTTTTGGATAATGTTAATCAGTGCCCTCATATCAGCAAGTGTCTCAACAAGACACTGATCGACTGAATTTTTATATTAGAAATGTGAAGTGCTCACTACTCTGTAATTTCCAATGCAATTCCAACAGTAAAAACTTTTTATTTAATGATTTCAAACAAGTCTTTTAAAGCACTAGTAAGCAAGTTTTTCTTTTTTGTCTTTTATGTTCTAAGCTTTTATAGTTTTGTGTGTTGGTAGTATCATCTAGACACCCGCTGTTGGTCTACCTACACATTAGTCCCTATAGTTCTCAATCTCAATTCTCAACAGTTAATACGATCGTTTCAGCTCTGTTTATTTTGAGTCAGTTTCATTTTGGTTATAATTCTATATCTTCCATGCTATAGGTTTTGAACTATTGATATTGTATCATGTATTAGATTACGTGAACTTTGTTGTTTTGGTTTTAGTGCTTGCGTGATTATGTTCTTTCTACTATTCCATTTGCAGGTGCACCAAGATATGTCTTCGCCGTTGTCTCATTACTTCATTTATACTGGTCATAATTCCTATCTGACTGGGAACCAGCTTAGCAGTGACTGCAGTGACCTCCCCATCATCAATGCACTGCAGAAGGGTGTAAGGGTGATTGAATTAGATATATGGCCTAATGCATCAAAGGATGATGTGGATGTTCTTCATGGAAGGTTAGTTTACTGGATCATTGTTGCTGACTTTTAAACAGGAATTTAACACAGCTTCCTTGTTTCCCTTGCCCCTTACTCCCCTTCCAATGTATTGTTACTAATGAGAATCTGAATTTATAGTTTTTCCTAAACAGTTTGAAAATGTCTTTTGTTTTTTTGCAATACAGGACATTGACATCTCCTGTGGCACTCATCAAATGTTTGAGGTCTATTAAGCAGTATGCCTTTGTTGCCTCAGAATATCCAGTTGTAATAACCTTAGAAGACCACCTTACTCCCGATCTTCAGGCCAAAGTGGCTGAGGTTAGTAACTTGGAGAAATAAAAATGCTTTTTCTTATTCTTGTAGTTGACACTTGTCAATCCTGTTCAAATTTTTAGATGGTTACTCAAACATTTGGAGACATACTATTTTCTCCTAGCTCAGAAAGCTTGAAGGAATTTCCTTCTCCTAAATCGCTTAAAAGGAGGATTATCATATCAACCAAACCACCTAAGGAGTACATTGAGGCAAAAGAAGTTCAGGAAAAGGGAGAGGAATCACAAAAGGAAAAGCCTGTCGATGATGAAGAAGCATGGGGGAAGGAAGTCCCTAGTTTGAAAGGTGGCACTATTTCTGATTACAAGGTCTGAGACGAAGTCAGTGTTGCACAATAATTGACATTGCATTTAATTTTGTAAGGGAGGTATTGGTTGATTCATTTTTTAGCTTAATGTCTTTTGTAGAACATTGAGGATGAAGATGATTTTGGTGATGGAGATGATACTGATGAGGCAGAAAATTCACGTCAAAATGCAGCAGATGAATACAGACGTTTAATTGCCATTCATGCTGGGAAGCCTAAAGGTGGGTTAGAGGAATGTCTCAAAGTGGATCCTGATACAGTGAGACGTCTAAGTTTAAGTGAGCTACAACTTGAAAAGGCTGCTGAAACTCATGGAAAAGAAATTGTAAGGTATGGCCAACTTTTTCTGTTAGTCCTTACTCATCTGTGTTGTGAGTGCTTGGGTGCTCTCGATTTGTCATGAACTGGATATAACATTTTAGAATGAAATTGCGGTAAAAATTGATTTTTTTTATGGGTTTTTGTTTATGTATTCTATTCCACTAGTAAGAAATATGAGGCAGAACTAGATAGTTCTTAGCTAAGATTTTCAGGCTCTTTTGATAGTTTAAAGCTTTAGTGTCTAACTACTTAATACATGTGCTAGTGGCGCCTATCTGATAGAGTAATTAACCATATTAGAAATTTTTGAGTGCGTTATGTTTTAGGTGACATACCTCATGGTTTTCTTATTGGCCGTAAATTGAAACATAACCAAAGCCCTTCTATTCTATTCTGCTTTGAAGCAAATCCATAGCAGGATGTTTTGTTTATTTGCAAATGAAAAGAGAAGTATTTTTTCTTGGTTGTTGGCAGGTTTACTCAGCGGAATATTCTGAGGGTGTATCCAAAAGGCACTCGTATTACCTCAACAAATTATAACCCATTGATCGGGTGGATGCATGGAGCTCAGATGGTTGCATTTAACATGCAGGTTTCTACTTCTTCCTCCCCCACTTGTTCTGTTTCATTTTTGTATTTGTACGATAGATTGTACAATAAATTTTACAAGACTGGGAGAAAAATGTCATTTGTATGATAAATTAAACAATATATTCTACAAAAATGAGAGAGAAAGAGACAAAAGAGAGAGAAGTCTGAGATGTAATGGGTGATTTGATGGAGAGTGGTATAGAGAAAAGATGTTAAAACGAGTTGTATGAATAACAGAATAAATTACCGAATACTACACTAAACATTTGAAGTCTAGCTAGCACTTTTACACGTTGAAAGTCGGGAAAAGTTTAGTGGACACCAAACTCCATTAAACATCTAGAAAAAGGGACAAAGTTTGTATGATAGGAGATAAAATGTAATAAAAGTGATAGATAGAGACATAATAGTTCATGATGGAGTTTTTGATATATAAATACTTTTATATATCACAACTACTTCAATTTTGGAGCTATACTTTTTAGGATAACTAGTGTTTCGCAGTATTTTGGGCTTACTCCATTTATATCCATGAAAGTGGGTGTGGATGATATTGGATTGTCATGAAGTTTTGAGAAAGTAAAAAGGGATAAAGAGCTGCAGACGGAGGGTGAAAAAAGAGTGAATATTTTCTTCCTCAAAATTTCTTAAGTTATACTGACTGTAACATCGTGCAGAGTGTTATTGAGTAAATGAAATTGAGGTCATGAAATATGTCCACTAATCAGTTTTCATTGTGCGTGGTTCCATTGCATGACAGGGATACGGTAGATCTCTTTGGTTGATGCAGGGAATGTTCAAAGCCAACGGTGGATGTGGTTGTGTTAAGAAACCAGATTTTCTATTAAAGGCTGGTCCTAATAACGAGGTCTTTGATCCTAAAGCTCTTTTGCCTGTGAAGAAAACTTTGAAAGTAAAAGCTTTACTGCCAGGAGTATTGAATGATGTTCCTTTCTATGTGTCTGTTGTCTAAAATCTAGATCCTAACAAAGCTCATACTTTTGTTACTCTTATTTAGGTGACTATATATATGGGGCAAGGATGGTTTCATGATTTCAAGCACACGCACTTTGATCAATTCTCACCCCCTGACTTCTATGCAAGAGTATGTTATGATAATCTTCTGGATCATTGTTACATTCATTTGATATCCATATTTTCAATTCATTTTTGCTTCCTTAAGTTTATTTATTGCATATAGTACCTTTCATGTGGTTATTATTTGAAAAACTCTGATGCAGGTGGGGATTGCTGGAGTCCCTTATGATACTGTGATGAAAAAAACTAAGACCGTAGAGGATAATTGGTCTCCATCATGGAATGAGGTGTTTGAGTTTCCACTTTCTGTTCCAGAACTGGCTCTGCTTCGTGTAGAAGTTCATGAGTATGACATGTCTGAGAAGGATGATTTTGGTGGCCAAACGTGCTTACCTGTGTGGGAACTAAGAAGTGGAATTCGAGCAGTTCCACTGTATTCTCGCAAAGGAGAAAAATATGACAATGTGAAGCTTCTGATGCGCTTTGAATTCATTTGATTTTGTGCATCCTTCTCCTCCATTTTTGTACAGTCTTTAAAATGTTATAGTAAAAGTCTTTAATACTGTAAATGTTGCTTATGTTGAATGGTGAGTTTTATTTATTTCGTCCTTGACTCAAAATATAAGGGTGTGAATGAGAATGAGACTAAATGTATTGGGGTAGTATATCAGTGTACTGATTTACTGTATATACTTTTTATTTTTATTTTTAAGTACAAAGTCATTACATCAGTTTTCTGCTTTTTCAAATTATATATGAAATAATAAAAAAATATATTTTCCAGTCATTAAATATGAAACCACGTTGTTAAGCATAACAATGATAGTTTTTTTTTTAATTAAATTGAAATCAGAAAATTTCAAAACCAAAAGTACATTTCATTAATCGTTATACATTCACCTAAGACAACTCTGTGAGGAATGTTAACACATTGACTTGTAAAATATCAATTATAGTGGATATACTCTTCATATTCAGAAAATTTTCTTAAATTCATCAAAAAGCAGAGTTTTAATAAATGTTAATAATAAAAATAAAGTGTTAAAAATAATCGCTACCCTTCCTCGTAATTGTTATGAGGTTGTTTTTATTTTGATTCTTTAATCTTGTCTTTTTTTTTTTGTTTTAATTACCTTAATTTTGTCATCTCTGTAATTTAAATTTTTCTGTTTTGTTCTCTGTAATTGTTTTATTAGATTTGAGGAACGGGTTGTTTTTTTTTTCGAAACAAAAATGAAAAAACAGAGAAAACAGTCTTAAAGTAAGCAGACACGAAGAGCATCAGCGTAAAGAGGCTGAGGCAGAGTCCCATCAGACATCACTGCCAACATGAAATCAGCCTGGCATCGTCCCCTCTCTCATCCTTCCCCGCCACCGCCCACTATACTCTCCGACTCTGATTCCGACGGAGACGGTTTTTCCTCCGCCGCGGAGACCCACCGCCACTCCGACCTCTCGGACTCCATATTCAAGCCATACCTCGAATTGTCCGACCACTCCGGCGCCGACCTTTCGAAGATCCAATCATTCCTGACGTCCTCCTCCGCCGGTGCTCTCTCGTGCCTCATCTGCCTCGAGCGCATCAAACCCTCCGACCCCACTTGGTCATGCTCCTCCCTCTGCTTTGCCGTCTTCCACCTCATCTGCATCCAGAGCTGGGCCCGCCAGGCCTCGGACCTCGCCGCCGCACGCGCCGCCACTCGCCTCCCCATCTCCCCCGCCACAGCCTCCGACACCGCCCTCTGGAACTGCCCCAAATGCAGATCGGAATACCCCAAATCTCACATTCCCAAAATGTATCTCTGCTTCTGCGGGAAGGTGGAGAACCCTCCCAACGATCCGTGGGTTTTGCCACACTCTTGCGGTGAGGTTTGCGGAAGACCGTTGAAGCACAATTGCGGCCACCATTGTTTGTTACTCTGCCATCCCGGGCCGTGCCCCTCTTGCCCCAAACTCGTTAAAGTTCGATGCTTTTGTGGGTGCATTGAAGATGTTCGACGATGTGGGTTCAAGGAATTTTCATGTAATAATCTGTGTTCGAAGGTTTTGGACTGTGGGGTTCATCGTTGCACTGAGGTTTGCCACCGTGGCGCTTGCCCTCCTTGCCGGACACGTGGCGTGTATGCCTGCCAGTGTGGGAAGGTGAAAGAGGAGAAGGAGTGTTGTGATCGTGTTTTTCAGTGTGATCATCCGTGTGAGAAGAGGCTTAACTGTGGGAAGCATGTTTGTGAGAGAGGGTGTCATTCTGGCGAGTGTGGTGAGTGCCCCCTTAAGGGGAAGAGAACATGCCCTTGTGGGAAAAGGGTTTATGAAGGAATGCCTTGTGATGCTTCTGTGCAGCTTTGTGGGGCTACCTGTGATAAGATGTTGCCCTGTGGCTACCACAGGTGCCCAGAGCGGTGCCACCGTGGACAGTGCGTTGAGACTTGTAGGGTTGTTGTGAAGAAGTCCTGTCGATGCGGGAGCCTCAAGAAAGATGTAAGCGATTTCTGTTTTTTTGAATTTTGATGTGTTTTGGTTTATGGTAGTTAAGGTTGATTGAACTTAGAGTAGGTTCCTTGCTATCAAGATTTGGCATGTGAAAGGAAGTGCCAGAGGATGCGTGACTGTGGTCGGCATGCTTGCAAGCGGCGCTGCTGTGATGGGGACTGCCCTCCCTGCTCAGAGGTGCGTGCCTGTTTTTGTTGCTGCTTTGTTTTGGCAAGAGACTTTTGAGTTATGATGGTGATGACATTGATTATTTTTTTGTTTATGAAAATTGTTAGATATGCGGAAGGAGGCTTCGATGTAAGAACCATAAATGTCCTTCTCCATGCCATAGGTATGTCCTCTGTATGTGTTACCTAGAGCTGGGTCTGTAATCCTTTAGGCAACTAGGTGAATATGTGAAATACTGCTTTCTTTATTGTTTAAAAATTAGTTTCACGGTTCCCTAAACTGAAACCATTTATGATATTAGATCTGAGCTGAAATCAGATCAGCCTGTTGATTTTTTAGTCTGAAACATGCTGGCTAAGTTACTTTAGGCTGAGATCAGGCCATCCCAACTGCTTTAGGGCTGAATCCTGTTATCTGCCTGCAACAATTAGCCCTTCTAAGTTCTTATCCATATGCTGCTTTTGGAACATGGATGCCAATTCATGTGTCATAAAATATGATCACAATGGACTAGATAGAGAAGGAACATATTATTTTATTTAAAAAGAATATGGGAACGAACATGATCTTTATGCATAATATATTTGCAGAACTATATTTTCTTCTCGAACTTAGGAAGAACGCATCATCATGATTCTTAAATTTGTTCATGCAGAGGTCCTTGTGCTCCATGCCCAATAATGGTGACAATTTCATGTGCGTGTGGACAGACACGATTTGAGGTATGAATGCGGACATTTGGACTTATCCATGGGAGTATATCTATATAGTTGCAGGATCTTATCCTGTTACATGAAATAACACTTCAAATGAGTATGTTTGTGATTATTGTGAAAAGTCCAGTTTATAATTGTTTTTTCAAAACTTGATATTCTTGAACTTAAATTATTGTTTAATTGTTTGCACCCCTCTGTAAAGTAATACTATTAATTGATTAATTCATGGAAGTTGATGGCCAGATGATGTTGGACTCGGGAGTAAGTTTGATAACTTTCCGAAGGAACATTTGTTGAAGAAGACTTTGTTTTACATGTTTCAAGCACCAAAAGTGAAAACCTGATTTATTTGAAGGCTCTGACTTGCAAACTTTATATATATATATATAGGAAATCAGAGCTCATAATTGTCATTAGCAGGTTTGATTTGATTGTGGGGAGGTCTCTTTGGTGTTGAACAGTTGATTAACAAAAGATAATCTTTGTTTGTGAAATATAATCATGTTGTAATACAGTGGTAATTTATATGAAGGCAAAGTCATTTAAAGTTTTGAACATATTCTGGGAAGCAACAAAGGTAAATGCATAATATCAAGCATGGAGGTTTATTAGTGTTAATTTATGTACTGTATTTTGTATTCAGTGTGATGCTCCTATTTTTATATTACTTGTTAGACCAGCCTTGTTTAGTGCATTTCATTTAATTAATTGGAAGTTCAGGGATCATGTAAACAATGGGTTACTTTTTGCTGTTTCCTTTGGACTTTTGTATTTTAATTTAAGTAAATTGATCTTAATCTTTGCTGATTGTTTGAGTGAATAAACACACATAAAACACAGGTATTCTTTATTATTTTTTCCTTTGTGTTTGTTTATGGTGGTCTTTTTTCTCTTTACCTTTGGCCAAAATGGCACTATCTTGTATGATATTCTGGAACTTGATCCTGTAATTGGATCTCTTCAAATTTAGTAAAACTTGCCTGAACTATCTTGTGCTGAGTAGTGGATTTTCTACCAGGTTCCTTGTGGTACCGAAATGGACCAAAAGCCTCCTAAATGTCCAAAGCCATGTCCTATCACTCCTTTATGTCGGCATGCGTCACATTGCAAGGTACCATTTGATATGACTTGTTTTTACGCAGGCATTTACATTTTCAATCAGAGATATACTGAAGTTATAGTTGGCTGAAGCTATGGTAGAGGAACATAATTTAGAAAAAAAAATTATGGCTCTTTTTTAATGATAATATGATGTATTTACTAGGGTGTCTATCCCCATTCTACTGTGTTATTTTTATCAAACCTTTTAGAGATTTGAAATCAAATAATTTTAATTCCCCATTAGGTTTTGGGATTTGATCCCTGGTCTCCTGATACATGGTTATACTCTCGATATAATGAACAAATAATCTTTTTGTACAACTGTACAAATATTTGGAATATAAGGGAAAGCAGGAAAAGATAATAAGATTTGGCTCTCCGTGAGGTCTAAAATTTAAAGTAGTGTTTACTGTCAAAGATAAAATGTGCATTTGACATTTAAAATTTTATGTGAAGAAGCTTATTTCATCTGAATCATCATGAGTGTCTAATGCTCCCCTTGTGGCTGATTTCAAATATTGAGATGGGACCCTTAGTATTTGAGCAGAAGCTAAACATACGAAGTATAAATTTATGTCTTCGTATCCTTAATATAAGCCCTAATTTAATTGTTTTAACTTGAAATATTATCATTTTACAGTATGATCATTTACAGTGTAAATTTATGTCTTTGTATCCTTCAGTGCTTGGAACAATATTTGAAAATGGATGATTACATCTCATTATGCAATTATTTTTTTAAAATAAATGTTCATAGTATATACTGACGAGTTTCTATTGTTGCTTTTCTCTAAATCTGAATGATTAGAAAACTATATCCGTAGATATCATTATTATAGTTCTATCTTCTTTTATTTTTCAAAAGGAAGTGTATGCTTAATTTTTGTCCGTTCATCTTTTTTCTTTTCATTTTGTTAACAAAATATGTTTTTGTCTAGCCGCATAAATGCCATTATGGAGCCTGCCCTACTTGTCGGCTACCTTGTGCCAAAGAGTACCAATGTGGTCATACATGCAATTTAAGGTTTGATAAAAAAATTTCTCTTTATTTATGATAAAATTAATGCCTGCATTTTAGGACTTTGGATTTTTTGAGCATTTAACATGAATGGAAAGTCCTAAAACAACGATTCAGTTGTCTCTACTCATGTTCTTAAGTCTTGACAAAGTAATGCATGTTGTTCATCAGAATCTAGTATCACACGAGTTAACAACCAGTCCATACATTTAACTTTTAGGTAGTAATATCTTTCCTCAACTCTTGTCTTTGTGAAGGTGTCATGGTGCTAAGCTTCCTCCTAATCCAGAGTTTACTCTGAAACCAAAGAAAAAGAAGATTATACAGCAAAGTGAAGGTGTTCCTGGCACTCCATGCCCTCCTTGCCCAGAACTTGTGTGGAGATCATGTGTTGGGCAACACATTGGAGCTGACAGAATGGTTTGTTTTGCTTATCTTCAAAGCTCTACGTGAATTTTGACGTGCAAGATAATGATTTTGCCCGAAAGGAACTTCTTTTATGTTGCTAATATAGTCACTGTTTTATTTTCACCCTACTATCAGATGGTTTGCTCTGATAAATCACAGTTCTCCTGTGAGAATTTATGTGGTAATCCTCTACCATGTGGCAATCATTATTGTACAAAAACCTGCCATGCCTTGGAGAACCAGTTACGAGGAAGTGAACCATGTGAAGATTGTTATCTTCCTTGCCAAAAGGTGTTAGATCTTCCTTAATTCCATTAATTCATTGTATTTTACTATTTATTTTATACACCAGGCTTTGTCAATTGTGGTTTTTGATGTAATCTGTTTTATCACTGGATTTATGCTAGTCAATGAAGTTTCTCTTTGGTCTTCCTGTGTAAAATTGAGAAACTCTTCTGTATACTTTCTAAAATCAGAACTGATAATTTGTTGCTTGATGTGTTAACTGCATTGATCAGGAAAGAGAGCCTGCATGTCCGCATAGTTGTCCTCAGCCATGCCATCCTGGAGACTGTCCTCCATGCAAGGTGCTCATTAAGCGGTCATGTCACTGTGGTGCAATGGTTCATGTGTTTGAGTGTATATATTACAATAGCTTGTCCGCAAAGGGTCAAGAGACTGTCCGTTCATGTGGTGGGCCATGTCACAGGTAATTAGAGACTAGCCGTATTTTTTTTTAAATCTAGTTTAACCCTTGAAACCAACTTTAAGTTCTAAATATCTGTTTAGACTTTGGTTCCTCTATCTTCCTTGTTTCTTGTTCTGTTAATTGTGTAGTAAAGTTAGATGACAGCCCTATTCTTCGCATGGTTTTCAGAAAGTTGCCAAATTGTACGCATCTATGCCCAGAGACATGTCATCCCGGTCAATGCACAAATGCTGAGAAATGCTGTAAAAAGGTACTACAAAACCCAATAGTTATAACACAATTAGCTCAAGCGATTTTTCGTACTACTGTTTTTGCTACTGCATTCTAAGAAAATGAATACACCTATTATTGACTCAATTTGAATTCTAAAATATGAAATCATTCTTCACAGGTCACAGTTCGATGCAAATGCCAAACACTGAAAAAGGAGTGGGTTTGTCAAGATGTTCAAGCAGCATATCATCGTATGGGTTGCCATCCGAAGGATACACCAAAAAATCAATTTGGAATTGGACTAATTCCTTGCAATTCTGATTGTAAGAGTAAAGTACAGGTTGTTGAGTCAGAACTACAATTACGTAAATCTAGGGTTACTGAGGTAATCACGTTTCTGTCAGAAATTTCCACATATACTCTATGATCTTTTTTTCTACTTTTTTTGTAAGGTTTGGTCACACATCTAGAAATCTTGTTTTTGCACAGATCTTTGTGTTTGGAGTGTTATTTATGGTATTAATAAATTTCAGAACCAAGTTAGAGTTGTATATTGATGCCTGGCAAAATGTAGTGTGTATTTTTGAATGCTCTGTTGTTTCATCAAATTACAAATATGATACTTACTCCTTTAAGAGAGGGAAGAAAAAAAGGATAGTGAAAGAGTGAAATTCTTCGTGTTTTTCTACCATATACACGTTTATTTTGTTGAAGCAAATGTTCAATACCTATAAATATTATACGATATTATACATTGACAATACCCATACATAGTTGCATACATAAGAAATCAAAGGTTCTAAAATTAAAATTTCAACCAATTCGATACCTTTAATTCCAATGAATCTTTAGACCTATGTCTAAAGACTAAAGAGGTGGAAATTGTGGGAATTAGGAATATTATTCAAAGTCTAGTTCAAGTGAATGACTGAGAGTGAGGCTTAAACATACCTACGATGTTGTCCATGATCATCGTAGGTTGAACTTATCCGTGATTTCTACCACTACAATAAATCTTTATCATAGTGCTATCCATTCTGCTGAAAGAAGTTATTTTATCTGGGCATGCCTCAAACCGCACTTCAAACTGCAGATCACAATAACTTGGAATAATGACGACATTGGGATAACTAGTTGAAATTGTTTCTTTCCCCCTGAACCTCAATCTTTTTTCAACTCAAGAAACAACTAAATTGTTTCATAGTGGAACAAGCTTTGTGCAGGTGACACATAGCATGGCCAAAATTGTCAGAGTACATGATATTATGAATTCTGTATGTGTATAATTCTACTTAGCTTTTGTTAATGATCTCATTTCTAATATCGAATGGCTTTAATTTCTTAAAGTTGAATTTTATGCACTGTTAGTGTTAGTTTTTTTATACTGTTAGATAAGTCTGACTTTTGAAGTAGGTAATATAAAAGTTAATAAACATACCATTTATGTCTGTTTGTGTTTTGATGATACTTTACACTGTCAATGCATAAACTATCTACTCCAATTTCTAAATGATGTTGTTTTACTTCGTTTTCATTAAATTGAGGAGGCATGCTTTTATTGAGACGTGCCGTGATAGTGTCTAATACTTTAGTAATTATTGAAGGTACAAGATCAAGATCAAGATACAGAAAAATCAGTTCGAAAGCGAAGAAAAAGGAAGGAACGGGTTCTTGAATCCAAGGAAACATCAAAACTACAGGTAATGTTACTTTTCTTAATAATAGAGCTATATTTAAGTTCCAATTGTCTTTTCCTTCGCACTTACGAATGTAACCATTGAACAGAAAATAATTTCCGGAGCGAAGCGGCTTCTTCTTTTTATCTTTATTTTGATCACACTTGTTGCTGCTACGTATTATGGGTACAAGGGACTTTTGTGGCTCTCTGATTGGATGAATGAAGTGGATGAACGAAGACAAAGATATTCTCGAATCAAATGATTATCACTCTGATTACCCCCTTTTTGTTAGTCTGATTACATTCTTTTTATTCTCTTTCAATGTGGATATGTCTGCATGAAGTCAATATGCTTTGTATGGTTCCATGCATTCTTTAATCCTATACTAGGAACAATAGACATTTAGACATCCTGAGTGTTTCCAAAGTCCAGAAGTTTGGGAAATTATGGTCTAATAAATTTTTGGCTGAATAGTACTTTTTTTTGGTCTGGATAAGTTGGCTTTGGCAGAAAATTGTCAAGAATTTTGGCTGAGTAGTTATGGATATATCTTATATATATATAACTGTTTTAATCTTTTGTTTACTTTGGTGACAACGGTTTTAATAAACCAACTTAACACACGTATATATATGAATGTATATATTGCACTTTATTAAAGAAATATCGTCTTTTAAATAAACAAACTTATTAAATTTGCGTGTTTTTAAGTATAAAAATTGTATTTTAACTATCATTAACATCTTTGAAAAATAATTGAAATTCAGTTATTAGAGAAAAGAAAAAGTAAGAATAGAAGAGATAACCAGTTAAAGAGATTACATTAAAATATAGATTAAAGAATGATAATTTTAAATAGTGTAGGGATAAAATTATTTGTCTAATTGTGGGGCAGTGGGGGAAAATGTGTGTCTAATGAGAAGAAAGAGAAAAAGAATAAGAAGAAGGAAATGAACATACGAAAGAGTGAAGGAAGTACTAAGATTTGTTCTGACATCTTTCACTTATAGCCAAAGCATCATGAAATGAACAGTAACAGTGGATTGATGTTATTGTTATTTTTTCACCAATACTCCAGCCAACACTGCAGTAACTTTGTTGATAAGCTGACTGTTAGAACCGTGTAATAAACTGTACAAGATCATATAAGATTTTATGCTATTTTCTTTCAAAAAAATAGAAGTCACGTTGACTGTTAGTGTTGTTCATGTGTTAGGAGTTTTGTTTTGCATATGAACAAAATATGCCTTCTGTACTCTACATCTGTTGTTACGAATAAAACAACAAAGTTGACTGTCTCTTGGATACTACCCTGTCCATCTCCAAATTAACCCTTTTAAGTGTCATCACCACAAGTAATTCCGTATAGTTCATGAGATAAGACTAGTTGACTAAAAACAAGATTTTCTTGTTTCAGCTTAATTTTCTGCCTTATCCCCAATCACAGGCAGGTTGAAAAGTGAAACACACCAAACTAGCTTCAAACGTTGTAAACAAACCATTCAACAAGGGCAGACAGACACAACTACCCTCTTTAATCATACCATCAGCAGATTTACAAAGGAGAAAGTCAAAAATGAGTATTCACTAAAATAGTCCATAGTCCTTTCAGACATTGACTTCATCAACTCAGATTGAGGAAATAATGTAGATGTCCACACATTTGTCAATATGTTTTAGTACGCGGTTTCCTCCTTATGCCACTTTGAATTAAAATATCTTCATAAACGCAACTCTAAAATTTCTGCTTCAACAGTTGTGATGTGATCGCTCACGTCAATGCTCCCCACCCATTTGATCTGCCAACTCAAACTGTTAAAATAAGTTCATCTTTTTTATCATCCTTAATATCTAATTTAGTAAGCAATAATAAAATAAGCAAGTTATTTAGTAACAAAAATAAAATAAAATAGGAATCATGTCTTTTAGGTGAATGAATAAAATAAAACCCTACCTTGATAAAACAAAATTAAGTAGAAAAACTCAATAAATATTTAGGAGATAGCGTTTTAAAAAACACAACTCCTAATAGCCTCTCAAAACATACCACAAATTACTATAAACATATATTATTTAACATGATCAATAAGTCACAAGTTTTTTAACTATAAAAAAAATTAGAAACTAATTGAAATAGTTTACTACATAACTAATTAAAATAATATACCATTGGTATATTATTATATTAAGATAAAATATAAAATAAAATTAGTATAAAAACAATTTTGTAAATCTCTATCATAGTATGATGTTCAATGTATATTATTAAAATTAATATTTATTGTTAAAATATATATTATAATATTATCATCTTCATATACAATTATAATATTTTTCATAATTTTATCTACAAAAATAAATATCATTATTATTATTATTATTATTATTATTATTATTATTATTATACATTATCATAGCTCTAAATATATGTTATGTATGTTTATAAATATAAATGTTTGACAAATTATTGTTGATGAGAAGTAAATAGGTAAATATGCCTTTATATTGAGATCTTGATATTTTCTTTTTATACATAGTTAATTGAAAACCCTTATACAACAATAATAATATCTGAGTTATCTGTAACAATTAATATATAAAGAGATTTTCAATTAGTAATGACACATCACTTTTCTATTTTATCCTTTATAACATTTTTAAATTACAATAAAAGGTATGAATTTAAAAATATAAAATAAAATTAAAATATAGTGGAGAAATAAATAAAATAAACTAACAAAATAATGAGAAGAGACCCATATAGATTAAAAAAGAGAGTAAATACTCATATTTTTAAATAGAATCAAATTATAAGTATAATTAAACTTATTACTATAAAATATCTTCAGTACAATATAAAATTTGTAATATATTTCATTATTGTATTTTTCATATGGTAAATAAAGTTATATAAAATAAAAAATAATATATATTTATTTATAAAATAGTATATAAGATTGCATAACAAAATAATGGAGAGCATGCTTCTGGGTTTCTGCTCTTAAATAATTAAGTAAATAATTATGTAAATAATAATGAGTTGATTATATAACTAATAGTGAACTCTCAATTATTAATAATTTGAATTTATTGACATGATTCCAATATGAAGAGGTAACTATAGGAATGGTTGGTGGAAACACACTTATGACGCATATGATCCAATGGTGAACAAGAAGCTTCTCTTGCATCTCCCACCTTCTTATCTCAACTAATACAATACGTGTTAGGGTTGAGTATCTCTATTTATACGTATGTAAGTGTCCATTCAGACACACAGTTTCTGTTGCAAATCAAATGAAATGGACGCTGAAAGTGTTGAGAGCACTGAGATGTCGGATTATGCGACATTTGATGCATTAAGTTTTAGTTGGGCAGTGGACAATGATATTAGGAGTTCGTCAAATTTGGGAGCATCTTCCCCTCTCCATAGTTTTGCTTCACAACTGGACATTGCCATAAGGAGTAGTAGGAATTCCTCAAACTGGGAAACATCTTCTCCTACATATGCTTTTGCTTCTGGAGTGGACACTGCTGTTGGGCTTTGTGGAGGCTTGATTTGAGTTAGGCCCAATTAGACAGTAACCCTAGTTTCTCCCTATAAATACACAACTTGTATTTGTAATCTTCAGCAATCACAAGTGAATAAAATTCTTCCTGTT
>Ga0209700_101523_pt1 | contig 48131 bp, 33 predicted proteins | sample SiratroredBW_FD_187528 | JGI IMG/M metagenome (GOLD analysis project Ga0209700, IMG submission 187528) | Root nodule microbial communities of legume samples collected from California, USA - Siratro red BW (SPAdes) (version 2) | ecosystem: Host-associated > Plants > Roots > Nodule | place: USA...
ATATATATATATATATATATATATATATATATATATATATATATATATATATATATATATATATATATATAATTTAGTTCTACGATTAAGTATTTCATGATGCAATTAGCAGCTTTAGCATTCATTCAACTTTATGATATGATTTAGAAACCCTGTCGGAGCTTAACTAAATTAATTTATAATATACGTTTCAATTATAAAGTAGTCAAAAGCTTCACGAAAAAAAGTTATGGGAGTTGACACTAGGAGAAGGGGCAGGAGATTAGTGACAGAAATATCGCAAATACACACGCAAAAAACAAAAGCAAAACAGTTCTGAGAAGTCATTATCTGAAAACTCCACGGTGGGACAATAGAGATTAAATAACAGACAACGAAACGCAATAACAAAAGGGAAAAAACACAAGGCGGGGAAGCAAACAAATGCAGATTTTCACCAGGAAATTTAATTGCTAAGCAAGCAGACAAACCAATAGAGTATTGCCAGGTAGGGGCGACGGAAAAGTCTTCAAATAAGAAAATTGTCATAGACAAACGGCTTAATTATGTTATATGAAGCGTTGTGTTTTACCTTGTTGAGTTTGAGACGACTGTCCAAGATTCTACCCTCCGATGTGAAGAGAAATTCTTCAGCCATTTTGTACAGCAAATAGTCGTAGCCTCTTTCGTCAGCAACCAAAAATTCTCTCTCACCAAAGTCTACGTAGGTGGATATCGGTTCTACCTCTGTCCAACCCAAATTTCCCAGTTTCAGAGCACATTCCACAGCGAATCAAACAAACGAAAACACACATATTGAAGCAGTTTCGGAATCACAAACAGTATTTCCTTTCGTGTGCGACAACGAATTTGAATAACTATAATTTTTTTTCACTGGTTTTACGGAGGAGGCAAATCAACAGTGAAAAATTGAACGGATCGTACCAGCCATTTCGAAATCATGCAGGATGAAATCAATGGCGAGCTCTACTGGCGTCTCCGGCGTCCTAAAACGGGAAGCGTAAAAAAAGCATGAGCAAAAAAAAAGAAAAAAAAAAAAAAAAACCAAAAAAATCCAAAAGGAAAATAATTGAAGGCATGATTGATTATATATAACAACACATTCTCAAAATAACTTTTGCGGCTGAAAACGACGCGCAGAGCTTTACACTTACGAAGGCCGTTTCGATTCGTTATTATTTCTTTTACTATCATTACTGTCATCACCGTGACCATGACCATCATTTCCTTCTTCTTCTTCTTCTTCTTCTTCTTCATCTTCTTCCTGGTTCCTCAACTTCTGAATCGCCGAGTCCACCGCTTTTTTGTACGAGTCAGCAGCTATTCCACTCGGAATGATGTTCCCGCTGCAACAAACAACTGACACACCGAGTCAGCAAAAGCAAAACAGAGGACGCGGTGCAAACGGCGTCTTTAGGCTGAATATGAATGGACCTGCGGTCGTAGATGTTATAGCGCGCATTGCTGTAGTCGGAGAAGCACGTGCGGATGCCGAATTGCGCAGCGAGTTCCCAAACAGGATTGGACAGCGGACCGCCGACGCCGGCGATCCAACCAGCTCCAAGCTCCACCGACACGCCGCCAAAAGGCTCCTTGCGGATCCTGCCGCCGACGCGATCCGACGCCTCCAGAATCACCAGGTCCTCAACGCCGTTCTCAGCCAGCACCTTCGCCGCAGCGATACCTTCAAATCAAAGCAAACACAAAATGAGATTCCAGAACATTCAGTTCAGGAGCTGAGCCCGTCGCCGAATAATAATGAGGCGGAAGAACTCACCGGAGATGCCGGCACCGACGATGATGACGGAGGAGCGAGAGGAAGACTCCATCATAGCGTTAAATCGGTTCGGTTCCGTTCACAGAGAAAGTGAGAGAGTGAGAGAGAGAGAAAAAACGAACACTTTTTGTGTTTTTGTTTTGTGACACCTGGAGAATTATAGCGGGAGTCGGTTTTTATAGGTCTATTTTTGCGCTTTTCCTATTTTTTTTCTTATTAATTTTTTTTAAACGCTGTTTATTTTTGTTTCTTCTTTCTTCAAAAATGCACGATGGAAGTGTGTTTTTGCATTTGAATCGAGTCCAACAATCCGTGCTCCCACGCCAACGCGTTTTGGACTCAACACATCATAGTGTGGAAGTTGCCAATGCACTAACCTTAACTTTTAGGCTCAACCTTTTTTTTAAACAATAATAAATAAAAATAAAATCCATTTTCACAAATTTATACATGTATGAAATATTACAATATTAAAGTTTCATCCTGAAAAAATAATATTGCCAATATTCTTGTTCATGTAGAAAAAAGGGGTTAAATTTATACGTGTAGAAAACTCACACCTCAAGTCTTTCACATTAATATATTAGTTGAGAAAAATTGCTTACTCATTGCAGAAAGTCCACACAAAGTCCCCTACATTAATATATTTTTGTAAAATTATAATATTAATCCCATTAGATATAGTTCTATAGTAATTTTGACATCAAAATAAAGAGGATTACATAGGTCAAGTTATAAGATTTATAATATAAGAATAGTTTTTATTAATTTTACAAGATTTGACCACTTCAAGATGTCAAAAATATAATAAACACTTTGAATTAACATGTTTATTAATGTGAAAATCAAGACCATATAAGAGTATTGAAAGTGTATACACCAAAACATTCGTGTCTCAAGAACCCAATCAACTTAGACTTGGACTATGACAAAGAAAACACAATTTTGTCTCATTAAGAATAGTAGTAAAAATGTATTCATAAAAGTCTTAAGATATTGGTTAGAGAATCTGCTACCATTATGGGTATATATGTTGAATGTGAATATGAAGAGTATAGATGAAAGAGATCACAAACGATGATTCAGAAAAATTATTGCTTTTAGCAAACACTAAAATTAGAATTCAGGTTGGTTAACATGATCAAGAGAAGTGCAGAAAATATAAACTTAATAAATTTTCATCAGAATTGTATTGGTTCTACTAGTATGCATTATTTATCACTGTTATTCAAAATCAATTCTTATAATAGGAGGAAATTGATATGAAGCACCCGTCTTCTCGTGTGCGTGGCAAATGTGAAGGATCTCTAACATGATGGTTTAAAAAAATAGTGTATTTAAATCTGAAATTTTTAGAGGACAATTTATTTTTATGAAAAAATTTAATAGTTTTACAAAACAAAATATTTGAGTAGAGAATTTTAAATAAAATTTGAATTTTACATCATTATTAGAGTAATTTGATTATTCTAAATTTAAGAATTTTAAATTTATCTTGAAATTAAAGTTTAAATTTTTTTTTCATATTTCTCATAATTAAATGTATTTTATTTCTACTTTTTTTTTTACCTTAACTTGATTGTGATAAGAGTGTCTAGACTCTATGACATTAATGAGACTTTTTATATTAAAGTCTATATTTCACTATTATAATATTTAAAAATAGTGTTATTTTCTTATCTGACATGGATAGAGTTTTTTTAATATTAATGGTGCTTTTAGTTGATGTAAAATACAATTTTTTTAATTAACATAAACTGAAAATATTTTTAGTTAAAGTTATTATTTTATGAAAATGTAGATACATGTTATTTTCCGATCAATTTTAATCGGTTTCTCTTCATTAATATTAGGAAGAATATTTTCTAAGCAAAGTTTCTTAAATTTTGTATCGATACTAATGAGACTAATTTGTAGTCAATGCAAGTCAAACAAATTTAGTTAATATTAATGAACATTATTGTTTTATTGGTTCATATTATTAAGATTATTTATCCATCAATAAATCGAATTCATCAAAGTATGGCAAAAAAAGCACGCTCAACATTTTGGGTAAGAACACCTGAGTCCTCTAGAGTGTAGTTCAGAGCATTCTACCTATTAGAAATATAAATATTGTGAAGATCATAGGAACTGTTGTAAAGAAAAAGGCATAACATGTGTCTCGTCTCGTCTCAAAGCATGCACAACTTTGGACTGGAACTTTCTTCTCTCAACATTTGGAACACCTCCATAATAAAAAGCATTTCAAAATTTTATTAAGCAAATTTTTTTGTATAAGCAAGGATAAAGAGTTATAGGGAATTCTTGTATTGCATTATTAAATAATTTTTCATATTTTATGAGAATTTTTCTTAGTAAGTAATTCACTTGTGGTAATTAATTACTTTATAATTTGAAAATTTGTAAGGAATCTCTCGCAAAATTTCCTAAAAAAATGTCTGCAACAAATTTTCACGCAAAACAATATTTTCAGAAAAATTCCATACGAAAAAGTTCCATGGAAAACTATTTTGTGGAAAAATCCACTTGAAAAAGTACATTTTATTGTGGATTTAAATTTTATGGATAATTTTCCTTAGAATTTTAAATTTATAAGCAATTTCTTGTAAAAAAAATCAGCCAAATTTTATAATGAAATTGAATTTGTAAGTACATTTTATTGTGAATTTCTTTTAAAGAAATTTACATGACTTTTAGAAAAAATAACAAGAGTTACATTTAGAGTTGATTTTGTAGGATTTTGGTTGGACATATGCTCGATTCTAAAGGTATGATGCTAATTCATTTGGGATGTGATACTTTGATACCTAACAAATTCTTACAATCATCATTTTATCTTTTATTTTCTCTTTTTCTTTGTAAATACAAAATTTTATTTTTATAATGATTATAATACCCTTAAAAATAAGTTGATGTGTGGTTGTTACGATTGTCAAAGTATTATTTTCTAATTTATTTTTATCTGTTTTTTTAAGATCAACATCGATTAGCTGATGTAGTGTCAACCAAGCTGACACTATATAGCTGTGTCATAAAAATTTTAAAAATTAGGTAAGTTATGTCATACAATAATATATACTTGTTTGTCCATAGATAAAAACATTGAAATATAAGAAAGTGTCTCTCTTATTGAAAGCCTGCAAATAATTTCTCCATCATTGCTATTGAAAATGGAGAAGACAAAACCACAAGTAAGAGAGTCAATATAAAGTCTGAAGCATTCCTAAGTAGTCAATGACAATAGAATCAACTCTAAGGGTCAAAGGAAAAATTTACAATAAGAGCATTTAAAACACATTGGTGGATTTCTTCTTGTTGAAGATTTCACATCGCCTAGAAATGAGACTTTCCAACAGTTTATAAGTCGATGCAAACCTCACCTTACAAGTCAGTTTTATAAGATTAAGTTAAGCTTAAAGTCCACTTCTGATATGGTATCAGAGTCTATCCTAACAAGGTTATTGGGCCTATCGGCCCACCCACTATATCAAACTGCTATCAAATCACCCTTACATATAACTTTCACGCGCAAGTTGAGGAGTATTGGCGTGAAGGGAATATTTTCTATTAATTTGTTACTATTTTTATCTATAAATAAACAGCCATGTGTGAAGATTAATGCATAATTATTTTCTCCTTTATTTTAACATGGTATCGAGAGCTTAGGATTAGGTTAATTTTTTTTTTGTGAACCCACTGTTTACCGTTATTTTCACGTAATTGTATCTGCTGCTTTTATACACATTTGTATCTCTTATACTCTTCATTTCTTTCATACTCTTATATTTTCTATTTGTTATGGTGAAGACTGCAAACGAAGACTATTTTTTTAAGATTTTTTTCTCTCTTTTAAAGTAAATTTGTTAATTCTAATATTAGTTAACTGATATTTTACTAAATCTTGACAAAGACCTAAAATTAATTATATTTATAATAAATTTGGTTCACATTTGGAAACACCGATATCAAAATCAATGTTTTATTTACATCCATATTTTAATTGACAGGACATATAGATAACATGTGATGCAAGTTAAAATAAATATTAAACTAAGTTAAATAAATATTAAAAATATATTCCATTAATATTAATTAAATATTAAAAAATATACTAGACTAAACCAACACTAACTTAAATAAATATAAATATTAAAATCAAATATTCTAACTCTAATTCCAATATATTTTATTTTATTAATATTTTTATTCTAGTTTTAATTTAGAGTTGACACCAACTCTATTTTTTTTTTGTTTTGATTATTTTAAAAAATAACGTCAATTAAGTTAATTAAGTTAATGTAAAGTCTTTATATAATAAAAAAAAAATTTGTAATAACTTTATGCTTTTTAATTTAGTAAAAAAATTTAAATTATTTATATTAATAGTGTCTAATCTTAGATCGACATCTTTATTTGAAGCTTAACTTAGTGTTTTCTTGTAGTATATTTTTTATTTTTTAATTTAAAAAATAATATAAAACTATTTTACTTATAGAGTAATTATACAATGTAATTTAAGTAAATAATTAATAACAATATAAAATAATTTAAAGATACTGGAAACAAACCTATAAATATCAATTGTAGAGTTTAATTTTGTTCTAATAAAAGAATTGAACGCTTTAAATTAACAAATTACATAAAATAAGTGGCCAATTACAAATGTAACTTCCTTTTATGACTCTTTCATCCTTGAGAAGTCCTTTTTCTTTGTGTTTACTCAATCTTTGTCATAAATTAATCCTTGTTTTAATCCGTGACATAATGCATTAGAAGGAGTTAGACGTTTTATGACTTTTGAAATTGATTCTTAAATGATGATAATCAATTACATAGAGATAAGCAATCTTATTATTTTTGATTTAATTAATTCAAGATGGTTTAATTGATTACAAAATTTGAAAACTAATTTTTAAAAAGTTAAAAAAAACCTAAATTTTGTTGAGAGAATTCAACATGAACTAGATATTTATAAATAATTACAAATAATTAATGATAAATAACACGAATTATTAAAAAATAGATTTTATATTTAACTCATCTTTACGTAAATAAGTTATAATATAAAATTTGGATTCATTTATATACATCTTAATAAAGAGTTTTCAACACAAAAGTTTATTTCTTAAGTTAGAAAAAAAAAAAAGAGTTAAAGATAGCAAATCATACTTCTCTAACTTTTGTCATCCTCTGTTTTTGTTTTTTATTTTTAAATCAAATATTTATTCTTTTTCCAGCTTAAGATATAAAAATAATTTGAGTAGGAGTTGCGAAGGATTTTCAATTAGGTAGGTGTTCTTATTAGTTGTTTTATACGAAGATCTCCACTCTAATCAGAGTTTTAGAAAGATTTATGATTGTTCATCAAATTATGTTGTATGTACAATATTTTAGCAGTGAAATCCTGTCCATTTAAGATTAATTATATAAGATTGAATGTAGCTATAAATCAATATAAAAATCTTGACATGTAAATCTTTTAATTAATTAGTTGAATAATTTGCATTAATTCATAAGAATTGTAGAAGATTCCTTGACTATTAGAGCTCAAATTTATTTATAAATATATTTGAAGAAATATTAAAGCAATCATAATCTTTTTTGAAGACAAGTTTGGGAAAATAATAATTTTAGTTTTTGAAATCCACCCATTTTACCCTTTCCCTAAGCGGAATATCCTTTTCGTAAATCAGAGAAAAACACAAAGAAAGTTACGTATCAGAAAACATTGAGCATAAGAATAAAGCAGATAAAGTAGAACAAAGAGCACAAGAGCAATAAATCAGACGAATTATATTTTTCATTAACTTATATTTTATTATCTTTCTTTAAAAGAAAAGTGTTTAATTTTCATACATAACACGTTATAATTATTTTGAATATAATTTGAGCTATAAATATTTTTCAGATTTTCAAGATCGATTTTTGTTTTTTAAGTATCTAATAAAATTTTCATTCAAATTGGTATTCAATAAATTGGAGGTTTTGGTTTAAATTTATAAATGAATTATTTATTTATGTTTATTTTGTGTTAAGTCCTTAAATATGTCTACTGCACGTTAATTTGAATTATTTTTATTTAGAGTCTGAATGTTATCATTTAATTAATTAATTATTTTTAATAAAATATTATATTGTAAACATAATACTACTTTTTCTATTTTAAAATAAAATATTATAATGCTATTTTTTAATAGCTTTTTCTCATAAAGAATAACTGATTATAATGTGCAATCAAATGATTTTATGTAACAAAAAAATATTAATATTTATTTTATATTCATTTGAGAATTAAATATTTATTTAGCTTTTTTAATGGTTAAATGTATAAATATTACCCCAACGACAACTTAAAATTTGTTAATAAATATTTAGTTTTCTATCATCATTCTTCGTATTCTCTTTGGTTTTCAGTATTAAATTTGTTTTTTTCTACCCTTGCAAGCTTTCAATAAAAAATTGGTATCAAATGGACATCAAACTCATATATTTAAGGAAAATTTTAGGAAAAATAAATTGATATATTGAAGGTTTATTACCTTTAAAGTTATAGTAGTTAAACGTATGCAATTATCTTAAAACAAACTATTCCTTAATGAATGATAACTATTATTATCTTAAGAAATAATTCATTCAAATTTATTTTATTTTTGGAATATAACTAATAATAATTTCCTTTAAAAAATATGGTAAATAATAAGATCAAATTTAAAATAAATATATGACATTTTTCAGTGACACATGAATTAGTGCTATTATTTTAATTTTAGATATTCACAAATTTTTTAAATATATTCTATATAAGAATATCCTCTATTATTTATCTTTATCATTTAAAATCTAAAATTTTACCTAAATTTTAATATTTATTGAAATTTGATCCTCGATCCAACACATTAATTATCCCGATGAAAATAATAAAAGATTTAAATTTAAAACCAATTCTACATTAAAGATATCTAAGCCAATAATACTTCTACAAAAACTAACTATATATTTCTTATGTATAAGCTGATTTAAAACTAAATGGCTTGTAAGAAGCATATTTTCATAGCTTAGTTCAATTTGGAAAAGAAAATGTCCAAATCTAGTAAGATTCATATATATCTTTTATCCGTACATTATTGAAGGAAAATCCATGACAAGTTAATCATGACACTAATCATTAATTTGATTGAATGTCTAAAGGGGCACTAAATATATGAATCCAATTAGAATAACTTTTTTAATTGATTCATGGTTTACGTTCCAAACCCTAGTTTTCCAGAAGCTGTTCATAACTACTTTCCGTGTGTGAATAAGAGAAGCAACGAAATGGTGCTTGTTTTACAAGTGAAAGTGATGTTATTATGCTTAGCCAAGTTGCTTTCATACAATATTTTCAGTGTACTCATCATGACCTTTGAATATAGTGAAGATCAAATCATGAAAGTTTTGAATTTTCATTTTGTAAAGTTCAGTGGCATGAAGATGCTGTTGATTTTACACAAAAGGGGAACATGATATAATATCATTAGACCAAAATGTGATAAACGAGAATTCATTATTACAATTTTGATGATTTATATGTTCAAAGAACAATGTTTTAAATGAAATCTTTGCATTTTAAGTGCCAAGGGTGTGTTTATTTCAATTACCCCCTTTATATATATATATATATATATATATATATATATATATATATATATATATATATATATATATTATTTTTAATTATATTTAATGTTTCATTATAAATAAAATAAAAGAATAGAAAAGGAAAGAAATAAAAAAACTATAATTTTATATTATGTTTTAATTATACGTTTATATAATATAGTTTCACCTCCCTACACTGGTTTTTAGTTTTTTACTGATCATAGAAGATTTATGTTTTAGAGAATTGTCATAAATGTTCTTATAATATGAATGGTATATTGTTATATTTGTATTTACTTATTTGATATCTATTGAAATGAGTTAATATGAGTCAACATGCAAATATGATTACGACATATGTGAATATGATTATGAAGAACAAAAAGAAGTGGACAATTCAGAATGTGAAGTTGTCATGCTTTATCAAAAGTATTTTTTATTGAAATAAAGTTTTGTTTTCTTATTTGCATATTAAATATTTATCGCAATGATTATAATTTGAATATATAAATAAATAAGTAAATAAAGTTTTTCCAAACGAGTAAAGTATCAAGAAGTGTATCCGAGAAAAATAATATAGGTAAAAAACTCTTTTATACATTTTGAGCTTCCAATAGCTTGAACAAAAGTGTTTAACTCCCTCAAATCAACTAGTGTTTTACTTATGTACATCCTCCTATTGTTAATTCATTTATTATCAAACTTATTATTTGTTGAAATGTAATTAAATGTTAAAAAATACTTAATCTTTCAATCTCATGTTGAATTTGTAAAGTGTGACCAAAGACGTAAAAAACACTTCTTTTAGGACAAGATTGGGATGAGAAATAGTTATCTACAATATATATTTTTTTTATTAGTGAACCTTTTTATAAAGTTAGAGTAAATGAATGTAACTTTAGATTTACTAAACCAACATAAAACAAAACCTTTCGATTACAAACATTTTTTTTTTCATAATAATTTCAAATTTTGTTTTAAGTCTATATTTACACCAACATATTATTGAGTCTTCTAGCGTGTGTTTTTTAATGTCACAAAATACATTTTATAAATTGTTAGAAAAATTTAATTAAATACTATAAAATTGTGTTACCTTCCTTAATTTTTTAATAATCCTGATTGGATAGAATAAGATTTATTTATACCATTTATACTTTTTGATCCAATATCAATTTTGAGAGTGATTTTTTTATAATTTTTTTATAATTTATTGACTAATTACTTTCTAAACTTTATAATTTAAAGTTAGACTATTATTGAAATTATACAAATCATTGTCAAATTAATTTTTAAACATTACACTTTAAAAATTAAGTGATTTATAAAAATCAACAACAAAATATAATTATCAAATATTCATCCAAAGTTTACTTTATGCTTGCTTGAAACGTGAAAAATATATTAAAACAAAAGAGAAATATGAAAAATATTTTTGAAATTGCTTATGACATTTTGTTTGAAAGACAAGAAAGAAGTAGAAACAGCCATGACTTTTTCAAAAAGGAAAATAAGAAAAACACATATTCACATTAAAAAATTTATTTGAAAAATGTATTGTCAATAATATTTTTTCTTTTTATATATGTCATATACATAATTAATTGCTATTACATGTATAACATTATGTTGATTAGTTATGCATACATCCATATCATATATGTTAATAAATTGATTGTAGTTATGTAATTGTTATATGATTTTGGCTTCGAAAGTGTAAATTGATTTTCTAATACAATTTTTTTATTTGAATAAGTTTCAAGTCTTCAACACATGACCAATATTTTTTCAGCATCAAATAATTTTTTTACCTTAGAAATAAAAAAGAAATATCAGTTTAAACATCTAATGTTATTTATGTAGGTTCAATAAGTCCTGTGTGTATTAAAAACACGTGTCACATGATATATCATTAAATTTCTTCTATTAATTGTATTCACATAAGTAAGTTACCTATGATAAAAAAAAAACCCTAATAAACAGTTATGATTAAATATATAAGTTAAAGAACCAAAAGATTAATCTAAAAACATTTTTAAAATCACTTAAAAAAGTTAGCACAATAATATCCACTAAATACAAGTAATTTTTTTAACGATTATAAACCAAAATTTTGTAATTAATTAGGTATCCTATTTGAAAAAAAGAATTATTGAATATTCAAAATAAAAGAACAGCAGTTTCTCTCCGCTGGTATAAGGAAAAGAGTGAGATCTTTGGGACTGTTGCGTTCAAATCGCAACAGCAGAAGAAAAAAAGTTGCAGTTTCCATTTGCATGACCCGTTAAGTGCTTTATGCCAAAATCAGCTTCCACGTTTGATGATAGCAAGTTGATTTTGTGAGCCGCATAATAATAAAGAAAGGTGTGGATATGGTGAAGCACCAAGAAAAATGCTGTCAAAATCAACCTCATCAAACAAACAATGCCTTATAACTGACGTTTACACCTTTCGATGTGGGACCTGCTTTCCTTTTCTCAAACCTCCTTCTTACCAGTCCCAAACTATGGGAGTTACAAAAACACTACTGACTCACCCTCGACACAAAAAGAAACACCTCTTTGCAATCATGGTTCTTGAACAAGTTCTCATATTAGGGCCTTTAGTTGCGGATTGCTCCATTACAACTTTCTTTGCTCATTTCGTGACTCACAATTCACACTCTCCTTCGTTTCCCTGTACATTGGTAGGGTAAGTCGGAAAGAAAATGTCAATCATTTTCTTATGGTCATCATGAAATATTGATCACCACTTTCATATATACCAGAAACTTATTTCTGACATGTTTGCATAGACTGTAATAATCTTATCCCCAAGTTTCCTCTTTTACTAGTTGCTTTCTTGATCGAGATGATCTTTTCCTTGTGTCTTAACATCTCAGATATATATCATTCTTGCTTTTTCATTCGGTTGATGGGTATTGCGAAAAAACTATTAATATTTGAATAATATTATTGTATAGATTACGTAACGTAATAACACCACTTTTAACTCCAAAATCTTAAAAAGAGTGAGTTTGTAAGTTTTTTTATATGTTGTTTAACTTTTTTATTTTTACTAATACGAGTTCCTTTCACATTGATAAACTGATTATACTCATATTTGGATACCTAAGAATTTCTCATAAATGATATTACTTTTAACTTAAAATATTATTGCATTAAATTTGTAAACTTTTTTTTTATATATTGTTCATCTTTCTCATTTCTATTCAATACGGGATTAGACTTGTACTTGAATATCTAACATTAACAAGTATATAATAAATCGATATCATCTTGACTTATACATGATCTCAATCAAGCACGTATAAATCATTTACAAATAATTTATAACTTAAAATTTACGCTTATTTTATAACACCTAGTTAACTTTTGATTATATTATCAATACGAGAAGTTGTCATTCTTATTCAACTTTATCTTGACAATCATATAATATATTAACACTTAAACTTGAAAGATTTGACGTGTTAAAAGCATTAAAAGAAATTTATATCTTTAATCCATGAGCCATGTTGCACTGAAGTCAGTTTTGGAATACTTCTTGGCGAGGCTAGGTGATCATAGTCAAGTCCTAAAATTGAATGAATGATAAACTATTATACGTGGTATCGTCTTTTGAAATTTTAGGGCTATTGGGTCAGTTTCAGCCCTCACTTCTAGACATTTAACAGAATGACTTGGTAGGACAATTATTGCTCCCACTTTGGAAGTCTATTCACACAATCTTTTTCTACATAGGTTTTGATTTGAATTCAGATCTACGTCTATTTGAAGTGAAGATTCCATTCACTTCAGAAGAGCTGATGTAGCTTTTGTAAATTCTAACAGATATTAGAGCACAGGATTATATAAAATGGACCTAGACCTATATGTGAACCAACTATGGTGACCCATTTTGATTTCATTCTTTTCTTTTAAGTTCAGATTAGTGAAATTCACTTTTAGGTTCGTGCATTTCTGGCGGCAGCCTCAAGATTCATGCGTCTGTGTCAAGTTCAAAGTTTAATAATAATCATAATAATATATAATAAAACATATTAGGTTGCTCAAAATGCGTTAAATGAAGCATTTTAAAAGTTAATAGTCAAATCGAACGAAACTATATTATATGATTGTTGAAATAAATTGGAGTTGAACTGTACTTAAATTAAGTTACTTTAAATTTTAACTATTTTAACTATCTAAATTATTATTAAAGAACATCTAGATTATCTTAACTCACATGTGATCCCTAAAATAAAATATTTTATTTTAACCAGTGATTAGCAATTTAATCACGGTTTACGTGTTTCATTTTGTTTCTACAAATTATTTTTAGTTATTGATAAATCAATTTTTTTCTTTATTTTTCTAAATCGAAATGTTTATGATCAATAACTTTCGAAATCTCTATAGAAATATAAAAACCAAGATGGATAACTACCGAAATCTCTATAGAAAAATAATAATAATAAAAAAAAAGGATGAACCACATAATATAGTTATTTTATCGTGGACCTTATTTTAATTCGTTGGATTAATCTGATTTCAAAAACCTTTCTCTAAGTTCTTCAGCTTTATGATTCATTTAAATTTGATGCGATTTAGGATTTATGGAGAAATTTCGTTACGGATAAAACTTATATGAATATCACATTCAACTCAAACTAATAAGTACTTTTAATATCGGTATACTCTTTTTAGAGCGGAAACACATATTTAAACCATAAACATTTTACTTATATTTTAGAAAAATTCAATATCAAATAAAATATGAGTCAAACTTATAAAAAAATTGACATTACATTTAATTTAAAATTTTAAAATAATAATTTGTGATTTTTTTTTCTTATATAATATTTAATTTTCTTAATTATATTGAGACTTAAATTTATATTTAGTTTTTTAATAAATTTTAAATCATTTTCACAACTTTTGTTCAATGTCATGATTATTAAAAGACTCTACAAAGAAAACATCTTTTTACCAACCGTGGAAGAAAAATAAAAAAAGATAATCGATGTATTATTATATATAATAAATAAAATAATAAAAGTACAAAAATAAAAAATTAAAATAATATGTGATTTAAAATAAATAAAAAATTAATAAAATTCAAAAAGATTTATTAAGATTAATATAAAAAAAAGTATAATCTTACTTTCCCTGATTAAATTTACATGATATAAATTGTTGTATTAAAATAATAGGTAAAAAGGAAAAAGAAAGAGATAAATAGAAAGAGAAATAAAAAGTATAATAAGGAAAGAGACGAAGTGAACGGACAGAAAGATAAGAGAAGAAAGCTTTTGAAAAAGGAAAGGGAGAGTAAGGGTTATATATAATTCTTTTATTATTATTGTTGTACATAATGCACGTGAATGGTACTCGGGTATATCCGAGAAGTGTGTATAAGGCCCTCGAAGGGTACTCGGGTATATCCGAGATGTACCCAAATACATATCTATTGTGCACAAGACATCTGAGGTGTACTCGAGTATATCCGAAGTACTACCTTCCTGTACAGTATGTAGACGAAACACGAATAGTAGTACTAAGGTATAACAGGCAGCTCCCATGTTTGTGCCAACTCATAGTTACTGACAAGGCACAGTCTGTAGCGGCTGCCAGGCCTCTGAAACTTTGACCAGTCACAACGATAGCGTGTCTGCAAAGGCACCCGCACTCAGAACCTAGACCAATCACAAACGCTACTGTGTCTGCAGGAGCTGCCACACTCAGAAACCTCGACCAATTACAAGATCGCCGTACAAATTTGACCTCTATAAATACCTTAAGTGTGGACCCAGTACGAGGTATGTTGGAACCTAACTCTGAGAATATACCTCCGATATCCGATTACTGACTTTGGCATCGGAGCTTCTTTAACAGGTACCCAACCTGCACCTCACCGGAGTTTGGAGATCAGCACACGAGAGCCGAAGAACCACTCGAGGGAGGACTCCTTCCAGGTCCCAGCAAGAACATTTGGCGCCCACCGTGGGGTCGAAAGAACGAGTCACGACCTCGGATGGTATCAACACAAAGCCAAGTTCACGAGCAAAGACAGGATAACCCCATGGCGAGTTTAGATCCGATGTCACTTTTTCTTTCATTATAGCGAGAGATGGTCGAGATGAAGCAAAAGAACGAGGAAGAGATCTGAGCCCTATGGTTGCAGAACGAAGAAGAAATCCGAGCCTTGCTGAAAAAGAATGAGAAGGAGCTACATGTTCTGAGACAAGAGAACAATGACATGAGGAAGGCCTTTGGCGAGACGCCAACCCCCTCAGTATAGAAAGGAGAACGATCCAAGGCCATCACCCAATCAAACCGATCTCGGGTAGACAAAGGCGATGGCACTGACAAAGAGGAGTCCCCTTTCAACAGTGCAGGGCATGAGGAAGCAGAGGGGGAGAGGCGTCACCCATTCGTAGACGACATACTGAGTGCTGAGCTACCAGCCAAGTGGAAAGGATTGGGAATAGACAGGTATGACGGGTCAACAGACCCAGACGAACACATCGACGTGTACGAGACCCAGATGCGCCTATACACAACCAACCAGGCGGTCATGTGCCGGGTGTTCCCCACCTCGTTGAAGGGAATGGCTTTGAACTGGTTCACCCGACTTCCCCCTACTCTATTGACTGCTTCAGGACATTAGTAGACTTATTCAGCACGCAGTTCGCCACTAGCAAACCACATCGCCTAACGTCGTTAGGACTAGTCAACATCAGGCAAGATAAGGGCGAGAGCTTACGAGCGTTCATGGAGCGATTTGGCAAGTTGGCGCTCCAGATCCGCAATCTCAATCCCGAAGTCACGCTTCACCATATGGTGACCGCCCTCAGACCAGGATTATTCGCGGATAGCTTGTGTATGGAGCCAACATCTAGCCTGGACGAGTTAAGGAGGAGAGCAACCAAGTTTATGCAGTTGGAGGAATTGAAGGAAGTCAGGAATCATGCCAGGGCCGAACACATCCCTGAAAGAACCAAGCCCAGAGATAGCAGGCTTCCGCCTTTGCCATTTCCTAAACAGAGAGATCTCAAACCATTGAAGTATACCTAATACACGCCCCTGAATGCGAACTGAGGGCAGATATTGGAAGAAGCGATACATGCAGCGCTTATCCACACCCCAATGAGGGCACCCACACCAAGGAACGCTGACACGACTAAGCATTGTCGTTTTCACCAAAACTATGGTCACACCACATATGAATGCGTGACGTTGAAGGATAGGATTGAGGAGCTCATTCAGGCGGGACATCTGAAGCGGTTTGTAAAGGGCTAGGGGCGAGTTCCGAGACGACGGGAACGAACCCCCGAAAATAGACATCCTCGAGGAGACCGGGAGAGAGCCCAAAGGGGCGAGAGACCACACCAGCGGCAACGAGCAGATGATAACGTCACACAAGAGCCCAAGAACCCAGCACTCAGGGGTGTCATCAACACCATTGCTGGAGGATTCGCTGGAGGAGGGTGTACCACAACCGCAAGAAGAAAACATTTGAGGGCAGTACAAGCAGTGAACGCAGTAACAAGCCCGCTGCGAAGGAGGATGCCTCCGATCACCTTCACGGATGCCGACTTTCAAGGCATAGACCCCACCTAGGACGATCCCATGGTCATCACAGTAGAAATTGAAAACTTTGCTGTAATGAAAACATTGGTGGATCAAGGGAGTTCAATGGACATTTTATATTGGAAAACTTTCAAAAAGTTGTAGATCCCAGAATCCAATGTTCAACATTACGAAGACCAGATTGTGGGGTTCTCAGGAGAAAGGGTGAGTACTCGCGGATACGTTGATTTGTATACTAAGTTTGGAGAAAGGAAGACGGGAAGCAAAACAATACAGATCAGGTACCCCTTGGTCGAGGCTAATACTTCTTACAACATACTGCTAGGAAGATCGTCACTCAACCAACTCGGCGCAATAGTGTCGTCCCCTCACCTGGCAATGAAGTTTCCCTCTCCAGCGGGTGAGGTGATCACGGTACATGTGAACCAAAAGACTACTAGAGAGTGCTATGCAGCCAGTCTGAGAATTGAGCCCACAATCCAGGAGCAAGCAACAGAAGAGCCGCGAGCGCAACACGGGAAAAGATGCCCACGATCGGAGTATCTTGTTGCAGTTACTGACTTAGACCCAAGATTGGACGACATAAGGGTGGAACCAAGTGAAGAGGTTTGTGTCATTCCGTTAAAAGATGACGAGCATTCGGCCAAGATTGGAGTCTCATTGACGGACGAAGAAAAGCAGAAAATGACAAGTCTCCTACAGGCAAATACCGACATGTTTGCCTGGACTGCAGCTGATATACCGGGTGTGGATCCCAGTATCATTGTTTACAAATTATCAGTATACAAAGAAGCTAAGCCTGTGACACAGAAGAAGAGGAAGTTAGGCGAGGAGAAGAGACAAGCCGCTAAGGAGGAAGCTGAAAAATTGATGAAAGCCGGGTTCATCCAAGAGGCACATTATACTACATGGTTAGCTAATGTTGTTATGGTCAAGAAGTCGAATGGAAAGTGGCGAATGTGTACCGACTACACCGACCTAAACAGAGCTTGTCCGAAGGATGCGTATCCTCTCCCTAACATTGATCGACTAGTCGATGGCGCATCAGTAAATAAGCTCTTAAGTTTCTCGGACGCCTATTTCGGCTACAACCAAATCAGCATGCATCCGAGAGATAAACTAAAAACGACGTTCATGACAGATAGTGCTAACTACTACTATGAAGTAATGCCCTTTGGATTAAAAAATGCAGGAGCGACATATCAAAGGCTGATGGACAAGGTTTTCAAAGGCCTCATTGGCCGAAATGTTGAAGTGTATGTGGACGATGTGGTAGTAAAGTCAGAGTCTCGAGAAAAGCATTTCGAGGATTTACAGGAGGTCTTCTCAGCTTTGAGGATAGTGGGCATGAGATTGAACCCAGAAAAATGTGTCTTTGGGGTAGAAGGTGGTAAGTTCCTAGGTTTCATGTTGACGCACCGGGGCATTGAGGCCAATCCTGACAAATGCCAAGCCATCATTAAGATGCAGAACCCCCGAACTGTTAAAGAGGTGCAACGGCTGATAGGAAGGGTAACGGCATTATCACGTTTCATGCCAAAAATGGCAGAAAGGATGAAGCCGATCATAAATCTGTTGAAGAAAACTGCACGCTTTCAATGGGATGACAACTACGAAGATGTCTTCAAGGAATTGAAAAACTTCCTGGCAAGCCCACCAGTCATTTAGAAACCGTTGCTCGGCCAACCCATCATGGTGTATTTGTCGGTATCAGGAGAGGCAATAAGCTCTGTGCTGGTTCAGGAAGTGAATGGGGAACAACGGCCGATATACTTCATCAGCCGAACACTTCAAGAGGCAGAGACGAGATATTAGATGATTGAGAAGATAGCCTTGGCATTAGTTACAACAGCGAGGAGAATGAGGGCATATTTTCAGAACCATATCATTATAGTCAAAACTGATTACCCTATCGTCAAGGTGCTCGGAAAGCCAGACTTGGCTGGACGAATGATTGGTTGGGCAGTCGAGCTATCGAAATATGGAATCCGATATGAACCAAGAGGAGTGGTTAGAGCCCAGTGCTTGGCCGATTTTGTACCCGAGATGTGCTAGGATGGGAGACGGCACAACCGACAACTTGGATGTTGCATGTAGATGGGTCGTCGAACCCGAAGGGAGCCGGAGCTGGAATCGTCTTGGAAGGGTCGGGAAAATTCGTGGTGGAACAATCCTTGAAGTTTGGATTCAACACTTCGAATAACCAGGCAGAATACGAAGCGCTTCTAGCAAGACTAGAGCTGGCACATGATATGGGGGCAGAACACTTGACGTGCCACAACGATTCCCAACTCATGGTGGGGCAATTGAATGGAGAATTTCAGGTCAAGGATGCCCTTCTGGCAAAATATTACCACAAGGCGCAGGCGATGCTACAGAAATTCGAAGAAGTTAAGGTGGTGCACGTGAAACGGGAACACAATGGGAGAGCCGACCAACTTTTCAAGTTGGCAAGCACAAGGAAAAGAAGCTGTCATAAGTCTGTTATTCAGCAACTACTCGCCATCCCAAGTGTAGATCGCACATCAGCAGAAACCTTGACCATTGAAGTCAGGAAGGAATGGTTTGACCCGATTAAACGTTTTGTGCAGAATGGAGACTATGGTGAGGATGATGAGCATACACTAAGGATGAAGAACACTCGCTATGTGCTGATAGGTAAAGACCTATACAGGCGAGGATACTCCAAGCCATTGCTAAGATGCGTTACTAGCGAGCAAATCCGATACATCTTAGAAGAGCTACACACAGGGATATGTGGACTTCACTCTGGGGCGAGAAGTATGGCCAACAGGGTACTCCGAGCTGGATATTACTGGCCTAGCATCCAAACAGATTGTGCCGAGTATGTGCAGAAATGCAGGCGTTGCCAAAAGTATGGCAACCTACTTCATGCGCAGCCCGAAATTTTGCATAGTATCACCCCACCTTGGCCTTTCGCCATGTGGGGAATGGACATAATAGGGCCTTTCCCTCTTGGGAAAATCCAGTGCAAGTTTTTGCTTGTAGGAGTGGACTACTTCACTAAGTGGATCGAAGCAGGACCACTGGCTACCATCACTGCAAGAAAGGTTCAAGATTTCGTTTGGAAAAATATCATCTACAGATTCGGAGTACCGCATACCATTGTAACGAACAACGGAAGACAATTTGTTGACAAGGAACTTGCTAATTTCTATGAAGGATTAAACATCCGACATGTGACCAGCTTCGTCGAACACCCGTAGACTAATGGCCAAGCGGAGTTCGCTAACAAAGTAATCCTGAGCGAGCTGAAGAAACGACTGGGTGTAGCAAAGGGGAAATGGCCTAAGGAGTTACTCGAAGTACTTTGGGCATATAGGTGCACCCCCCAGTCCTCAACTCAAGAGACACCCTACAACCTAACTTACGGCACTGATGCCATGATCCCAGTGGAGATAGGAGTCCCATCGTTGCGCCGACAGTTAATAGACCTGACCATGAACAACGAAAGCCTAGCAACGAATCTTGACCTAATCAGCGAACTCCGTGACAAAGCAAGGATAAGAGATGAAGCCACTAAACTCAGAGCTGCTAGGAGGTACAACTCTAAGGTCAGTCCCCAAAGTTTCCGCCAAGGAGATTTGGTGTGGAGGATGTGAAGCAATGCAAGAAAGGATGAAGGAAAGTTCTCCTCCAACTGGGAGAGACCCTTTCGTGTGCGAAGTTTAGCCGGCAAAGGAGCTTATCGACTAACCATATTGGCTGGCAAAGTTATCCTAAGGACATGGAACGCCACGCACCTAAAGTTTTACTTCAGTTAATTTTATCTTGTAGTTTTTCTCCTAAGTTTCCTGTTTGTAACTCTCAGTATTTATCGCATACCAGTAATATGATATGAGCTTCAGAAAAAGAACGGCCAAAAAGAAATTAAGAGATAATTGTGGGGAAGGTGTCGCCTAACAGGCGACCTCCCATAAATCAACTGGGTGAAGGTGTCGCCCAGCAGGCGACCTCCCATAAATCAACTAGGGGAAGGTATCGCCCAACAGGCGACCTCCCATAAATCAACTGGGGAAAGGTGTCGCCCAGCGGGCGACCTCCCGTGACTCATGAGGGAGAGCGTCGCCCAACAAGCGACCTCCCATCACTTACCGGAAGAGTGTGTAACCGCCCATAACTTGCTACAACAAAATGTCGCCTAAACAACAACCTTGAGCTAATACGTCGCTTAAGAAAATCATAGTGGAAGTGTTGCCTATCAAACATCCCACCAAAATACATCATAACCGACATCACCACAACAATTGGTCACTCAGTCGCGCACTATTTTACTAAAATATGATGAAACGATAATTACTAGAGATCGCGATAAGGAGAAGACTAAGCATTGGTCACGTTAGCACACAGACGCGCTTGGTCGCTCAAGTAAAATAAGTAACTAACATAGCTGAACGAAACATACACGAAATAACGGAGAATGGTAAATAAGACAGGCGTACCCTGTTAAATGACAAAGTTGTATTATAAATTGTCATAATAGGTTTACAAAAGGTGGTTACAAGGATAAAGTAAGGTAAAGTATCCGCCCAGAGGTTGCATCTTCAAAAAATGAAGCAGGAATCAAGCACTAGGGCGTCCCCTCCTCGCCTGAAGAGCCATAATCAAGGACGGCAGTGTCTTCAGGCGCAACTCTGGGTAGGATGTCTTCAAGTGGCACGAGCTGACCATTATAAACATCTTTGTTCTCGTCCAACTCGTTGTCCTCAGGGATGCCATAAAGAAGAACTGCTTGGCGGATGGCTTGCTTAAAGGTCTAAGAGTGAACACTAAGAACAGAATTCTTTAAGTCAGCCAACTCAAGATCCAGACGCGCTTTCTCAGATGCAACCTTGTCATGGGCTGAGACAGCCTCGACAAAGTTGTCTTCGGCTTTCTTAAGGTCAGTAGAAAGCTTCCTCACCCTCCTTTCGGATACCCCCAGTTGTACCTTGAGCTCCTCCCGTTCCGCTTCTACTCTCTTCAATGCCTCGCCCTGAACAGTGTTGGCATCCAAAGCTGCCTTCAGAGAATCACTTGAGGATGCTAACTCCTTAGCCAACCTGGCCACCTCCAAGGAGGATCCTTTAGACCATTCGGCATGGAGAACTTTGGCAAAAGCGAGAGTGCGACTTTGCATTTCAAAGTAGGCGTTTGCAAGTTCCTCAGTAGAAGCAACGTTTACTGCCCCTCTTTTGGCAGAAGAGAGTGAAAAGGTCACTCCTTTGTAAAAAGTCAGGTCTGGGGCAAACAGTTGGTCAGTGTTGCTCAGCCCGCTCATGCCCCCTTCCAGCCGAGCCCTCTTCGATGAGTGCCGAGAGGAGGAGGGTTTTTTCCCACAATCTTTCCTCTTGCCTTTCTTGTCGTCAACAGGAGGAACCTGGTCAACATATTTGGGCGAGGAAGCAATGGCGGGGCGAGGAGTACCAAATCCTCCTCCCTTCTCAGACTGCTTTTCAGCCTTCAGCTTTTTCAACGTCTCCAAAAACTCAGCACCTTCCTGAGCCATGATACCTGAAAAACAATAAGTGATTCAGCAGGGTTAACAACCGGGCAGTCATCGGTTAAAAATGGAAAGATAACATACCTCTCAAGTCCACCCAACGTTGCGTAGAAAGAAAAAGCTTAAGTATATTCCGAATAGGAAGCCGCCGAGGAAACCGGTCCAAAATATCGAACATCCTCTTGTCGTCCTCGGTCAAAGACGACCTCAACCAAGAAGAATAACCGACAGGATCTCAGGTCCAGCATAAGGGGAACTTAGGCGTATCCCCGTTAAAGAAGAAATACCTTCCAATAGGTGAGATGGTTATTTTGAAAACAACATTCTTGAAATATTTATAAGAAGAGCAAAAAGGTGTAAAAAGGGCAGCCCCTGGCTGGCTTATTAGTGATAACCACCTAACCGGCTTCGTCGGACGACTACTGTAAAAATACGTGAGGTGATGGCTTTAAATTAAGCATCTCTGCCAAGACGCGGAATGCCCGAAGAGATGCCCAGGAATTAGGGTGCAGTTGGGTAGGCGCCATATTCAAGGTCCGCAAAACGCCCATCGTGAACTCATCAAAGGGAACCCGGACATGCGAGTCCGTGAACAGACAAGCGTACATGAAGAAGAAATCTGATCTGTGGCATTCCCGCCCATGGCACACATTGTCGATGGCCGAACACCGTTCTACGGAAAGTACCCCTTCTGGTACGCCTTCGGCAAAAATGTTGTATGCAGCCGAATAGCTCTCTACCATCGATGACCATCTATACTTAGAAAAATGATGAGTAACTTGGTGGCTGACCCAGTCGTACCCCGCCCGGCGAGGGAGGTTATCTTCAGCAATCTCTACCGCCAGGCAACCCCATACGTAAGCTCTGGTCCCTTGCACCCCAGATCCGGATGCCTCTTCGGGCGAACCAACGTCTCTAGGCGAGCCCACATCTCGGGCAGAACCCCTATAAGACAAGCTACCCGAAGACCCAGTAGAAGTAAAGGACGAAGACGAAGACATGGAAGACATAATACCTTTCGGAATGAAAGCCTTGCACCTAGCCACTCTTGCACAGTAGAAAGGAGATCTCGGGTGACGGATGTCGGATATCAGAGCTTGGAAGGTTTGTAGGAAAGTGAATACGACGTACCTATTAATAAAGGGCCTGACAACCAGCGGTCATGTCAAGTGACGTTTCGCCTTTCCTACCGTCCGATTAAAGGGTGCGCAGATCTCGAGGAGGTGGTGGTGTCGTTTCATCTTCATCACCATAACGTAGACCGAGACCAACGAGTCTACGCAGTTGCATTGCATCTGAACAAACTCTGCACTCTTAAAAACCTAGAAGCTAGTGTCCATATTATAAACGAATGTCCGAGAAATACTTGGATGTCCGAAAAGTACACGGATGAGAATAAATCCCAACTTAAACAAAGGTGAATAAAACTCTCGTACCGAGCCCTCTAGTTTGGGGGGCTAGTGTACATAAGGCGCCCGAATGGTATTCAGGTATATCCGATAAGTGTGCATAAGGCACCCGAAGGGTACTCGGGTATATCCGAGATGTACCCAAATACACATCTAATGTGCACAAGGCATCCGAGGTGTACTCGAGTATATCCGAAGTACTACCCTCCTGTACAGTATGCAGACAAAACACGAATAACAATACTAAGGTATAACAGGCAACTCCCATGTTTGTGCCAAGTCATAGTTATTGACAAGGCACAGTCTGTAGCGGCCGCCAGGCCTCTGAAACGTCGACCAGTCACAACGATAGCGTGTCTGCAAAGGCACCCGCACTCAGAACCTAGACCAATCACAAACGCTATCCTGTCTGCAGGAGCTGCCACACTCAGAAACCTCGACCAATTACAAGATCGTCGTACGAATTTGACCTCTATAAATACCTTAAGTGTGGACCCAATACGAGGTATGTTAGAACCTAACTCTGAGAATATTCCTCCAATATTTGATTACTGACTTTGGCATCGGAGCATCTTTAACAGGTACCCAACCTGCACCTCACCGGTGTTTGGAGATCAGCACATGGGAGTCGAAGAACCACTCGAGGGAGGACTCCTTCCAGGTCTCAGCAAGAACAATTGTTTTGGAGATAAAGTATCTTAATGGTAAGTCATGACACTTATTTCTTATATTTGTTTAATAAATAGTTGTTTTAGTACCTTAAATATTGACATATATATCATTTTATTATAATAAAGTACAATCTTAATATAATTTTTTTAAATTTTATTAGTTTTTTAAACTGTTTTTAATGATTGATGTAATTAAATATTATTTTTAATAATTGTATGTGTGTTTATTAAATGAAAAATAAACTTTAATGTATAATTAATCTTGAAGTGAGTCACTAAAAAATTTAAATTTATGAAAAAAAATAAAGTGTTAGATGGAACAATCTCAAGATTTATATATAACACTTAATACTTTGTTTTGATGAGAATGGAGTAAAAGAAGAAGAAAAGAAGAAAAAATGTTTTAATTGAAAAGAAGTGAGTAGATTTGAGTTAAAAGTAACATTTCACTAAGTAATAGATATAATTGATGTTACTGAAAAATGTAAAAATTATATAATATTACAAATAACATAAATGTGCTTGATTGTTTTTGTTAAAAATGTGTATACATTTTATTTGAATAGTGAATAAATATATGAATATTAATTTTTTTGTGTTAAAAATATGTATACATTTTATTTGAACAGTGAATAAATATATGAATAGTAAATTTTTGTGTTAAGCATAGATATTCGCTAAATACCACGATTTCATTCCCTAGAAAAATCATAATTTTGTAATTTCAATCTTTGATGTATAAGATTAATAAATATATCATAATTTACATTTTTTTCGCAGCTTTTATTACATTTTCACGTTGTGAAGAAAATCTATAGTTTTTAGAAGCTACAGCTATTAAACAACTTTAGTAGCTAATCACCTTAGAAATTGAAGATCATATATGTGAAACCAGATAATGAAGGAAGGAAATAGGGATTCAAATCCAAGATGTTCTGCTACGTCCAAAATTTTAAAAAGTATTTACTATAAATTTGATTTATTAATAAAATGATTATATTTTTCTTTTTTCTAGATTAGTTAAAGGTAAGTATATATTAGCAAGAGTTTCTTTTTTTTTTTCTTTCCAAAATATATATATATATATATATATATATATATATATATATATATATATATATATATATATATATGTTTGTATTTCTGTTTTTCTTTTTTCAAATGTGGTTATTTTTCTGTAGAAAGATGATATTTTTTACACGAGTTTTCTCTTTTCTCAATCTTTAATATGGTATCATCGCTTGGAACAATCTTTCTCTTCCGCATAACAATATGTTTCTTCGATTAAAAAATTAAATTTTATGATTTTTTTAACTATTTGATATTTGAAATACAATTTTCTTTTAGAATATTAAAGCTGAAAGCTCATATAATAGAGAGACATAGATTTTCTTATATTATATAGCATTTTATTTTTAATCATATGTTAAAAAGAACTTGAATGATACATCATCTAAGATTGACTTGTAATGTTTGAGGTTGTTTTGTTAAAAGTTAATTTAGATTGTCCAAAGTTAATCTAGATGATACATTGTTTGCAATTAAAAAAATAGTTTTTTTTCGTATGTTTTAATTTTGTTTAGAATTCTCACTTATTTCTTAAAATAATAAAAGAATGTTTTAAATATTTATTATATTAAATTAATTTAATTACTAAAGACTTCTTACTTTAAATCCATTACTTTTGAAAATTTCTCATTATATAATTATTTATCTATAATTATATAATTATTTATGACTTTGTCCTTATAAAAGTTTCCAAAAAACTTATTAGAATGTTATTAAAAATATTTTTTAATTAAAATTTACTGAAATTATTTTCTGAAAAGGCATTGAATTTTTTTAATGAAATATAAGGATGAATGATTTAATTGGTAATTGAAACATCCTAAAAATGTATATTGTCTAACATACAAGTGAATCCAATAAAAGGGAAACAAATTCCAAAATAAAATTTACAATCTTTCACATACTCTTGCACCTGTATTTATATCTACTCATGTACGTAGCACAATCATCTCGCAGTTTACAGAACAAGAAAAGCAAGGGTAAGCTAGTGAAAATAAAATTTTATAACATAATCAATACACATAAGCAAACCCTATTAGTTATTCATAAAAATTTCTTAAAAGATTAACATATAAGTTTCAATACTAAATATATTTCCATTTAGAGTATTCATATCAAACATCGTACATAAATGGACTACAACACATCCAACGCCCACACATGGACCACATCACCCACATCGCCACACATGGACCACATCATACATACCGGTCACACATAGACCATATCACACATATAGGTCATGCATGGACCTATCATCTTTCGGAAGACCCATTAAGTATACCCTTACCAGATACTAACATCTAGTCCAATACCCAACACTTATATTCAACAATTCTAAGAGAAAGGATCAATCCAACACCGAAGACTTAAATTACTAGCGAATCTAAGATAAATGACTAATCCAATATCCAAGACTTAGATTGTCATTCGAATCTAAGATAAAGGATCAGAGTAAGTTCAAACATCCAATACCGAGTCTCACCAGCGGTCCCGGTGTGTATGAACTCCCTCACAGCTTCTCACCACCTGATATGTTAGTCTATGTGACTTAGATCATCAGTGAAGCTTGAGGATCTCTGTTAAACTTAGACGTGTTATACTTAATATACACAAACAAGCACAACTCATACATTATTCCAAATGTATGACATCAACTTCATTATTCAGTCATTAACATCAATACCCATTCAATCCACAAATAATAGTGTGTCAGAATTTTTCCACAACCATAACAACACTTAATGATTAAATCATCAAATATCATTCCAAAAATATCTTTAACATTATAACAATATATATCTAGTAGATTCATCAAACTCATTTTCCAAATCAAAACAATTCACATTCATTCAAAAACAATCAATCATGCATAAAGGTATATTTTATTCAATAATTGATCTCAAACTTTTAAAACATATTAAAGTCTTATCACAAGTCATATTCAATCCATCAAACAACAATCAAAAGTTCTTGCATGTTATTTTCTAACATCATTACTCAAATAAGGTCAATTAATCATAAAGATCAAGATAATCAAACTTATTCAGTGCTCAAGGACCAGTCAGACCTGCAAGAAAGACTCGAGTATTGATAATCACATATTCAAAATCTTTGAGTTTTATTTAAAAATAACTCAATAATATAAAAACAAGTTACTAGTTTCCCTTACCTAATGACAATTCCTCAAAACAATTCCTTCAAACTAGTTAGTGGCACTAACCAAATCTTTAGGGATCTAGAACAAGCTATCAGAACAAAACCAAATTTCAGCATAATCTTAATTAAGTTGAGAGAAATCATTTTCTCAATTGTCCTTACTAAGATTGATGACAAAAACCTAAGAAAAAACAGAGATTACAAAATCTTTAGAGCAAATATAGACTTACTCTAAAATTAGTTAGAAATGATCCTTTACTCCTTAACTACTGCAGGGTGTAATCAGATTCTAAAATAGATAAGGTATAGGAGGAGAAAAGTTAGAGAGAAGGGAAAGAGATTTTGAGAGTGAGAGATGGGCATAAAGGAGGGAGAAGAAAGCTTAGGGCAGTGCAGGGGTATCAGAGTAAGACTTTACACTATTTATTTCTAGAATCAGGTGTAAGGATTTTTTAAAATTTACTTAAATTAAGAGATATTTTGTCAAAAACATTTCATAATTTTTTTTAATTGATTTTCTATTTTTACAAGAAATAAAACTATATGCCTCAAACAATTTCTACCCAAATTTTGGATTTCATTTTATGGTTTAACCAAAAATTTTATCACGTTTAACTAATATATAAATAACATTAAACAAATTTTATTGGAAAGAAAATATAAATTTCTTTAAGATAAATAGTAGAATCACTGGAAAACTACTTAAATGAGAAAAATTATAAGCTTTTCAAGTTGAAATATTTGTTTTGAAAAGCTTCACGAGAAGTAATTTTAATTTATTGATTTTTTTATCAATCACTAAGTTTTTTTTTTCTAAGTTAATTAAACATTGAAAACTAAATTCAATACCTTTCCAATCATACATAATTTATAATTTTTTTCTTTAATATTTAAAATAAAATTGTCCTTTAAGTCAATTTTAAAAAGCATAGACGAAGCTTACTTATTTTTTCACACAAAATTGTGAGAATTTGAAAAAAGTGCTCACGAAGTTCTGTAATTTTATTTTATTTTTTGTATATTTCAATTTTTACAAGAGTTAAATAGATTGTATAGATGTGTTATTTATCTATAGGAAGGAACATAGCCTACAAAAAATATTCATATGACTTTAATTGGTTTAAATTTGACCCATTTTTCTTAAATTATATACATTAATTAATTAATTAATTAGGTTATAGTTATACATTTAACTTCAACATAAAATATATATATTAAATTGAACTGTTTATTTTATATCTATATTAGATATATAAGAATATCATACGAATTAAACCTATTAAGGAGTCTAATGTATCTAACATGACTTTTGTTTTGTTGCGTTTTACTTTTTACTTTACATAAGAAGTAAAAAGCATACGAACTCAATCAACTTGTGTAGACAAAGCTCTATTTACCAGTATAGATATAAATAGTAACATAACAGATAAATCTTTTTAATTTATATTTTTAACATAGCAGATAAAATTTAAAACCATTTAAATATTAAAAGTTACTATAATCATTAATTTATTTAATTTTTTGTGCAATTAGTATTAATTAAATGTGTGTGACCATGTGAGGTGAGATGTGAAATGAGTAAAGGCTATAAAAGTAGATGTGACAATAATAAAACATAGGAGGTAGGTTGACTTAGGGTAAGAAAGTTCACTTAAGATGTGACAAGATTAGCTTATGAGATAATTGGTAGTTAATAAATTATTTTTAGATAATAAGTTTTTATTTTTCAAGTTGATAAATTAGTTTATTATCTTAAAAGATATTTAACAAAGTTAATAGATTAGAAGAATATAAAAAATTGTATAAAATTTATTATATAAATAAAATTTGTGTTTTTTAGGAAAAATATATTATTATATAATTATAATTTTAGATTTTTAAAAACTAATAAATTTTTTGTTAAAAAAATTAGTGTTTTCATTTATTTTTCAAAAGTTGTGTATAGTTTTTATTTGTATAAGTCATTTTATTTGGATTAGTTGATCTAATGGATATTAATTAAATTATTATTTTTAATTTTCAATTTAAACTATTATTATAATAGTTTTTTCGACATTTGCATTATGCAATAAAACATTAGGTTTAAACCTAAAAAGAAGTAAGAAAGATGTTATTGGTAGAAGAACGTGCTTTGTCAAAATGAGAAAAAAATAAAAAAGAAATTATGATTTATAAACTATAAACCTTAAAGTAAACTATATTCCTTTTGTGTTTGTCAAATTAATTTTTAAACTAATTAAATAAATAGCTAATTTATTAGTAAGTATTTGAAGATGAAAAAAGCAACACACCTTGCTAAAATCATTAAACCTCATTGGAATTTGAAAACACTTTATAACACACCACCAACTTGTCCCATTCATACAGAAGCATTTCATCATATATTAATATTTGGGTCTTCCATTTATATTTCTAGCTGGCAAGTCTTCAATAGTTTGTGTTGAACATGTTTAAAAGGGTGGACTTTCAGCTGGTTTAGTTTGCTTATCCAAAAGTGCATTCATATTTTGCTCCCTGAACACGATTATGATGTTTGAGGAAGAATAATTACGCTTTTTACAAATAAGCAATGCCAATAATCATCATGCAAATTTCCTGAAACTTCTTGGTTGATTAAGGTTCTTGAACAGAATTTTTGGGTTGAAGTAATTTTCTGTTTGTTTATGTACTATGTAAGTTCGTATAATGTTTTTGTTTTGATACCTTGGAAGTTGCAGGAGTTTGTTTGAGTTTAATGCACACTAAAGCTGCCCATAATGTTTTTTTTTTTTTCTTTTGAACTGCTAAGTTTATCATCATCAATCATAAAAAATCGTGAGTAAAAAAATGAATTGTAAAGAGATAGATTAAAATAAAGAAATTAAAAAATTCAATAATAATTTTATTTCACATCTATAACTTTATTATATTAATAAAGGTAACATTAATAAAATATAAGCAATACTGATTACAGAGAGATATAATCTTACAAATTCGTCACAACGAAAAACTTTGTTGTATATTTGATAGACTGAGTTATTTTCTTAATCAATTACATTTATGTTAGTTAGGTATTAATATTTGTTTGATTTATTTATTTATGTATTATTAGGCAGTTATATATACACTACGGTGGGAGAAGTATACAGTGTTTTATATATGGTGTGAGGGATCTAAAGGAAAAATTGAAGTGTCAAATTGTTTAGAGTTTCTGAATGAAATTTTCTGTGTAGGTAAACCATGTAATAGTATTTTCTTTTCAAGTTTGGTCTTTAAACCAATTTATTTTGGGAAAATATAATTATTCTTTCTATATTTTTTTTTGGGGCATAGTGGTAATCCTTATATGTGTTACTACACATTGTTTTTGGATGGATAGCTATCACATTGTTTTTGGATGGATAGCTATGCTCAAGTGTAAGTGTTAGTGTTTCTGTAACCCTTCTCCTTTTATTGATCAATATTTTTTTCCCACTTCATTCATGTATTTGTAAAATATTTTTGAAAATACACTTGCACGTAATTTAACCTCTTTTATAATTTCTTTAATTTAAGTTGATATTTTAGCTCAACTTACTAATCCTATTTTTTTTTTTTTTTTTTTTGCCTTATAGGAGCAAATATTTTGTTTGAATGTTAACATTAAGAAATTTGGGTGTATAAACTATTTTTATTCTGCGGTTTGTATAAACTGTAAAGTGTTAAAACTTATTATGATGTCTTTTTTTTATTTGCTTATGTGATTATTGTAAATGATTTCTTCAATCTATCATGGGAGAATTTTTGAGTAAAGTTTATAAAGAAATAAATAAAACTTGAATGGGTGCCAAATCGTGCAAGTGAAGGGAGAGCAGTTGCAGAACATCTAGCCCGCGATGAAATGGAGGTGCAACGAAAGTGGAGGTGCAGTGAAGGTGGAACAGATCCGCCTGAGTCTTGACGTGCAACAACAGTGTAAAAGGTGTAGCTGGTGGATATGCAGCGGTTGAGGTACAGTTGCCGGAGCTTTGCAAAGGAGTGTAGACTTGGTCGTAGAAGAAGGAGACGTGAAGGCTGTGAATAGGATGAAGAGTAATTTGGGTTTTAAAATTCTTTAAAATGGGTAAATAGTCATTTCGCATGGGCTATGAAGGTGCAGGAAGATGATATGGAGGTGCAGAAAGAAGCTGTCTAATTAAAAATCTGTAAGGTTGTAACAGTTTGGGCTTTAGTGTACGTTTATACGGTCTTTCTTTTAGCACCCCATAGTTTCTTCTTGTTCCTTATAAGTATCGGAAAAATCTAAATTGTTTATGATGGAAACCATTTTAGATTGTATGATTTGAAAATATACTTTAAATATTATAAATGTATTTTGGATTATGTAATTTAAAAATATTTTTTATTTATATAACTTAAAATATATTTTTTATAGTTGAAAATGTATTTTAAATTATATAATTTAAAAATATATTATTGATTGTATAATTCAAAATACTTTTATAGATTAAGTAATATGGAAAAGTATTTTAAATTTTATATCCAAAATTTAAAATACATTTCTAACTTACAAAATATATTTTGAATTGTAAATTCGAAATATATTTTTGAATTATATAGTTCAAAAAACTTTTTTACATTTCGATCTGTTCGATTCAAAATACTTATCGAAATTCAAAAGTCTTACTCAATTTAGTCTTTCTAGCACCTTATGGAGGTGCATGAGAAGAATAAATAGCCTCCATTATAAAGCATCAACTAAAGAAAAAAAAAATAGGTCTATAGGTTTTCATGGTGTATCTAAATGAATTGTGAGAAAAGTAAACAAACTTTGGTCTGACTAGACTCTAAATTGAGTGATATGAAAAGTTAATTTCAAAGTTAAAAAATGAAATGTTATATTTCAAATTATAAAATTCAAAATTATTCTTTTTACAGTGCTGTTTAACCACACAAGTAAATTTCATATTTCTAGAATGTCTTATCTATAATTAATACATTTCTAATTATTCCTGTGTAGATACATAGCAGAGTAAAGACAATAGTTGTGTTGTGTGCACTCTAACCATTGATATCCTGTAATCAATCAATCAATAAAAATGATACTGAGTTAAAAATAAAAAATAAATCAATATCAATAGTTAAAAGAACTTTTTCAACAAAGATAAAACAAAATCTACAGAACAATAAATATTTATAGACTAATAAAGAGTATATCAGATAATCTTAATACAACTTTTCTTAATCCTTAAATAATTAATAATAATAATCTAAAATATTAAGATTTAATAAAAAAGAATACTAGAATATTATCTTTATTAACAATTTTTTTAGGAATAATTCAAAATTTTGATTTCAAATATGACTGTCATCGAGATGAACCATTGTGAACGAGAAAGTTCTGCATAATTGAAAAATATTTTACTATTGAATTTTCGAAACAATCATCACCCCTAGTGACAAGAATTTGCAGCACTTCATGAAATTATGGAAGGATTTATGAGAAATAAATAACAACCATTTAGGTCGATAATGCTAACCATTTATGAGAGGAGTATAGAAAAAATTCTAAAAACGTGATCATTTTTAGATCTCGAATCTTCTTGAGAAAATAAATTCCATCAAATAAAGAGAAACATGTGTTACTTAATATTTTACGGATTCAAAGATTTGTTGAGAAGAGTTAATTCCTTGAGACTTTGTCATGTTCAATGTGGTGATGCGATTTATTGAAAGTGCTTGGTGAAGTTTCGATACTATCAAGACGTTAATTTTATTAAACATCAATCAAGTGTTTTGTCTCAATCTATAATAAGAAAGATAACTAAGTGAAACTTTATGTCTACAAAAATATTTGATGAATGTTGCTAATCAACAACAATCCAGAGCATACAGTAAAGATAACAATTTTACATGTAGAAATTTAGGGAGGGTAAGAGGAAAAATTCAAGCTAAATAGTGTACTTATTATATAAATTGTATTGATGAGTGTTATTCTAAATATCATTTCCACCATAGATCATGGATGAAACAGAAAACAATCACATGACCAATATTATTGAAAAAGATGAAGAACATACAGTCTAAACTATTTCACCTTAAATGAATTATAGTTAAGATTTCAATTCCTTTAAACAGATGCAATAATTAATACAAATATTGATATCTAGTAAAGATGGGAATCTTGTTAACAGTTGTATAGGTGAGTGTTCTCTTCAACAATATATGCAAAAGTTAAGAATAATATTATTATATGGATTTTTGATACTGGTATAATTGATCATGTTACTCCTATTTATTTTTTATTTGTAAGTTAATATTATTACATGAATTTTTGATACTGTGTGATTGATCATATTACTCTTATTTATTTTTTATTTGTAATTGATACTGATGTAACTGGTGTGATTGATCATGTCACTCTTATTTATTTTTTATTTGTAAGTTATTATAAAATCAAACATGTTGATATTAAGCTTTATAATAACATTTATGTTATTGCTAAGGTTGCTGGAACTATAATTTTTTTAAACATCTTCCTTATATAATATTTTTAAACATCTTCCTTATATAATGTTCTCTACATACCATAATTTACTCTTAATATTATATTTGTTCAACGTTTTGCTACTTCATAGAATCTATCATTTTTTTCTCACAGTAATTGTCAAATTCTGAAAAAAATTCATGAAAGATGATTAAACAAGCTAGACTATAAGATAGTCTATATACGACATCTTGTAATAGGTTTGTTTTTTTTTTTTTTCAAAAAATATTAATTTGTCATTAAAATTTGTCAGTAATAATATTATATTTCTTTAATAAATCTGATTTTTCTTATAATAATTATATCTTATCGTTTATCATAAATTGGTTATTAATAATTAATGATAACTTTTATATATATATATAAGTTACATTGAGTTATCAATAACCAATCAGATATAATATCTCTATATATATAGATGAACGTTTATTAAAAATAATACACTAATTTAATTTGAAAAAAAAATCCTTTATTATATATATAGAGATGAACGTTTATTAAAAATAATACACCAATTTAATTTGAAAAGAATCCTTTATTACTTATAGACCATTGACATATACTTATTGAAAGAAGGAAATTATAATTTGATCTCTTAATGAGTAAAAATGTAGTAAATACAAGTTATTAAGTTTCATGACATCGTTGTGTCATTACATTATAATAATTAATAACTTAACCCTAAATTATGTTCTTAAATTAAACATTAAATCAACCGATTTATTTGTTCAAACACTTCTTATGGAGACTAAATCAGATTTTTTTTTATATATGAGGAACTGTGTCTTTATTTACGCATCTAAATACTAAAAATATATAATATAAAGGTAAAAAATATGAAAATAGTAAAAATATACTTCTGAGTAAAAGAAAATTATTCAAATTTCACCCTTCATACATAAGATTAAAATAAAAATTTAATAAATAATTTAAATATAAGAAAATAATTAATATAAAAAGATAAAAGCAACTTAAAAAAGTTTTGGTTCTTTATGCTTTTTTTCTTTTGAAACACGTCACACCCGCAAATAAGATAGAGGCACCTAACACAAAATTTAAGGACAAATTTGTATACATCTATATAAAAGTGCAGCCACTTCATCTGAGCTCTGCACAAAATAACTTCATTGTTTTCAAACTTCTCCGAAAAATAATTCTTCTCTTAAAAAGAATTAGAAACAACTGCATAGAATCATGTTTTTCTCTTTAATCTTTTTAAGATAAACTTTGTGAGATCAATTAATAGCTTCATCCTCAGTAGAATTGAGATGTTCAACACATTTTTTCATACGGAAGAGGAAAAATCTATTAATGTAAGGCTTTTAAAGTTAATTTTTATATGAATTTCATTTAATTTATCTAATATTTTTCCTTATGTGCCTAAAGGAAGGAGAATGACAGGCACTAAAGGTTGAAGTTGTGCATTCTGATTTTTGGTGGGACACGTAACTTATCCCATGTCGTGTTGCTAACTAATGCTTTCTTTACCATATATTTTCAATCCCCACTTCCGTGAGTGGCCCTTCAAACTCTCCACTCACTCAATCTTTACTAAGACCACATTAGGACACATCAAAGTCATATCAGATACACAAACTATTTTCGTACTGATTTTTCTTAGATTTCTAATTTACATCTCAACAGTTAAATGAACAATAACATATATTTCAGATATTGTGTGGCTTCTGGTAACATTTTTTCTGTCAAGATTTTATCATTAACAGACATTTAATGGAATTCAAAAGCAGGTTTTTATAGATGATTCTTAGCCTTCAAATCTAAAATAAATATGTCTTGCAACCTTTAAGCAAGTTGGTATTATAATATCATTAGAGTAATTCTATCATTTGAGATATCCATTTTTAAATTTGATGATTCTATACTCCAAATATATTTAAGAATATTAAGTGGTTTTTACATGACTTTTAGTCCTTGATCTTAATGAATATGCATTCCAACTAGTAAGTCGGCATACTGTTAAAGTAACTAAAGTATATTTATCTTTTATAATCATTCTGCTATTCTGAAAAGAAATATAAGTAATGTTATAAGAAAAAACTATTTAGAGACTAATATTCAGCTATCAAATAAAATGGTTAATAATTATAACTAAAATAGTCAATAAATTAGATTTTGATTGCTAATAACCATAAAATAAAAGTAATGATTGAATTTAGTGATCAATTAAGTCAAATAATTGATATCTAACATTAAATACCAAAGTTTTAGTGATCTATGTCATTAGATTCTAAATTGGTATCTATTTAAGTTAGAGACTAATTTAGAATCTAATGACATAGGTAACTAAAATCCAATTATTTGACTTAATTGGTTACTAAATTCAATTACATTGATATTCCCCTCTTTTCCATTTTAGTTATTGACACATGAAGAGGTGAAAAAGATTATAGGTCCAATTTAATATTAAATATGTGTCATTAACCTACTCTTCTTTTTTATTAGAATTGTAATAAGAAAAAGATTCATTTGGCCTCATTGAAATTTGGAGTGAAACTCAGGATCTGTCCAGACTTCAATGTTAATTCAATTCCTATTCAAAAGAAAGTGAAAGCAGAAACCAATTCAATTCCTATTCAAAAGAAAGTGAAAGCAGAAATCAAATGGATAGGTTGGGGCAACAATATCATAAAAAAGACTAAATATTAATAATCAAAATTTAGTTTGTTGACTATTTTAATCATAATTAATAATCATTTTATTTGATAACTAAATATTAATTTTTAAACAACTTTTTTCTGTAATTTAGAAGAGATCAGTGTATAAATAATGATTCTCAGTCTCCTAACGTAGTGTAACAAAATCTGCTCTGCAATAAGACAGAAATAGGCCTACGGTGGGTTAAAATTGGTCACTTCACTGCTGAATTTTTCATGGGGCAGCACAAGCAGAAGAAGAGAGATAGTGAGTTACAACAGGTTAAGGGGATTTTGGTTTTATAACGTTGAAACAGTTTGTTTCTGAATGACCCTTTTGCTAGATAGTGTTATGAATGCATTTCCTTGATCAAGTTGTGATACAGAATACTTATTTGTGTAATGTTACTATTGTGGAAAGAAACAAAATTGTTAGTGTTAAACTGACAAAGTCTCTCTCTGCATAAGATTCTTTTTTCCATTTTATCGGTAGTGGTTGGTTGTTTGTGTGGTGAGTTAGCTTGACTAGATAGCAAGTGTCAGAGAATCCGAATCCCCATTTTTTTTTTTAATTTGCAAATAAACAAGTTATAGAGAGTCCTCCAATTTTCAAATTCGACAGTGGCCATAGCTTCTGCATCATTTCTCAGATATATATACTCACGTGAAGTTTTCTCAAGATAAAGTCTACTTCAAAAACAAACTCTCTCACCACTGATATCTATCCATGGAGGCCAAAAACTTGTGGCGGTTCCTTGTTCTTTCAACTGGTCTGGCAATAATTTCAGTTGTTAGCTGGCTTCACCTTCCATCATTTTCCAACAAGGAGGTTCTGAACTGCAACCTTTACTCTGGATGGTGCACCTCAAAGAACCGCTTCTACTCTTCAGCAAGGCCTAGTGAGATCAAGAAACCATCATCTCGCACTTCAGACCACCAATCAGAAATTCCTCAACACCCTCTTGACCCTCTAACCATCCAAGAGTTCAACAGGGTCAGCACCATCCTCTCTTCCCACCCTCTCTTCAAGTCCTCATCCAGCTACACTCTACACTCCGTGGTCCTTGAAGAACCAGACAAAAAACTGATCCTCAAATGGAAAAAGGGTGATCCACCCTTGCCAAGGAAGGCTTCCGTGGTTGCAGTTGTGAAGGAAGTCTCTCATGTGCTCACTGTGGATCTCGAAAAAAGCCAGGTAACAAGCCTCGAAACAGTCTCAGCTTCGGGGTACCCCACCATGACTGTGGAAGAAATGGTGGGGGTGCTAGATGTTCCTCTCAAGAGCACTGAGTTCAACCGTTCAATCACTAAACGTGGTGTCAAATTAGCAGACCTGGCTTGCTTGCCAGTCTCTTCAGGGTGGTATGGAACAGCAGTGGAGGAGAATAGAAGGTTGATTAAGGTGCAGTGCTATTCCAAAGAAGGCACTGTGAACTTCTACATGAAACCAATTGAGGGTGTCACTGCCTTGGTTGACATGGACAGAAAAGAGGTGGTGGCTATTTCAGATGATGGCCAAAACATCCCTGTGGCTAGTGGTGCTAACACTGACTACCGTTACTCCATTCAGAAGCTGAATGGGGAGTTGAGGCTGCTGAATCCAATATCCTTGGAGCAACCAAAAGGTCCAAGCTTTAGTGTTGATGGGCACTTGGTGAAATGGGCCAACTGGGAATTCCATCTGAGACCTGATCCTAGAGCTGGGACCATAATTTCACAGGTCAAGGTGAGGGACCCTGACACATCAAAGCTGAGAAATGTGATGTACAAAGGGTTCACATCTGAGCTATTTGTGCCTTATATGGATCCCACAGAAGGGTGGTACTTTAAGACATACATGGATGCTGGTGAGTATGGATTTGGGTTGCAAGCAATGCCATTGGACCCCTTGAATGATTGCCCCCGGAATGCATACTTCATGGATGGTGTGTTTGCCTCTTCTGATGGAACACCTTATCTCCAACCCAACATGATTTGCATTTTTGAGAGTTATGCCGGTGACATTGCTTGGCGACATGCTGAGTGCCCCATCACTAACCTCAGGGTAAGCTTTTCTCTGTATAAAAAAAAAAACTCACGAACTTAGTTTCTCAAGATTTTTGACTGAAGGTAGAGTTAATTTCTTTTACAAGTATGTCTCATGTCTCATTCTTGTTTCATCCTCTCGATGGTTTTCTCTAAAATTTTGACACTGACAAAATTATGAATTTTTACTATTTTCTTGTTGCTAGTTCAATGATCATGAATTACAATGCCTTGCTCTTCATTTAGTTCCATGAATTTATCTCTTGACTTTATTTTTGGTTTGGACTATTATGGCAGGTTACTGAAGTGAGGCCGAAGGTGACACTAGTTGTTAGGATGGCAGCTGCAGTGGCAAACTATGACTATATCGTGGATTGGGAATTTCAAACCGATGGGCTAATCAGATCAAAGGTTAGAGATGGAAATTCAATTTAGTATGCATATATTATTGTTCAGCATTGATACTCCCGAAAACCTATGCAGGCATGTGTACAATAAACTAATCAACGTTTGATGTGATACGTTAATTAACAAAATACAAAGCATGGCTCCAATCCAAACTCCCTGATAGCAATATGTATAATAAAGTAATCAAGTTACGTGATACCTTATTTTATAAAGTATGGTTGCAATCCAAGATTCCTGAAAACCTGTAACATTAATTGATCCACTTGAACGCCTTTTTCAATAATGTATCCCTTACCCAATATGTTGGGTTATATTATAGCAAAATGGACAACTTGCACTATAGTGACTGCACATTTATGATGTGGGGTGAGATGAATGAACTTCTCTTGATTGATGATCATGTTTTTGTCTTATTTAATCAGTACTCAGTAGTTTATTCTAATATATAGGCATTTTTTTGATGCAGGTTGGACTGAGTGGTATCTTGATGGTGAAAGGAAGTACCTATGAGAATATGGACCAAGTTCCTGAAAATGAATATCTTTATGGAACCCTTTTGAGTGAAAATATTATTGGTGTAATCCATGATCACTATGTCACATATTACCTAGACATGGACGTGGATGGCTCAGACAATTCATTTGTTAAGGTGAACTTGAAGAAGCAAGAGACCACTTCAGAAGAATCACCCAGAAAGAGTTACTTAAAAGCTGTTAGAAAAGTGGCAAAGACAGAGAAAGATGCTCAAATTAGACTTAAACTGTATGAGCCATCTGAATTTCATGTGGTGAACCCATTGAAGAAGACAAGGGTAGGGAACCCTGTTGGGTACAAATTGGTCCCAGGAGCCACAGCAGGTAGCTTGCTGGATCCAGAAGACCCACCACAGAAAAGAGCAGCCTTTACCAACAATCAAATATGGGTCACTCCATACAACAAAACTGAGCAATGGGCTGGTGGCTTATTCGTTTACCAGAGCCAAGGAGATGATACTCTTCAAGTCTGGTCCAACAGGTTACACATTCTTTTCATGATTCTACCTTTTTTTTATGTCATGGTTCAATGCTAATTCTGTAATCATGAAGGTCACATTTGCTGAAAGGGCATTCAAGACACTTCCTAATATATTTTATGATTTGTTGAAATTAATGTAATCCATCAAATCAGAAATAGGACCACTAAATTTGGAATGAAAGATAAATAGTTGAATTTTTCATGTAGATCCATCACTGTAGAAACAGGACCACTAACTTTAGTAATGAGAGACAAATATTTGAAGTTCATGTAGATCCTTCACTTTAGAAATAGGACCACTAAATTACAAATCAGAGACAAATAGTTGAAATCCTTGTAGATCCATCACTTTATAAATAGGATCACTAAATTAGAAGCGAGAGACAAATAATTTTACCAAGTATAGAGAGTGCTGAAAAGAATGCTGTGTGTTCTTGAGGAATTAGTCTTTATTTGGAGATACTGAGCTGGTGAGAAAAAGAGAAATATTTTACATGCCATTCTCATTATATATTGGCAAATAAAAATGGAGAACAATTTAAAATCATTGTTTGTAAGTTATATAACTAGAAACAATTCAGGAACAATTTGGTTTATCATTTCATATCTTGTGTCGTCATGGATCCATAAAAGGAAAAATAACTTTCGTGTACTCAACAAACTTAGGTTGGACAAAGTGCTCACTCACCAAATGCTGAACTTTTTTAACTTCAAATTAATTGCTTACATTAAATATAGAGGCATTGATATGATATTACGATGATGTGACTTTGTGTTTGGGTCTACTTTTACTAGTGAAGACATCACATTAATTTCTCAGACTGTTTGATGTTTAATATGCAGGGATCGTCCAATTGAGAATAAGGACATAGTTTTGTGGTACACAATAGGATTTCATCACATACCATGTCAAGAGGACTACCCTATCATGCCTACTGTGTCATCAAGTTTTGATTTGAAGCCTGTTAATTTCTTTGAGAGAAATCCAATCCTTGGAGTGCCTCCCAATTTCGATGAAGATTTACCTGTTTGCAAGGCTCATGAATCAGCTTGAGATTCCATCAGATAGTCTACTCCACCTAGATGCATGCTTTATTTATACATGAAGAAAATGTTATGCCAAAACTCATACTTAAATAATTAGTTAGGGCAGCCAAAGTGGACTATCATGTTAACTTTCTAGAATGTGACGTTTGGTCATGTCTTCTTTCTAGAGGAAAGTGATCATAATAATTGGCGTTTGGTCATGTGTATTTCAAAGTTACATCAAGTCCAATGAACATATTTTTACTACGTTTTAATTATGATGTACTTAGAATGTAATTAATAATAAATTCAATGTGTTAATTGAGATCTATCTAATTGAATTTATTTAGACCTTAACTATTATTTATAATAATCTTGCATTTTAATACACACTAGACAGTTAAGTATACACATCAGAGGATCTGATTAGACAGTCTAGTGAGAACATGGAATACAGGGTCCATCGAACCATCTGACAAGACTTACTTGGAAAAAATACTTTAACAAGATCAAGTGAAATGAAGATGAAAGTGTAAAAAGAGTCTGATGCACTTAACATAAGATTAGATAGTCTCACTAGATGGTCCCATTAGACAATCTCTATAGACAATATCATTAGATGACCTTCTTGGAAATTTTGCAGTTGGGTACACTATTCTTTAAGAGGAAAGATGCCAATTTGAGGATATTGTTATTTTCTAAAGAGACTAGCTCTGATTTAGCACATATACGGATATATTCTCCTTTAAACTATGTACATGAAAATCCTCTGCATAACATGTCAAAACCAAAGTAGAATCTCCTTTGATTATTCTTCAAGATTGCTCTCAGTAATTTCGATTGTACTGAACAAAATTGTATTAAAATCTATTGCACTTATTTGGAACAAGAATTGAAAACAAAATATTTGAAAGAAAAGTGAGAACAAAAATCTGCACAGTAACTGCAAGAAGATATTGCAAGTTAATCCGTGGCACAAAGGAAACAATTAATAATTGCAAAACAATATCTGAGACAAGACATGTACCTGTAGTGCTGGGAGAAAAGGATATTTTAAATAAAGATTACATAAGGCAAAAGAGGGGATGCCAAAGAGCACACTCTAGACCTAGTTTTATTTCCCTTTTGTAATTCTTTTGCTTTTGTCTTCCACATAGAATGTTAAAGTCCTTTAGGTTGATTCTCTTATGATTTCACAATGAGTTTTGGGGTTTCTGTTCAATAAAGTTTTGTTCTTAAAACTCATGCTTTACAATTGGTCTTTTTGAAATCTATTTTTTTGGAAAAGTAATTGTTTTTAAACACTTGTTCAAAATTTAGTTTTTTTCTTTAATTAGAATTATCATTTAATTTTTGTAGTCTTAATTAGTCTCTTGTATGTTTAGTCAAGAGGTAAAAGATATAGGCATATCATTGAGTATATCCTTGAAGACGAAGTGAGATATTAAATGCGTCAGTAAATGCTTGTTTTGCTGATAATATTTTTTTGAATTTGATTGAAACTTGTTTGATTAAGTTCAACTTCGTGAAGAAAATTAAGAAAATAGTAATCTTAAGATAACAAATGACGAATGTACTGGGAATGAACCTGAGAGTTGTTAGGTATCCAGTGTGAGTCTAAGTCCCACATTGAGTAAGAATTAGAAAGTTGAGCAACATATAAGAAAGAAGACCACAAACCCAATGTCTTAAGGTTTTGGGTTGAAAGTGACGTCATTTCCTTATGTGGTTTGACTCTTATTCTCATTCTTGTTTGTCTACCTGATATTTTTCCCTCTGCATAACACTCATGAAATGATAGCGATCAAAAGACATTAAAGATTCTCATTCAAAATCAAACACTCACAAAGTGGTTGAATTTGACAAAATTTATTATTAGACTAGACAAAAAGGTGGTGTGAGTGAGAGAAGCATATTCTTGTTGGACTTAAACATATCCACCACAAATTTAACATATACAATTTGTGTGGCAAACTTAGGTACAAAAGTTACTAGCCAAAAAACATGAAAGTCCACAAGTCTACCCCAGTCCACCACCAAAAAGAATTTATAAAAGTCATTCAAAATCATAAAAAATTAGGATGGAAATAAACATTAAAAAATAAGACTGTCCAAAGCGATAGTCGTATTGTCAAACACTAGGGTATACATTCTAATACTTTATTAACATAAAAAATAATAATAATCATTTACTTATAAACATAGTTTAAATTCAAATCCAGAATTATCTTTTCTTCTAAGTTCTTTATTTTTTGTTTTATTTAATTCTATTTAAATCCATATGTATATTATTAATTTTAATTGAACATGAAATTATGAAAACTTTATTGTTAAATGTTTCACATTTACAAGCCTATTAAAAACAACAACAATCATATTTATTAAACACAAATTTTTGTTTATCCACATTTTCATATGTTACAAATATAATTACACAATAAATAAATAAATAAATTTCTTACGTAATCAGTTTTTTCATTAATTTTTGAGGTACGATTTTTTTTATTATTTACAAAATTTTTAAATATCATTTAAAGTTTTTACATTTTAATTACTTATTTAATTTATTGTTAAGTTTTCTTTATTTTCTTTTTTTAATATAAATAAATCAAAATAAATACTACATATTTTAATTCAACACAAAACTAAATAATTAATTTTCTAAACATTTTTTTTCTAAAAAAAATTAAATATACATTTTTATACAAAATTATTTTTAACACATATTTTTCTTAAACGTATATTTTGGAAATAATTAGTTTATGAATATTTTTTAATATATATATATATATATATATTTCTAAATCATTATTGCTAAAAATAATCAGTTGTCTAAACTATTATTTTTCAAAATTACAGTTTTCTACATAATTTGTTTTCTAAGTAACTATTCTTTATTTCTTATTTTCAATTTTTTTTCTCTTACTTTTTAACAACAAAAAGCAAAATAAAATACGAAACTGCTCCAAAATTCAGTTCTTCGATAATTAAATTCTGTCTGTTACATGTTACTCTTGTAATATTAGGTATAGAGAAAGAAAGCCACAAAATTTCATGTCTATGTCAAGTGTCGGTACCCTGAATCATAACTTTTTTTAATTTGCAAATATGATAGATAATTGTAGCAGACACCTGTAGCCAAACTTTCAATCATCATTTGAACTCGTTGACTCCACAACCATCATAGACCATTTGCCATAAATACATTCACGTCAAGTTTTCATATATATAGTGTCAAATAATTGTTCTTTCAAAGCAAATACCCCATCAAACTCCCAACTGTTTTATCTATCTAACCATGGAAGCCAAAAACTGGTGGCGTTTCCTTCTTCTTCCAACCGGTATGGGACTAGTTTTACTTCTCACTTTCCTTCACCTTCCATCACTTCCCAACAAGGAGGCTCCACACTGCAACCTATACTCCACATGGTGCACCTCAAAGAACCGCTTCTACTCATCATCACAGAGTAAACCTACCTATGATCACCTATACCATGAATCACAAACTCCCCAACACCCTCTTGACCCTCTAACCATCCAAGAGTTCAACAAGATCCGCACGATCCTATCTTCTTTTCCTCTTTTCAAGTTCTCATCAAGCTACACTCTCAACTCCATTGTCCTTGAAGAACCAGACAAGAAACTAGTCCTCAAATGGAAAAAGGGTGATCCACCCTTGCCTAGGAAGGCTTCCGTGGTTGCAGTTGTGAAGAGGGTCTCTCATGTTCTCACTGTGGACCTCGAAACTGGTCACGTGACCAGCCATGAAACTGGTTCGGTTTCTGGGTACCCCATCGTTACTCTAGAGGACCTGTTCGTGGTGCTAGAGGCTCCCCTCAGGTGCCCCCAGTTCAACAACTCGTTCACCAAACGTGGTGTCAATTTGGCAGACCTGGTGTGCTTGCCGTTCTCTTCAGGGTGGTATGAGAAAGCAGAAGAGGAGAATAGAAGGTTGATGAAGGTGCAGTGCTACTCCAAGGAAGGCACTGTGAACTTCTACATGAAACCAGTTGAGGGTGTCACTGCCTTGGTTGACATGGACAGAAAAGAGGTGCTGGCTATTTCAGATAACGGCCAAAACATTCCTGTGGCTAATGGGTCCAACACTGACTACCGTTACTCCATTCAGAAGCAGCTGAATGAAGAGTTAAGGCTTGTAAATCCAATATCCTTGGAGCAACCAAAAGGTCCAAGCTTCATTGTTGAGGGGCACTTGGTGAAATGGGCAAACTGGGAATTTCACCTGAGGCCTGACCCTAGGGCAGGGACAATACTTTCACAAGTCAAGGTGTGGGACCCTGACAGATCAGTGCTGAGAAATGTGATGTACAAAGGGTTTGCATCGGAGCTATTTGTGCCCTACATGGACCCCACAGAAGGGTGGTACTTTAAGACATACATGGATGCTGGTGAGTATGGATTGCAGGCCATGCCGTTAAGCCCTTTGAATGATTGTCCACGGAATGCTTACTACATGGATGGTGTGTTTGCGTCTTCTGATGGAACACCTTATCTCCAACCAAACATGATTTGCATTTTTGAGAGTTATGCTGCTGACATTGCTTGGCGACATGCTGAAAGCCCCATCACTGGCCTCAAGGTAAGCTTTTCTCTCATGCCAACCTCATATACTAGAGTGTGTGTTCTTGGTTTGACATAATGAACATTTTATATTAAAGACCTTATAATCCCAACACACTGTTAAAAGCAAACCCACGTAAAAAATTATGAATTTTGACTATTTTGTAGCTGCGTGTTCATTAATAAAGATTGTTTACTCTATACATAGTTCAATGGATTTTATCTCTGAACTTTGTTTGGGTACATGCTGTGGTGGCAGGTTACAGAAACAAGGCCAAAGGTGACGTTAGTGGTTAGGATGGCAGCAACGTTGGCAAACTATGACTACATCTTGGATTGGGAATTTCAAACCGATGGGCTAATCAGAGCAAAGGTTAGCGAAGAAAATGCAATTTTAATTCTATATATTCTTGTTTAGGATTTGATGTGATACCCATTTACGATATAATAAATAAATGTGGCTGTGATCCAAAACCCTTGAAAAGTTTATGCACACAAGGACCTAGTCCCACCGACTTCAAGTTTTAGGGATCATATTCATACATAAACAATGAAAATATGATAAAAATACGTAACGTAGGTCCTTTTGCCATTTAGAATAAAACATGATACAACAAATAATGATGGTAAGATGGATTAACCTTTCTATATTGATGATCACGGGTGTATGTATTTAGTAGTTTATCCTAATATATAGGCATTTGTTTGATGCAGGTTGGACTGAGTGGTATCTTGATGGTGAAAGGAAGTACCTATGAGAATATGGACCAAGTTCATGAAAATGAATATCTTTATGGAACCCTTTTGAGTGAAAATATTATTGGTGTAATCCATGATCACTATGTCACATATTACCTAGACATGGACGTGGATGGCTCAGACAATTCATTTGTTAAGGTGAACTTGAAGAAGCAAGAGACCACTTCAGAAGAATCACCCAGAAAGAGTTACTTAAAAGCTGTTAGAAAAGTGGCAAAGACAGAGAAAGATGCTCAAATTAGACTTAAACTGTATGAGCCATCTGAATTTCATGTGGTGAACCCATTGAAGAAGACAAGGGTAGGGAACCCTGTTGGGTACAAATTGGTCCCAGGAGCCACAGCAGGTAGCTTGCTGGATCCAGAAGACCCACCACAGAAAAGAGCAGCCTTTACCAACAATCAAATATGGGTCACTCCATACAACAAAACTGAGCAATGGGCTGGTGGCTTATTCGTTTACCAGAGCCAAGGAGATGATACTCTTCAAGTCTGGTCCAACAGGTTAGAGACTCTTTTCATGATTCTTCCTTTTTTTTTTGTCATGGTTCAATGCCAATTCAATATCATGAAATCTGCTAAAAGATGTCACTGTTTATAAATTTCTCAAACTGTTGATATTTTAATATTCAGGGATCGGCCAATTGAGAATAAGGACATCGTGTTGTGGTACACAATTGGATTTCATCACATACCGTGTCAAGAGGACTACCCTGTCATGCCGACTGTATCAGCAAGTTTTGATCTGAAGCCTGTTAATTTCTTCGAGAGAAATCCAATCCTTAGAGTGCCTCCCAATTTCGAAAGTGATTTACCGGTTTGTAAAGCTCGTGATTCAGCTTGAGATTCCATCAGCTGGATTTTAGTCTAAATACATGTGTACATGTGGTGCCTCTAAAATCATTGTCGAATGAAGAGAGTTCATAAAAATATCTATTGAAGATATGCCTTATTAGATGATGATTTGTTTTAACTTGTTTTATATTAGTTTGTTTGTTTAGTTATATATATATATATATATATATATATATATATATATATATATAAAGAACTCTGATATACATTGCATCGAGAACTACTCTATGTATTTAACCTTAGTTATAATATAGTTGTTGATCTACCCATAAATTGAAAGGTGGTTGGATGCAAGTGGATATTCAAGAACAAATTAAAATTTTTCTATCAGCTCACTGAGGAATCGCACTACCTGTCAAATCCTCTGCTCACGTGTAATACACGATCATTGCAGTTTTAAAAATAAAACAAACACCACACAAAAAGAAGAATAAGCTAGAGAGTTTAAATATATATATATATATATATATATATATATATATATATATATATATATATATAT
>Ga0209700_101525_pt1 | contig 48114 bp, 33 predicted proteins | sample SiratroredBW_FD_187528 | JGI IMG/M metagenome (GOLD analysis project Ga0209700, IMG submission 187528) | Root nodule microbial communities of legume samples collected from California, USA - Siratro red BW (SPAdes) (version 2) | ecosystem: Host-associated > Plants > Roots > Nodule | place: USA...
AGAAAAGTCAGAGAAGAGGGAGGTCAGAGGTTTTAGAGAGATGGTGGCTCAAGTGGGAATGAGACTTGATTACTAACTTTTCCTATAAATACGTATTTTCAGTTTAATAATATAATAATCAAATGTTTATTCCACTTTTACCACTTCTACTCAGATGATAGATTTTCTAGGTTGTTACAACTACACCTGTCAAATTAAACACACTCTTAATTATTAATAATGTAAAACTGAAAACACAAATAATGCAAACATTCCTAAGTTTTGTGCTATTATCCTTTATATGGTAACAAAATTATTTGTAATAAAAGCGAAATAACTAATGAGTTAGATAAAAACATATTAATGTGCATTTATGTTCACATATATATAAAAAGATAAAGGTAATTCTATTGTCTTATTTAATTTTATTTTTTAGTATTGATAATTTTTTTTAACAAAAATGAAAATTGAGTTAAAAATTTAGTTTAAGAATATTTACCATCAATAATATCAGTGAATAAATTAGTCATTCTAGTTTCATTTTCCCGAATATCACTTTAATTATTTTTTATTTTATTTGTTTTTAATTATAAAGTCAATTTAAAGTTTATAGATTTATAAGTCAATTTTTTAAAATTAAATAAATTTATAATTTATTTTTTAAATAATATATAATCTCACTCATTAATTAACAATCTTAATATGAAAAAGTTATGTAAAATCTTACCTTAACCAGAAATAAGATTACATTAGAATATAGAAGTGAAAATAAATCTTCTAAGGGAAAAAAATAAAAATTAAATATAAAATTTTACATTCCTAATAATTACTTAATAAATATACAAATTTATTTCATTTTATAAATTAACTTTATTTTTTTAATGAAAAATTAACTTTAGCTATACTTTATCAATTAAATGTTCATTTTCAATCTACTGTTAAATTTTTTTTTTAAAATAATTGTCTAGAATAATAAATAAAAATTATAATATGAGTGTTCACGAAGCAAACAATGTTGAAATTATTATTTTTAGTTAATATTTCATTAATTAACGTTATTTTAAACTTATTGTAATTTTTTAATATTATTTTAGAAAGACTTTAAAAACAACAGAAATGATTGAATCACATAATATAAGTAGAGAAGCACACATTACATTCTTTGGTATATGACTGTAAGTGAATTAATCGATTATTTTTGTTATAATTAATTGTTGAACATTAGATGGTCCAAAGTCATTTTAGAGGATCAAATCATTTGATAAAATTTTGATGATATCAAAACTCAACTATACATTTATATTTGATGACTTATATATATTGTACAGTTAAAATCATTATGATTAAAGCAGCAGACATAGGATCCATGAAGAGATAAGTTTTCTATTATTTACTTTTATGTTATTGAATTGGTTTAAATTGATTTATATCATATTGTGCTTTAATGTTCAAATTTGTTCATAACGGAGAAATTATTCAAATTATAGTATATAGTGGAATCTCTTGAATAATTTGTTTAAGGGAGAACTCGACGTAACCCAAGAGATTAGGGTGAACCAGTATAAAATTATTTTATTTATGCTTATATATTTTTTCCTTGGTTGGTGGTTTCTATTTATAGCGAATTGAGTTCAGGCTCTATTCAACTCCCCTTCTGGAGCCCTCTGTTCCTACGTTATAAGTTATATTTTTTTTTTTCAATTGCATTTATTTATTTTATTATTTTCTAACCTAAATATTTTAATTACTTTTATTCATTTTACATAAGCAACAATTATTGGAACTACAAAACAATACTAATGTTTTAGGTTATATTTTTATTATTGTATTATTTTTATATTTTTATTATTATATTGTTATATTTCGCATCAAAATAATCTTGTCATATTTTAGTTAAAAAATAAAGTAATTAATTCATTTTATTTTTTTAAAATTAAGTGGAATTTCAAAAATTAATAGAAATATTTAAAGAATATTTCAATTCATATACAAAACAGCTGATCCATGATGTTTAGTTAAATGACAAACGAACACGTCAAATATTTTATATTTCTCAACATGACTCAAGACATAATACCTCTCCTCTATACCATCAAAAAACATGTATTACAAACTTAATAACGAAAATTATTATCTAAAAATTCAAACATATAACAATAGGATGTCTATGATGTGTTCATTTATTGACTTTCATTATTAATAAACTTATTTCTAAAAAGAAATTAAATACTTTTGAACTATGCATTTTGAAATTTAAAACGCACCTTATAAATTTAAAATAATGCAATTTAGTCATTTCACCACTTTTACAAGGATGTAACCTTAAAATACAAAAATGATGAATACAATAACCTATACATCTAATCTAGTGAAAAGTCAAATAAGTTTCACTAGAAAAAAATATCTAGACTTATAATATAATTATAATATAAAAAGTGATTTACAAGTAATAAAATGGGTAAGAGACTCACTAAAGACAAAACTAGCATGTTAACCCTAATTTTTTTAATATATATTTATATATTTACAACACAAGTAATTATGTGAATATCTTTTAAGTATTTATGGATTAATTAATATATTTAATTGGATAGATTAATATGTTCTTGATCAAGTTGATTAAAGGATAACGTTTTTATTTTTGAAGTTTTACTTTGTTGATAGATTAAATTCATTATGACTCTATGTGTTATTGTTTTTATAAGTGATTGAATGTGAGTTATTCATATTAATAAAAGTTAATATTAGAGGATGGATAATGTTCATTAATTAAGTTATTTTTTAAACAAAATTATTTTTAAATATTATTCTAGAAAGGTTTAAAAAACAAAAAGAAATGATTTTGAACAAAATGCTAAAACTAGCACAAATTACAATCTTTTGAATAATCTATTTTTTAGTAGTATCAATTATTGTAAGTGAATTAATTAATTATTTTTACTAATAATTAATTATTATAAGTTATATTTTTTTGAATGGTAGCTATAAATTTTTTATTTTATTATTTTCTATCCTAAATATTTATTAAACTATTTTTATTCATTTTATATGAACAACACAAGTCAACTATTTATTGTGTATAAAACGATACCATTATTTTATTTTCTATTTTTATTATTATAATGTTGGTTTCCATATCAAAATAGTGTTATTAGATTTTAGTTTAAAATTGAATAATCAATTCATTATACCTACTAAATTAACTATAATTTAAAAAGAATTATGTTTCTAATTACATATAAAGAAGAGTGTCAAGTTGACAGAATATTTTGAAAAAAAACATAAAAGTACTTTTAATGTGCCATGTCAAATTAAACACACTGGTAATTAATAATGTAACACCTGTAAAAACAAATAATACAACCATTAAAACTAAGTCTTAACCAAAAGTATTGAAATTTGCTAGGTTTTGTTCTATTTTCCTTCTTATAGTAACAGAAAATAATTAATGAGTTAGACAGAAAAAAATAATATTAATTTGATGTGCGTTTATGTTCATATATATATATATATATATAATATAAAGATTAAAGTGAATCTATTATCTTATTAAATTTTATTTTATATTATTGATAAAAGGAGTTTTAATAAAAATGAAAATTGAGTTAAAAATATTTACAATTGCTTACCTTAATTAGAGATCAGGTTAATTGTGAGTAGAAATCTTAGGTTATAAATCAACAAAAATAATTAAGAATTAAATATGAAAATTTATATTACTAATAATTACTTAATAAATACAAGGATAGCAGGATTTCATAGAAAGAGAGCTTTGTTATTTACAGTGCTGCCATGGTTAGAATTTGCCCTTCAAGTTGGTTATCCGTACGGACACTTTTCATCCCAGTTTTACATGTAAATAAATTTTGAAATCCTTGTCTCCTATTACTCCATATTAATTATTATTGTCCTGCAATGGACCTCCTCACCTGCTAGCAATACCATTGAAATATTTTATTGGTGACAACCTTTGTGGGGTTCCTAAGTGTTAGAATATTATAATTAGAGAAACAAATCAGTATAATATCAGAGATAATCAAGGGAATATCAGAAAATATCAGTAAGAATATCAATCAAGGGAGTATCAAAGAAACAAATCAGTAGAATATCAGAGATAATAAAAGGGAGCACCAGAGAATATTAGTAGAATATCAGAGAATATCAAATGTATTTATTTAGAATAATTTCTATATTTAGTTTCCTAGAATTTTATATTAAGTGAGCTATTGTAAACAAAGAATAATAAATTCAATAAAAAACATTCTTCCATGTTATCATATTCTTTATTCATTTTTGTTCATAGTTATCATATCCTTGTCCAACCTTTCTTAACCCTCGATACCATCGCAAAATGGTATCAGAGCGGTGTTAGATCCTGGAAACTCAGAAACCAACATCATTGTTCCATTGCCCCTCACAACCGAAAAACACCAAAAAACCAAAAATGTCATTTTCAGATGATGAAATTGGCAACAACATGAATCAAAACCAGAATAACTCCTCAACCATTACTGATGAGCTAACTTTGCAAAGTGCAAATATGCTTCGTAATGGCCTAGGGATTCAACAAACACAAGCCAATCTTAACAATTTGTCAATTGGTTTCAAATTAAATGGAGACAATTATCCATTGTGGGCAACACTCATGAAGAAAGCTATCGGTGGCAGAGGAAAGAAGAGTCATCTGATAGGTATACCTTCAACACCAGAAGAGATAGAACTAGCATATAAAAAATGGGAACAGGTAGACCAAACTGTCTGCACTTGGATAATTCAGAATATTTAGTTTGATAAACAATGTTTCCCAGTTCCCAACCACCAAGGTTTTATGGGAGGGATTGGCTACTACCTATGGAAGCGGCACAGACCCGATGCAAATCTATGATTTACACCGAAAACCAAACACACAGAAACAGGGAAAGGATATCCTAGAGCATTTCTGGAACAAATTACAAGCTATATGGATGGCGATTGACAGAAAGCAACCAAACCCTATGAAATGCTCAGATGATATTGCAACTTTCAAGAAAATTAAACAAGAATAGAGACTGTATCAGTTCGTAACAGGGATAGATGAAAAATTTGAAGTCACCAGAAGAGATCTATTGATGCAAGAGAAGACCCCTTCAGTAGAGTTTGCCTATGCTGTTGTCCAAAGGGAAACGACCCGACTCCAAATTCTAAAGCCTACCACCAGTAGCGAAGGGAACACATCATTAGGGGAGGTTAGAATCGGCTTAACCGCAAGAAAGAGACCACCGAGACAGGGACAGGGATGGAGTCGCCCAAAAACTGTTGGACAACGTGCATCACAGGGAGACAAGGAAGACAAAAGCCACCTCCATTATACTCATTGCAGAATGAAGAAACACACCAAGGAGACTTGCTTCAAAATAGTGGGTTATCCTGAATGGTGGGAAGATTCTAAACCACAAAATCACAAGGCTGCCTCTGCCGTGGGCATCCCGCGGACCACCAGTAGTTGTAGTGGTGACACCGGGAGAGAGGAAGAAGCAAAATCGCAAGTCGTTCATGGAAGAACTGCGGTCATTCATGGAGGTAGAAAAAGAGAAGAGGATACCAGCCCAGGAAAATTTGATCAGTGGATTGTTGATTGTGGGGAAACTGACACCATGACCCATGACCCTCATGATTTTAACAGTCTCTCCACGCCTGTTAAAATTCATATTGAGACAGCCAGTGGAGAATTAGTTGCGGTCCAAGGATAAGGCTCAATTGTTTTTTCAAAAAAATTTAAATTAGAAAATTGTCTTTATGTTCCTACACTATCATCAAAATTACTTTCTGTAAGTCAAGTTACAAAGGAGTTGAATTGTGTGGTTCTCATGTTTCCTACTTTTTGCCTTTTACAGGACATTCTTACGATGGAGATCATTGGGCGTTGTACTGAACATGGAGGTCTTTACTACGTTGATGAGGTTGCTCACAAGGGACATGCCATGCTTGCTCACAGAACAGTTACAAGGCAACTCTAGTTATGGCATAGACGTTTGGGACACCCTTCATTTGGGTACCTTAAGATTTTATTTCCTAGTTTATTTACTAGTAACACTAAGCCCATCAAATGTGAAACTTATATACGGGCAAAGAATCATAGAGTTACTTTTCCTCCCAACAATAATAGAGTCAATTATGCTTTTTCATTAGTACATCCTGATGTGTGGGGTCTAGCGCCTAATTCCCATAATAATCAATTTTAGTATTTTTTGTTATTTGTGGATGAGTTCTCTCGCATGACTTGGGTATATTTTCTAAAACACAAATCTAAAGTACTCGATAAGTTCTATCCATTCTATCAAATGATTCACACTCAGTTTGGCAAAAAAATCCAAGTACTTAGATCAGATAATGGTGGAGAATTTGTTAACAAATCAATGTAAGAGTTTTTCAAAGAAAATGGCTTAATTCATCAAACTTCCTATCCAAACACGCCCCAACAGAATGGTGTAGCAGAACAAAAATATTGTAAGCTACTAGAGATGACTCTGACCATGATTTTTATGCACAAGTTCCTACACAGTTTTGGTCCGAAGTTATCGCTACCTCGATCTATCTTTTGAATAGCCTACCCTCCCAGATCCTTAACCATAGAACACCCCTACAAATCCTAGCTACTCAAACTAATATCCCTCCTGCCCAAATGTTACCACCACGAGTTTTTGGGTGCTTTGTGTTTGTTCATATTCCCAAAGCTAGCAGAACCAAATTTGATCCATGTCTTGAGAAATGTGTCTTCGTTGGATATGATACACATCAAAAGGGGTATCAATGTTACAACCCAATCACTCACCGTGTATATGTGACTATGGATTGTGATTTTTTAGAATCAGAATATTTCAACTTGATTGGTTAGGTAGTCTTAGTTACCAAGAAGCTGTTCCAAAAGAGCACGTAGATTGAGCCAACGAGCATGTTTCTGTCAATGTAGGAGGGACCAATACAACCAATGAGGATCCTTCTGAGAATGTCCAACAAGAGGTAAGTGATCTTCACTCTACTGACTTGTCTCCTGTTATGAATGAAGTCACTAACAATGACAGGTTAGCACCAGAACTAGAGCCTTTCACACTTCCGCCCAGAAGAAACAGAGGGGCACCACCTGACCGATATTCTCCAGAACATGTTCCTTGGAATTCCAGGTATCCTATGAAGTTAAGAAGGAGTGCAGACATTGCAAGAGCTTATCTTACTCCCAAAATAGTTCATGAAGCCAGTAAGAAGTGCGAATGGCAAGAAGCTATGAAAACAAAGAATTTTGTACAACATAACAGAACCAAGCACGTTGAAGTGGACAGACACTTCATCAAGGAGAAGATTGAGGATAGCAGTATTGAGCTTCCGTTTGTAAAGTCAAAAGATCAGCTGGCAGACATTTTCACCAAAGTTGTTATAGGCAAAACATTTACTCGTGTCCTCAGCAAGCTAAGCATTGGTGATCCCACTGCTCACCTTGAGGGGGAGTGTTATAATATTATAATTAGAGAAACAAATCAGTAGAATATCATAGATAATCAAAGGAATATCAGTAAGAATATCAGAGAGATAATCAAGGAAGTATTAAATAAACAAAACAGTAGAATATTAGAGATAATCAAGGGAGTATCAGAGAATATCAGTAGAATATCAGAGAATATCAAATATATTTATTTATAATAATTTCTATAGTTAGTTTCCTAGAATTTTATATTAAGTGAGCTATTGTAAACAAAGAATAATAAATTCAATAAAAAACATTCTTCCATGTTATCATATTCTTTGTTCATTTTTGTTCAGTGTTATCATATTCTGGTCCAACATTTCTTAACCCTTGATACCATCACAAGACTAAGTTATACTTAAATAAACCATATACAAAATCATCAACACTTGATCTCACCAGTAGCAGATTGTTACATTCCAATGGTAGCTAATACTAATCCGAATATTAAAATATTATCCTAAATTTTCTATGTTTTAACTAAATTTGAAGTATTTATTTGTGTCAAATACTAAACTTCTTCAATATAAATTATTCTTTAGTTAAAAATATCCTTTTTTTTTAGCTCAAATTCTTCATAAAACTACTAACCACATATTTTTTCAATGAGCAATGATACGTTTACTACCAAAAAAATTTTACAGCCACTTCATAACTACTATTTTACACTTCATTATTTTTATTTCTTTATAAATACAAATATTTTATTTTTATAATGACTATAATACCCTTAAAAATGAGTTGTAATGTGGTTTGTTTGTTAATTTCAAAAGGTCAAAATGTTGAAAATGAACCATAGGTTAATTCCGACTTACAAAATTTATTTCCACCCAGTTATCTTACTTCTATCGTAATTTTGTGGCTACTTTGCACTCAAAGAATAGTTACCTAATGGTTTCATCCTTCAGCTCACATAATTTGTCTATCAACCCAACCTCTCTTTTAGTCAAGTTTACATTGGAAGAAACTTTATCTAAGTATACCCTCGAGTCAAGGATTAAAGCTTTATGTATTGATTTTATACACCAAAATGTTTTGGAAATGTTATTATATTCCCCCTTATTCCTAACTAAAAACTGCCCTTCAGGTCCCCAGTCCACACTCTTTTATCCAAACCTTGTCTTTTAGGGGTATTATCTACTAACAACTATATTAGTTCTTCTGCCATCTCCTCATCCCACACAAATATACTCCTTCTTCAAGGTATATTTTACTGCCACGTTCCTTCGATCCAGTGACCCAAGTCTCTAATTGAGAGAGACTACAAAGTCTTGGAAAATAGTTACTTAATGTGTCATCTCCTATCCAAACATCCTCCCAAAATATAATTTTTTTCACCAGACCCGACTTTCCATTTTATGGAGTTATCATACCTGTTTCCTGACAGCCCATCCCCACAACTTTTGCACACATCTCTCTACCACCTTAAAGCATTTCTATCATTAGAATCATTTTTCAAATTACCCCCACATGCATGTTGGGAATTATATTTCCTTAATCTACTTATATATATATATTTATATATATAATCATATTAGCTATTGATTTCCTTAGCATTCGAAAATGTTGAAAAACGTTCTAAATTAAAATAGTTTTAATGAGTCATTGAGATAGTTTTGATAAGTCATTAAGATAGTTTTAATGACACCCCCTAATTTCTTAGATAATTGATTTAATGGGAATCATTTTCTGAGAAGTTAACAGAATAAGAGGGAGGTAAAGGGTTGGTCCCCAATATACCAAAATCACAAACTTTGTGGTCTCTTACCCTATCATAAGAGTCACTCTAAAGTCCAACAAGAGGAATAAAGAAGATTTTGGTTGAGAAAGATCATAACTATATCGAGTATTCTATCATCATCTATGGATTCAGGTATGTGTCTCTTCTATTGGATTATGACTCTCAATAATTTAATATGATGCCTAAATTCATTATTCAGAAGATTTATTCTCTAATTTCTATCAATGCATACTTGGATTAAATAATTTATTTCCACGGTCCCAATCCTTCCTCCTCTAATCTCTACATCCACTTACTTAATAGTGTTGTATTGAACTTCTCCATATCTCTAATTTTCAACCCTCCTTCCTCCTTAGACTTACAAAGTTCCTCCCAATTCTTTTTTCCTTTTTTTTAATTCATGGTAGGCATCACTATGAACTATGACATCTCAGCTATGCTGACACCTCAAAGATCAACAATTATATGTCATAACATGAAACATAATATTAAAAGGAAAAAGAAAAGGATACAAAACCATGGGGGACTAGGCCAATGGCAAGAAAATAATTCTATTCTTGTTGTATAGAATTACTGGAGTGTAATTGGGCAGTGTAGTGGGTTTCTGTACTAGTGTAACACCAGCTGAAGGGTTCAGTGTAGTGAGTTTACTACTGGGAGTAGTAAGTACTATGGGGAGTAGTTTGTAACTTGCTGGGAGCAAGGGTGTAAAACTGATCTTGGATCATTTTAGTTGAAATCTTTGGTGGTTTGGCAAAGGAATGGACATAGTCCTTGTGGACAGAACTGTGCAATTAATTGATTTTATAAAGATAATTCATTCTCATACTTAAATCACTTTCCAGTTTTGCAAAAAATTTTAAAGTTCAATTCACCCCCCTCTTGAACTCGGTCCAACCTATTTTTTACATACTCCCTAACCAAGTTAAACAAAACAAAAAAGAGGGAGTTGATACCTATTATAAAAAAAGTCTAATTTAATAACCACAAGTAAATCATCATAACATTTAAAACCTAACTTATTCTCGAGACCCAGCGAAGCCAGCTTGTCAGTACAATGGTTTCCCTCACGGAATATATGAGAAACTTTGAACTCAATTTCTTTACATATCTTTATACACTTTCTACATCTCCCTCTGAAAGACCAACGAATGAGATTAAACGAATTAAATGTTTGACAAAACAGGAAAGAGTCACACTCAAGCCAAATACGTCTGAAGCCTTTACTCCAAGCAAGCTCAGCCAAAATGGCTCTCATAACCTCAGCATATAAAGACTTTTGTACCCCCAATGAAAGAGGGGATATTACCTATATATTCACCCCTGCTACCATGAAAAATACATGCACATGTCGAAAAACCTAGACACCCTATAGCAGCACCATCGGTGTTGTTCTTCACCCAATTGATATGAGGAAATTCCAAAGTAACTTGAATAGGAGAGATTTCTTTCTGACGACGTGTGGTGACATAAAAAAACTTCAGATAATAGAACTCAATAATGTCATTGTGCATGTTTTTCCTAGAAGAATTACCTGTCATTATAGTAAAACCTTTAACAGTCTGGGTAGCCGAGAAGATAGAGATATTTTCTTGAAACCTAACATGATTTCTCATCCTCCATATCATCCAAATAGAGTAAGTAATAGTTGCCAACCTAACAAGATTAACTAATGGACTCCCCTCAAGCATTAAGAAATCAATAATATTATTAATAGAAAGAGGAGAGAACTTAGAAAAAACCTATTTGGTATAATTCCAAATCTGGGAGGTGACAAAGCAATCAAAGAAAAGATGAAAAAGAGATTCTTCCTATTTCCTACACAAGGAGCACATAGAACACAAAGAAATATCTCTAATTTGAATATCTTTGTCTATAGGAAACCTCTAATGTAAAACCTTCCAAAGCACTAAAGTCTTCATAGGAGGAATAGAACTAGTCCAAATCAACTTACCCCGTTGACAAGTAGGATTAGAATCTTAAAAAAACTTTATGGCCGCCTTCTGGATGAGAAAACCAGAGTCTTCTAGCATCCAATTATGAGTATCTTCGCAAGAGGTCAGAGAAATATAACGTAAATTATGCAGACCTTGAATATTTGAAAAAGAATGAGAGAGATCCCAAGAACCACCATCCTTCCATCCTTGAGCCACAGTAGCTTTCAATCTAATCCTTTCGGCATAAGGAACACCTGCAAGCAGAGAGATCCATTTCTCATAGCACCAGAGATCATTCTAGAAATTAATATTATCACCTCTCCCAACAATCCAAAAATTGTGCTCTAAAATGAGATCATACCAATCATTAATACCAAGCCAGATGGAGGAAGAAAAGAAGGACCTATCTCTCTCATTTAGATTTAAGAAACTGATCCTTCATTAAAGAAATTCAAGGGCGATAATTGTAAGCAAAATCCCAAGCAAGCCTTAAAAGATAAGATTTATTTTCAAGATGAAAATTAACAACTTGAAACCCACCCTTAGACTTAGAATTACAAATTGTGCCCCAAATAAAGTTTCTAACCCATTTTTCACCTGTCCAAATAAAGTTTCTAACCCAGTTTTCAATAAGCTTAAGAAGGTTGGAGGGCCACCTATAAACCTAAAAGTTGTAAGCTAAAGAACCATAAATCATAGAGTTAACAAGCTCTATTCTTCCCGTCATGCTAAGAGATTTCCCTTTCCAAGAAGCCAATTTAGATCTGACTTTATCCACAAGAGGTTGAAGAAACCTGGCTTTACGTGAACCTACAAAAATAGGAACTCTAAGATAATTAAAGGGAATATTGCCCCTATTGCAACCAAGCACATCTTTAATCTTAGAAAGGAAACTAGGAGAAGTGTCGGCAGTGAAGAAATGACTTTTTGAAGTGTTTATCCATTGACCCGAAGCTAAATGGTATGAATGTAAAAACTTCATAAGACTAGAAAGGGAGCGTTTGTTGGCCCTACAAAAAACAAAAATGTCATCAGCATATAGAACATGTGAGGGGAAACAAAACCCTTTAGGACTAACCATCGGAAGAATATGCTTAGTTAGAATAAGGTTGGCTATCCCCCTATTGAGAACTTCTTTAGCAATACAAAAAAGTAAAGGAGAAAGAGGATCACTCTGTCTGACCCCCCTCCTATAACAAAAGTAACCAACCAAACTACCATTAACCCTGATGGAAAGCTTAGCAGACTGAAGGATAGTCAAAATCCATTACAGGAAATTATCGTGAAAACCAAACTGATTCAACATCTGAATAAGAAATTCCCAAATGAGAGTATCAAAGGCTTGGGAAATATCATTCTTGAAAGCCACATTACCACCAGGTATTTTCTTAGAAAGCATGTTAATGGCTTTTGAAGTGATACCAATACAATCTTTAATGTGTCATCCTTTAATAAAATCATTTTGATCGGGAGAGACAATCCTAGCAGTTATGGAAGCTAACCTGTCATCTAAGATTTTTGAAATAATTTTAAACCTAAAATTTGCAATAGCTATAGGCCTGAAGTCTTTTATAAAAGTAGCCCCATGAATTTTATGGATAAGAGAAACCACATTAGCATTCATTCCTAGGAGGATCCAACGAGAGAAAAATTGTTTTATAGCATTACAAACATCAGAACCCAAAATGTCCCAACAATGATGGAAGAAAAAGTCTTCAAAACCATTAGGACCACTATTAGAGTTGAAAGCAAAGACAGCCTTCTTAATCTCATCTCTGGAAAGGCACCTAACCAATATAGATTTTTCATCCTCATAAACAACTCTAGGGATATGAGTAGCAATCATACCTTCCCTGAAATTTATAGAGATATTATTAGTATAAGAAGAATCATATAAAGTTTTATAAAAAGAAAGAATGTGTTCTTCAATATCTTTAGGATCTTCAAAAACCAAATCTCGATCCTCCCAGCTTATCCAACTTATCTTTTTATCATCAGAATCCCACTTCCACCAAAAAGTGCCTTTGCAATTTTACAATTTCCTTACATACTATTTTGGATGCTTTAAAGACCAACAGATACTGTAGTGACAGGGAGGATATTACTAATTTGATAAAGCATACTCTCCCTACCAAAGATAGTATCATTCTTTTTCAAGTAGACAATTTTTTCCTAATTTTTATAAGTACTTCTTCCCAAAACAGTTTTCTTCTACGATTTCTGCCAATGGTTATCCCTAATTACTTAAAAGAGGCATGCCATTAGTTTGTAGTTTAGCATCCATGCTTAATTATCTAAAGTATTCCGCTCTAAACCTATCTCACTTACTTTGCTTTTATAAAAATTCACCCTCAAGCTTGATGTTACTTCAAAACACCTCAAAATGCTTCTTATTACCGTAATATTCTACACCTTATCTTCATAGGAAAAAAAAACAGCGTGTTGTCAGCAAACTGGAATAAGTTTACCAACACATGGTTACTCCCAACCCTCACTCTGATAAGCAATTGCTTTTTAGTTGCTTCTCTAACCAATCCAACTAAACCTTTTACCACTATTACAAAAAAAAAAGAGTCATTGGATCCTTTGGTTTCAGTTCCCTAGAAGGATAGATCACTTGTGTCAGGCTTCCATTGACCATCACGTATAGCAAAGTCAACTCTAAAGATTCTTTAATTCAACCTATCTACTAATTAGATAAGTGTCAAGTCTACATAATATTGTAAAATATGTTTTGGCCAAGTTCAAGAGGGGGGTGAATTGAACACTTAAAATTTTTCTCAAATTGTTTGGAGAATGAATAATTTTTATAGAAAACTATGCAAGAAGATATGTTAAGCAAACAACAAAGGTTCAACAAACAGTTTCAGTACAATATCAGTTAAACAGATCCAATAAACTGAAACCAGAAATCGGTTCTTGAAAGCACTGTGTATAGTAAAACCAGTTCTTGAGAAATTAATTCAAGAAATCAAAGAATTATATCTAATTCAAGTTTGTGAGGAATTATTGATTAAAGAACCTTTTGTCAAACAATCCAAACTATGTTTAATGAATGAAAACTATCTTTATTCAATATCTGTGAAAGATTAATTTTTTCCAGAAAAGCAAATTGATAAACAGTAAACCCAGTAAGTTGTGAAACAACAGATTTCCAGAAAACTTAATATACTGGTTCTCAATCAAATTCAAAACTGTTCAGAGTAAACTGTGTTAAAATAGAATATATGTTTTCAAATGTTACTTAAAATGCTTTCAGAAAGTTGATGAAGTTATTCAATTAGCAAGATTTAATCAATTCTGAAAATTCAAGAAACACAACAAGATTTAACAAGAACATTCAAGAGAGAGCAAGAGAGATTCAAGACACAGCAGATTTATCCTAGTTCACCCTTCCACAAGGGCTATGTCCAGTCCCTTACACCACTATAAGGATTTCCACTATAAAAAGATCAAACTAGATCAGTTTACAAAAAAATTACAACTTGCTCCCCACAAGTAAACACTGAACCTACAATAGAACCAAGAACTATACAGACTCCACTGTATATTCCAGAACACCTCTTATTGATCCCTCAACAAGTTACAACCTGTACAGAACCCACTGTACAAAACATAATTACCAACCCAGGTAACTCACAACAGAATAACCTTCAATATAGTGAAAGAATTATCACAAATTCAGCAATACAAGTACTTCTATACAACATATTACAAAAGTAATAAGGAAAGGGTATAAAAGGCTTAGTCTGATGATCAGATTAGTGATGAAACTGTCTCAGTCAACTTCAAAGCTCTAGTAGTAGTTCGTGAAAACAGTTCTTGATGAAAATGTTGATTGATCTTGATCACTAGACACAAAGGCGTTTTTGCTCTCTTTGAAAACTCAAATGTTCTTGCTCAGAAAATGTTTAGAATGATTTCAATTCGTGTCTCTTTTCACTACTAGAAAATTGCTAAATAGTGATCAAAATTAGTGACCAAAAAAATCGGTCACTATCGATGACCGAATTAGTGACCGAAAAAATTGGTCACTATCAGTGACTGAATCAGTGACCAAAAATATCGGTCACAAATTCGGTCACAGAATTGATCACAAAATCGGTCACAGAATCGGTCACAGATTCGGTCACAAAATCGGTCACAAATTCGGTCACAGAATCGGTCAGAGATTCGGTCACAAAATCGGTCACAAAATCGGTCACCGAATCGGTCACAGATTCAGTCAAAAATTTGGTCAGAGATAATAATTTTAATAATAATAATTACAATAATAATAATAATAACAAAAATAATATTAATAATAATAATATTATAGTACTAATAATAATAATAATAAATAAAATAATTATAATAATATCGATAATAATAATAACAATAAAATAACAAAAATAAAAATAATAATAATTATAATAATATCAATAATAATAATAGTAATAATCATAATAATAATAAGAATTGTTATTAAAATTAAACATAAACCACAAATATTGTAAACATTTCTTAACCGACAAAGACTGAGTTAAAAATGTAAATTGAGGATATTTAGAATTGTTCAAATCAGTAAACAAATTACTCACATATGATCACCATATTAATTCACTTTGTAATTTAGCTTCTTTCTTAAACATTGTGTGACCAATAAAAATAGTTGAAGTTCAAAATATAATTTGAAAATACAACAATACCAATTTAATTAATTAAGTAAATTACTCAATAAATAATTGTAGGGTCTTACACAAATTTATCTAGCATATAAGTTACACAAATTTTCAATGTGAGTTTTATATAAATAATCGTAAGGATTTGTATATAAATATGCTATGATGCACATTGTTAATAAGTTTGATTGAGTTAGACATATTGATATTAGTAATAAATGTTGTGGTTATGTACTTAGGATTTTTTTTTTCTGCATGAAAATTAGTGAGACATGACATTGGTATCATACCACAAAATTTACTTCATGTTATGTAGACGAGACTCAATTTTTCTCATATCTTCCTATTAGTTGTCTATTTGATAGGAATTTTGATGTTATTTTAAATAATTTTAAAGAAATTGACCATGCAAGTAAAATGACAATTAAAAGCAAGTTATCTGAAACTACATACCTATATATAACATCAATGTGTGTAAGGTTAAAACCATGGGATCCTAAAATAGTTTAGGAAATAAGTTCATCATATTATTAGAGTTAATATTAATACTATTTATTAATATGATTAATAATAATAATATAATTATTACTATTATTAATAATATTATTATTTTAATACTAATATTAATATTATTAATATTACTTTAAATATTATATTTTTTAATATTATTATTATTATTTTAGTACTATTAATATTATACTTACTAATAATAACAAGAGTCATAATAAGAATAATAATAATGAGTATATGATTGCAAAGTTGATGTTGGTGTAGTGGTTATGACTTGTGTATGTATGCTGAAGGACCTAGGCTCGAATCCTCCTCTTAACATAATAATAATGTAAGTGTTATTAATGATAAAATTAGTAATAATAATCATAATGGATTTTAATCGGTACACTAATGTAACTAAGAAATTGTAATGTACACTAAGATCTACTTCTAACTTGGAGAAAATACTTTGCCCATTCTTTTTGAACCTCTTCTATTCTCTGCTTGTCCACTGGCTCTGGAGTTTGAAAAACTTGAAATAAATGTACAAACTTTAATCTTGGAACTTCAAACTTGACAAACATTTGACATATTTACAAACTTAAGACATGTTCTTACATGCTCCCAAGAATGTTGATCCCAGCTATTGCTATGGTTCTCATCCAATGCATAATGTAATATCCACATTCCCAGCCTCCTTTTTCCTTATTGCATTTTCATTAAAGTTGAATCATCAAATACTTGAATAATGCTAATTTTAATAAACTTATTTTAGAATTAAATTTAGAATTAAATACCTTAGCATATATCCATTAGAGGTTTTGGGTTGTGGATGTAGATCTTCCCCAAAGAACGTTACACACATTCATTGCACTAAAATCCAAGTTGTTTAGTAAATTTCTTATTGTACAAAAAAAGAGTGATATATATTACTTAAAGTTAATAAAATGATACCTTTGTACAATTTGTTTCATATCGTTCGGTGCCTTCCTATGCAACGAACAAAACCAAACAATTGTGTTGTTCGTGGAACACACAAGCATGAGCTGCCAATGGGACCTAAAATAAAAAATCTATTAATATAATATTCTCAACATTACTTAAGATTAAAATATAAAGATTTGAAACTTATTGATGGATAATAGCGGCAAAGTAAATTTTCTTCCTCGACTCTGAAATTCAATTTTGTATATAGGTCTGAGTATCAATCATTATATTTCCAGACCTCTGTAAACTTTGTGGCTTAAGAAATCCATAAATATCAAGATTCCCTGTGCTATAAACTAAATCACTTATGTACCAGCATTGTGAAAATCAATCTTAGTAATAGGATAAGTTGATGAAATAAATAATTAGCAAACATGTAGAAAGGTATACTTACACCATCCATAACTGAATAATATTAATGTTTAACATCTGGGAACCACCAACTAGTTCCAAGATGTCTTGCATAGATATATACAATGGGACTCCTTCCATTCTAAAGACGGATGCATCCCAAGGCATTTGAGCTGGATTATTAAATAACTCGTAGAGTATATGAGTCAACTCTTGAATTGGATTCACTTCTGACTCAGTTGGTGGAGACCTAGGACTTAAATCATCAGCTGGTGATTTCTCTTTACTCCCTTGGTCCTGTAACACATAAACAAAATGTATCAATTAACATTAACTGTGAATTTAAATAAGATTAAGACAAATCACAATACCCGAGTCCTTTTAGAAATGGCCTGTAGGAGATGTGTAGGCCACGCAATAAATGTATCAAGTGCCTCTCCCACAAGTGCAACCTCTAATATGGGCACAGGCACCTCGGCATCTGCCTGTCTAACTTCTTCGACGACCACTATAGATAAATCATCTCCAAGTCGCACTGTGTGGAGGCTCGAAGGTGCGGGAAACACTTTCCCAATCGCCACCAATTGAGAAGGATCTCCAACATATAAATTACACCGATATGAGGTATCAGTGTTGGTTTCTTCCTCCTCATCTTCAGCAGCACAACTTCCCTTTGTGCTAGCTCTCCCACGTGTAGGTAGTACTACACCTTCTTGCAAAGGAGTGTGCTGCTGTGATAACTCCTCCAATTCTCTTCTAATTTCATGTCTCAACTCATCTTTTAATTTATCTCGTACTTTTTGTTTTATTTGAGATGTCAATTTCTCTTCTAATTGAGACGTCAATTCATCTTTAAGTTGAGATATCTCCATCATTATATCTGCATTATGAGATGAGCTAGACCATAGAGCAAAACCAAAATATTGTCTCACTCCCACACCATATCCAGCAGTCCGTACACAACCGGGGTATTCCTCAGTGCCCAGAGCAGTAGTCAATATATCTTGTCTTCCTTGACTGACAAAACTACCCTGGGAGCTCTGCTCCACTAGAGAATCTTGAAAAAATATATAATAATAAGACATTAGATATCATTAGTAAATTGTTATTAACTTACAATGTGCTGGGCAATCTCAAGTGCCTCTAGTGATGTCATCTGCCCTCCAGCTTTAGTCCTAGCCAACTTCCATTTCTATGTCGACTAGGAGGGGATAGAGGAGAAATGACTTCATCTGAACCTGATGCTTCTTTTAATCTTTTCAATTTCTCGTCCATAGATAAAACAAACCTACCAAGAGAATTGTGTCCAAGTCTCTTCATCAATAGAATACTTCTCACAGGGGGACTTTCCCTTAAGGGAACCATAGATGTACCAATTGGTCAAGTTTGTCTTGAAATTTCTCCATTTGATAGCAATAGATGACATAATTTTCTTTCTTATTAATGAAGATGTTTTCTCAAAGCTTGTCTGCAAAATAAAATAAACAAGTCATCAAACATATAACACATAATTATCATCATTAATGACTTATAATAAGCTTTAAATGAATGACTTACCGTAAGATCCTGCCACATCATATTTTTCTCAGCTTCAGTGACATGATCCCAAGTCGAAAGCAAAATAGACACCTTTGTACGTGTCAAAACACCCAAATAGCTAAAAAACACGACACGATTAGGGCCTGAAGCCCTACCAGTCTGAGGGTCTAGGTCTACTACGACCTTGGAACCACCAAGTCGACTAGCAGTAACATCTCTCAATCGTGTAGGTTCTCTACTCTTCCTCTGTGAATCAACCATGACCTAAAAAGAATAGAAACATAAGATTAAAACTTACAAAATTAATTAAGCTTAACATTAAATGCTAAAATTGAGTACAATCAATGTTCAAAATAAAAATAGCAAATAATTAAACATTACTTTATCTTATTCTGTTAGTGTTACAATGTTTTCCCATATTCCTTCATTGTGATCACTCCGTGTAGCATGTACTTCATCAAGATCATTTTCCTCATTAATAGGAGGTAAGTGTCTTGAAAATGAGTTGCCAACATGTTGGACTATTGAGTCGTCATGGTTCTCAACATCATATTCAGTTCTCCCTTGTACCTTTCATTAGAAGGATCTTTGACATAAAAAAATTGTTTTGCTTGGTAAGCCATGATGAAAGGATCTTCCTTAGAAACTATCTTTGTAAGATTAACCATGGTAAAACCCAAATCATCAACATGCACTCCTGTGTTACTATCAACCCATTTACACTTAAATACTGGAACTCTAAATTTGACGTAGTCAACTTCCCAAATTTCTTCAATTACTCCAAAGTAACTTATTGTAGTCATCACAGGATTGTTGTCATTTGAACTAGCAAAGTACATTGACTCTGCCTCAAGGGTGACCCCACTATTCTGCATTGTACTTTTTTTATCCTCAGTAATTGTGTAAAAAGAGAACTTGTTAATATCATACTCAGACCATGTTATGACATCAAAGTTAGGTCCTTGTGCTAACCATTTCAAATCATCAACATCACAATCATTTTTAAGAATTTTTTGTTTAAACCATTTCAAAAACGTCTTGTTATGTTCATTCAATAACCACTTCTCATTTGCACATGGATTCATTGTCTTTAACAACATTTTGTGTTCATCTATGTAATGAAGAGCATCATCAGTATTGTTCAAAATATATAAGTGTGCAAAATATATAATCAAAATATACCGACGTTATGAATGTTCATTTATTTACAAAAATGTCACCGCATTTTTTACAACATTGTTTTCACATTTAATCGTCTTTATATGCAGATGTTAAACAATGATTTTCTACTAGTGTGTCAATGGTAAGTTATAACACCTTTATACACTTTTTTCAACTTTTATGGTACAATGATAATTCTCTAACATACTTTGATGTTTTTGTAGGCTAGTGTTGACAAATGATGGTTGTGCCCGATATAGGATACATGATTGCTAGTAAATGCAATGTTGTTTTTGCATGTTTATCATTGAAGCAAAATATGTCAATATTATGTTTACGAAGTAATCCTCTCACGTATGTCAGTCTACAACGAGTCAAATGTATTGACATGTGTAGGGTTCACATCTTATTCAGGTATTTTCATATGTGTGTGGTCATGTTTTACATTCGTATTTCCAATTACTTACTGACGATACTTTCAAAACTGGTGCACGTGAAATTGCAGAATGATTGTTCCATAACAACTGTAGGCATATTATGGTCTACATATTGTTATTAAGAGGCTAAGTTATAATATTCTTTTTATATTAGTCAGATGTAAATGTTTGTTAAAAATTACATGTAGATATGTTAACTTTAGAAGTGATTGACTTTATTTTTATATATTATTTGAATTGTGTTCATTTATTGACTTCTATTATTAATAAACTTATTTTTAAAAAGAAATCAAATACTTCTGGACTAAGCATTTTGAAATACATAATCTAAAATGCATCTTATAAATTTAAAATAGCGCAATTTAGTCATTTCCCCACCTTTACAAGGATGTAACCTTAAAATATAAGAATGTAGAATGCAATAACCTATACATCTAATGAATAGTCAAATAAGTTTCACTAGTAAAAAATATCTAGACTTATAATATAATTAGAATACAAAAAGTGATTTGCAAGTGATAAAATGGGGTAAGAGACTCACAAACACAAAACTAGCATGTTAACCCTAACTTTTTTTAATATATATTTATACATTTACAACATAATTAATTATGTAAATATCTTTTAAGTATTTATGGATTAATTAATATATTTAAATAGATAGATTAATATGTCTTTGATAAAGTTGATTAAAGGATAAACTTTTTTATTTTTGAAGTTTTATTCGGATGATAGATTAAATTCATTATGAGCCTGTGTTATTGCTTTTATAAGTAATTGAATGAGAGTTATTCATGTTAATAAAAGTTACTATTAGATGATGCATCATGTTCATTAATTACCTTATTTTTTAAACTTAACAATGTTTTTTAATATTATTCTAGAAAGGCATAAAAATTAAAAGAAATGATTACGAACAAAATGCTAAAACTAGCACAAATTACATTTTTTTGAATAATCGATTTTTTTTAGTAGTATCGATTATTGTAAGTGAATAATTAATTATTTTTACTAATAATAAATTATTATAAGTTATATTTTTAAAATGGTAGCTACAAATTTTTTTATTTTATAATTTTCTATTAAACTATTTTTATTCATTTTACATGAGCAACACAAGTCAACTATTTACTGTGTATAAAATGATACTATTATTTTATTTTCTATTTTTATTATTATAATGTTGGTTTCCATATCAAAATAATGTTGTTAGGTTTTAGTTTAAAATTTGAATAATTAATTCATTATATCTCTTAAATTAACTATAACTTAAAAAGAATTATGTTTCTAATTACATAAGAAATGAGATATTTTTAAGAAAGAAATAGTTTCTACTTATCTTTATTCTTTTTACATAACCTTTGATTAATTTATACAAATATAAAAGAACTTCAGAACTCAACTAAAGAAGCACTATAAATGCAAAATAATTAGCATCATCTTAAAAAATTAAACTCAAACTTTTTAGAGTGCTGGTACTAAATTCTACGATTTTAACACAACAAACTAAAAACATTAAGCTCAAAATCTATCACAACATTTGAAAATATTACTCCATTGCATAAGTTAAAATTTTGCACTACAATTTAGCAACATAGATCCTTCGCTAAAATCATCAGAAACAAAACTAACTCTGATTAATTTATTAAATAATAATAAGGAAAATCTAATAAACAGTTATACTTGGATCATCTTTTCTGACACATCCAATTATATATATATATATATATATATATATATATATATATATATATATATATATATATATATAATTGATTGGTTACATAAATGAATTAATTTTATTATTTAAACTATATAAATAATTAAAAAATATATTAAATAATTTTATTGTTGAAATTATACAAATATACGTTTTAAGTAGTTTTATTATTTAAATTCTGGAAATTTAAAATTTTATACAATTTGTAGAGTGTAATCAAACAATAATTAATAAATATACGCTTTACTTTTAGTTTTGACCAACAACTATAAAAGGTTTTTATTTTAAATGTAAAACTAAAATGGCAAACAATTTAATTTTAAGAAAAAAATTATACTTACTTTTCTTTAAGATGTTTGATTTTTAAAATAAATAATTAAGTAAAATCCATGCATTGAAAAAAAAAGAGTTTCTGAAATAAAACTGATATAAAACAGAATTAATGAGCAAAAGAAATAATGAAGTAACAAAGAACTAGAATTAAATCTTAAAAAAAAAACTCAAAAAATATAGAAAATTAAAGGTGAATCCAGGAAACATAAGATCTGAACTTTCCTGAAGTGTGAAAGTAAATTATTTGTGAATTTGAATGGTACACCAAATGTAAGAGCAGAAAAAAAGTTAATAAGAAAGACTAAGAAAATGTATAAGATATTAACAAGATGAAAAACTAAGGAAATGTATAAGATATTAACAAGATCACTAAACTTGAATATAGACATTATTGTTCTTTTTATTATTTTCTTTTAAACTTTTACATCATGAAAGTGCATAATTTTTGTCCGTCCTCTAAAAATACTGTATACAAGTTTATTTCAACAATTATTTTACATTATATTTATACTATCTTTCAGAGAACATATTATATAAATATAAATTTATTTTTATTATATTAAACATATAAGAATTTAAATTAAAGTTGGTTTTGATTTATGTATATTGGTATCCAATACATGACACAATATTAAAATATGTTATTTAATTATTTTTTAATTATGTTGTACATTAATAAATCATAAGTCAATATTTTCACTTAGTTTAAAATTAGTTATCAGTGTAATTTCAAAAGCATTATTTCTAAATTTGCCAAATATTAAAAGACAAGTGAAATGCATGTGAGTTTCAAACGAAAACCTAAATTATTAAAGAAAAACAACTTACTTTTCACAAAAAAAAAAACTCAAATATCAGGGAAGAATCTTGAAAATGCATGTCGACACCATGTTAACATTGTTTTTGCTAAACATAGTGAATAAAGTATTTAAGAAATATGTATATTTATATTTTTTTAGTTGGACTAGGTAGGATAAATAATCATTAAATTTATAGACTCTTTCATGATAAAAATTAGTTGTAATAATTAAGTAACATCAAATGAGAGTGTATAAGATAAATCATATGGTTAGATATGTTATGATAAAGATTTTCAATGACCTTTGTAATAGAAAAAAATTATTTATATTGATTCTTCTAATAGTTTACTAACATCAAATATCAACATCATTACTTTATGGGAAAGGTATTCAAAGTGGACCCCGCCAAATTATTTATTATGATTTGTGTCTATCACCATTAAATATAGACATCATTACTTTATTGGAAAGGTATTCAAAGTGGACTACCAACCTTGTACTTGTGCTTATGTTTTCATATTATTATTTTTTTTTTGTGAAATGTTGAACAATAATTAAGTAAATTAAATCAATAAGGTTAACAAAACATAGTGAATAAAGTATTTGAAAAATATGCATATTTATATTTTTTTTTAGTTAGACTAGTTGTAAAAAAAAAAGTCGTCTTGAGTTTATAAACTCTTTCATGATAAATACTAGTTCTAATAATTAAGTAATGATCCATCAAATGAGAGTGTATAAGATAAATTCATATGATTAGATATGTTATGATAAAGATTTTCAATGATCTTTGTAATAAATAAATATATTTATATTGATTTGTTTAATAGTCTACCATTATCAACATCATTACTTTACAAGAAAGGTATTCAAAGTGGACCCCGCCAAATTATTTATATTGATTTGTCTAATAGTCTATCGGCATTAAATATAAACATCATTATTTTATGGGTAAAGGTACTCAAAGTGGACCACCAAATTACTTTGTACTTATGCTTATATTGTCATATCCTTGTTTTTTTAATAATTCTTTACCTAAACCATTAGCAGAATCATCTGAGAGATTATTCAATATCCAGACAATGGATAAACTTTCACTTGATAATCTCTTCTTCTTATGCGTTCAATATTGTTCAATTTTATTTTTAAATTTTATTTCTAACATCTGATTTCAGTATCTAGTGACTTAATACTATCTACTTCTTTTTTCATTAAGTTACTTTCACTCAAATCAAATAATAGAACGATTAAGTTATTCTTATATACATAATCTAATTTAAATATCAATAATCATTAATAAAAATTGTAACTGTAACTGTTTTTAGTTATATAATTAATTAATATTATTTTTATTAATATCATTTATTTTATTGTTTTATCTTTTAATTTTTAGAACTGTTTTTTAAATTCAATTAATTAGTAATAGAAAAAAACTATTTATAATAAAATTATAAAATTATTTATTTTATAAATATATTTTATAAATATAATTTATAAATTTAATAATTTTTTTATTAATAATTATAATAAAATTATGTTTTTATTTTTGTGATCCTAAAGAAAAATAATAATACATATTTGTGTAGACACATGTTTCTACTAATATGTAATTAAAAATATAGATTATTAACTAATTAAAAATTAAAATAAATATGATTTTTTGAATAAATTTTATGATATAAAATAAACTTACAGTTATATTCTTTTGTGTTGTAGGTATAAATTTTTCTATTCTTAATTTTTAAAAATATATTACAAATATTATCTGTATCAAGTTATTGAATAAACGAATTATCACTTAAGGTATTATTTAAAAGTTGTACGATACTCTAGAACATTTTATATCAAAACAGCATAATTTCTCGTTAACTTGTTTTGTTTGTTAAGACAAGACTCTTCTTGCAGGTCCAACGAAAACCTACTGTCCCCACGTATAATATTCGTTCTTCCTGACCCGGTGAATAATCACAGTGCAACATTGTTCATTTGCTGCATTGTAGAACATTAAATACCATTTTATTATATATTTAAATATTCACATAAATTATCAAAATGTTCATATATATTATAAAAAAATAAAATTAATTAAGTTAAAGCGAGTATTTTTTCTTTTTTACAAACTAAACAAAAAAATAGACGGGAGAGTACAACAACTTTATTTTTTTTTTCAAAAGTCAATTTATCACCACATTCTAAAATATTATTTCATTATTTTCTTTTCATTATATTAAAATATTTTATTTTTTTACATAACTTCTGATTAATTTATAAAAGAATAAAAGAACTTCAGAATTCAATTAAAAAAGCACTATAAATGCAAAATAATTAGCGTCATTTTAAAAAATTAAAATTCAAACTTTTTAGACTGATGGTTTTAAAGGATGGTGATATTTTGACACCACTATTCATCTTTGCCACCATTTAACACTAATATATATGATTATTTTATTTATATATGATATTTTATTAATAAAATGCAGTGTCAAATAGGAATATAAATGAAAAGTAATATCAAACTATCATTTTCTTAATACTAAATTGTAGTATTTTAACATAACTTTGTAATATTTTAAAGTCAAAATTTTACAGTACAATTTAACAATAGATCTTCCCTAAAAGCACAACAAAACTAACTCAGATTAATTTATTAAATTATAATAAGAAAAATCTAATAAACAATTCTACTTCGATCATCTTGTCTGACACGTCCAGCTTCTGCAACGGTGTTGTCAAACCCCACCAACCTACAACTATCGCAGTTCACAGACATTCGAACTAACCTGCAACTATCGCGGTTCACAGCCATCCGAACCTGGTCTGCGTTTCGGCTGTGAATCGGGTCTACGTTTCGGCGACACGCACCAAACCACTTGTTCTGCATGAATCAGTTCCTCCTCCACGGCGGAACTGAAAGACCCTTGGTCCTGAAACTCAGACTCAAGGCATCACACAGCTTTGAAACTGTACGTTTCAGCTCCTCTGCACATCCCAGAACTGTCGCGTTGGCTGAGGAATTTCAAACTGTGTATGGAAGTCAAGGTCCACGAAGTATCGTCACGTGACAGCTTTTGAGTGGACCACATCCATAAACTCATGGCTCTAGCGGAAGTGTCCTGCTTGGTCTCGCACACCGCCGCTTTGTGCCACCTTTTCCAGAGAAATGTTGCAACTTTCTGTCGGAAGAGCATGGCGCTTTTTCTCTCTTAAAAATGCGAACTTCTCCACTGCCTCAGAGACATACATGATAAGTAAGTTCCGGTAAGGGTCTCGTTGTTAGAAAGCGAGATTGCCACACAGGCTGAGTCACTCACCAGACTGGGCAAGTCTTTGTTTGAGTTGACTCGGTCACAGTCATTGAGCACAGAGTCCTAGTCGCTATCCTTATCAATGTCTCTTTCGAGGAAATGGTGGACAAGATAAGATAGGGAGACAGAGTTGTTGTCGTCATAACATTAGGTATCAGAGTTAAATTTCCAGTGATCGGCGTCGACGAGACGGGCTCGGGCCTGTTCCTCAAAGGGTCAGTGACTCGCTTCTTTCTTGGGAAACTGGACATTTGCATTTGGTGAGATTGAGAGAGGAAAAGGAAGAATTTTGTGAATTGGATTTTGAGATGAGTAGGGCGAGAACAGTGTTGGTTTTAAAGAAAGGGGAAAAGAGAAATGCAATAATGGAAAATAAAGAATTTTGTGGAGAATATTCGGGGGAAATTAGTTTGCACTTTGGTGGTGTGATTTTTAGTTCAAAATTAATTTATAATATGTGTTTCGGATAGAAACATTAAGTTAGAGTAAGAGAATTTGAAAAACTCTTTGTTCTGATTTGAAAACCTCTTTTGGATGAATCATCTTTTCCAATTCGGTTTGCTTACTTAGATTGTCTTCTGTGATCTCAATGTCAAGTAGAACGTCTCCATCTTCTTGATCTGAGGGGAAAGATACCTACGAGACACTCCGACTATCAAGTTAGTCCCAATACAAGTGAGAAGAGATATATACAGAACTCATACTAATAGGGTTGTCGTCCTATTTATAGGAATAATGATGGGCCAACTCACTGTTCATTGAGCCTTTTGTTGAGTCCATTTCAATAAGCATCATTAGTGGTTTAAACCTGCTGGTTAACCTTGTTAACCTTGTTAATCTTATTTTCGGTGTCATTCTTTTAAGTGACCTCAGTTGGCTTGTCTTGTATACTCGAAAGGCTTTACAAGCATCTTTTCGTATTCAGACTCATCTGGAATTGTTGTCGACCCATGGTACAATATGCTTCAAAAAGTTTGGCATATCCTGTGTAAGATTGACTGAAGTACAGTTGGGAGGCATGTAGTACACATTTAAGGAAAAAAATAACCGAGACATGATTGCGAAATAAATGAAGTTACAGAAGCTATCACTTTTGATCATCAATAATTTGTATTACTCTAGTTAAGAAGATCAAATGGATACAATAGGGATGTGTGACGGTGCAAATGCCATTTTTGTTTTAAAAACATAACTATTAAGATAAATGTTATATAAAGTATTACATGGTTAGTTAATTTTTCATGTTATTTATTATAATGATAAAGTCTACTTTTGTTCTGGATCATGAAATAAAATATTATATATATATATATATATATATATATATATTAAATTTAATTCACTGATTTTATAAAGTGAAACTTGAATTCATCTGTTGTATTACTCGTCTTTGTGGGGTTTTCAGATATTATGGAATATTATTTACAACTAAAGACCTATTATTTTAAGTAAAATTTTAGTAAAATATTTTCCTAATGAGAATAGCAAAATGGATAGAGTTTATGCAATTAAAACAATGAAATAACTTAAGAAAATATACTATTGGGTTTAAAGAGTTAAAGAAATTACTTTTCTTTCTTTTATCATTTAAATGAGATAATAAAGTGTATACAAATTGAAGATGGACTTAAGCTTAAATTCAAAAAGGTACAGTAGTGATATTGTAACTTTTTTTCATCTAAAAGAAGACTATTATAACTAGGGAAGTTTATATTATTATCTAATTCAAGGTATATGTTTAATTAAATGTAAAAGTTTAAATATATTGAATGATTCATGTGTAACTATTCTTTTATATTTAATAAGTGTGTTCAACACCTTGAATTATCAAATTTTTTTAATAGTTAGCTTAATTATTTCAGCACCCACAAATAAATATGTGATTGCCAATAATGTATGTTTAGATTGTCTTTTGTTCATCATAAGAAGAAAATTTCTTAAAAATTTGATTTGTTTATCTTTATCAATATGATTTTACGTAAATCAAGTCATCCTCATAAAAGCTTAAAATATTCTATAATTTTAATAATCTTTTGATTCCCTCTACTAATTCAATAAGTCTTTCGAAAATGAAGTTCAAGTATATTTGTTGTTATCTTATATGAAAAGATAGCAATTGTTCAAAATCTTCCTAAAATCTTTCCCTAATGATACTTCTAATTAATTTTATGCATGTAATGGGACCAATTTCAATAGCACCTGATAAGATGTTATCCTTAAAGTTTCTATTTTATTAGTTAAAAAGAAAGATATAAATTTTAGGTTTGTATAGACTATGTACTTAAATAAGTTCATTATAAGAAATAAATACCCTCTCTTTCCTAAATATGTTACTTGATGGACCAATTAAAAATAATTTTTGGATTATCTAAGATATATTTAAAGTCAAAATATCATCAAATAAGAGTGAAAACAAAAGACATATAAAAAAAACTAAAGTTAGAACAATATATAACCATTATAAGTATAAAGTAATATCTATGGTGAGAAAAATGCACCTATATTATACATAGACTATATGAATAAAAATTTGATCTAAGTTTAGATTATTTTGTAATTATTTTTAATGTTTAAAAAAATGTTCTATATATTCTCTAATTTTAGTTATGAATAACACGCATATATATATATATATATAATGTCAAATAAATATATTTTTACAGAAATAAGAATATGACAATGAAATATATGGTTTATTTTTGTAATTTTTCTTATCTTTTTAATTATAATAAAAGCAAACATAAAGTATATAAATTTAAATTAAGTGTTACATTATTAAGAAAATTCTAATATTTTATTAAATAACAATTTAGTCAAGCTAGACCACAATACCAGATATATATTTTTAAATAATTATTTATTAAAATAAATGACAAAAATTTATAAATAATATATATATTTTAAGAATAAGATATATTACACAAAGTTGTTTGTCTATTGTAATTTTCCATTATAGTTCACAATAATACAACACATGTCTCTCCCACTTTTTCCTTTTAGATCACACACTACATTCATTCTTTCTTACCAAAGTCATTTTCTAGGTGACCACCACTACACACAATTCAAAACTTCCCCTTCATTATAATAATAATGCATTGCACTAATAGAAATACATATTCTGATTTTAGAATATAATTATTTACATGAACAAAATAAGAAAATTCTATGATATATAGTTATAATTACATTCTTAAAAATAATAGGGACATAGCAAGAGACACAAGTGTCAGTTCGGAAGAAGACATTGCATCCACTCCATAGTGAAATAGTGAAATTTTAACACTAATGTTATATTTTTTTATTAAAAAATATGGTTCTTTGTTATTAAACTGTAAGATTTTGTTTGAGTATTTCAAAATTTTCATCAATTTTAAAATCTTAAAGTTTGATCAATTTTCCCAATTGATATGTTATGTTAAATATTTAATTTGAAGGAATTATTTCTTTTGTTTTAATTTTTCATTTTATCAAATCAAATAAATTTATTTATATTCGAAACAAAAAATACTAAATGATATAGACTTTAGGGTACATTTAAGATCTGAACCAACTTGTTAGGAGATGAAGAACATAATTCATTAGTAAAAAAAAATCAAGTTGGTATAATAATAGAGTTAGAAGATGATACAAACATTCCACAAAGTGAGAAGCAATGCAAGAAAAATAAAACAAAGTAAAAGAAAATTAAAAATGAATTTAAAAAAATAATGGTAGGAAGAACATGCCACTTATGAGGAAAAAAAATGACAAAGAGAGATAAAGTTGAAAATGATGCACTGATAGATTTATGTTAAGAAGAACATTAATGACAAGAATGTCATGACAACACAAATGACAAAAGAACTCAAGTGTGACAGCGATTGAGGTGACAAAATGAGAAGAAAAATTAGATTAGATTTCTTATTCTCCTAAAGAAACTTATTAAAACGCAAAATAAAAAGTACTAAATCAGTCCATTAACTATTATAATTAACTTCACTTACATGTATTGTTGGTTTAAACAGATTATCCTAAAAATATCAATTTCTATTTACATAATTTTTGAAGCCTGATATTTACCATCTTTATTCATTATATCTTTCAGTTACTTTTTCTTCTATTCTTTTAGAAGAATAACCAATGTGTTTCACTTTTTTGTCCTAAATTTTGTAAATATTATATCTATAAAACATCCTACATAATACAACATTCATATTTAACAAGCATGAGATCTTTTTCCGATTACCAATATAACATTCATATTTAACAAGTATGAGATCTTTCTTCAATGTCAAGATATCAATTCATCTTTGACATGCATAGAAATAGATATGTATATCACTTATAAGGTTTTGGTGGTTTGTGAAAGAACTTCCTGACATTTTTTTTTTCTTTTTTTAGTTTTGAACTCTCCATCTACCATATATTAATCGATTATGAAGGGGTAACGGACACATGTAGAAAATTATTTTTTACAATTTGAAAGACAAACCTAAATTGAATAATTAAATTAAATCTTAGTATAAATATTTTTATTAATATTTTAAAATAAGTAAAATTAAAAAAAATATTATTAGATTTATAAAAGTAAGAAAATATTATTAAAATTTTGTAAAAAGTGAAAGAAATATTATTAATTTTTTCATAGTAAATTATTATAAAATTTAAAAATTATTTGCACTATAAATTAATAGTGAAAATGCATGTGTGCATATGTGTACACATTTTTTAAGATAATATAAAGTAAAATAAATAAATAATTTTTTAAATTATATAAATCAATTAAAATTAATATATTTTAAATAATTTTATAAGAGATGTTTCTCCTTTGCTTATCCAAGAGTGATGCTTCATAGCTTATATCTTCATAATACATCTGGATTCATGAAAGCAAAGTAGAGACTCTCTTGGGATTTCTTATCTTGAGAGTTAGGTCACAAGTGGTGTGTAAGGATATAACAATCCCTTAGACGTGAACATGTATTATTTTGATAAAATGGAACAGTAAACAGTAGTAGCATAATACAATTTGTCTAACGTAAAGAAAAGAAAATAACATGCAAGTTGTGAGGACCATGGTGTTGCGGTTCTGTGATGTGTAACAACCTATGGATTTGGAAAGAGAGAAATCAACGAAAGAGAGAGACGAAGGAAGGAAGCAGTTTCAAGAGGAAGGTGAACAGTAGCACGATTTTCCTCCTCCAGGTGTGTTGTCCCAATTCTTCCCCACCCTTGCTCATGACATTATCCACTCCATCAACTTCAATCTAGTCCCCAAGGTTATTCTTATATGCCGCATCAAACTCCTCTGATGGTTCCCATGTAGTTGGAGCATCTTGCTCTTCACCCCACTGCACTTGTACCTGATATTATTCTTGGTTCCCTTGTAAGATAGTTTTGTTTGCCACTATTTTTGTCGGGTTCACTAGTGGACCAAATTCTGTAGTTCTTAAAGGCATGGGAAGATATTTTTGTGACTGATCTCCCTTGAATTTCTTTAATAGGGAAGTGTGAAACACATTATGTATCTTAGCTTCTTCTGGTAATTATTATTTATAAGTCATCGGGCTTAGTTTTTTATAATTGGAAAAGGGTCAAAATATCGCATGCCAAGTTTGTGATTCTTTCTCAATGCCACAGAATGTTGTCCATAGGGTTGTAGTTTGACTAAAACTAATTCTTTTTCCTCTAGCTCAGCTACTCTTCTATGCTTATTAACAAATAACTTCATATATTGTTGAGCTCTATTCATATTGACATTGAGTTGCTCCAGTAGTTGATCTCGTGCTATCAACATTTGCTGCAAATTTTGTTCATCTTGGGAAACCAATTCATACTTCACCAATTCTAGTGGATCCCTGTCATAAGGTGCCTCATATGGGGACATCTTGATGCTAGTATGGAAGGTTGTATTATACCAGTATTGAGCCCATGAAAGCATTGAGACCCAATTTTTGGGATTGTCAAAGTAATAGCATCTTAGGTACATCTCAAGTGTTTTATTAAGAACTTCACTTTGGCCATTGGTTTGGGGGTGGTAGCTTGAGCTCATAGATAGAGTGGTGCCTTGTGACTTGAAAAGTCGTTGCCAAAATTTACTGATGAATATTTTGTCCCAATCAGAGATAATTCGTTTGGGAAACCCATGTAATTTAAGCACATGTGAGACAAAATTTCCAGCAACTTTGTTTGCTGTTAAAATCATGCTTTAAGGGGAATAAAATGGGCAAACTTTGATAGTCTATCAATTATCACTATAATTACTGAGAACCCGTGTGATAGAGGCAAAGAAGTAATGAAGTCCATGCAAATTTCTTCCCATATTTGAGAAGGTATAGGAAGTGGCTATAATAGTCATGTAGGGAGTCATGCTTCAACCTTGCCTTGTTGACATATGTTGCAATTTGATACATACTCCTTAATCTATTTCTACATGTTTAGCCAATAGAATGTTGAACAAATTATTTCTATTGTCTTTGCAATGTCTAAATGACCTCCTATCAAGTTGTCATGATATTCTTTCAAAATTAAAGGAATAGAACTACAACTCTTGTTTTCCACCACAGAATTCCATTGATGTAGGTATAGTTGGCATCAACCTGCTCCTTGTTCATACATTTAAGGAAAGTTTGGTGCAATATGTCATCCTTAGTTATATCTCTTTCAATAGTTGAAGCCAATCCAAGGTAGGATTTGACCAGGCTCTATAAAAACACCTTGATAAAGCATCAACAACAACATTTTGTACCCTTGGGTTGTGTTGGATTTCGAAGTCATCCAAAAAATTTATGCAACCATTTTTGTTGTTCTGGGGTGGTTAAGCTCTTTTTCAGTAATGCTTTTAAACTTTGTTGGTCTATTCTTATTATAAATCTCTTGCCCAAGAGATAATGCCAAAATTTTGCAATTGCTTTTGTTATGGTATATAATTGGAGATATTTTCTTAGAAAAATAAGCAATGGGGTGTTTTCCTTGACTCAAAACTGCACCTATCCCAATGCTATGAGTCTCAATGTCAAAAGGTACTTCAAAGTTTGGCAAAGCCAAAACTGGTTCCTCAGTTATAGCTCTCTTCAACTTTTGGAAGGGTTCCTCTGTTGTCTTATCCCACAAGAAAACATCCTTTTTAAGTAATTCAGTTAAAGGTGCTGCAATAGATGCATATCCTTTTATGAACCTCCGATAATAACCAGTAAGGCTTAAGAATCCCCGCAACTGTTTCAAATTCTTAGGTGATTGTCACTCAATCACTGCTCTAGCTTTTTCTTTTTCCATGTGAACTCCACCAGCTGAAATTGTATGTCCTAAATAATCAATCTCATGAACACCAAACTGACATTTTGAGTATTTGGCACAAAGATTCTCCTTCTGCAGCACTTGTAGCACAATTTCTAAATGACCAAAATGAGCCTTCCAAGACGGCTATATACTAGAATATCATCAAAGAAAACTAATACAAATCTTCTTAAGTAGGGTCTAAAAACATCATTCATCAATCCTTGAAATGTGGCAGGGGCGTTTGTTAATCCAAAGGGCATAACCAACCATTCATAGTGCCTTTGATGGGTTCTAAAAGTTGTTTTCTCTCGATCTTCAAGCTTAACTAAAATTTGGTGGTAACTCAATCTTAAGTTAAGCTTTGAGAAAATTGTGGCACCAAATAATTCATCAAGTAACTCATCAACTGTAAAAAGTTATGTTTTTTATTGTGATCTTGTTCAATGCTATATAATCCGTACAAAATCTCCAACCCATCTTTCTTTTAACTAGTAATATTGGAAATGAAAAATGGCTCTTACTTGGTTGTATGATTCCTTCTTCAAGAATTTGTTGCATCATGACTTCTATTTGTTCTTTTTGAAAATGAGGATAACGATAAGGTCGGGCTTTAACTGGTTGTGCGCCTACCACTAAGGGAATGCAATGATCATGGATTCTTTTTTGTGGCAATCTTAAGGGAACTTCAAAAATTGTAGCATATGTGTGGAGTAAAATTGCTAATTCAGGTTCCATTTGTTGGGAATAAAGAAACTGGTTAATGCACAGAGGTAGGTTTGATTCTTCTTTTGTATTTTTGTGTCGCAATTTAATTGTGAAAGTTTCAGCTAGTGAATCTATATACATCATCCTTTTTATGTGATGGAACTGTGCTTCTTTAGGGCCTTTAAATTCATCCCCATAAATGGTTACAAAGTCACCCTTATGCCACAATCGAATGAAAGATGAATGGTGCATTACTATATGAGCCTTAAGCTTCTTTAACCAAGTTGAGTCTTGTGCACCCCACGATACCAATAGAGCTCATCCTTCCGTTCACCCGTTTCAATCAGCTTCATCGAGGTGCGGTTCTGCAAAATACACAGTTTATAGTGAATTGTACAACACAATTTTCTTCATTAGTTAATTGTGGAACAGAAAGTAAATTGCATTTTAATTTTTGTCACATAAAGAACATTTTTCAATTCAAGTCCTCCTTCAAAAACTATAGTTCCTTGCTCACAAGCTAGTACACGCTCAATGTCTGGTAATACAACTGGGCACCCTGGTATAGTCATTTTTTTCACAAAAATTTTCCAAGGTACCTATCATGTGGTTAGTGGCACCACTATCAACGATCCACAAATCCCAAATTCTCTTACTAGTCATTTTCTCATAACCATTTGAGTTTAGTTTGTTGATTATATCCGCCAATACCTTCCACTGCTTACTAGTCAAACCTGTCATATCAAGATTCTTTTCTTTTAGGTTGTTCACATGACTGCCATTTGCTCCAGTGCACGTGCCTGAGTTCCTTGATTGCTCATACCTTGCCTTCCAGACCCTCTCCCAGCACCTCTTCCTTCATGCCTTGGTCGGTCACCCCACCACTCGGGGTAACCCACTATTTGAAAACACTCTTTCACGTCATACCTATTTTTTTCTGCATTTGTAGCACACAACACATTCACCTCTCCCTCTAGCCTTGTTTCCTACTTGTGTCGCAAGACCCATAACCAATCCCCTTTCATCCAGTGACTTGGTAATCATCTTCATTCTCTCCTCTTGTATTAACATAGCGTACACATGATTTAGCGAAGGAAAGGGATTTGTTGCTAGGATACTCGACCTCACAGTAGCGTAGCTAGCATCATCAAGTCCATGAGAAATTGGTGAACCTTTTCTTCTTCCCTCCACTTCTCAAGTTGTGAGCCAACTGAACACTTGCATCCACCACACGTGCATTTGGGAATCTAATCACAATTTGCGAGTTCATCCCAAAGCACCTTTAGTTTCCCATAGTACGCAGCCATGGGCATACCCTCTTGTTCGCACCTTGTTAAATCTGCCTTCAATTATTGTTTCTAGGGCTCATTCACAATAAAGAAATGTTCTATGATGTCCTCCCATAGCGTCTTCGCGTTCTCCGCATACACCACAGTGGTTCGTAGGCTCAGCTCAATTGTATTTAAAATCCATGAAACAATCACGGATTGGACTGTCCACTAATCCTCAAGTTTAGGTGCATCGTTTTATGGTTTCGTGTGAGTTCTGTCAATGAATCCTCACTTTCTTCAAGATCGAAATGAAATTTTCACAGCCCTGGTCCATTCCCATAATTCTCCCCATGCAATTGCACTTGTGTTATTATGTTTCTTGGGTTATCACTCTCGTAAAGGTTGTATGGCGAGTCATTCTTCTTTATGTCTCCTTCTCAGGATTCTGCGGCCATGGTTTCTCAGGTCTTCCTTTGTCCTTTTTTGTTTGTCAGGTATCACAGCTTGGCATGCTCTGATACCATAATAGAAAATAGTTTCTTGACCTACCTTGTGAATGATACAAGTTTTTCATATATACAACCTATTGCGGAGAATTATACAGAATTATAACAATTATTTCCTAATATAAACAATCTGATTGTAATGTTAATTATTTTCTACCGGATATATGTATGACAGAATGCCTATACATAAATAACCAAATCTTCCAATTAATTGCTATGTCACAAATATAATATTTTCATACTTAACTTATAATCATTATTAAGAATGCATAAGATGAATTTCTATAATTAGATATGTTATGATAAATATTTAATATTTTTTAATAGAAAAAAATTATTTATATTGATTTGTCTAATAATCTATTGACATTAAATATAAACATCATTATTTTGTTAAAAATATATTTGATGCGAACCACTAAATTATCTTACTTATATTTATATTATCATATATTTTTTTTCTTATTATAAAATGTTAAACAACAATTAAATAAATTAAATCAACAAAATTAACAAAATTTAATGAATAAAATTTTTAATATATATATATATATATATATTTTCTTTCTTAATTCGACAGTTGCGAAATAAACGAACTATAACTTCAGATATCCTTTATAACTTAAGATATCTGTTAAAAGATTGTATGAGATACTCGCATGCTTTTTACATCAAACCCAACCCTAATAAATTACTTATTTAACTTGTTTTGTTTATTTAATAACATTTTTTATTTAAAAATATTTAATAATTGTGCAAATATACACAAGACTCATTTAATTAGATTATTAACTAATTAAAAACTAAAATAAATATGACTTTTCAAATATTTTCTTATAAAATCAAATAAACTCACTATTCAATTCTTTTGTGTTGTCAGTAAATAATCCTTTTATTCTCAATTTTAAAAAAATATATTACAAATATTATCTTTATACAAGTTATCGAATAAACTAATTATAAATTAAAATATCCATTAAAAAATTGTACGATGTTTCCATAATTTTTACATCTATTAACTTGTTTTGTTTATTTAATAACATTTTTTATCTAAAAATATTTAATAATTATGCAAATATATGACAAGACTCTTTCAAATTAAAATATACGACAAGACTTTTTTAATTAGATTATTAACTAATTAAAAATTGAAGTAAATAGGACTTTTCAAATATTTTCTTAAAAATTAAAATAAACTCACTATTCAATTCTTGTGTGTTGTCAGTATATACCATTTTTATATAATCCTTTTATTCTCAATAATATATTGCAAATATTATCATTATACAAGTTATTGATTTAACGAATTATAAATTAAAATATCCATTAAAAAATTGTCGGCAGTAAGTTTTATATTAAACCAATACTAATAATTACTTATTAAATAAACAAATTATAAGTTGAGATATTCATTGAAAAATTGTACATGCTCCCGTAACTTTTTCATCAAACCAACCCATAAATATTATTTATTAACTTGAGATATTCATTGAAAAATTGTACATGCTCCCGTAACTTTTTCATCAAACCAACCCATAAATATTATTTATTAACTTGTTTTTCTATTTAATAACATTTTATATTGGTTTTTGTGACTGCAGTGAATATTCAGAATGCACCATCGCCCCCCATTTATGGGCATTAAACATCATTCTACTGTGTATTTAAACAAGTCAATATACACACTATTCTAAATATTATTTCATTGTTTTCTTTTAAAGTATCACATTTTTAACAAATCTTATTTGTTTATCATTCTCATATTTTACAATTACACTTCCTTTACTTTCTTATCTGTTATTTTTTTACCTAACGTTTGATTAATTTATAAACTTATAAAAAAACTACTCAACTCAACTAAAGAAGCACTATAAATGTAAAATAATTAACATCATCTTAAAAAATTAAACACGAACTAGGATGATGGGACTAAATTGTACTATTTTATCACAATATTCTAAAAAACTTAAACTCAAAAATTTATCACAATATTTTGAAACTATTATTTCATTGCATAATTCAAAATTTTATACTACAATTTTGTAACATAGATCCTTCCCTAACAGTAGAAACAAACTCTGATTACTTTATTAAATTATAGTGAAAAAAATCTAATACACAGTTATATTATAATCTTGTCCGAAAAGTCCAGCCTCCAAAAAGGTGTCGTCGAACCCCACCAACTATCGTCAGCCTTCCAAATGCAAAACTGACCAAACCACTTGTTCTGCATGAACCACTTCTTCCTTGACGACAGAACTGACCTTGCTCCTGAAACTCCTACTCAAGACATCACATAGCATCAAAATGTTTCATCTCTTTCGCACATCCAACGAAGATGCTGGGAACGGTGTACACTGTGCACATTCGAAAACTATCATGTTGGCCTAACAATCTCAAACTGCACATGATAAATATATGATAAATATTAGTTATAATAATTAAATAGTAATTAAACGATATTACATCAGATAAATTATTTATATTGATTTTTGTAATAGTTTAGCCGTAGTAGTTATTTGTATACTCAATTTGTTTAAGGTTCTACTTCATATTGTATCATTTATGATCTTTGTAAAGATTAGTGATTCTTCATCTAAATTATTAGAAAAATTATTTAATACTTAGACTATGAATAAACTTTCACTTAATAATCTCTTCCTCATCCAATATTGTTGAATTTTATTTTCTAACATCTAATCTCAGCATCATCTGGTGACCTAATATAATCATTTAATTAATAGAAGTTTGGATCCTTTACTTATGTCACTGTTAATTATTTATTTAATCCGAACCATAACAATATTTGTCCTTCATAACCTCAATTTCGGTATCATTGATGCTCTATTGAAAGGTTGATAAAGAAAAAAAAATTAATTTATGTTCTATGAGATCTTGATATTATCCTTTATCTTGAACAGATCTGTTGGTTATACAAAAGGTAAATACATAAATATTTATTTAATACGATGTTAGTTTAGTTTATATATGTGTATCGAAAGTTAGCTTAATTTATACCCATAACATTTGATGTTTTATGCAAGTTTCATATTATTTTATATACACTTTATCATATATGAGAAAAGATAATACAATATGATCTATTGGTTAAAATAATTTATCTTATAAACTATGCCTGATTTATGTTCTTGGCTTGATGGTTTTCAACACTTAATCAAAATTATGTTTTGATTTTTGTCAAATTATTTAGATTCTCTTTCTTTAGCACTTGTTTGTCAGCTTGGGGTGCTTGGTAGATTATTTTTTAATATTGACATAATCTCAATTTTGTGATTCAACCTCATGCTTTTTTGTGACCAATATCATGTTTTTGCTAATCATGGTTAATATATTTTTGTAGTTTCCGGTCATGAACTAAAATATCAAGTTGGTTAAAGAAAATTTTAAAATTATTGTTTTGTTAGAGTTCGGCTTGATATTATTGTCAGATAAACTTCAAGTCTTTTGTCAATTGAGTCTGGATGATCTCTTCCTTTTATTTTTAAATGGTTGTAATTTTGTCCGATATTGTCACATATTATATTTTATTTTTACTATAAAACATATATGATATTGTTGTTAGATAAGTTGGAAGTCTTTTTACATGTATAATTATCAATAAAACATTGTAATTGGAATTGTTTTTAGTGATATAATTAACTGCTAATTTTACTTTTATTAATATAATTTATGTTATTGTTTTATCTTTTATTTTTTATAATTGTTTTTAAATTAAATTAATTACTAATTATAAAAAATTATTTAGAATAAAATAAAATAAAATATTTATTTTATAATTATTTTTATAAATATTTTTTATAAATTTAATACTTATAGTAAAATAAATATTTTTGTCATCCTAAAGACAAAAAAATATGTATTTGTGTAGCATATGTTTCCGTAATATATAATTAAAAGAATAGATTATATAATTAAAAAAATACAAGTTATTGAATAAACGAATTATAACTTAAGATATCCATTAAAAAATTGTATGATGCTCCCTAAATTTTACATCAAACCAATTCAGAATGCAACATTGTTCAATCGCCCCATTTATGGGCATTAAAAATCATTTTATTGTATATTTAAATAGCCACAAAATTATAAAAATGGTCACAATATATCATAAAATAAAATTATTTAAATCAAAGATATATTAGTTCTTCTGTTTCATAATGCAAGTCTTGTTTTAGATTATTTTTCACAAATTGAACAACAACTCATCTTTTGTTTTTTTTTTCTCTATTGTATCCACATCTCGTTTATTTCTATGAAATACTAGACAAAATCGAACAAAATTAGAAAAGATATATTTCAATTTTGTGATTGTTCGTTCCTATATAAATGATTTTTGAATTTGATTGTGATTGATAGGGACGAACAACAAACAAGAATTTATAACAAAAGAAAAAGAACGTTCTTATTCAAAACGCCCTATAATCTTCAACCAATTCTGTGCTGCAATATAATTACCGGGGATAAGAGTTATAGCTTGTTTCCAATATTTAGCGGCTTGATTAAACAAAGATTCCGCAATTTCAAGTCAATTTACACAACATTCTAAAATATTATTCCATTGTTTTCTTTTAAACTATCGGACTTTTAACAAATCTTATTTGTTTATCATTCTCAAATTTTACAATGACAATATTTACTTTCTTATCTGTTATTTTTTTTTACGTAACCTTCTATTAATTTATAAAATTATAAAAAATACTACACAACTCAACTAAAAAAGCATTATAAATGTAAAATAATTAATAACATCTTAAAAAATTAAACACAAACTTTATAGAGTGACGGGACTAAATTATACTATTTTATCACAACATTATAAAAAACTTAAACTCAAAATTTATCACAACATTCTAAAACTATTATTCCATTGCATAATTCGAAATTTTGTACTACAATTTTGTAACATCCTTTATTGACAGCAAAAACAAACTCTAATTAATTTATTAAATTATAATAAAGAAAATCTAATAAACAGTTATACTATAATACGGAAACTTTGTGATCGAACCCACCAACCTGCTGTTAGGCATCATGGACCAAACCACTTGTTCTTATCATAGATTAATTATGCTTAAACATTAAGAATATTACTTGTCTTTGTAAGGTTTTCATATATGCTTAAACATTATTTGCAAATCCAAAGACCTAGGATACTTATAGAATAATTAGTTATAATTGAATGAATAAATATTTAACCTATGAGTAAAACCATATAAATAAAAATTAATTACAACAATTAATTAATTTTCTAATTCAATACTCATGTACTCGTACTTTATTAAATTTTTTCTACTGTCTTTAGCAAGAGTTTGATACTTAATTTTCAAAAACTAGAGTTAGGCATGTTCTGAAAACTGCTTTTTTTTATCTTAGAAAAATCATGCTCTGATCTATTAATATATATATATATATATATATATATATATTAATTTTCTAATTTATTTATATAATATTTATTCTTATTTATTTTGTGTTTTTTATTTTTTTCACATAAAATGAAATAAAATATTCTGTAGAAGACATTGCAACAACTCCATAAATAATTTGGTAAAACAGCATTCACATTTTTTTTATTTGTGTGTACTTTAGCTAAAATAACTTTCAATTAGTAACGTACATAATTATAAATTTCTATTTTAAATATGATAAAGCATTTAAAATGTTATCTTGAATATAGATTAATAATATATTTTAATTACTTAATCAATTAACAACCTTCCATTTTAAAGAAAGAAACATTTTTGGACTTAAAAAAAGAAAAAGATAACCGTGAGCATTAAGGTGAAGTTGGAAGTTAAGAGAACCTGAATTCAGGCATTGGGGTGTTTTGGGAAAATGAGTTGTCGTTTGATGTGAGAAGACTTTTTGTGACTTTGTTAAGTAATGAGAATCATTATAGGTCCATGAAAAAGGTGTTTCATTCTTAAATTAAGGAAAATAGTGAAATTTTAACACTAATGTTATCATTTTTTATTAAAAAATATGCTTCTTTATTATGAAACTGTAAGATTTTGTCTAAGTATTTTAAAATTTTTATCATTTTAAAATATTAAGGTTTGATCAATTTTTTTAATTCATAGGTTATGTTAAATAATTAATTTTAAAGAAATTATTCTTTTTGTTTTAATTTTTTATTTTATTAAATCAAATAAATTTATTTATATTTGAAACGAGAAACATTAATTAATATGTTAAGATCTAGATCAATTTGTTAAGAGATAAAGAACATAATCTATTAGGAAAGAAGCCAAGTTGGTGTAACAATGAAATTAGGAAAGGATACAAGCATTTGGTAAAGTAAGAAGCAACACAAGAATAATAAAACAAAAGTAAAAAATAAAATAAAATAAAATTAAAAATGGATTAAAAAAAAGAATGAGCCGAAGAACACACCACCTATGAGGGAAAGAAAAATGACAAAGAGAGTTATGGTTGAAAATGAAGCATCAATAGAACTATATCAAGAAGATGCTGGGAAATAAAAGTTTCAATCCCCTTTCTCATATAGGCTTGTTCAATTTATTTATTTGTTTAGAAAGCAACTGATTCTATACAAAAATTTTGTAACAATATTCTAATATTTTACTTACCTTCTTTAACAGATATTCGTTTAAGTATGTTAATCAGTATTTGAATGTTAGTTAATTGAAATATTTAATTCCCTCTTCGTTATGAGAATTGGTTATGAGAACCTTAATAGATTATTTATCCTTCACATGATCGTTGCCTGCTGAGAGTGAGCATATATATATTGAGTTTATATTACTCACGACCCATTTTACATGGATAAGTAAACTCCTTTCTGACACGCCCTTTCTATTTACAACACCCCCTAGGTCCGCTTCAGTATTTAGTAAATTTTTGTTGATTGATTTTCTGAAGATTGATCTGATCTATTCTCTGATTATGGTCTATTGTAGTTTCTATTCATTTAGGTGTACTGTGATGATCTGATTATTTTTGTAATTCCAGTAAACTGTGTTGTTGTTATTTTAAGTACTGTGAAGTATTACAATTGATTGTTTCTACTCTTGAATATTTTGAACATTTGATGTACAGTCCATATAATCCTTCTTTTTAATAGTTTTGATAATGAATTTTTCATCCAGTTTAGAAAATTGATAATTGTTTGAGAAAATTTCCTTAGCTCGATTCACTCCTCTCTTGAACTCAACCTGAACTTATTTTACAGGTTGGCCTCACCTCCTTCTACTAGTTCCTACATCCTCTTTCCACCAATCTCCACAAGAAGCCACCGTAGCTTCACCTTGCTTCCTCTACTTTCACGGTTAATTTTCCTTTCCCATTGCTTCCGCATTCTAAGAGGAGCTCTCGCCTTGTTTGAACCGTGCAAAAGGTTTCTTCCTTCACTCTGACCATTAAAGTCTGCGTATGAAGCTAAGAGCACCTAGGAGCACCTCCATCATCAAATCTTGGGATGAGTACCTACCCCATATTGAGTTTGCTTACAATAGGGTAGTCCACAAAATTACTCAACTTTCACTTTTTGAGGTTGTATATGGATTTAACCCTCTCACACCTAGGGGTTTATTACCTTTGCCCAATGCACAAGATTACATACATAAAGAAGGGGCATCAAGGGTTATTTTGTGAGAAAATTACATGAGAAGGTTAAGTAAAAAATACAACAACAAAGATAGATTTTTATGTAGGGTGATTGGGTTTGGCTTCACTTGAGGAAAGATAGATTTCCACAATAAAGAAAGTCAAAACTCAATCCTTATGGCGATGAACCTTTCCAAATCCTCAAAAAGATCAATAATAATACTTACCAATTCGATCTGCCTGATGAGTATGAAGTGCATACTACCTTTAATGTCACTGATTTAATTCCTTTTGCAGGTAGTCTTGATGATGAGGTAGATGATTCAAATTTGAGGACAAATCCTCTTCAAGAGGGAGGGGATGATAGAAGAAGTCCTATGCAAGGCCCAATTACAAGATCCATGGCGAGATACATAGGAGATCAAGAGGAGTCAGAAGCATAAGGGCACATCAAAATGCTGACAACTTTGAGCCTTTGTAATGAATTGTAAAATTTGTAAAAATTAGTTTTGATAAATTCTTTGTAAAAATACAAACTCTAGGCATTTTAGCTTGTTGAGAGCATTTATTTTAGAGGATTGCCACATGGCAACTTGTCATTGGATGAGTTCAGACTCCTAGGATCGAGGAAGCTTGCTTCACGTGCTACCTCGCCACATGGAAGTCTCCTAATGGAGAGGATCCTCTCTATTCACAGGTCGCCACTTGTCATGTTCTCATTTGAGAGTTTTTGAGACATGTTGGCTTATAAATAAAAGTGCTCGCTACATGTAAAAATAAGCTTGATTGAAGTAATGAAATGATGTTAAATTTCAGCTCATTGTTCAAACTTTCCTTTGAGTTTTCTTCTCAAAAGAAACCTCGAAGAACCTCTTGGTAGTTGGCCCAACCTTTACCAAGAATTCCTTCATCATCTATTTCACTTGTCGGTTAAACTTCCGCCTCAAACACTTTCTTTCTTCATATCACTTGTGGTTCATCTTCCTCACATGACTCATCTTCCAACCATTGGAATTGCACTGCAAGTTCTTATTCTTCTCTGTTGCGTCTTCCACTTCTTCACGACAATTCATTATCATACATTTGCTTCATCTTGTTCAATAAGTCTTCTCACCTACATTCATTCGGTGCAAAACTTCTAAATAATTCTACATCTTCAATTGGAGATCAAAGAGCCAAAGCATCATGAAGGCTCCTCTATCATCTGCATACCCATTAGTTTGGGGATGATAAATTGTTGCAACTTTATGGTGAACGTCACAATGTTCTAGAACCTTAGTAAGCTGAACATCGCAAAAGTGTGAACCTCTATCACCAATTAATATTTTGCAAGTACCAAGCTTGAAAAAACCTTTTCTTCAGAAATTGAATGATTGTTTTGACATTAGCCATCTATGTAGGAATTGCTTCAACCCATTGTGAAACATACTCAACTGCCACTATAATATATTCATTTGAGTGTGATGAAGGCAGTGGTTCCATGAAGTCGTTTCCCTAACAGTCAAAGATCTGAATCTCTTGAACATTCTACAATGTCATTTCATGTCTTCTGGAGATATCCCTATTCTTTGATAACTATCACATCTTTTCAGATATGCATGTGCATGCTTAAAGAATGTAGGCCAAAATAACCTAGATTGGAAAAGTTTAGCAGTTGTCCTCTCTCCATTAAAACGACCTCTATATGGCGATTTATGGCAACGTCACAACATACTATCAACCTCCTTTTTCTATCACACATCTCCTTAGAAAATTGTCAGGTCCAATTTTGAATGGATGAGGTTTATCCCAAACATACTAATTTTCCTCTTTAAATAGCTTTCTCCTTTGCTACCAATCAAAATATTCAGGAATGGCTTCAGCAACTTTGAAGTTAGTTACATCCACAAATCATGACCTTTCTTGAATTGATAAGAGTCTTTTGTTCAGAAAATCATCTAGCACCTCTGCCTCATGTTTAGTCACCTCATCATTCACCAATATAGACAAGTGATCAACCACATTATTTTCACAATCCTTTTTATCCTTTATTTCCAAATAAAATTCCTGCAACAAAAGTACCCATCTTATCAATCTTGGTTTAGAATCTGGTTTAGTCAACAAATATTTAACTACAACAAGATTAGTCAAAACAATGACTTTAGAGCCTATTAGATAAGATCTAAATTTCTCCAATGCAAACACTAAAACAAGTAACTCTTTTTCAGTAGGAGTGTAATTAGCTAGAGTTTCATTTAAGACCTTACTTGTATAATGTATCACGTAAAAAAATTCTTTTTGTGCCCTCAAACTACTCCTATTGCATAATCACTAGCATTATACATCAATTCAAAATTATATTGCCAATCGGGAGCATAAATCACATGTCCAAAAATAAGTTTTTCTTTTAAAATCTTAAATCAAATTAACAATTAAAATTAGAAGGACTATACTTATTGAGCAAGGTACTTACTGGTTTTGCAATCTTGGAGAAATCCTTAATAAACCTCCTATAAAAGTCAGGATGCCCTAGGAAGCTCTAGATCCCTTTCGCGGTCATTGGTGGAGGTAAATTTTCAATAACATCCACTTTAGCCTAACACAATGCCTTCAGTTTCTATGAAATGACATTTCTCCCAATTAAGCACGAGATTAGTCTCAACACACCGTTTCAGTACAATATCCAAATTTCCAAGATTTGAAAGTAGAACCAAAAGCTGAAAAAACATCCATGAAAACTTCAATACATTTTGCACCAAATTTACAAATATAGCAAACATACACCACTAGAAAGTAGTTGGGGCATTACACAATCCAAACTACATTTTGGCAAAAACACCAAAAGGACAAGTAAAGGCAATCTTCTCTTAATCTTCTGGATCAACCACAATCTGATCGTACCCAAAATACCCATCAAAAAAATAATAGTAAGCTTTTCCAGCAAATCTCTCCAACATTTGATCTATAAAAGGTAATGAAAATGGTCTTTTCCCGTAGCTTGATTTAGCTTTCGATAATCAATGCTCATCCTCCATCCAGTCACTATGCTAGTGGCTATGAACTCATTCTTCTCGTTGTGGATGATAGGATAGATCATTCCTACCTCAAGAAGCTTTTGCACCTCCTTGTTCACAACCTCCTTCATTGTGGGATTCAAACAGTTTTGAAGTTAAACTATAGGTTTATAGTCCTGCTCCATATGGATTTTATGCATGCAGTATGAAGGATTAATCCCTTTAAAATCAGATAATGCCCAACCTATCACTTCTTGTTTCACTCTCAACACCCAAATTAGTCTCATCTCCTCCTCTTTAAAAAGTGAGCTACTAATAATGACTGGTTTAATTCTATGTTCACCCAAGAACATGTACTTTAAATGGGATGAAAGAGCTTTTAATTTGATATTGGGATCATCAGCATGTAAATTTCCATTTAGCTCACCCATGTTTGTAATATGATTCCAAACCTCCTTCATTTAATCTAAGTGTCTCGGACAAGTCTTAATCTCATTCTCTTCTTCTTCATCCCAAGACTCAATGGTGTCGAAGTGTGCTTTCTCTAAAGGACTAGCAATGTGTATTTACTTGCTAGTAAAAAGAATCACCTCCTCAAGTATTTCCATTCTCTTGTAAGAATCTTTATCTTTTGGATGTTGCATAGCTTAAAAAAAAGACTAAAATCCACTTCCTCATCTTACACTCTTACCTTGAGCTTGGTTGTTTTCATAAAAGGCCTACCAACTGGTTGCTTGCTCTATTGGATTGGCTGTCTTCTCTCTGTGACTAGTGCAATCTTGCATGTGTTCCGCATCTGACTTTTGTTACATTTCCGAGTTTTGGATGCTATCTGCAGTGAAACAATAGAG